>Ga0209108_10001388_pt1 | contig 14057 bp, 11 predicted proteins | sample Rifsed10ft1_FD_184003 | JGI IMG/M metagenome (GOLD analysis project Ga0209108, IMG submission 184003) | Soil microbial communities from Rifle, Colorado, USA - sediment 10ft 1 (version 2) | ecosystem: Environmental > Terrestrial > Deep subsurface > Rock core/Sediment | place: Rifle, Colorado...
CGGCGGCGCTGTAACTGCCGAGAATCTCCTTCTCCTCAACGCCCACCGCCGCGGCCGGAAACTCGATCTTCATTTGCGGGTCATTCTGTGCGAACAGCAGCACCCGCCCTCCCGGCCGCGCCAGAGCCAGCGCCTCGGACAGCGCTGCGGGCAACGGCACGGCTACCAGTACCACGTCGGCGCCGCGGCCCTCCGTGCGGGCCATCACTTCCTCCGCCAACCGCCCGGCCTGAGGATCAAAAGCCGCCCCAGCACCCAGGTGCTCGCTCATCGCCCTGCGCTCCGGCATGGGGTCGCTGGTGAGCACAGTGGCGCCGGCCAAGCGGGACAGCATCATGAGCAGCAGTCCGATGGGCCCCTGGCCCATTACCAGAACCGTTTCGCCGGCAGCCACGCGAGCCTTCTCCACGGCCTTCAGACAGGTATTCACCGGCTCGACGAAAGTGGCCTCCTCGAAGCTCACCCCCGCCGGTATCTCTACCATGCCGCGTTCCGCAATCCAGGGCATGGCGCGCGCGTACTCGGCAAACCCGCCTCCATTGGGATCGAAACCCGCTGTCAGGCCGACCTTTTTATAGGCCGGGCACTGCGAAAACAGGCGCCGCTGGCAGTAGAAGCATCCTCCGCAGGGAACGTGATGGAAGCTAACCACACGGTCTCCGGGCTTCCAGCGGTGCACGCCGCGGCCCACGGTCACCACCGTGCCCGCGACTTCGTGTCCGAAAATCTGCGGCGCGGCCACAAAGCCATGCTGAATCTTCTTGAGGTCGGTGCCGCAGATTCCGCAGGCGGCCACTCGAATGAGCACCTCGCCGTCGCAGATTTCCGGCACCGGCACCTGCTCTACGACCACGCGACCCGCGCCGCGATAGACGGCGGCGCGCATCTGCCTGCCCAGCGCCGCAGGCCCTGCACGCTCAGCCGTTGTTTGCAGCGGGCTGCAAGTACAGCCCGCACCCGTGGCGGTGGAAACGCTCATGTGGCCGCCACCATTTCCGCCTTTGAAAGAACCAGGCCGGCATCCAGCAATCCCAGATATCGCTCGAGAAATTCCGCGATCTGGCCGGCCGCCAGCCGGCAATCCCGCGCCAGGCGCAGCAGCGCCGGCAGGCGCTGCGGTTGCCGGACCAATTCCGCGAGCAGCGGCATCAGGCCAATCGCGCCGCGAGCGTCGCGCATGCGCTCGAAATCGAACGGCAACGAGGCCGCCGCCAAATCGCTGATAGCCCTGACGGCCACGGCGCGCACGCCGTGCCGCGCGGCTTCGGCCAGAATGGCAAAACTTTCCATCTCTACCGCGTCCGCCTCTCGCGACAAGGGCGCCTTGTCCTCCGCACTCACCACCAAATGCCGCGCCGTCAAGAACCAATCCACCGGGCGCGCGCCAGCCTCACACGCCGCAGAAAACAATTGGCGATCACTGGCCACCGCCAGCTCCCTTCCAGCGCGACAAACGACCCGCGCCGCCAGCAGCTCGGCCACCGCCAAATCGGAGCGCAGCGCGCCAGCAAAACCGCTGGAGATGCACAAGTCGGTGGCCCCAGAAAGCGCCCAGCGGATGGCTTCCGACGCCGAGTCGCTGCCCACGCCCGTAAGCAGCACCCGAACTTCGCTTCCGCCCACATCGCAGGCGTACAACGGAAACGGCTGGCGCGCCACTTGATGGAACCGGCGCTTCCGCCGCCATTGCGCGAATTCCGCGTGCACCGCAAACGTTACCAGAATCTTCATTCTTCTGCTGCGACTTCCCCAGTGTAAGCCCCCATGTAGTCACTCAAACGGCGTGCGCCGGGGCCGCCCCGGCCAACCGGCGGCCGCTGGCGTAACCGTTGGCTTGGTACCAGCGTACCGCCCGCTCCAGCGCCGCAGCCACCGGCCCCGGAGCGAAACTCAGTTCGCGGCGAGCCTTTCCCGCATCCACAAACATGCTGTGCCGCGCCATGCGCACTCCTTCCAGCGGTATCCGCGGCTCCCTGCGCAGCAGATGCGACACGGCCGCGTCCGCATAGCCCGCCGCCAGCGCCAATGCGTGCGGCAACCGAACGCGCGGTGCCGGCCGGCCCGAGACGCCGGCAAGCATATTCAGCACCTGCTTCAGGGTGAGATTTTCGCCTCCCAGGATGTAGCGCTCTCCCACCGTCCCACGCTCGGCCGCCAGCAGATGGCCCGCAGCGGCATCTTCGACCGGCACCCAATTCAGGCCGGTATCCACGTACGCCGGCATGCGGCCGTTCAAAAAGTCCACCAAGGTGCGGCCGGTCGGGGTTGGTCTGGCGTCACCGGGGCCGACCGGCGTGGTCGGGTTTACAATCACCACCGGTATGCCAGCTCGGGCCGCGCCCAGCGCTTCCTGCTCGGCCAGCCACTTCGACCGCTTGTAGTGGCCGATCATCTGCTCAACCGATGTGACCGTCCGCTCATCCGGCAGCGAACCGGCATGGGGCACGGCGACCGTGGCCACCGTGCTGGTGTACACGAATCGCGCCACGCCCGCGTTCCGGGCTGCCTGCAACAAATTCCGCGTTCCAGTGACATTCGCTTCGTAAATCTCGCGCGGGTCACGCGCCCACAGGCGATAGTCGGCCGCCACGTGATACACCGTCTCGACGCCTTCCGTGGCGCGCGTAAGCGAAGCTGCGTCGCGAAGATCCCCTGCCACACGCTCCACCGGCAGCCCTTCCAGACGGCGGGTCTCGCTACTGAGGCGCACCAGCACGCGGACTCGTTCTCCGCGCTCGGCCAGCAGCCGGGCTACGTGGTTGCCGAGGAAGCCCGTGGCTCCGGTGACCAGCGTTGTCATAGGATCCGCAGACTCCCGTCCGGCCCCAGCAGGTCCGCCGGCGGCGTAGGCCACACCTGCGATCCGCCGGCCGGCCCGTCGCTGGCATGCGCCTTGCCGTGTCCATGACCATGGCTAGCGCCGTGCCCGTTTCCATTCCCGTCTCCATGGCCGGTTCCGGCGCGGCGGCTGGCGCCGCCCATTTTGCCGCTCAATTGCCAGCTCAGTAATTTCCAATTGTCGCCCAGCTTGCGGTGCGCGCCCAGAACGGCGGAAGGTTCAAATCCCACGTGCACCATGCAGTCCTCGCAGCGCGGGTCCCGTCCCCGGCCGTATTTCTCCCAGGGCGTGTCCTGCATGAACCCCTGAAACGTGTCGTGGTGAGCGTCGGTCATCAGGTAACACGGTCCCTTCCAGCCACGCGGATTATAGGTGGGATTGCCCCAGGCCGTGCACATCAATTCGCGCTCCCCCTTGAGATATTCGCGATAGATGGGCGAGATCATGAGATTGTACTTCTCGATTAAGGTCAGCGCCTGCCGGAACTTCTCGCGCACTTCCTGGCGGGACATGAAGATGTCGTGAGTCATGACCGCGGCATAGCTGTAGGCGGGCGAAAGCATGTACCCGTCCACGCCCATCTCGTGCAAAAAGGCGTACAGCTCGGCGATTTCGCTGAGGTCGGTTTCCTTATAGATGGTGGTATTGGAGCAGACGTAGAACCCGGCGGCCTTGGCCGCCCGGATGCCCTCGATGGCTTCGCGGAAAACGCCGTCGCGCTCGACGCACAGGTCGTGGGTACGTTCCATCCCATCCAGATGGACGTTCCAGAAAAAACTGGAGCTGGGCCGGAACTCGTGCAGCTTCTTGCGAATGAACATGCCGTTGGTGCACAGATAGATGTGCCGCCCGCGCGCCAGTATCTCCCGCACCAGCCGGGAGATTTCCGGATAAATCATGGGCTCGCCGCCGCAGATCGAAACCACCGGCGCGCCGCACTCCTCCATCGCATGCAGGCACTGCTCGACCGGCAGCATCTGGTCGATGCTGGACTTGTACTCGCGGATGCGGCCGCAGCCGGTGCAGGTCAGGTTGCACGCGTGCAGCGGCTCCAGCATCATCACCAGTGGAAATTTTTCCTGCCCGCGAATTCGCTTGCCCGCAATGTAGCGGGTCAGGTTCGCGGTAAGCTTCAGTGGAAATCTCATGGGCTGGCTCGCTCCGCGACGCGCAGGCCCGGTCCCTGCGGCCCGATCGCATAGGCGTGATACTCCGCCGCTTCCCGGCCCTGGTTGCGGTAGCGCGCCAGCGCATACAACGGGAAATAGTTCCGGTACAAGTGATACTTCAAATAGAACACACAGGGAAACCCTGTGCCTGTGAACTCCGATTCCTGCCACGATCCGTCAGCACTCTGCCGTTCGAGCAGGTGCTCCACGCTCCGCGCGACTGCCGGCTCGTCACGCCCGCCGGCGGCCAGCAGGCCGATGAGCCCCCAGGCCGTCTGCGAGGGCGTGCTGGCGCCCTGGCCCTTGCGCGCCGGATCGTAGTAGGAAGCGATCGATTCTCCAAATCCGCCGTCCGAATTTTGCACCGTGCGCAGCCATTCCGCCGCCCGCTGGCAGAACTCCCTGCCGGTAAGCCGGACCGTCTCCAACGCGCGCAGCACGCCGCTGGTCCCGTAAATGTAGTTGACGCCCCAGCGCCCGTACCACGGACCCTCAGGCGTTTGCTCGCGCGACAGATACGCCAGGGCGCGCTGCAAGACCGGATGGCTGGCCGGCCAGCCGTTGCGGCCCAAGCACTCCAGCACTCGCGCGGTAACGTCGGCTGACGACGGGTCGAGCATGGCGTTGTGATCCGCAAACGGTATGTGGTTCAGGAATTGGTGGTCATTGTCTTTCTCAAAACCGCCCCAGCCTCCGTCGCGGTTCTGCATGGAAACCAGCCACTCCGTCCCGCGGCGCGCCGCCGCCCGTAATCGCGCCGGGTCAGGGTGATCGACGCACTGCAGCGCCATCAGGACAAACGCAGTGTCGTCGGTGTCCGGGTAGAAATCGTTGCGAAACTCGAATGCCCAGCCGCCAGGCAGCACGCCCGGATTTTTCTCTTGCCAGTCGCCCGGGCCAAGCACCTGATTGGCCAGCAGCCAATCCGCCGCCCGCACCAACGCGGCATGATTCGGCGGCAAGCCGGCTTCTTCGAGTGCAACCATGGCGATGGCCGTGTCCCATACCGGGGCCAAGCAAGGCTGCAGGCGAATCGTGTCCTTCTCTTCGATCTCGAAACGCTCGAGCTGGCGGATTTCCCGCGCCGTCAGGGGATCGTCCGGCGAGTGCCCTAGCGCCACCAGCGCAAAAATTCCATTCATCATCGCGGGATAAATGGCGGCCAAGCCATCGCTGCGTTCCAGATGCTCGAGCAGCCATTCCCGGGCCTTGCGCAGCGCGCGCCGGCGCAGCGGTTGCCACGGCATGCGGTCGTAAAGCTTGCAGGCGCGATCGAGCGCCAGAAAACCGTTGCGCCAGCTCAGCCAGGGGTCGCTCCAGGCAAAAGCCTGCAACTTGCGCGCGGGATCGCGGAAAAGTTCGTCCACGCGCACCTGGTTCGGCAGCGGCCAGTGCGGCTTTAGCGTATAGAGAATCGCCAGAGGGATCACGATCGCTCGCGTCCAGGACGACATCTCGTGGATGTTCACCGGGAACCATCTCGGCAGCAGCATCAACTCCGGAGGCACCGCCGGGGCCATCTCCCAACCGACGCCACCCACCAGGGCCAGGTAGAAACGCGTGAACGAATTGGCACGTTCCAGGCCCCCCAGCTCATGCACGCGGCGACGCGCCGTCTCCAAGTGCGGCGTGTCCCCAGCATCGCCGGCGAGACGCAAAGCCAAATACGCTTTCACAGTCGCGTTCAGCTCGGACGGCCCCCCAAAGTAGATGTTCCAGCCGCCGTCCGGCAACTGGCGCCGGCGGACGTAACTTGCCAGCTTGGCGATCCGCTCCGGGTCCGCCTTGCCCAAAACATGCAAATAAAATACATAGTCCGATTCCAGAGTGGTATCGGCCTCGAGCTCCCCGAGCCAGTACCCTTCCTGAGCCTGCAACGACAGAAGATGAGTTACGCCTCGCTCGATGGCTTCGGCGAGCCGGTCGGCAGTCACCGGACGAGCCACGGCCGTGGCTTGGCCCGCCATCTCTTCCAAACCCAGTCTAGTTCCCGTCGCCATTCACACCCTCGCTTTTACGATCTGCGCCGGGCTATAAGCACCCCGGCGCAACTCCGCGGTACACCACCGCGAAATCGCCAATGGTTTGAGGTGCTCCAGCACTCAAGGCCCCCATCGGGCGAACCAATAGGTCCGCCCCTCTGTAGCAGGAAGCCACACACCCCCGGCTTGGGATTATCAGCGCTATCCAACTCACGGTCAACTATGAAGATGTCCACCCGGCAGTCGAGGCTGAGAAACCACCCTCGATCGCCGATGCCCGGGCCTACCCGGCTTCGCTCTTGGCCGCCTGCTGGCCGGCAGCAGTTTCCAGGGCGCGCACGCGCCTGGCCAAGCCAGGAAGCCTCGCCAGCTCGCCGTATTGCTCTTTGAATCGATCCAGCAGGCGAGCGGGCGTTCCCCAGACGACCTGGCCGCGACGGATGATCTTGCCCGTCGGTATGCCGGCCTGCGCGCCGGCTGTACATCCGTCCTCCAGCCGGCAGTGGTCGGCAATTCCCACCTGCCCTCCGATGACTACATCGTTGCCGATGGCCGATGAACCGGCGATCCCGGTCTGTGCCGCAATGAGAGTGCGCTCCCCAATTTCCACGTTGTGGGCCACGTGCACCAGGTTATCGAGCTTAGCCTGCGCCCCCAGCCGCGTCACTCCCAGCGAGCCCCGGTCGAGTGTCGTATTGGCGCCGATTTCGGCGTCATCGCCGATTTCGAGCGCGCCCACCTGGGGAAATTTCCAGTGCCGGCCCTGATCGGTCACGTAGCCGAAGCCTTCGGAACCGAGGACCACTCCCGCCTGCACTACCACGCGATTACCAAGTTGTGTGCCGGCGTAAACAGTCACTCGCGGATGCAGCCGGCAAGACGCGCCGAGCTGAACGTGGCGTCCGAGAAAACAAAACGCGCCCACCTCGCTGCCGGCGCCGACCGTGACCTCCTCTTCGATCACAGCGAATGGACCGATGGCTACGCCAGCCCCGATCTGCGCCGATTTTGCAATCACGGCCGTGGGATGCACGCCCGATGCAAACGCGGGCGGGGCGAGCCAGGCGGCGGCTCGCGCGAACGCCAGCTTCGGCCGTTCGGCCAGCAAGAGAGTCTTGCCGGTTACACGCAGGCTGGGCGCGGTGATCACGCAGCGAGCAGCGGATTGGAGCACCCGTTCCACGTGCCGCGGCGAATCCAAATAGATGAGGTCTTCCTCGCCCGCCCGTTCCGGACCGGCTACACCCCGCAGACGAACGGCTGCGTCTCCCTCTAGGGCGCAGGAAAGGTATTGCGCCAATTCATTCGCTGTGCGCAGCGTCATGGTCGCCTCCTGTCAGGCTATCGCTGGATGGCCCGCTACAGCCGTAGAAGCCGGGCGGCTCTCATTGTGCCTTCTTCTCATCGGAATAGATCGCCTCTTCACCGGGCGGGCGGTTTTTCCAGCGGCGATGAACCCAAAACCACTGGTCGGGATATCGCCGGATGAAACTTTCCAGCGTCTTATTGAATAACTTCGTATTGGCGCCAACGTCGGCTTCCTCATCGGCGCTGCGCACCAGCTCCAAAGCCGGCTCGTAGCGCAGCCGGTACTTGCCGAGCGACGCGTCCCAATAGCTGTGCACGGGCACCACCGCCGCACCGGTCCGGCGAGCCAGGCGAGCCAGTCCCGCCGTGGTGGCCGCCGGAATACCGAAGAAATTAACGAATACGGCCTCCGCGGGCGTGGTGTTCTGATCGGCCAGAATGCCAACTGTGCCGCCGTCCCGCAGCACTCGCAAGATCACCCGTGCCGACTCGTTTTTCTCGATGGGCCGGTTGCCGGAAAGTCCTCGATAGCGGTTGACCAGTGCGTCCACGCGAGGGTTCTTGATGGGACGCACCAGAAAATACGCCGGCTTGTGGTAGAGCGCGTGCGCAAACGCCTTCAGCTCCCAAGCGCCCATGTGTCCTGTGAGGATGAGCACGCCCCGGCCCTGTCGCTCGGCGGCCAGGAAGTTCTCGAAGCCGTCCTGGACCATGGCGCGCTCGATGGTCTCCCGTGTGTAATGCGGCAAGTGCGCGAACTCCGCCATCAGCCAGCCGAGATTGCGCACCATCAACTTTGCGACGCGACTACGCTCCCCCTCGCTCCATTCCGGAAACGCCAACTGCAAGTTGAACATAGCCACACGGCGCCAGACCGGACGCAGCCGGAACAGTATCGCGGCAAAATGCGCAGCCGTCCATCGCGCTACCGGCCGTGGCAGTAAACCAAAAAACTTCAGCGTGGCCCAGGCCGCGGCATACTCCAGGCGTTCGCGCATGAGCAGACATTATGCGGGAGACCGCCAGCATGCGCCAGAGCGACGGTGCCGCAGAACCCGGGGCCCCGGACGCGCAGCAGTGCTAGACTCTGCAGACCGTGGAAACCGTGGCACTGGCGCCGATTCGTGCGCGCAGCGCGGAAGAGGGCGCGTTTCAGATCTCCTGGCTCGACGCGCTGCTTCCGCTGGCGCTGATGCTGGTCTGTTTTTTCAGCGGCCTCGGCGCGCTGGGTCTGACCGGTCCCGACGAGCCCCGCTATGCTGCCATCGCGCGCAACATGGCTCGCAGCGGCGATTGGGTGACGCCGCGGCTGAGCGGCCAGCCTTGGTTTGAAAAGCCGGCGCTCTACTACTGGCTCGCGGCATCCGCATTCCGCTTGTTTGGCGACGGTGAATTCGCAATGCGTCTGCCGTCTGTTTTGGCCGCCATGCTGGCCACCCTGGCTGCGGCCTGGGCTGCACTGCGAGCCTATGGCCTGGACGCCGCGCGACTTACACTGCTGATGCTGCCGGCCACCGTGGCCTTGATCGGCTTCTCTCATGCCGCTGCACCGGATATGCTTTTCAGCGGCTTGCTGGCCGCCGCCGCCGTGGCCGCCGCCGAAATGTTGCAGAAACCACGCGCCGGAATGTTGTCCCGGATCGCTTGGGGGGCCTTCCTGGGTGCGGCCACGCTGGCCAAAGGTCCTGCGGCCGTGCTTCTGGCGGGTGGCGCCACTCTGTTGTGGGCCTTGGCTTCGCGCCAACTGGGCGCGGCCTTCCGCTTCCTCCACCCCGCGTGCCTGGCCGCCTTTTCTGTGACGGCGGTTCCCTGGTACGCGCTCTGTGCCGCGCGCAACCCTGAATTTTCTCGAGTCTTCTTCCTCGAACACAACGTGCAGCGCTATCTCACCCCAGTTTTCCAGCATCCCCAACCCTTCTGGTTCTTCGCCCCGGTTTTGCTGGCCGCCATCCTCCCTTGGACGGCGCTCCTGTTGCCGTTGAGCCTGGACGCCCTCCGTGCTCGATCGTCCGGGCGCTGGCGCGATTCGCCCTCCCTGTTCTTCGCCTGCTGGGCGATTACTCCCGTCCTATTCTTCAGCTTCTCCGAATCGAAGCTGCCAGGATATATTCTGCCTTCGGTTCCGCCGCTGATGCTGATTCTCGCCGCGACACTGGCCCGGCGCCGGTCGCAGGGCAGCGAGTCCTCGCGCGTGTGGGTGGCGCTGATCGCTGCTACCTTTCCTCTGCTCTCGCTTTCGGCCGGCTACTGGCTGCGCCGCCTGCCTACGGACTTGGGCTTGGCAACAGCGAGCGCGTGGCTGGGCTTGCTGGGACTGGCCGCGGCGGGCGGTTTGACCTGCGCGCTGCTGGCCTGGGCGAGGCGCGAGCGGGCGGCGATCGCCGGAGTGGCCGTCTTGACAGCCGTGCTCGTCGTTGGCGCGGACGTCAGGGTGCTCCCGAAATTGGACTCCTATCTATCGGCGCGCGCTGCGGCCCGCGTCACAACGGAAGAACTGGGAGCAGCGGCGCGGGTCTCCGTCTGGGGCGTGAATCGTTCGCTGCAGCTCGGCCTGGAGTTCTACCTCGACCGGCCCGTGCCGCAGTTGACGGAGGGGCCGGCACCAGTCTGGTTTTGGACCACTGCCCAACGGGCTGAGGATTTGCAGCTACGAGGCGTGCGCTGCACGGTGGTCCGCAAACTCTCGCAGGAAGCCTGGCTGGTGCGGATCGATGCCCCGTTCGCTCTTTGACGGCCCGTCCTCCATTGGACAGGCCGGAAAATCACTGCCGCAGAGCGCAACGCTGGGGTGTCAAAGGCGCGCTACCGCGCAGCCGGCGCATCGAGAGGCAAATTCAAGAGGAAAAAACTGACCAGACGATTCTCGTAGTCCCGTTTTTCCTCGTCCAACAACCCGGCATATTGGCCGTGCGCCAATACCGCAAACTCCTTGGGCTCAGGCGCCAGCCGGTAGAGTTCCTCCGTGGAAGCGGCCAACGCGGGTTCTGCGGCGGTCGCCAGAAACAATTTTGGAACGCCCGCCAGACGGGCCAGGTTGGCCGAGAGTGGCGGAATTCCGCGATCGGAGTAATGAAGCCAGTAAAACCCTTCCCGCGCGAAGTCACCCAGCAAAGGCAGAGACGCGACACCCTGGCGATCCACCAGCACTCCCGCCAGATCCTGCGGGTCGTCGTACACGGATTCCACGGTCAGGGCGCGCACCCGTGAATCACTCTCGGCCACGGAAACAGCCGCATAGCCGCCCAGGTCGGTTCCCCACAGCCCGAATCGCGACCGATCTACGTCCTCTCGCCCGGACACCGCAGCCATGGCTGCGCGCAGCTCTCCCGCCTCGCGAAACCCAAGCGTGGAATATCGCCCGCCCGATGGGCTGCCTTGAAAATCAAATATAAAGACGTTGTACCCGTGGTCTTGAATCGCCGCGGCCAGCGGCAGGGACTCCCCTCGGCCGTTCTGGTAGCCGGCGCAAAGCACCACGGTCGGGGCGGATTTCAATCCCGGGAAAAACCAGCCGCTCCGCTCTCCCCCGCCCGGCAGGGAATAGACCACATCCTCCGGGCGGCCCGGAAAATTCGTCAGGTCTATGGCCGGCTCCGCGCCCACCGGAGCCACCATCCGATACACCATGTAGCCCGCGATGATGGCGGCGGCCAGAATGGTGAAGAAGCTCAGCGCCAGCAGCGCTGCGATCAGCTTCGAGTACCATCGCGTCGGATGGCGAAATTCCGCGAGAATTTGCATGCTATGGCGGCCGCGCCAGAAGCCTTATCCCAGTCTTGCGCATGGTAACACAAGGGTAAGGCCGCACAGGCTGCCGGCCGGTCCCGCTGGTGCTCCCGATGCACGAGAGCGGGCCGGCCGGGTTATCATACAGTTGTCCCGTGCCGGCGCCCCGCTGGAACGGGCCGGGAACTGTCATGTCCATTGTAGACTTGCGGCAGATGAATTCGCAGCAGATCACTCTGCTGCTCGAAGAGGAGGCTCAGCGATGGCGTGAGGAGCTGCATTGGGACTATCGCTCCTCTCTCGAGCTGATCAAGAAATTTGTGGACGCCAAGTCGCTGGCCGGCTCTGTGGCCCTGGAGAACGGCCAGGTGGCCGGGTACGCGTTCTACGTCCTCGAGGAATACAAAGGACTCCTCGGCGGCCTCTACATCTCTTCCCGCTGGCCCCAACTGCGGCTGGCGCAAGAGTTGCTGAACGATGTGCTGGAGACACTCCGCGCCCTCCCCCGCACCGAACGCATCGAAGCGCAGTTGATCCCTTTCGGGTGTGATTTTGGCCGGGCTCTGGCCGAGCAGGGCTTTCGGCTCTACCCGCGGCAATTTATGCTGCTGGAGCTCGGCCCGGCCCTTGGCCCCGCAGCCCATCCCGGTAATAGCAGCACGCCTGCCCGCGCTGCGCCGGCCGCGCTTGCGGGTCTGCGCCTCGAGCGCTGGGATGACCGCTGTTTTGCCGCCTGCGCGCGATTAATTCAGCTGGCCTACGCCAACCACATGGACGGCGAAATCAACGACCAGTACCGCAGCGAATCAGGCGCGCTGAAATTCTTGAAAAACATCATCCTCCTGCCCGGCTGCGGGCAATTCCAGCCACAAGCCTCATTTGTTCTGCGCCCTCCTCACAGTCACGAGCTGGCCGGGGTTGTGCTCACTTCGCTGGTCGCGCCGGGCGTGGCCCACACCACTCAAATCTGCGTGATGCCCGGATACCAGCGGCACGGAATCGGACGCCGCTTGATGGAAGCAGCCATCGATGCGCTGCGGGAACGGGGAATTTCGAAACTGTCGCTGACCGTGACGGCGGCCAATGATCCCGCCGTGCGCCTCTACCGGAAGATTGGGTTTACTCCCATCAAGACGCTTACCGCGGGCGTGTGGCTTCCGGGCCGCTGCGATTGAGCCTGCTCACTGCCGGGAGCGATCGCGCAGCAGGCCCTTCAACTCCGCCATGAACTCCTTGACGTCTTTGAAGTCCAGGTACACCGAAGCAAAACGCACGTAGGCCACCTTGTCCAGCTTCTTCAGACGCGCCATCAATTGTTCCCCGATCTCGGTGCTGGTGCGCTCCCGTTGAGGAGCCTCGTGCACGAACCGCTCCACCTCCTCCACTACCGCTTCCAGTTTGGCCGTGGCCACGGGCCGTTTTTCGCACGCTTTCAGCAGCCCTTGCAGAATCTTTTGCCGGTCGAACCGCTCCCGCCGCCCGTCTTTCTTGATGACCATGTACGGAATCTCGTCAATCCGTTCGTAGGTCGTGAATCGCCGGCCGCATTTCAGGCATTCGCGCCGGCGCCGGATTAAATCGCCGGCCCGGCCCTCGCGGGAGTCAATCACCTTGTCATCAGCAAAGGAGCAGAACGGACATTTCACCGCGCACCATCTCCTCCCTGCGGTCCACGGCCCGGCACCATGCGCCCTCCGTTCGGCAGGCTCACGTGACTTCCGGCCCGCTCGGCTCTCGCTTCAGCGCGCGCCAAGCGGCGCAGATCGCCCATGGACAAGCCCTCTCGAATCAGCAGTGGCAGTCCCGCCAGGCACGAACCGGCGAACGTGACCAGCCAGGTCACCACCGCCGCTGCCGCGGCCGGCTCCGGCTCGATCTTGAAAACCCTGGTCAAGGCAATGAAGCTGGCCACCTGGGCGCCGCCGCCCACGCCCGGCAGTTGTACCAGAGAGCCCACCATCGTGAATGCCAGGACCAGCATGGCGCTCCAAAAGCTTAATTGCCCCAGGGACCCGCCGAAACTCCGCATGACCCAGAGATAGATCAACACGACCAAGCCCCAGTGCAGCGCCGAGTAAACGACGGCCGCCCACCAGTCGGAAAATCCGCGAATCGCCTGCAGCCCGTCGCTGAATCCCGCAAATTGCGTGGCCACGAAACCCCGCCAGCCTCCTGCCGCGCGCCAGCCGCTCAGGCGGCGTGCCATGAATCCGGCGCCGTGCATTCGAAAGTACAAGAGCAGTAAGCCGAATACGGCGAGGCCGGCCAGCAGCATCCCTCCCGAAGCTCGGATCGCGCCTTCCCAGCCGCCATCGCTTCCGCCCGGAAACTGGCTGCGAAACAGCAGCAGGCTCGAACCCGCCAGCAACGCTGTCGCCGCCGTATCGAACAGCCGTTCCAGCACATAAATGCCAAACTGGCTCGAGACCCCCATGCGGCACTTGCGCGCAAGTAACAATGGACGAACCGGTTCGGCGGCCCGGCCCAGCAGAAAAATTGCCGCGAAGCCCATGACCGTGCCGCTAAACACATCGGAAAGAGTTGACGGGCCCAGGTAGCGGCAGAACCGCCGCCAGCGCAACGCGCGCAGCAAATAGGCAAGATAGACGGCCACCAGCGCGGCCAGCAGGTATCCCTTGCGCGTTCCCGCAACCTCGCCCACCAGCCGCGACCAACTGAATTCCGCCAGTTGAATGGCGCCCCGTGAGCGGTATGCCAGCGCGGCCAGTGCGGCCACCACCAGCACGGCCACGACGATCTTCAGCCACGCTCTGCGCATCGGATTGCGAGCCTAACCACCACCGCCAGGGGTGTCAAGGAATTCGGGCTGCTGAGGTGCGCAAGAGGGAGTCTGCTTTGGGCCCATCGAGCCAGGCGGCGGAAGACTCCGCCTCGCTTGCGGCTAGCGCGTGATCAGGCGATCGAGAACCGCAAAAAAATCCGGGTAGGAAACGGCGACGCAATCGGCGTCGCGAATGCGCACAGGTCCCTGGGCGCCGAGCGCGGCCACCGCAAATGCCATGGCTATGCGAT
>Ga0209108_10001389_pt1 | contig 14056 bp, 14 predicted proteins | sample Rifsed10ft1_FD_184003 | JGI IMG/M metagenome (GOLD analysis project Ga0209108, IMG submission 184003) | Soil microbial communities from Rifle, Colorado, USA - sediment 10ft 1 (version 2) | ecosystem: Environmental > Terrestrial > Deep subsurface > Rock core/Sediment | place: Rifle, Colorado...
CTCCGGCCTCCGCTCGTCCCGCAGCCCCGCGTTCATGTCCGCGAAGAGGCTGAGCAGGCCGACCGAGTCGATGTCGAACACTGGGGCAGCGAGGCCGCGGTGGCCCATGACCGGGTAGTCGCCCGACAGCGCCAGCACGTTGTGGAAGCCTTGCGAGGAAAGCTGCCAGCCGCGACTCTCGAGCGCGTTGCGATTCCAGTCCTTGCAGGCGAGATGGATGATCACCTCCTGGCCGCGCGAGATCAGGTCAGTCCCGAGGGCATCGGGCGAGAACATCGCGTGCCCGCCGGGATTGTCCGTGATCGAGAGCACGTCGATCCGGGGATCGGCCGCGAGCTCGCGGGCAAGCTCCAGCACCTTGCCGCCTCCGTCCGCCGTGATCAACCCGCGACTCGTGACGATCTCGGCCGCGACCACGAATCGGCCGGGTTGCCCGAGAAGATCCCGCAGGGGCACCATCGACTTACGGTAACCCGCTGCGCCCCGTGCGGGCGTCGGGCGCCCTGGCGGCCACCGCGTCGCGAATCGCGGCGCCCGCCTCCGCGACCGCCCGGTCCGCGCTCTCCAGGAGGTTCACGAGCGGGAAGAACGCGTGGATCTGGTCGTCGTGCCGGGTCACCGCCACGGGCACGCCGGCCGCCTCGAGCGCCGCGGCGTACGCCAGGCCCTCGTCGCGCAGGGGGTCGTGCTGCGCGATGACGATGTACGCGGGTGGCAACCCGTCGAGGCTGGACGCCCGGATCGGCGACGCGTACGGGTGCGCGCGCCCGGCCTCGTCAGGCGCGTAGTGGTCCCAGAACCAGGCCATCTCCGGCGTGTTGACGATGAGCTTCGTCCCGGCGTACTCGGCGTAGGACGGCCGCGTCAGGTCGCAGTCGACGACCGGATACACGAGCACCTGGAGCGCGATGTCCGGCCCGCCCGCCTCGCGCGCTCGCAGCGCCGAGACCGCGGCGAGGTTTCCACCCGAGCTGTCGCCGGCGACGACGATGGGGCTGTCCGGGTGCTGATCGGCGACCCATACGAGCGCGGCGAACGCGTCATCGGTCGCTGCCGGGAAACGATGCTCGGGTGCCAGCCGGTAGTCGACGCTCACCAGGCGCGCGCCCGCTGCGACGGCCAGCGCCCGGCAGACCGCGTCCCAGTCGTCCACGCTGCCGATGACCCAGCCTCCGCCGTGGTAGTAGACGACCGTGCCGGCCGGGTCGGGAACGGGCTCGTAGACCCTCGCGGGGATCGCCCCGGCAGGGCCGGGGATCTCGATGTCACCTATGACGGCGACGTCGGGCCCGGCGCCGACCATCTGCATGACAATCGCGGGCACCTGGCGCGCCTCCTCGGGTGTCATCTCGGTGAGGGGCGGGGCGCCGGATTCCGCGATCACGTCCAGCAGCTGCTGGGCCTGTGGGTGGTAGGTCATCGGGCCTCCCTCTGGTGGGCCTCCGCCGCGACGTCGGGCGTCCCGTACGTGTGGAAGCTCTCGATCGTCTGGACACCCCAGTACTGGCCGCGGGCGCGCTCCTCCGCCGTCCACGTGATCGGGTCGAAGTCCGGGTCGTAGACGAAGTAGCCGCCGGTCGTCACCTCGATCCGGTTGCCGCCGGGCTCGAAGCCGTAGAGGAAGAAGCCCTGCGCGACGCCGTGCTTGGAGGGCGCAGCCTCGATGTAGACGCCCGAGTCCACGAAGATGTCGGCCGCGCGCAGGCACTCCTCGCGTGTGTCGACCCAGAACGCGAGGTGATGGAGCCTCCCGTTGGCGCCGTAGGCGTCGGCAACGTAGATCAGCTCGTGTGCGGCGATGGAGACGCTGAGCCACGCGCCGGTCTCGGTGCCGTCGTCGAGCTCGATCCGCTCGTACAGGCGGTAGCCGAGCACCTCCTGGGCGAACACGCGGTTCGCGCGCACGTCGGCGGCGAGCACGTTGACGTGGTCGAGACGCTTCACTGCCGCGCCTCTGCCGACGTAGCGCTGCGGCTGGTTCCTCCACGACGGCTCGAGGTGCTCTGGCGCGGTGTAGCGCTCGGCTTCGTAGTAGAGCTCGAAGGCGTGCCCGTCGGGGTCGGTGAAGCGGTAGGCCGGGCCGTGCCCGATGTCGCCGTCGATCCAGCCGCGCCCGAGCCCCGTGGCCTCGATCGCCGCCACCCGCCGGCCGAGCGCCTCCGGGCTCCACGCGCGCAGCGCGACGTGTCCGAGACCGGCGCGCGGCGACTCGGTGAGCTTCAGGCTGTACCGGAGGTAGTCGCCCCAACCGCGCAGGTAGACCGACTGCGCCTCCCGTGCCTCTTCCTCCATGCCCAACACGTCGACGAAGAAGCGGAGGCTCTCCTCCGGCTTCGGGGTCAGGAGCTCCGCATGGCCGATGCGAGCAACGTCGTGGACTGGCTCCGTCATTTCTCGACCAGCTGCCGCAGACCATCCAGGTCGTAGGAGAGCGCGCCCGCTTCGAGCTTCGCGCGCTTCTCGCGCTCGCGCTCGGCGCGGGCGCGAGCCGCTGCGAGCAACGTCCCCACCTGCTCGCGCTCGACGACGACGGCGCCGTCGGAGTCGAGCACGATCGCATCGCCCTGCCGGATCGTCGCGCCACCGACCTCCACGGGCTCGCCGATCGAGCCCGGGGTGCTCTTCTCGGCACCGCGCACCCGGACGTAGCGCGCCCAGATGGGCAGCCCCAGCTCGCGGAGCTCGTCGAGGTCGCGCACCGCCGCGTCCACGAGCAGCGCAGCAACCCCGCGCGCCTTCGCCTGCGTCGCGAGCAGCTCGCCGACGAGCGCGACGGGCGCCGGCTCGGGCATCGTCAGCACGAGCACCTCCCCGGGCTGGGCCTCGGCCACAGCGGCGTGGACCATGAGGTTGTCCCCCTGTCCGCAGCGCACGGTCCTCGCGGGGCCGGCCGCGCGCGAGCCGGGCAGGACCTGGTAGAGCGGCACGTCGACGAGCGGCGCGCGTCCGCCGGCTTCGTGGACGGTGGCGGCCCCCAGCTCCGCGAGCTCGGCGTACGGCTCCGTCACAGCGCGTCCACGACCTGCGGCGTCACGCGCTGGAACGCCTCCGCGTAGCGGATCGCCGTGTTCCCGGAGGAGCGGCGCGCGTGGTTGCCGCGCTGCTCGGCTCGCTGCCCGTAGTAGGTGACGAGGTACGCCTGCGCCTTCATCTCCGCCATCGCGGCCTGCTTCTGCTCGATCACCGGCGTGATGTCGACGAACGTCGTGGGGGTGAAGTCGCAGAGCTCCGGCTGGTGCGGCTCGAAGAGCAGCAGCTCCGGCGGTTGGACGGTCTCGAACGCGCTCGGAACACCCGCTCCCGCTGCGAGCGCGCGGGCGCGCTCGACGGCGAAGAACGCACCTGCGTGGTCCGGGTTGAACGGGTCGCGGCCGGTGTGCGTGAGGACCACGCCGGGCGCGAAATCACGGATGCGGTCGGCAATCGTCCCGAGCGCTGCCTTGTCGATCTCGAGCGGGTAGTCGCCGAGGTCGAGGCATTCGAACCCGGCACCGAGCGCGGCCGCGGCCCGTTCCGCTTCTCCGCGCCGGATCTCCTTCACGCGCTCAACGGTCTGGCCCGCCTCCTTCCAGAGCTCGCCGGACTCGCCCCTCTCGCCGTACGAGAGCGCAAGCACACGCGCCTCGCCTCCTGCGGAGGTCGTGACCGCGATCACGCCGCCCGCGCGCCAGACGAAGTCGGCCGAGTGCGCGCCGACGACGAGCAGCCTTCGGCTCATGCCATTTCCCTCCCTCCGGTCGGGAAATGGTCAGTAAACGAATCCGTCGTCCTCACCGTTCTCCTAACCGTCTTGCGCAGCAAGACGGCGTGACTGCCCGACGATCATCTGCTGCACGTCGCCCTCGCCGAAGCCGGCCCCGAGCAGGCGGTCGGCCCAGAGCGCGAGCCCGTCCTCGACCGCCGGGTAGTCGGGGTTTCCGAGATCGCTCGAGAAGAGGGAGCGCTCGACGCCGACCGCACGCACGCCGTCGAACACGTGCTCCCACGCCGTCTTCCCGCTGTGCGGGGTCGTCAGGCAGCGCTCGAGCAGGCAGCCACGCTCGGCGAGCGCGACCTGGTCCTCGATCGAGAAGTTCTGGCACGTGAACTCCGGATGCGTGACCACGATGTCCGTGACGCCCTCCTCGAGCGCTCCGTCGACGACCGCGAAGGTGTCGTCGCGGGCGAGGTGCCCGGTGGCCAGGATCAGCCCGTGCCGCGCGATCGCCCCGAGAACGTCGCGCGTCTCGGGGAGGAGCCGGCCGTCCGCATCGGTGACGTGCACCGGCTCGACGCCGAGACCGAGCTCGCGCAGCTCGTGCTGGAGACGGGCCCACTGGGGCACCTTGTCCCCCGGCTTCGGCTCGGTCCGACCGGCGGTCTCCGCGGGAGAGTCGACGGTCGGCATCCAGACGATGCGCGCGCCCTCGCGGGCGGCGATCTCCACGGCGAGGGCGTTCATCCCGCCCACGGCCTGGTTCAGCGCCAGCGCACCCACGACCTCCACCCCCGGCACGAGAGCCGAGACGACCTGCGCGCGCTCTGCCGTGGACGTGTAATGCGACTTCAGCGCGAAGCCGGCGAGCCCGAGCTCGGCGAAGCGGCGGGCGAGCGTCGCGTCGTCGATCCGGCGGGCCGGTACGTCCGGAGCGACGTGGACGTGCAGGTCGTACGCGCCCTGTACGAGCATGCGCGCCCGCTCGCTCGGTCGCGTTTCCTCAGCCGCCCGTGTCGCCATCGCCCTCGACCTTATCGTTCACCGCTCGCCGCCAGCTCGGCGAGCTGCGCGGCGCTCGCGGCGGCAATCCTGGGCTCGACCCCGAGCTCGAGGAGCAGGTCGCGGGCTGCCTCCATCTCGTCGACCCTGCGCACAGCGTGCTTCCGGCTTCCCTCGAGCGCACGATCGAGGAACGGCCGGCCGATCATCGCCGCGATCTCCCGCTCGAGCCAGTCGGCGTGCCCTGCGGCCTCGGCCGCCTGCATGCTCTCGACCACGGTGGCGGCGAGCCCCTTCATGAAGACCGAGCGCACGAGCTTCATGGCGGCGGCGTCGCCGGGCTTGTCCGAGACCACCTCGACCGGCATGCCGAGGGGACGGAACAGGTCCGCGAACGTGTGCGCACCTTCCCCGGAGGCGAGCACCGGGGCGCGCAGCCCGCTCGCAGGGACGGGCCCGAGCAGCGCGACGTCGACGAAGCGCGCCCCCGGCCGCGCGACGAGCGCGGCGAGCTCGCGCTTCAACCCCGGCGACGCCGTGTTCAGATCCGCGTAGATCGTGGTCTCCCGCAAGGCGGGAAGGACTGCCGCCGCCGCGTCGAGGGCAGCCTTCGCGCTGTTGACGCTGAGCACGACGTCACTCCCGGCAGCTGCGGACGCGGGATCGGGCGCCCTGGAGATCGATGGGACGTCGCGGCCGGGATCGGGGTCGTATCCCCACACCTCCACGCCTGCGGCCGCGAGGTCGATCGCAAGCCTGCTGCCGGCCTCGCCGAGCCCGAGGAGCGCAACCCGGCCTGCGCTCGTGCCCTGTTGTTCCCCCAGCTGCTGCACCGCGACTCTGTTCATCGGATCCTCGTGTCCGAGAAACCTATCCCAGAGCAAGACAGAATTGTTGACGATCTTCGCAACGTTCCGGCAGTATGCGTCACAGCCGTGTCGACCAACTCCAACTACGACGCCCTCCGGGGCGCGATCGTCCGCGGTGACCTCGCCCCCGACGCCCGCCTTGTCGAGGCGGACATCAGCTCGACGTTCGAGATGTCGCGCGGTGCCGTGCGGACCGCGCTCATCCGGCTCGAGCAGGAAGGGCTCGTCGTACGCGAGCCGCACCGGGGGGCACGCGTCCGAAAGGTCCCGGACGAGGAGGCGGTCGAGATCCTGCAGGCCCGCGCCGTCCTGGAAGGGCTCGCCGTTCGCCAGACCGCCGAGCGGATCGACGATGCGGGCGCCGCACGTCTTCAGGAATGTCTCGCGCGACAGCGCGAGCTGCTCGACGCCGGCGACCTGCTCGGCGCCTCAGACGCGAACGCCGACCTGCACGCGGCCCTGCTCGAGCTCTCGGGGCACGGCACGGCCCTCCGTCTTATCCGCGCCCTGAACTCCCAGACGGTGCGCTACCAGTACCGCACGATCCTGATCCCAGGGCGCTCCACGGCATCGGTGGCGGAGCACAAAGCCATCGTGGAGGCCGTCGTCGCCGGTCGTTCGGACCAGGCAGAGGCCGCGATGCGGAATCATCTTTTCAACGTCGCACAGGCGGTGCAGCGCGGGCTCCTTCCGGGCGGCATCGACAGGGCAAGCCGCGGTGTCCTCTAGCCGTTCGCCCGTCGTTACGCGCGACACGCGAGACGCACGCGGCCGGCTTTCTGCGCGAGCGGAGAAGGGAGGATCGTCGTGAGTCATCGAAGCCTGGAAGACCTGCTGGGTACGGTCGAGAGCCCGGTCGAGCTGCTGCGCAACTCCCAGACCGGGGCGAACGTCTTTCCCGGAGTGCCGCCCGAGTTCACGAACTGGCGCGACGAGCAGCAGGCGTGGCAGAAGACCTGCGTCCTCTTCAATCAGTCGTACCATATGAACGACCTCGCGGTGGAGGGCCCGGACGCCCTGAAGCTGCTGTGCCACCTCGCGGTGAACAGCTTCGACGGCTTCGGTATCGGCAGGGCCAAGCACTTCGTGCCCTGCACTCCCGACGGCTACGTGATCGGGGACGTGATCCTCTTCGCGCTCGCGGAGAACCGCTTCAACCTCGTCGGCCGCGCGCCCGCGCTGAACTGGATCACCTACCACGCGGAGACCGGCGGGTACGACGTCGAGGTCGAGCTCGATGTGAGGACCGCGATGCGCACCGACGGACGTCGCAGGTCCTACCGTTTCCAGCTGCAGGGTCCGAACGCGATGCAGGTCATCGAGCAGGCGCTCGGCCAATCTCCGCCCGAGCTCAAGTTCTTCCACACGACAGCCGTGATGATCGCGGGCAAGACCGCCGGCGCCCTGCGTCACGGAATGGTCGGCCAGCCGGGCTGGGAGCTCTTCGGTCCGTGGGACGACGGCGAGGCCGTGCGCGAGGCACTCGTCGCCGCCGGCGAGGAGTTCGGGCTTCGGCAGGCTGGCGGGCGGGCGTACTCGTCGAACACGCTCGAGTCCGGCTGGATTCCCTCCCCGCTCCCGGCCGTGTACTCGGGCGAGAGCCTGAAGGCGTACCGCGAGTGGCTCCCGGCAACGGGGTACGAGGGCTCGGCCTCGGTCGGCGGCAGCTTCGACTCGGACGAGATCGAGGACTACTACTTCACACCCTGGGACCTCGGATACGGGAGCTACGTCAAGTTCGACCACGACTTCATCGGGCGCGAAGCACTCGAGCGGATGGCCGGCGGGGAGCACCGCCAGAAGGTCACCCTCGCGCTCGACGACGAGGACGTGACCCGCACGATCGGGACGATGTTCCAGAAGACCGAGCGGGCGAAGTTCATGGACTGGCCGTCCGCGGTCTACTCGATGCACCAGTACGACAAGGTCACCGTGGACGGCGAGACGGTCGGTGTCTCCACCTGGATCGGGTACAGCTCCAACGAGGGCAAGATGCTGACACTCGCCGTTCTCGACGCAGAGCACGCGGAGGCGGGAACGGAGGTGATCTTCGTCTGGGGCGAGGAGGGCGGCGGAACGACGAAGCCGACCGTGGAGGAGCACATGCAGGTCGAGATCCGAGCCGTGGTCAGCGCTGTCCCGTACGTCGAGGCGGTCCGGAAGGCCTACGCACCAGGGAGCTGGCGCGCAGCGCGCGCCTAACCACCAAGGAGGAGGAGATATGGAGCCTCGGTTTCTGATCCAAAACGCCCGCCGCATCGTGGCCGTGGCGATCGTCCTCGTCGCGCTCGCGGCGGCGGGGACGGGTGCGTCGGCGCCCGCGCAGAGCGGTGAGCCGATCGTCGTCGGAAGCACCCTTTCGCTCACCGGCGCCTTCGGGGCGACCGGCGTGATCCACAAAGCGGCCGGCGAGACGTTCATTAGTTGGATCAACGCGAACGGCGGCTTGCTGGGACGGCCGGTCGAGTGGAAGCTGCTGAACGACGAGTCCGATCCGGCCAAGGTCTCGGCGCTCTACGAGCGGCTGATCAGCCAGGACGAGGTCGACCTGATCATGGGGCCGTACGCGACCCCGAACATCGTCGCCGCGCAGGCCGTCGCTCAGCGCCACGGGTACGTGCTGCCCAACCACACGGCCGTGCTCACGTACGCGCTGACCTACGACTGCCAGTTCCCCACGTGGTCGGCCGGCGGCAAGCCGAACCTCGCGGTACCGCAGACCGTGTTCAAGATGCTCAAGACCGAGCAGCAGACCCCGAGGAGGGTCGCCTTCGTCACCAACACGGGGGGATCGACCAACTTCATCTCGTACGGCCCGCCGAGCTCGAGCGAGGGCGGAGCAGTCGAGTGGGCACGTAAGCAGGGGCTCAACGTGGTCCTCGACCTCAAGTACCCGCCGACCACCTCCGACTGGGGCTCGATCGCCGCGCAGGTGCGAGCGGCACAGCCCGACTTCGTCTGGAACAGCGGCCTGGCTCTTGATCCGGTGAACCTGATCCGGGCGATGGAGCAGCTGGACTACCGGCCGAAGCAGTTCTTCACCCTCTTCCCGGCCCCCGGGCCGCTGCTTGCCCTGGGACAGGCGTCGGACGGCGTGCTGTCGGTCACGCTGTTCGAGCCGAACGGCAAGCTGCTGAAGAAGCTCGGAAGGAAGGCGCAGAACATCGTCAGGCTGTTCGCCCAGTCGGCGGCGTCGAACGGGCTTAGCTACCGCGTGTTCGACTCGCAGGCAACCGCCTCATGGACCGCGTGGGAGGTGCTCGCGGCAGGCGTGCGCGGCGCGCGGAGCCTCGACAACGAGCGTGTCTGCGACTACCTCAAGGCCAACGGAGTGGATACGACCTTCGTCGGCAAGCTCCGTTTCAACCCGGCGAAGAACAACTTCTCGAAGCCGCGGAACCTCGTGAAGCAGATTCAGAAGGGGCGCTGGAAGGTGGTCTGGCCGCCCGCGCTCAGGGTGACGAAGCTGCAGGCGGGCTAGGCGTCGTGCCAGGCAATGGGGTCAGACCCGTCGGGTCTGACCCCACCGCGGGTTGATGAACACGTACCTGCAAGCTGGGGTCTCCGGTGTCATGACCGGAGGGCTCTACGCGGTGATGGCGCTCGGCCTCTCGCTGACGTGGGGCTTGCTCAAGGTGATCAACCTGGCGCACTTCGCGTTGATCCTCGGAAGCGCCTACGTCACCTACCAGGTCACGACGTCCACGGGCGCCGATCCCCTTCTCTCGGGAGTGATCGTCGTCCCCTGCATGTTCGCGGTCGGCGTCGCCATCCAGTGGGTGATCGACCGCTTTCAGGTGGACGAGTTCAGCTCGCTGCTGCTCAGCTTCGGCCTCTTCATCATCGCGATCCAGCTGATCTCGAACATCTGGAGCGCCGACTTCCGCCAGATCGAGGCCGCGGAGAATCCCTACGCGACGCGCGCCTTCTTCATCGGCGACATCGCGTTCCCGGTTCCGCAGCTGATCGCACTCGGCGCTGCGCTCGCGCTCGCTGTCGCCACGTACTACGTGCTCCGCCACACGTACTTCGGGAGGGCGCTGCGCGCGCTTGCGTATGACCGCGAGATCGCGGGCGCGTACGGCGTGGACCATCGGCGTATCGGGATGCTGACCGCCGGGCTCGCGTCAGCGATGGCCGCCGTCGCCGGCGTGCTGGTCGGGATCAACCAACCCGTCTTCCCCGAGCTCGCATCCGAGTGGGTGGGCCTCGTCTTCACCGTCGTCATTCTCGGCGGCATCGGCAATCTGCTCGGCGCCGTGGCCGCGGGGATCCTGATCGGCCTCGTCTACAGCCAGGTCAGCGTCGCCTGGGACCCGCTGGGCGCGCCGCTCGTGGTCTTCCTGCTCCTGATCCTCGCGCTGCTCTTCCGGCCGAACGGGCTCTTCGGACGGCTGGGTGGCTCGTGAAGCACTCGCAGCTCGCAGCGCTCCTGGCCGTCGTCGCCGCGCTGGCCTTCGTGCCCAACCTCCAGGACGCGACAGGGTTTCCGGCCTTCTATCTCATCTACGCGTACTTCGTCTTCTTCTGGATCGCCCAGTCGACGAGCTGGAACATCCTCTCCGGGTACACGGGGTACTTCAGCTTCGGTCAGGGTGCCTTCTACGGCCTGGGTGTCTACACGGCAGGTGATCTCGTCAGCCGCGAGGGGGTCAACTACTTCCTGACGATCCCGATCGCCGGCGTTGTCGGTGGGCTCCTGGCGGCGGGGGTCGGGGCGCTCGCGTTCCGGCTCGGCTCGCTACGTGGAGAGATCTTCGCGCTACTGACGCTCGCGGTGACGTTCACGCTGTCCGCGATCGCACAGCTGAGCACCTGGGTCGACGGCGGCCAGGGCATCCCGATGCAGATTCCCGACTATCCCGCGTTTCTCGGCGAGTACCAGGATCTGGTCTATCGCCTCGGGCTGGCAGTTGCCGCCCTCGCCGTCCTGGTCGCCTTCATGATCCAGAACTCGCGCTTCGGCTGGGGCCTCTTCTCGATCCGTGACGAGGAGGACGTCGCCGAGGAGCTCGGGGTGCCGACCTTCCGATACAAGATGTTTGCGATCACGATCTCGGGCTCCCTTGGCGCGCTTTCGGGCGCGGTTGCAGCGCTCCAGGTCGGATATCTGACCCCGGGGGGCGTCTTCAACCTCACCGTGCCACTGCTCGTCATCGTGATGGCCGTGCTCGGGGGGCGGCGGCACTGGCTCGGCCCCGTCATCGGGGCCCTCGTCATCTATTCCTTGCAGGAGCGCCTTACGAACTCGGGACTCGGCGAATGGGGCCAGGTCGTCCTGGGAGCGATCCTCGTCCTCATGATCCTGTTTGCGCCGGAGGGTCTCTACGAGCGCATCCGCGACCGACCGCGTCGCGCGGTGGCCGCCGGTGTCACGCTCGTCGTAACGACGATCCTCGCGGGCCTGATCGGGTGGGGTATCGCCACCGACTGGCTCTCCACGGGCCTGATCGCTGCGACCCTCGTCCTACTCGTTGGTCGTCCGCCTGAGCGCGTCGGCATGCGTCAGCACCGTAGGCTCGCAGCCTCGCGGGCGGGTGGTGCAGCGGGCAGATGAGACGCCCTGTGTCAAGCTCGCGATCCACGTCCTTGACCGTCGCCGGCCGCGTGAGCGGCCGCTTCAGGGGTTCTCGCGATCCCGGATCTGCTTCGGCGGATTCGGGATCTGCGGAGGACGCATGAGTGCGACTCGCACATCACCTGCCTCGAGCTCGCCGCCGCTGCTCGAGTGCGTCGACGTCGAGAAGCGCTTCGGCGGCGTGCACGCGCTTGCCGGCGTCTCGCTGACGATCTCGCGCGGGGAGGTCGTCGCGCTCGTCGGTCCCAACGGGTCGGGGAAGTCGACCCTGATCGCGATCCTCTGTGGCGTCCAGACGCCGACCGCAGGCGAGGTGCGGCTGGATGGAAGCCGTGTCGACCGGCTGGACGCACACAAGCTCTCACATCGCGGCGTCGCACGAACACATCAGATTCCGAAGCCATTCGCGTCGATGACGGTGCGGGACAACGTGGCCGTCGCGCGCATGTTCGGCAGGGTGAGCCAGACCCTCGCGGAAGCGCGGCGCAGCGCGGAGGAGCACCTCGATCTCGTCGGTCTCACCTCCCAGGCCGACGCCCTCCCCCGCGAGATCAACCTGCACCAGCGGCAGCTGCTCGAGCTGGCCCGCGCTCTTGCAACCAGGCCGACGTTGCTTCTCCTCGACGAGGTCCTGGCCGGCCTGAATCCGGCCGAGCTCGACGAGGCTCTGGGCGTCCTGCGGAGGATCCGCGAAGGAGGCGCGACCATCCTCATGGTCGAGCACGTGATGCGAGCCGTAACGGGCCTCGCGACCCGCATCGTCGTGCTCGACCGGGGGACGAAGCTGGCCGACGGCACTCCGGATGTCGTGATGAACGATCCAGCTGTCGCGCAGGCCTATCTCGGGCGAGCGCACGGTGCTTGACGTCAAGGGCCTGAACGCGTTCTACGGCGAGGCTCGGGCGCTGCGCGACGTCGATCTCCGCGTCGACGACGGGGAGATCGTGGGCGTCGTGGGGCCAAACGGTGCCGGGAAGACCACGCTCGTCAACACCCTCGCGGGGCTGCTGACGGATCGGGAAGGCGAGATCGTGCTCGACGGCGTCGACCTGACGCATCTGGCTAGCCACAAGGTCTGCGACCACGGGGTGGCGATCGTCCCGGAGGGTCGCCGCGTCTTCGCCGGCATGAGCGTACGCGACAACCTCAGCATCGGGGCGTACCGGCGGTCGGCACGCGCCTCACAGTCCGAGCGGCTCGCGATGGTCTACGAGCTGTTTCCGGTGCTGCGGAGCCGCGAGAGGCAGCGTGCAGGCACGCTGAGCGGCGGAGAGCAACAGATGCTCGCGATCGGGCGCGCCCTCATGTCCGAGCCGCGCCTCCTGCTCCTCGACGAGCCGTCGCTCGGACTTGCGCCCGTGATGACCGACACGCTGTTCGACGCGCTGCAGGAGATCAACGGGGCAGGCGTCTCCATGCTGCTCGTAGAGCAGAACGTGACGCGAGCCCTGGCAATCTCGCAACGGGGTTACCTGTTGAGCGAGGGAAGCGTCCTGCGCTCGGGCGCGGCTCAGGCCATGCTCGACAACCCCGAGGTGCAGCGCGTCTGCCTGGGCATCTGACAGGAGACTGCGAGCCTACGGCTGATCACGCGAGGCGCGGCCCTCGGCGAGGGACGTGCCGTCCGAGAACGCGCCGGTACGTTCCCCCAGGTAGCTGGCGACGAGCAGGTGGCGATCGCGCCGGAGCTCGTCGGCCGACTTCTGCAGGACGATCTCGCCGTGGGAGAGGACGTAACCCCGGTCGGCCACCTCGAGCGCGAGGTGGACGTGCTGCTCGACGAGGAGAACGGCACAGCGTGACTCGCCCGCGTAGTCGCGAACGATCGGGAGCAGGTCCTCGACGAGCACCGGCGCCAATCCGAGCGAGAGCTCGTCGAGCAACAGCACGCGTGGGCGCCGAGCGAGCGCTCGTCCGATCGCAAGCATCTGCTGCTCCCCGCCCGAGAGAAGACCGGTACGACGATCCCGCAGCTCACGCAGCTTGGGGAAGTAGTCGTAGGCGAGCTCCGCGTCCAGCTGCTCGCCCCGGGGGCCCAGCCGGAAGTGCTCGGCGACGGTGAGGCCGAAGAAGATCCCGCGGCCTTCAGGCACATGCGCAATGCCAAGGCGGGCTCGGGCGCTCGGTGACGATCGCGCGAGATCGTCGCCGTCGAGCAGGACGCGGCCGGCGATCGGCTTGACGATGCCCGAGATCACGCGCAGCGTGGTCGTCTTGCCGGCCCCGTTCGCGCCGAGCAGGGCAACGACCTCGCCTGCGCCGACGGTGACGGACACGTCGCGGATGACCGCGGCCTGGTCGTAGCCCGCAGTCAGTCCCTCGATCTCGAGCGCCCCGCTCATAGGCCAGCCTCGGTTGGATGAGCGGGGAGGGGCGTGGGGGAAACATGGTTTCCGTCTGCCACCTGACTGGCGACCGTGAGCCGGAGGCGAGCGGTGCTCACCCTGCTCCTCGAGCCTCGGTGTTGAGCTCGGCAGCGACCTCGCTCGCTGCACGACCGAGATATGCGCTGGTCACGGCCGGATCTCGACGCACCGCATCGGGAGTGCCGTGCGCGATCACCGTGCCGAACTCGAGCACGACCACGTGGTCGGAGATGGAGAGGACGAGGCCCATGTCATGGTCGACGAGCAGCATCGCTGTCCCCCGGTCGGCGATCTCGCGCAGGTGTCGGCCGAGCGCTTCGCTCTCGATCGTGTCCAGCCCGGCCGCGGGCTCGTCCAGGCAGAGAAGGCGAGGTGTGGCAGCGTACGCGCGAGCGACTCCGACGAGCTTGCGGTCGCCTTGGGACAGCTCGCTCGGCATCGCGTCGCCGCGCTCCCCCAGCCCGAAGACGCGGAGCGCTTCCTCGAGCCGCTCGCTGCGCCCGTCCTGCCGGGACACGACGTCCCGCAGCGCCCTGAACGACGACGG
>Ga0209108_10001394_pt1 | contig 14039 bp, 10 predicted proteins | sample Rifsed10ft1_FD_184003 | JGI IMG/M metagenome (GOLD analysis project Ga0209108, IMG submission 184003) | Soil microbial communities from Rifle, Colorado, USA - sediment 10ft 1 (version 2) | ecosystem: Environmental > Terrestrial > Deep subsurface > Rock core/Sediment | place: Rifle, Colorado...
GACACCGGCACGCTGGGCGAGGTCACCGTCACCGCGCGCAAGGTGGAGGAGAACCTGCAGGACACGCCGATTGCGATCACGGCGTTCAGTGGCGATGCGCTGGTGGCACGGCAGATCTTCAATACCAACGTTCTCGACCAGGTCGTTCCCAATCTGCAGTTCGCGGACAACGCGCCGCTGGCGGGGAACAATTCTTCCTCGCAGGTGTTCATCCGCGGCATCGGTCAGACCGATCCGACCTCCACGGTCGATCCAGGTGTGGGCCTCTATATTGACGAGGTGTACATCGGCAACGCGGTCGGCGGCACGATGACGTTGCGCGACATCGCCTCGGTTCAGGTGCTGCGCGGACCGCAGGGCACACTCTTCGGCCGCAACACGATCGGCGGCGCGATCATCATGACGACGACCGAACCGGGGGACGAGTTCGGCGGCACGGTGCGTGCGGGCTTCGGTTCCGACAGTCTGCTCGACGGCTTCCTGGCGCTTGATGCGCCGTTTTCCGACACCTTCAAGTCGCGTTTTTCCTTCGGCATCCGGCAACAGGACGGCTACGTCGAACGCACGGACGGTACGGACCTGGGCGACGCCGATAGGTACACGGCGATGGCCAAGTTCGTGTGGACGCCCAGCGACAGCGTGAAGGCGACACTCGCTTTCGACTACACCCAGGCCGATGAGAACGGCAGCCCGCTGGTGTTCGCGGTCATCAACGAAGCGCAGACGTTTCCGCGAGTTGCCAGCCTGGATGCGGGCTGCCCGGGGCTCACCGACGGTGCCGTACCTCCGCCAGGCCTGCCGGATCAACCTGCAGTGCCGATGATCCAGGACGACCGCTGCGCCAACGATCTTCAGGCCCGCGGCCCTTACCGCAACAACGGGACGTTTCCCCTCGCGAGCAAGCTTGACAACTGGGGCGGGTCGCTCAACCTGAGTTTTGATCTGAGTGACACGCTGGTATTCAAGTCGATCAGCTCCTACCGGGGCATCAGCTGGGAGGGCATTCGTGATGCGGACAACACGCCACTCACGATCCTCCACACGATCTACGACGTCGACGGCTGGCAGTGGAGCGAGGAATTGCAGCTCACCCACCAGTCGACGGCGCTGACTGGCGTTTTCGGCCTGTACTACTTCGAGCAGGCCTCCGACGACATCGTGAGCGTGGAGCTCAATCCGCCGCCGCCCGGGATTCAGGGCGACAGCGACAACAACAAGGTGGACAACAACAGCTGGGCGGCCTTTACGCAATGGACCTACAACTTCAACGACAAGCTGGCTCTGACGGCGGGCGGCCGCTACACGGAGGATGAGAAAGGGGCGTATCCCGATCAATACGCCTTCGCCACGCCGACCATCAAGCAGGTGCCGGTGCAGTGGTACCGCGACACGTTCACCTCCTTCACGCCCTCCGCATCGATCGCGTACCGCTGGACAGAAGACGCGATGACCTACCTGAGCTACGCGGAAGGATTCAAGGGCGGTGGCTGGAACAGCCACTTCAATGCGGTGCTGACACAGCCCCAGGTGGATGCTCTTCTCAAGTTCGATCAGGAGGAAGCCGAAACCCTCGAGCTCGGCTTCAAGCTCGATCTCGCGGGCAACACTGTCAGATTGAACGGTGCCATTTTTACGGCCGACTACACCGACATGCAGGTGACCTACCGCGGGCCGCTGCCCGCGGGGGTCGCGCCGTTTCTGACCAATGCCGGCAAAGCCGGTATCGATGGGGCCGAGCTGGAAATGACCTGGGCGCCGACCGCCGATTGGATCATCGAGGCGAGCGTCGGCTATCTCGATGCAACGATCGAAGAACTGGAGCCCGCGCCACTCTTGATCCTTCCGCCCGGCCTGGTCGAGGGCAACGTGCTGCCGTTCGCTCCGGAATGGCAGGGCCACTTTGGCATCGCGTATACGGCCAATGCCGGGAACTTCGAGATTACGCCACGCGTGGACGTCTCCTATCAGGACACCACGTATTTCGATGTCATCGACACACCGGAAATCGCACAGCTCGACAGCGTCACGGTCGTCAATGCCTCGCTGGTGTTCGGCAGCAGCAACCAGACCTGGTACGTCAGGCTGGGTGTGAACAACGCCACCGACGAGGAGTATCCGATCGCGGGGAATTCCTCACTCACCACAGGCAGCGGTTACGCCGAGATCGCCTATGCGCGGCCGCGCGAGTACTTCGCGCTGTTCAACTACGACTTCTGAGAGCCCCCTCACTCCGCCCTCTCCCCCGGTGACGGGGGAGAGGGGTGCGAAGCCATCAACGCTCACGGAGTCGGAGTGAGGTGTTTGCGTACTTGTTCCTATTCCCGCGATGCCGGGCCACCGTTCCCGTCAGGTGCTGATATCGCAATCCTCGTCGATCAACGACTGCAGCTCGGTAGCGCCCGCGCGCCGCATCGGTCGGCCATCGACCGGGCTGAAGGGCGCCTGGCGGATGCCGTCACATGGAAACACCGTCGCGTCAATCACGTGCTCGCCCGCCTCGAAGCGCACGGCGGGCAGGTTGACCGTGCGATCGGTGAACATCTTGACGCGCCGCTCGGCGAGCTCGTGGCGGATGCCGCGGTCCAGGAGTTTCAGCATCACCGCCTCCGCACGGTCGGCGAACAGGTGCAGATCGACGTCGGCGTACTGGGTCGCGGTTCCCGACAGGACCGGGCCTACCAGCCGCGGCTCGAACTCCTGCAACAACTGCATGGCGATGAGCGCGGCCCGTCGTTGCTCCTTGAGCGAGCGCGAGTGGCTGTCGGCGGCGAATAGTCGCTGGTACTCGACCAGCGCTGCTTCGATCTCGGTATTCTTGGGAAGGAGCGCGGAATCGGTGGCGCCGAGCCGCTCGGCGGCCTTGCGCTTGGCGAGCAGATAGTCGTCGATACCGTGCTCGCTCATGATGCGCGCCGCCTCTTGCGCGATCGCGCGTCGCAGCTCCTCGGACCGGGTCATCGGTTTCATGCTGCGCTCACCTAGTCAGAACAGTGGCTCGTCGCTCTCCGTGGCGGGATCGCGCCCCGCTTGCGCACCGCGGGCAAAAGGATCGCCCGCTTCGGGCAGCCGGCCCTCGATGAATGTCTCAAATATGGCTGAAGGGTCATCGGCACTCGCCAGCAGTCCGGTCTCGGGAGAGATCTTGACCGTCACGAGTCCTTCCGGCGCCGGCACGGGCGATTCGGAAGTCCCACGCAATGCTTCGCGCATGAAGTGTACCCAGATCGGCACGGCGGTGCGCCCGCCTTCCTCGCCGGCACCGAGTGACGCTTCCTGATCGAAGCCCACCCAGGCGGTCGCGACCAGGCGCGCGTTGAAACCCGAGAACCACGCGTCGTGATGATCGTTGCTGGTGCCGGTCTTGCCGGCGATGTCGCCGCGATTCAGCACTTGCGCGCGCCGCGCCGTTCCGCGCCGGATCACGTCGCTCATCATGTTGGCGAGCAGGTAGGCGTTCTGTTCGCTGATGGCGCGCGGTGCCACCTGCGCCGCGGGCAGGTATCCCCGACCACCGCGCACGACGTCCACGGCCGCAATCATTGCCTCGCCGTCGCGGGGGAGAGGCTCCGGCAGGCGGCCACCCGTTCCGAGCACCTCGCAGTCCCGGCAGACCATCTGCGGTTGGCTCTGATAGAGGGTCTGGCCGTTGGCATCCTCAATGCGCTCGAGGTAGTACGGTCGCACGCGATAACCGCCGTTGGCGAACGTGGCGAAACCCGCGCCGAGCTCCGCCGGCGTGAGTTGCAGACTCCCGAGCGCCAGCGTCAGGTCGTCGGGCAGATCGGCGCGCTCGAAACCGAAATTCGTCAAATAGTCCATCGTGTAGGCCGTCCCCATGGCGCGCATCAATCGCACCGACACTAAGTTGCGCGAGCGCACCAGCGCCTCCCGCAGCCGCGTGGGTCCATAGAACTGGCCGGTCGCGTTTTCCGGCCGCCAGGTGTCTTCAGTCGCGTCGTCTTCGAACACCACCGGTGCGTCGAGCACGATGCTCGCCGGCGTGAATGCGTTTTCGAGTGCCGCTGAATAGATGAAGGGTTTGAATGCGGAGCCCGGCTGGCGCCGCGCCTGGACGACACGGTTGAACTTGCTCACGAAGAAATCAAAACCGCCGTTCAGGGCGACGATGCCGCCATCGGCCGGATCGAGGGCGACGAGGGCGCCCTGCGCAACCGGCGACTGAGCGAGCTGTACCGTGTTGCCCGTGCGAATGACGTACACCACGTCGCCCGGACTTACGACCTCGGTCGCGCGCTTCAGCTCGGGGCCGAGACGGTCATCGACAGCACGCCGTGCCCATGAAAGACCCGTCCAATCGAGGGTGGCCGCCAGGCCATCGCGTAACAGGACCCTCGCGGCGCGCTCGGCCACTTCGGTGACCAGCGCGGGTTCGAGCACGTTGATCGAGGGGTGTTGCTCCAGTGTGGCGATGAGCTCCGCCGGCGCTTGCCCGGGCGTGAAATCGATATGCGCGAGGGGCCCGCGGTACCCGTGCCGGCGGTCATACTCGATCAGGCCGAGCCGCAGGGCTGTGTTCGCGGCCTGCTGCAATCGACTATCGATGGTGGTGATGACTCGGTAGCCGGCCGTGTAGGCCACATCGCCGTAGCGCTCGAAGGCATCGCTGCGCGCCATTTCACCGACGTAGGGCGCCTCCACCTCAACGCTGGGACCGTGCAGCCGCGAGGGCATTGGCGCCTGCATCGCAGCGTCGAACTCAGCCTCTCCGATCTGATCCGTTTCCAACATGCGTCTGAGCACGTACGCACGGCGCGCCTTGGCGCGATCGGCGCTCGCGATCGGATTGTCGCGCGATGGGGCGCGCGGTATGCCGGCGATCGTGGCGGTCTCCGCCAGCGTCAGATCGTCTAAAGCCTTGCCGAAGTAAACCTCCGCGGCTGCCGCGGCGCCGTAGGCCCGCTGCCCGAGGAAGATCTTGTTGAGGTAGAGCGTAAGAATTTCCGGCTTGGTGAAAGCATTCTCGATGCGAAACGACAGGAAGATCTCCTTGAGCTTACGGTCGAAGCGGCGCTCTGGCGTCAGGAACATGTTGCGCGCCAGTTGCATTGTGATCGTCCCGCCGCCCTGGCTCGGCTGGCCGGAAACCAGGTTGATCAGCGTGGCACGCATGAGTCCCGCGTAATCGACGCCGTGATGCTGGAAGAAACGGTCGTCCTCGGCGGCCAGAAACGCCTGCTGCACGCGTTCGGGGATGTCCTCGTAGGACACCGGGATGCGCCGGTATTCGCCGATCTGGGCAATGACGCGTCCGTCGCGGCTGTAGACGCGCAGCGGCACCTGCAAACGGACATCTCGCAGCGTGTCCACGTCCGGCAGGGCCGGTGCCAGGTACACAAAGGCGCAGAGCGCGGCGTAGCCGATCGACCCCGCGAGGAGCAATAAGGCGACCAGCGTCACGAAGCCGGCTCTAAGGTAACGTTGCTTCACAGGAAGGAACTCTAAGTGCTTGCTTCAGCGAAGTGGTTTATGCATATTAGCCGAGGGGTCAAGGGCAAACTCGCCGAAAGGCGGGGACGCAAAGCCTCCGGTCTAAGGGATGAAAGCCTACGACAGCGGGGTTACCGGGCGGAACGATAGAACATATTTGCTGGGCAAAATCACCAGCCACTCGTTCCCTCCCGTGACTTGAACGCTGCAGGGGTCCACCTTCCCCGACTCGAGCTTGGCGTCCTGATTGGCGCTGATCGCTTATGGGGTATTTCGCGTGACACGGATGAGCTTCCGATCCTGGTATCGGCGTCGCGGAATCGAAGCCGCGCAGCTATTGTGTGAATGTAGTCACGCTCGATTTAACACTTGACTGTTATAACTTGCCCCGCTTTTTTTGGTGAGCTTTGCGTTTAGCCAGTTAACTCGTTCTTCTTAAAGGGAAAAACTGTGCTGTTCGGCCCGAAATATCGCCCACTGCTGGGCCTAGACATAACGACCTCCTCGGTGAAGCTGATCGAGCTCAGCATGGCCGGGGGGCAATTCCGCGTCGAGTCGTACGCGGCCGAACCCACTCCGCACAATGCGATCAACGAAAAGGCGATCGTCGACGCCGAAGCGGTCGGTGAAGCCATCCGACGCGCGGTCAAGCGCTCCGGCGCAAAGAGCCGTGAAGCGGCGGTCGCGATCAGCGGCGATGCCGCGATCACGAAAGTGATCCAGATGCCGAAGTCGCTGAGCGAGGCCGACCTCGAGGGTCAGGTCGAGCTGCAGGCGGACCAGTACATCCCGTTTCCGATGGAAGAAGTGAGCTACGACTTTCAGAGAGTCGGCCCATCGGAGAAGGACCCTGAAATGGTCGACGTTCTCCTGGTTGCCACGCGCACCGAGAACGTTGAGCAGCGCCAGGCGGCGGTGTTGGCCGCCGGCCTTTTGGCCAAAATCGTCGACGTCGAGGCGTTCGCCCTCGAGAACGCCTGCAAGCTGCTCACGCACCAGATGCCCGACGGCGGCATCGATCGCACCATCGCGGTCATCGACTTCGGCGCGAGCAGCACGACTTTCAGCGTGCTCAAGGATCTCAAGGTCATCTACACGCGCGATTTCGCCTTCGGCGGCCAGCAGCTGACCGAAGAGATCATGCGCACCTATGGATTGAGCATGGAGGAGGCGGGTCGCGCCAAGAAAGAGGGTGGCCTGCCGAGCAACTATCAGCCCGAAGTCCTCGATCCATTTATCGACGACATGACCCAGCAGGTCAGCCGCTCGCTGCAGTTCTACCTCGCCTCGGGCAGCGGCCGCGAGCAGCCGGAGAAGATCCTGGTTTGCGGCGGCTGCGCCAACATCGCCGGCGTCGATGACGTGATCGCCAGCCGCGTGGGAATTCCGGCCGAGCGCGGCGATCCGCTCGGGCAGATGAAGCTGTCATCGCGAGCCAAGGCGCAGGCAGTCAAGAAAGACGCGACCGCGCTGCTCACGGCCTGCGGTCTTGCATTGCGGAGCTTCGACTGATGCCAAGAGTCAACCTGCTTCCGTGGCGTGCCGAACGCCGCAAGAAGAACCAGCGTGATTTCGCTTTCTGGGCGCTCGGCGCGGTGGGCGCCGCCATCGGCGTCACGCTGATCCTGAACCTGATCATGAGCGGCTGGATCAGCGCACAGAAAGCGCGCAATCAGCTGCTCAAGGACGAGATCCAGGGGCTCGACAAGCAGATCACCGAAATCGTCGGGCTCGAGAACCAGCGAGAGCGGATGAGGGCCCGCATGGAGATCATCGAGAAGCTGCAGCGCTCGCGGCCCGAAGTCGTGCACCTGTTCGATCAGCTGGTGCGCACGCTCCCCGATGGCGTCTATCTCACCTCGATCAAGCAGAGCGAGAAGCGCCTCGAATTCAAGGGCATCGCCCAATCGAGCACGCGCGTCTCCGCCTTCATGCGCAACATCGATGCTTCGGACTGGATGGACAAGCCCGAGCTCGAGGTGGTCGAGACCAAGAAGGACTCGGCACTCGGCAGTGAATTCACGCTCTTCGCCAGCCAGGTCGGCGTCACGCTGCCCGGCGAGGAGGCCGAGGAATGAACCTTCTTGAACAGCTGCAATCGCTCGACCGGCGCGACATCGGCCGCTGGCCGCCTGTCTTCCGCTTCGGGCTGATCGGCGTGATTTTCGTCCTCGTGGCGCTCGGTCTCGCCTACTACTTCGTCTGGCAGAATCAGCGACCGACTCTGCTGCGCGCCGAGCAGGAAGAGGTCGAACTCAGGCAGACGTTCGAGCAGAAGCAGAAGAAAGCGGCCAACCTGGAAGCCTATAAGGCGCAGCTGGCCGAAATGGAACGCTCGTTCGGCGCCATGCTGCGGCAGCTTCCCGGCAAGACCGAGGTACCGAGCCTGCTGGTGGACATCTCGCAGACGGGACTTGCCGCCGGCCTCGAGGAAAAGCTCTTCCAGCCGGCCACCGAAGTTCGTCGTGATTTCTACGCGGAGCTCCCGATCAAGATCCGCCTCACCGGCAACTACCACGAGCTCGGCAGTTTCGTGAGCGGCATCGCGGCGCTGCCGCGCATCGTTACGCTGCACAACATCGAGATCAAACCGGAGGGCAAGGAGTCGGGTTTCGACAATCTGGTGCTTGACGTCACCGCCAAGACCTATCGCTACCTGGAGGAAGAAGAGGACAAGGGAGACGCGGCCGGCACTGCGAAGGATGACAAGGCCAAGGGTGCCAAGGAGCGGCGCAAGCCCGCCGCCAAGCGAACATGAGCGCGCGCCAACCTCAACTGCGGAAGCACATGCATGCGTGACCGGACTAGAATCATTGCGCTCGGTGCACTGGGCCTGCTGGTGGCGGCCGGCGTGAGCGGCTGCTCTAGCGAGCAGGAAGAGCTGGAGCGGTGGGTCGCGCAGGTCAAGAAGCGGCCCGGTGGCCGCATCGAGCCGCTGCCCGAGATCAAGCCTTACGAGTCTTTCGCCTACAACGCGAGCGATCAGCGTTCACCGTTCTCGATGTCCAGGCCTGCCGGGCCCGGCGACGGCGTGCGTCCGGATTCCAAGCGTAATCGTGAGTTCCTCGAGCAGTTCTCGCTCGACACGCTGGCCATGGTGGGCACGCTCAAGCTCGGAGGCCGCGCGTTCGGCCTGGTGCAGACCAAGGATGGGCTCGTACATCGCGTTCTGCCGGGACAATACATGGGGCAGAACGACGGCAAGATCGTTTCGGTTTCTGATTCGAAGATTTCGTTGGTCGAGATCGTTCCCGACGGGATGGGCGGCTATATGGAGCGAACCGCCGCCATCGGCCTGACGGACTGATGTCACCGGGAGTGCAAAGAATGAACGGGATGAATCGGGTCTGGCTGGCACTGCGTACGCGTCTGGGCGTCGCCGCGCGCGCTGTCTGCCTCGTTCTGGTGGCCGCCGCACTGCCGGGCCTTGCGCCTGCGCAGCCTGCGGAAGGCTTGAAGCTGCAGGCCATCGACGTGCAGACGCTGCCCGGTCAGCAACTGCAGTTGCGGTTGCGGCTCAATGGCCCGGCACCGGAGCCGCTGAGCTTCACCATCGACCGTCCGGCACGCATTTCGATTGATCTTCCCGGTACGGGGCTCGCGCTCGAGTCGCGTCGCATCGACGTGAAGGCGGGCGGGGTCGACACCATCCTCGCCGCTGAGGCTGGTGGCCGCACGCGGCTGGTACTCAACCTCGATGAATTGATGCCGTACCAGACGCGCGTCGACGGCAACAACATCCTGGTCACGATCGGCGGTGCGCAGATGCAGACCACCGCTGCGGTGCCGCCCTCGGGTTCGACCGCGCGTGCGGCAGCCGCGAGCAGTGGCCCGCGCAGCATTCGCAACATCGATTTCCGCCGCGGCACCGATGGCACCGGGCGCGTGATCGTGGAATTGAGCGACCCGCGCACGCCGGTGAACCTGCGTCAGCAAGGGACCCAGGTGGTGGTTGATTTCGGCGGCGCGGACCTGCCCAGGGACCTGATGCGCCGGTTAGATGTCACTGACTTTGCGACGCCGATTTCGACCGTCGATGCGCTCAAGGTCGGCGACAGCACGCGCCTGGTGATTTCGGCGGGCGGCGAGTTCGAGCAATTGGCGTACCAGTCCGACAACCAGTACGCGGTCGAGATCAAGCCGGTCGTGCGCACCGCGGCCCAGCTCGAGGACAAGAAGGAATATACGGGCGAACGGCTCACCCTCAACTTCCAGGATATCGAGACGCGCGCGGTCCTGCAGTTGCTTGCCGATACCAGCGGCCAGAACATCGTGGTCAGCGACTCCGTGCAGGGCAACGTGACATTGCGCCTGCAGAACGTGCCCTGGGACCAGGCGCTCGACATCGTGTTGCGGACCAAGGGCCTCGACAAGCGCCGTCAGGACAACGTCATCATCGTGGCGCCCACCGAGGAATTGGCGGCGCGCGAAAAGGCGGAGCTCGCGGCTCGCAAGGACATCCAGGAACTCGCGCCGCTGCGCACCGAGTACCTGCAGGTCAATTACGCCAAGGCCAGCGATTTAGCCGGGCTCATCAAGTCCTCGGCAGAGAATTCGCTCCTGTCGGCGCGCGGCAGCGTGACCATCGACGAGCGCACCAACACGCTGTTGATTCAGGACACCGCCGACCGGCTGCAGGACGTTCGCCGCCTCGTCACGACGCTCGATATCCCGATCCGCCAGGTGCTGATCGAGGCTCGCATCGTCATCGTGAATGATGATTTCAGCCGTAACCTGGGCGTGCGCTTCGGCGCCAACGTGGTGTCGGATGACTACGGCGGCAGCGATGGCGCCGGGTTCATCAGTCCGAGCGGCGTCGGCGAGGAGGATGACGACATCCTGCTGCAGCCGGGCGCCAACGCGCCGGCCGGCAATCCGCCGGGCGTAATCATCCCGGGCGTCGCGGATCGCTACATGGTTAACCTGCCGGTCGCCAACCCGGCGGGCCGCATCGCCCTTACGCTGCTCGACTCCGATTACATCGTCGATCTGGAGATCTCGGCGGCCCAGGCCGAGGGCCGCGGCGAGGTCATCTCCTCACCGCGCGTCGTCACGGCGAACCAGCGCGAAGCGGTGATCGAGCAGGGCGTGGAGATTCCATACCAGGAATCCTCGTCGAGCGGCGCGACCACCATTCAGTTCAAGAAGGCGGTGCTGGCGCTGCGCGTCACCCCGCAGATCACGCCCGACAACCGCATCATCATGGATCTGACAGTCAACAAGGACAGCGTCGGCCAGGTCATCGTGACTTCCGGCGGAGCCAATGTGCCGTCGATCGACACGCGCGAGATCGTCACCCAGGTGCTGGTGAACGACGGCCAGACCGTCGTCCTCGGTGGCATCATGGAGACCGAATACCGCGAAACCGAAACCAAGGTGCCGTGGCTGGGCGACATCCCGGTTCTCGGCTACCTGTTCAAGAACAAGAGCAAGACCAACAACAAGGACGAGTTGTTGATCTTCATCACGCCGCGCATCCTGCGCGAGGGCGCCAACCTGTACTGACGCCTTCGGAAAGAGTCTAATCGCACGCGGCTCAATCGGTTGATGCGCAGAAAACGGTCCTCGTGACCGTTCTCTGCGCCGTTGAGCAAGAGGCGTGACTCTTGTTCGACGGCGCGGTGCGTCCATGCACCGCAGCCCGGCCGCGTCGCCCTCATGGTCTCGAAATCGAACATATTCCTGATTGGCCCGATGGGCTCGGGCAAGACCGCGGTCGGCAAGCACCTCGCCCGCGCGCTGCATTGCACGTTCAAGGACAGCGACGCGGAAATCGAGAGCCGCACCGGCGTCGATATTCCCTTCATCTTCGAGAAGGAAGGCGAGATGGGCTTTCGCGTGCGCGAGCGCGAGGTCATCGAGCAGCTCACGCGACTCGACAACATCGTGCTGGCGACGGGCGGCGGCGCAGTGCTGGATCCGGACAACCGGCGCGTGCTGGCCGAGCGCGGCTGCGTCGTGTACCTCAAGACCTCCGTATTCCAGCAGATCGAACGCACGCGCCACAGCCGCAATCGCCCGCTGCTCTTCGATACCGACCCGCAGCAGCGCCTGGACGCTCTCATGGTCGAGCGCGAGCCGTTGTACGCGGAGATCGCCGACATCACCATCTCGACCGACGGCAGGCGCGTACAGGCCGTCGCCGAGGACGTGCACCGGCTGCTCAAGGATCGCTAAGCCGTGTCCGGCACCGCCGCCTTATACTCCGCCGGCCCGTGCAGTACCTCAACATCGACTTAGGCCCGCGCAGTTACCCGATCCTTATCGGCGAAGGCCTGCTCGCGCAACGCGAGCTCATGACTCGCCACATCCCAGCCCGGCGTCTGCTGGTCGTGACCAACCCGACGGTCGCCGGACTGCACCTCGACGCCTTGCGCCAGGGCCTGGTGGATTTCGACGTGAGCATCGAAACGATTCCCGACGGTGAACGCTACAAGACGCTCGCGACCGCTTCCCGCTTGTTCGATGCCCTGATCGAGGCGCATATCGGGCGCGATGGCGCGGTCGTGGCGTTCGGCGGCGGCGTCATCGGCGATCTCGCCGGCTTCGCCGCGGCTTGTTATCAGCGCGGCATCGCCTACGCGCAGATGCCGACGACGTTGCTCGCCCAGGTCGATTCCTCCTTGGGCGGCAAGACTGGCGTCAATCACCCGGCCGGCAAGAACCTGATTGGCGCTTTTCATCAGCCGCTGTGCGTGATCTCGGATACCGCAACCTTGCGAACCCTGCCTGACCGCGAGTTGCGCGCGGGTCTCGCCGAAGTGATCAAGTGCGGGCTCATCTGCGATGCCCAGTTTCTGGGCTGGCTCGAAGCTCATCTGGATGACCTGCTCAAACGCGATCCACAGGCGCTCGAGCACGCGATCCGGAGATCCTGTGAGATCAAGGCCGATATCGTGTCGCGGGATGAACGCGAGCAAGGTCCACGGGCGCTGCTCAACCTGGGCCATACTTTTGCCCACGCGATCGAGTCGGCTACCGGGTACGGAGAATGGCTGCACGGCGAAGCGGTCGCGGCCGGCATGCTGATCGCGGCGTCACTCTCGGCGCGGCTCGGATGGTTGCCGGGTGCCGATCTCGATCGGGTGCGTGCGCTTGTGGGTCGAGTGGGGTTTCCCCTCGCCACGCCGTCGATCGGCAGCGCCCAGGCGCTGGCCCACATGCAGGCGGATAAGAAAGTGCGTGATGGACGTATCCACTTGATTCTACTTAGACAAATCGGTGCCGCCGAGATCACCGACCGATACGATACGGCGGCACTGACCGCAGTGTTGAGAGAATCCTTCGGGCCATGAACGCCACGGCCGACTCGACGCTCGCACCCTACGCTGCGCGTCCCGAGCACTCTCGCGGCCGCGTCCACCGGGAACCCGCGCCGCGCTTCCGCACCGAGTACCAGCGCGACCGCGACCGCATCGTGCATTCGAGCGCTTTCCGGCGCCTCGTTTACAAGACGCAGGTGTTCGTCAACCACGAGGGCGATCTCTACCGCACGCGCATCACGCACTCTCTCGAGGTCGCGCAGATCGCGCGTACGATCGCGAGCACTCTCAAGCTCAATGAGCCGCTGACGGAAGCCATCTGTCTGGCACATGACCTTGGACATACGCCGTTCGGTCACGCCGGGCAGGACGCGCTCAACGAATGCATGCGCGATCACGGCGGCTTCGAGCACAACCTGCAGTCGGTGCGCGTGGTCGATGAGCTCGAGGAGCGTTACGCCGACTTTCCGGGACTCAATCTGACCTACGAGTGCCGCGAAGGGATTCTCAAGCACTGCTCCGTGGCCAACGCGCGCCGCCTGGGCCCGCTGGGCGAACGGTTCATCAATCGAGAGCAGCCCGGCCTCGAAGCGCAGCTCGCGAATCTCGGTGACGAGATCGCCTATAACAATCACGACGTCGATGACGGCCTGCGCGCCGGCCTCATTACGGTCGAGGGGCTGCGTGAAGCGCAACTGTTCCGCCGCCAATACGACAAGGTCAAGTCGCAGCATCCCGACCTTGGCGGGCGCCGGCTGGTGCACGAGGTTGTGCGCCACATGATCGACTACGTTGTGACCGACCTCGTCACGACGACGCAGGCGGCACTGAAGAAAGCGGCGCCGCAGAGCATTGACGACGTACGTCATCATGGCGCGCCACTGGTGGGCTTCAGTCCGCAAACCCTAGAGGAACACGTCGAGCTCAAGCGTTTCCTGCGCGCCCACGTCTATCAGCACTACAAGGTTCAGCGGATGACGACGAAGGCCAAGCGCATGCTGCGCGAACTCTTTGCCGCGTTCATGGAAGACCTCAACCTGATGCCGCCCGAGCATCGCGACACAGCGCGCCGGCTCGCGGAGCACGAAGCCGAGTCGGGCAAGGCACGCGCAGTCGCGGATTATGTCGCCGGAATGACCGATCGATACGCTATCCTGGAGCACCGCAGATTATTCGAACCCGCGGAGAGAACGTGAAGAAAGGATGGCAGTTGACGGTTGGCAGTTGACAGTAAGAACCGAGCATCAAGAATCCCCGCCGTCAACCGTCAACCGTCAACCGTCAACCGTCAACCGTCAACCGTCAACCGTCAACCGTAGAAGCACCCAT
>Ga0209108_10001395_pt1 | contig 14026 bp, 19 predicted proteins | sample Rifsed10ft1_FD_184003 | JGI IMG/M metagenome (GOLD analysis project Ga0209108, IMG submission 184003) | Soil microbial communities from Rifle, Colorado, USA - sediment 10ft 1 (version 2) | ecosystem: Environmental > Terrestrial > Deep subsurface > Rock core/Sediment | place: Rifle, Colorado...
GCAGCCGACATTGACGCAGGTTCCGCCAAACGTCCCCGACTCGATCATCGTGACTTTGGCGCCGGCCTCGGTCGCTCGGATGGCCGCGGCAAAGGCCGCGCTGCCGCCGCCGATAATGGCTACGTGCAGCCGCCTCGCAGAGTGCACGACGTCGCTCATCGTTGGATCTCCCCTGCTCAAAGCAACCGAGGGGCGAGCACGTTGACGCCGACCGCGGCCAATGCGAGCAGCGCGGCCACCCATAACGCCACCTTGAGCACGCGCTCCGAGGTGGGGCTCGCGCAGTAGCTGCCCTCGACGCAAGCAGCCTTCGGCTTGCGGTACACAGTCCAGAAACCGGCTGCCAAGAAGCCCAACGTCACCAAGAGAAACAGCGGCTGATAAGGGGCGAGCGCGGTCAAATTGCCAATCCATGCTCCGCTGACGCCGAGGCTCAGCAGCAGCAACGGCCCGATGCAGCAAGAGGAGGCCAGCACCGCGCCGAGTAGCCCCCCGGTAGCGAGCAAGCCGCGCTTCCCGGATTCCTTGGTCACCGTATTCATTAATTCTCGGCTCCGTCAGCTCGCGTCCTTGAGATGCGCGGGGTAGCCCGCGTTCGTGGAGGCGGCAGCCAGCGCCTCCCAATTTGTCTGCGTGTCCTCGTAAGTGACCACGGCTTCCTTGCGATCAAAGTCGACCTCGACCGAGGCCACACCGTCCACGCGTTCGATGGCCTTACTGACCGTCACGGGACAAAGCGCGCAATACATGTTGTCCACGGCGAGCGTCACGGTTTGCTCCGCAGCCCACGCCGTGGAGCCGACAATCGATAGCGCGAGCATGCCGAGCGCCGTTGAAATCGTTCTCATCTCAGTCTCCTTATCTTCGAAGCATGAAGCCAAATAGATACTCATCTCGAGGTACCATAAGAGCTGTAGCTCCTACAGATTCAAGGGGTTTTTTCATGTCTCCACCACGCACCTTCGGGATCGGGCCACTGGCGCGGCAATCCGGGGTCAAAATCGAGACGATTCGGTACTACGAGCGCTCCGGCCTCATGCCCGACCCACCCCGCACGGACGGTCGCCATCGGCTCTACTCGGAAGACCATCTGAAGCGACTGCTGTTCATTCGCCGTTGCAGGCAGCTCGGGTTCTCGATGGAGCAAGTCCGCGGCTTATTGCACCTAGTCGACGGCGGCCGGTACACGTGCGGGGAGGTCCAAGCACTTACGCTCGAGCACGCCGGCGACGTACACCGCAAGATCAGGGATCTGCGGCGCCTTGAAAAAACCTTGACGGGCATTGCTGCGAAGTGCCGGGGGGGCGCCGTACCTGCATGCCCGATTGTCGACGCCTTGCTGGATCCGCAGGCACGGGTCCTCGTGGGACCCTAATGGTGCTCCCGTCCGCAGGCCGGGGCACGCAGTCAACGATCGGGCTCTTCAATGCCCTCGAGAATCGGGCAACCGTCCGCCGCCGCCCGGCACAAATTGATCAATAATGTCAGCTCGTCACGAAGCGTCTTGAGCTCCGCCAGACTACGCTCGATCTCGCCGAGCTTGCCGGCTGCGAGCGTTCTGACCTCATCGCGCGCGCATCGGGGATTCGCACGCAACTCGAGAAGCTGACCGATCTCAGCCAGGCTGAAGCTCATCTTCTGCGCGCGGCGAATAAACCGCAATCGGGAAACCTCTTTGGCACTGTAGACGCGAACACCGGCGGCATTTCGTGCTACCGCCGACAACAGTCCAAGCTTCTCGTAGTAGCGCAACGTGTGCACACTCACGTCGAGCGTTCTCGCAACCTCTCCGATTCGGTACTCGGGCATCGGACAAACCTCTCGACCGCGGCGTCTTCAGACCGAAAGGCACTTTTCGAGCGCGCGCCTGAGTTTCCCCTGTGTCGGCAGACCCGAAAATATCAGCGCACCGTTGATCGCGATCGCCGGTGTAGCGAGCACACCGGATGCGACGGCATGATCGATCTCCTCGACGACATCCATGATCCGGAGATCGAACCGCTCCGGCCCCAACGCTGCGATTGCGCGCGACAGTTGCGCCTTCGCGTAAGCGCAGCTCGCGCAGTCGCCGGCAGTAAAGACCTCAACTTTGACGCGCGGGACCGGCTCGGCCTTAACCGGCACGGGATGCTCGCCCGCGTCGCCGGCGCGTGACTCGCCCAATCCGGCGGCGGATCTGCCGGTTATCGTACGCGCGGTTGCCATCTCTGCACGCGATGATTGCCGAAGTCCGCGACGAACACCGTGCCGTCGGCGGCGACGGCCACGGCGATCGGGTAATTGAACTGACCCGGCCCCGACCCTTCGCTGCCAAAGCTCGTGAGAAACGCGCCGTCCGCGGCGAACTTCTGAATGCGGTGATTATAGAAGTCGGCGACGAAGACGTTGCCGTGAGCGTCGAGCGCGACGCTCGTTACCGTCGCGAACCAGCCGTTGAAGGGCCCGAAAATATTCATAGCGAACGGACCGCCCCACTTGCGCAGAAAGTTACCCTCGGCGTCGAAGACTTGGATGCGATCGTTGTAGCCATCCGCGACATAGACGGTCCCATCGGCAGTTACGACCACATCGGTCGGGTAGCTCAGCTGCCCCGCGCCAATACCGCTTTTGCCGGTCTTGCCCCATTGACGGACGAAGGTGCCGTCGGGCCGCAGCATCTGAACGCGCTGATTGTAGAAATCGGCGACATAGAGGTTGCCCGCCGAGTCGACGCCGATGCCACCGGGGGCGCTGAGCTCGCCCGGTCCGGTCCCGGCCGTCCCGATCATGGCTAACGCTGTACCGTCGAGAGCAAACACCTGGATACGGTCGTTAAAGTACTCGGGCACGTAGAGACGTCCGCCCGCGACGGCCAGGTTCATCGGTCGTCCAAGCTCGCCGAGCTTCTCTCCAGGCTCGCCGAAGATACGAATCAGGTTGCCGTCGAAATCAAACACCTGGATCCGTCCGTTCCGCGCGTCTGCAACGAAGACCTCACTACCGGCAACTGCAATACCCGTCGGATCATGAAACTCACCCGGAGCAGTGCCTTGCCGGCCCCAACTCCCCACCGGCTCGTAGCCCGCTTCCTTCGCGAACGGCACGAAGGCAAGGTAGGCCAACCCGACGAGTACGACCAAAACCGCGAGCGGCAGGCCGATGCGTTTGACAAGTGTTCGATGCAGCATCGCCATGCGACCGCCCTAGAAATTGAACCGAAAGCCCACGCGCACCGTGAAGTCCTCTTCCAATGCGTCGCCGCCGAGCTCTTGGGTCACCGGAATCTGAACGATGCCTTCGACGATCCAGCGTTTGGTCACGTATCGAAGGCCGGGCGACAAATGAAACGTCGTGCCACCGGAGTTGGGATCCTCGACTCCGTTTAGCGTGTTCGCGTCCCGCTCCGCCAGGTTGGCTTCGATCACGGCGTAGACGAAACCCGGTACGCCTGCGCTGAGCTCGCGAGGCCAGAGGCGATATTGCAGCGAGGCATCGAGACGGAGTACGTCGCCAAACTCGAAACCGTTCGCCTCGGCGTTGTGCTCGTACCCGAACTGCGCGTCGACTTGATAGGTAAGCGTCTGGTAGGTCAGCACTACACCCGCAAATGGATCGAGCGAGCCCGAGCCCGGCTGGAGCGGCTGGGGCAGCACGCCCAGACGGTCCCGCTCATCATCGCCGCCTGTGGGTACTTCGAAACCGAAAACCGGCGCAATGCGGAATGTGCGTCCGGGGCCATCGTTCTGAACAACCGTGTAGCGGGCAAACAGCCGCAGATCGCCGATGCCGCTCGCGCCGCGCGTCGCCCGCCGAGCGGGACCGGTCGTAACTTCGAGCTGCTTGTCGAGATACGGCAGCACCGCGAAAAGCGCGACGCGGGGCGTCACACCGAAACCCAAGGCGGAGACCGCACCGAATACTTGTACGTCCCGGTCGGCAGCCGTCGGATCGTCCGTCGCCTCCGCATACATGAGCTGCTCGCGAAAAACAAATTCGCCTTTCGCGACGGGCAGCGCTGTGTCGAAGGTTTGCGGAGCGCCCCACGTGAAAGTGACCGGCGTCGAAGCGGCCAGCGCCAGCAGCACGGCAGCCAGTACTGGTGATGATCCCCACCGACGCCGTCTTGGCAGCGCGTCCACGATCGGGCCACGTGATCGCGCGGCTATTTCCCGATCTCTTCGAACCGGTTCAACGTGAACCCGGCGTCGCGCACGGCGCGAGTTGCGGTTGCCTCATCGAGAGCATGCGCCTCCTTAAGCGTCACGACCACCACGCCTTCCCTGATTTGCGTCTCGACCGTCTCCACCCCTTCGAGCGCACGGAGCTGCTTCTCGATTCCATAGGCACAGAACGGACAAGCCAGCCCGTCCACGTACAGTCGATACTGAGCGCCCTCGGCGAGGACAACTCCACTTGAGAGAACCAGTGCCACAATAAACGCTGCGCGCAGATTCATGGCTCCGTCTCCTTCCGTATAGAGGACTTCGATGCTACTACCTGGAGTCCGCTCTAGGTCAACCAGCCGCATAGCCCCGGGCGAATCGGCGTCGCGGCGCGAACCACGAGCACTGTTCCATGCGCAGTCGCGCGGATTGCGGTAAAGCCGCACTGCGTACGATCGCCATCTGGTCTCCTCTCAGGCTTCGAGACCGAGTCGCTCGTGCCATTGCGCGAGCGATTCGTCCGGGTACTCGTCGAATCGCTTGTCGCGGCGGCCGGCGTGCACGGGCACCCAGCCTGCTTTCGATCCGAGCATGAGGTGCGTGTGCTCGGGCGCGACCGGCAGCTCCGTATCGATCGCCGACGCGAACGGGTGCACGAGGTCGGGCCAGTCAGGCGCCCAGACCCAGAGCCCGCTGCTGCAGCGCTTACAAAAATGCCGCTCGCAGCTGCTCTGCGTGAAACCGCCCTTGCCATCCGGCATTCGCGCGCGGTACACGGCGACATTCTCGCGTCCCTCGACACGCAGCGTTCCGTAGTCGCCGCCCAAGTTGATGCCGTAGCCGCCGCTGCCGTTCGTTTTGCGGCAGATCGAGCAGTAGCAGAGATTGAACGGGACGGGATGGGCGGATTCGACGCTGAATCGCACGGCCTGGCAATGGCAGGATCCTTCGAGCCTCATTGTGTGTTCCTCATCGTGACGAAATCAGGCGCGCGGCGTCTTCGACCGTGCCGCCGTCAAGATCGACGTGCTTGTTCGCAGCGCGCATCGTCTCGTCGTCGACGGCGCCCGCGAGTCCCGCAAGCGCCGCGCGCAGCCCCGGCAACCGCTCGGCCGCGCCCGGTGCCATGAGCACGACGGCGTCGTAGGGCGGAAGCGCGCCGGCCGTATCCTCGAGCAGCGTCAGATCGAAGGCGGCGATGCGCCCGTCCGTCGAGAACGCCGAAATCACGTCGACCTCGTCGCCCGCGAGCGCCGCGTACATGAGCGTCGGGTCCATCGTCACGAGGTCGCCGAATGCGAGTCCGTAGCGCGCGCGCAGGTCGCGCCACTCGGGCCGGCTGAAGAACTCATAGTCGCCGCCGATCGCAAGCTCGGGCGCGTGGGCCGCGAGATCCGCGATCGTGCGCACGCCGAGCGCCGCCGCGCGCTCACGCGTCATCGCAAGCGCATACGCGTTCTCGAAACCGAGCGCGGCCACGAGCTCGATTGCATGCGTGCGCGCAAGCCACGCCGTCACGTCGCGCATGACGGCCTCGCGGCCGGGATTGTCGGCGCGCCGCATGTGATTGGCCCAGATCGTGCCCGTGTAGTCGACGTAGCAATCGATGCGGCCTGCGGCGAGCGCGTCGAAGGCCACCGTCGATCCCAAGCTCTCGAGCATCTGCGTGCGAAAGCCAGCCGCCTCGAGCTCGCTCGCAATGAGCCGGCCGAGCACGTATTGCTCCGTGAACGTCTTCGTGCCGATCACGACGCGCGGCCGGGCGTCGGCCGAGCCGCCGAGCAGCACGGGTGCAAGGCCGGCCGTCAGGAGCGCAATCGTCGCGAGCGCGGCCGCACCCATGAGCGTGCGATCGCGCCGCACGAGGGCGATCTCGATGGCGCGTATCAAGCCATCGAGAACGAGCGCGAGCGCGGCCGCGGCGATGCAGCCGACGAGCACGGCCGTGTAATTCTGTGTCTGTAATCCGCTGAAGATGTAGTTGCCGAGGCTCGTCGCGCCGACGGGCGTCGACAACGTCGCGAGCCCGACGACCCAGACGGTCGCCGTACGAATGCCGGCTACGATGACGGGCAGCGCGAGCGGCAGCTGCACCTTGAGCAAGAGCTGATTGGGCGTCATGCCGAGGCCGCGGCCCGCCTCGATGAGGTCGGGGTCGACGTCCTCGATGCCGGTGACGGTATTGCGCAGCACGGGCAGCGCGCTATAGAGCACGAGCGCGATCGCGGCCGGCAGGAATCCGATGCGCCCGAGCACCGGGACCATGAGCGCGAGCAACGCGAGCCCCGGGATCGTCTGCACGGCGCTTGCGACCATGAGCACGGGCGCGCGCAACGCCTTGAGACGCACGAGCGCAAACGCGAGCGGCAAGCTCAAAGCGATCCCGATCGCAAGCGCCGTCACGCTGAGCAGCAAGTGCCGGCCGAGATAATCCGGCAGGAGCTCGAGCTGTTGCACGAGCGTCGCGCTCACGCGCTGCCTGCTACGCGCGCGATGCGCTCGGCGTGGCGCCTCGGCATGTCCATGAGCGCGCGTACGTACGGGTGCGGGTCGGCCATCAACCGGCCCGGCGTGTCGTGGCCGACGATGGCGCCGTCCTTCATGACCGCGATACGGTCGGCGAGCAGCAACGCTTCCGTGACGTCGTGCGTGACGAGCACGACGGTGAGCCCGAGCGCGCGCTGCAGCGTCTTGAGCTCGGATTGCAGCGCGTCGCGCGTGATCGGGTCGAGTGCGCCGAAGGGCTCGTCCATGAGCAGCACTTTGGCACGCGCCGCCAGCGCGCGCGCGACGCCGACGCGCTGCTGCTCGCCGCCGGAGAGCTCGCGCGGATAGCGGCCGCGAAACTGCGCCGGCGGCAATCCGACCATCTCGAGCAGCTCGTCGACGCGCGCGGCGATCTCGCGCTCGGTCCAATGCAGCAATCGGGGCACGGTCGCGACGTTCGCGGCGACGTCGAGGTGCGGGAAAAGACCGACGCCTTGAAACGCGTACCCGATGCGCCGACGCAAGACGATGGGGTCGAGAGAGCGGACGTCCTCGCCGGCGACCGTGACGCGTCCGGCCGAGGGCTCGACGAGGCGGTTCATCATCTTGAGCGTCGTCGTCTTGCCGCAACCGGATTCGCCGACCAAAGCGAGCAGGGATTCCGCCGCGACGTCGAGGTCGATGCCGCGCACGGCCGGCGCCCCGGCGCCGTCGTAGGTCTTCGATACGTTCTCGAGCGCGATCACGTCCCGCACCATCGTGCAATCGGTTTCGAAAGTAAAGCAGCATGCCGGCGGTGGACACGGTCGCTCGATATGGGCATCCTGAACCCTCGAACCGAATCGGAGGGATCCGATGGCCTCAGCGTCCAATCGGCCGGCGCAGTCGCGGAGTTCCGAGCTCGCCGAAAGCTACCTGTGCGTGCGGCAAGCGTCGATGGCCCTCATCGCACCGCTCGAGCCCGAGGATTGCGTCGTTCACACGATCCCCGAAGTCAGCCCCGCGAAATGGCATCTGGCGCACGCGACGTGGGCCGAGCATCTGCGCGCGACTTATCGCAGATTCTTCTATCCGCACGACCGCTGGCAGCTTCTCGGTATTAGGCTCGCAAAGGATTTGCAGTGAGCCTGCTCGCCGAGAAGACGGCGAACGTCTCGAGCCCCGGACAGATGTTCGTCGAGGAGCTCAACGAGATTCTCGAAGGTCTCTGCGGGGACCAGAAACGGATTTCGCCGAAGTACTTCTACGATCAGCGCGGCTCAGAGCTGTTCGACGAGATTTGCACGCTGCCCGAGTACTACCTGACGCGCACGGAATTCCAGATCATGCGGACCCATCTGCCCGAGATCGCGCAGCGCGTCGGACCGGGCGCTGCGGTCATCGAGTTCGGCGCGGGCTCGAACGTCAAAGCCAAGCAATTGCTCGGCGAGCTCATCGAGCCCGTCGCGTACGTACCCGTCGAAATCTCGGGCGAATACTTGGCCGCGCAAGCCGACGAGCTGGCCCAGACGTTTCCGTCGTTGAGCGTGATTCCCGTCGTCGCGGACTTCACGAAGCCGTTCGATCTGCCGCGTCATCCGTCGGCGCCGCAGCGCAATCTCGTCTTCTTCCCGGGGTCGACGATCGGCAATTTCACACGCGCGGAGGTGCTCAACTTGCTCGAGGTCATGCGTGCCGAGGCCAAACCCGGAGGTGCGCTCCTCATCGGCGTCGATCTCGTCAAGGACGTCGACGTCGTCGAGTCCGCCTACAACGACAGCCGTGGCGTCACGGCCGAGTTCAACTTGAACGTGCTGCGGCACTTGAACGCCGGCGTCGCGGCGAACTTCGATACCGAGCACTTCCGTCACGAAGCCGTCTACGATACGGACCGCGACCGCATCGAGATGCGCCTCGTCTCGACGAAAGAGCAGACCGTCACGATCGCGGGTGAGACGATACCGTTCGTCGCGGGCGAATACATCATCACGGAGTATTCGCACAAATACTCGATCGAAGGTTTTGCCGCGCTCGCCGAGCGCGCGGGGCTCGAACCCGAAGCGGTCTGGACCGACGCCGAGGAGCTCTTCAGCGTGCACTACTTGACTGTGCCTTGAAGCGCGCGCTACGGACTTTGCGGTGCCGTCTAAGGCAATGAAGAAATCCACTCCGCCAACGCGCGGCCGATCGCGGCGGGTGAAACTTCTTGAACGTAGTGCCCCCCGTAGATCATGACTTCGCGCTGATTCTTGAAGCCGCGCACGAGCTCGAGCATGGCGGGGTTCGCGAGAATCGCCCCGGGCGTCGCGCGGACGAACAGCTTCGGAATCCGTTCGTCGTTTCGTAGCCATTCCGTGTAGCCGACGACGAGCGCTTCCGTATCCGCGGGCTCCCCTCCGAGCGGCAGCTCGCGGGGCCACTCGAGTGTCGGTCGGCGGCTTTCTCCGGGTCGCAAATAGGGCCGGCGATATTCGGCCTTGTCGTCGTCGCTCAAGTAATACTGGAGCCCGCCGATCAACAACTGTTCGACGAACATGTTTTCTTCGAGAACAGCGCGCTCGCCGGCCGGCGACCGGAACGTAGCGAACGGGCCCGCCGTCGGTTCCGGGGCCGGTGGCAGGCTCGGCGAACGCGGAATGGCCTCCATGTGGGCGAGGCCCCTTACACGCGACGGATGACGCTGCGCCCAACTGAAGCCCACACCCGACCCCCAATCATGGACGACGAGCGTGACACGACTCGTGAGATCGAGCGCTTCGAATAACTCGAACAGATAGTCACGATGGGTCGCAAAGCGGTACTTACCCGGCCCACTGTCGGGCAACGGGTCGGAGTCCCCCGTGCCGATCATATCGGGCGCAATACAGCGCCCCAGGTGCTCGACGTGCGGGATCACGTTGCGCCAAAGGTACGAGGACGTTGGGTTGCCATGCAGGAAGACGATCGGGTCGCCACGGCCGACTTCGTAGTAGGCCATCTCGAGCCCGCGAACGCGGGCTTTTTTCTTGCGCGCGCGCCAGCGGCTCGGCTGAGCCGCGGCCGGCCGGGGCCACGAAGCGAAGCTCGATGCCGCGATCATTGCAGCCGCCGCGGCACCGAACAGGCGACGCCGATCAACGACGATCATCGAGCTGTTCTGCGAGTTTTTGCCGAGCCCTGCACAAGCGCGTGAGCACGGCAAAGGTCGAGTCGCGGCAGCCTGGCTCGGCGTCACAAGTCCGGCGGAAAGCTTCGCAGTCCATGGAGTTCGCCTCATTGCACCGGAACGCGGTCGTTCCAACGATCGGTCCGAGCAGTAGACCGGCCGAGTCGCGAACTTATTGCATCGCCCGGCCGGATTGCAGTCTTTTGCATGAAAATCGAGGAGCTCGAGTCCGGCAGACGACTCGTGTGGAGTTGCCAAGGCGATCAACCAGAGCTCGCCCGACGGAGTGGCCCCACGTGGCCTGTCAGGGTCGAGGTCCGAGAAAGCCGGGCAACGCGGCGGCCTGCTTCACCCAGGTTGCCATCTGCGCTTCTTCGAGCTCGTCACCTTCATGGATGTCGAAGTAGCGCACGTCCTTGTGCTTGCTGGCGCCGGGCGGGACCGGTCGCAGCGACGTGCCGCGGAAGAAGGTCACCTTGACGTAGCGGGTGAAGACGTGGAACGACAGGAACCAGCCCTGGTCCCCGATGCCGTAAAACGGCGAGTTCCACTTCACGGCCTTGCGCACGTTCCGCACGTTGCGCACGATGAGCGCGTCGAGGCGTACCCCAAGGTCGCGCTTCCAGCCCGGCATCGCGGCGATGTACGCCTGCACCGGGGCGTCGCCGTCCGCCTTCGCGATGCGCGGGTTGCCGCCCGAGAGGAGGACGATGGCGACCTTCTCGCCTTTTCGCACCTTGATCGGCTTGGCCTCACTCGCACCTGGTTTGGCCTTCGTGCCTGCCCTCGGTGGGGACTTAGGCCTGGTGGCCGACTTGCGTGGCTTGCTTGCGCGCGACGTGCTCTTGGCCTTCAGCTTCGCCATTAAGGTCTCTCACCGAGTTTGTCACATTGGCACCGGCTGGATCGAGATAGGTGCCCCAGCGGCGCGCCTCGATCATCTTCATCCGTTCCCCGACGGATCGCGGAAGCCGGCGTCCACGGTGCCGTAGCGGTCCACGGGCTCCTGCGTGAACTCCACTCCGCGGGCGCGCACCCGGTCGTAGGCGGCCCGGCAGTCGTCGACGACGAGCACGAGCGGCGGCATGGCGCCCTTCGCCACGATCTCGCGCAGCGCCTGCGCGGTCCCCGCGTCGTGCGTCGGCGCACCTGGCGTGAACAGGCCGAGCTGGAAGGACGGCTGGTCCGGGTGCTGGACCGTGAGCCAGCGGTAGTCACCGTTCCGCACGTCCGTGTGGACGCGGAACCCGAGCTTCTCGACGTAGAACGCGAACGCTTCGTCCTGATCTCGAACGTACAGACCGACCACTTCGACACCCTTGGCTCATGCGACCTCCGTTTCTTCGGACCCCTTTGTACCGCACGCCTCCCGCCGTCGCTTCTCCGAAACTGCGATCGTGAGGGCCGGCCGGTGGGCGGCGCGGAGGAAGCATTCGGGCACGCTCTCCAGGTCGTAAGGAGCTGCCCTTTCGCGGGCCCTGGTCGCGCCCGGGCTCTTGCCGGTGACGTCGCGAAACGTGCGCCCGAACGTGCCGAGGCTCTCCCAGCCGGTCTCGAACGCGATCTCCGTAATGGACAGGTCGGTGTCGCGAAGCAGCGCCGCGGCCCGCTCGATGCGGCGCGTCAGCAGGTACCGGTGCGGGGGGACGCCGAAGGCCTCCTTGAACGACCGCGCGAAGTGGGCCGCCGAGACGCCGCTCACACGCGCGAGCCGCTGGACTGGCCAGTCCTCGTCCGAGGCGGCGTCCATCCGGTCCTTCGCGCGCAGCAGGCGGCGCAACAGCTCGGGGTCCTGGCTCACGCGTCCTCCCTGCACGCTGCAGCTCGGAATTGCACCTCAAGGTCTACCGCTTCTTCGCCGCCGGGCCATTCTGAGCCACCGCAGCCTCCACCAGCGCCTTGAACGCGCCCGCGTCAACCTTCTCCCCTTCGTGGATGTCGATCGCCCTTCGCGTGTTGCCTTCCAAGCTGGAATTGAAGAGGCGCGATGGGTCCGGGATGCTGGCCCCACGGGCGAAGGTGAGCTTCACGACCTTCGTGTACGCCTCCCCGGTGCAGACAATCCCCCGGTGCGACCAGACCGGAGTGCCCATCCACTTCCACTCCTCGGTCATCTCGGGGTCGGCTTCCAAGATCAGCGCCCGCATGCGGGCCAGGGTCTCCCCGCGCCATCCCTTAAGGTCGCGGATCCGCTGGTCGATGAGCCGGGAAGCGGGTTTCCCGGTCGCGCCTGCCTTCGGCGGGGACTTGGCCTTCGTGCCTGCATTCGCGGTTTTCTTGGCCTTGGCCGCGGGCTTGCGCGCCCCGCTTGCACGAGACGCACGCTTGGCCTTTGGCTTCGCCTTGGCTCCTTCCTCGACGCGCTTCATATTGCCGCTCTCCGCAGATGCCTACACTATGCAACTCTGTAAAACAGGGCTTAGCTTTGAATTGTGCCGGCAGACTTCAATCTTATCGAAGCCCGACTGCTCCATGCGCGGGGGGCCCGTGCTCATAGGCGTGAGAGTCCAAGTGTCTGCGCGAAGATTGAAACGGTGGCCCACGACTGGCTTGAAAACACATCGTGAGCGTTTGGGATCGATAACCTGCCGGCTATTGATTGACTTATAAGCACTGAGATATGTGTGAGTCCAGCGGGAACGTAGAGCGGCACAATGATCCTCGTCACAGGAGCCACCGGCCATGTGGGGCGCGCCGTCGTCTGCAGGTTGGCGTCACTCGGCCACGACGTGGTCGCAATGGTCCGGGACGTCCAAGCAGCAAGCAGCGGGCATCGATGATATGGTCCTCATTTCTAGCGATGACAACGCGAGCGCAGTCAATGCGCCACCAAATCGGCGTTCCGACGACACGCCTGAAGCCGCCTCCAGGCGCCTCGGACACGCCGACCCGAAGATCACCGAGCGCGTCTACCGCCGCAAGGCCGAACGCGCCAAACCCCTCCGGTAAACGCTAGAATACGCAGCGTTTCCGTGGTGATGTAGCTCAGACGGTTAGAGCGGCGGATTCATAACCCTCAGACCGAACTGCCCTAAGTACACGCCGGCACAACGAAAATCCCTCGTCCGGCTTCCAATAAATTTCGGGAAAATTGCGCGTAATGCGGCTGTTTTCCAGTGTTGCCCAGCGAAGATATTGGAAGATTCTTCGGTTCAAAACGTCGGCACAGACGCGCAAACACGATGACTATCCGACGCCATCAATAGGTGTCGGGTGTGCGGTCACGCTCTCCGCGACTCGCTGACATTGTTTGCGTCGTACAACGGTCATGCCCGCCTGGTTTTGGGAGGCCGGTTTGCCTGCATGACGTCACACGGCGTTACACCAAACCGTTTGCGGAAGTGGGCAGCAAAGTGGCCAGTGCTGGAGACGCCATGGTTAAGCAAAATGCCGGTGATGGTGTTCGAATCGTCGGCATGCTCGAGCGCGGCTTTTACGGCGTCCAGGCGCAGGTTGCGCAACATTTGCGATGGTGTAACGTTGTAGTAGCGCTGAAAGGCCACCTGCAGCGCCCTTACAGATAAGCCGACATAGCCCGCAACGTCTGCAACTGTCGTACCGCGGCACAAGTTATCGCGCATAAACTCCATTGCCATACGACAGCGCCGCGATGCGACTTTCGTAGACGCTCTCGACAGAGTCTCGCTGTAGCTGTGCGAGAAAAGATTCAACAACAGCGTGCAGGTTGCGTCGTAGTGATGGCGTCTGCATATCTCGTTTTCATAGGACGTAGGGTTTAGTTTGAATAACGAATACAGATTCCTGATGTGGCCGAACCAAATACCGGTGACCGTCGATGAATTCCGATCGGTCGCGAAAACCAGAGGCTCATCTATGGGATGGCCACACAAGTGCGCGAGGTGTCGTTCCAAGGCGGCAACGCGTATTCCTACGACCATCCGTTTGGTGCCGGCAGCGATGCGCATGCGGTAAGGTCGATCGGGGGATACCACAAGGGTGTGACTCTCCGGCGCTGGATACGCGTCCCCGCCCTTCAAAACCAGGCTGGATCCCTTCATGGTAGTTTGCACAAAGAAATAGGCCTTGGACTCGTCCGGCCTGACGTCCACGGTGGCGCCGTACTGGATATGCAAGAAACTGATGTCTTCTTCTCGAATTCCGTTGAATTCGACATTTAGACGATCCGGATCCGAGAGCACAGTTATTCGGTGGGGGTTGACGAGGCGCGCGATCTGCTCGTGGGCCTCATCGAGCTGCGAGGTCTTGAACAAAGCCATGCCGGAAAACGGCAGGCGATCTGAAACGGCTGGGA
>Ga0209108_10001396_pt1 | contig 14024 bp, 10 predicted proteins | sample Rifsed10ft1_FD_184003 | JGI IMG/M metagenome (GOLD analysis project Ga0209108, IMG submission 184003) | Soil microbial communities from Rifle, Colorado, USA - sediment 10ft 1 (version 2) | ecosystem: Environmental > Terrestrial > Deep subsurface > Rock core/Sediment | place: Rifle, Colorado...
TCTCGGCTTTGGAAGGGCGGGGCTTTAGCCCCGCCACAACAGGAGCAGAAAAAAAGGGCTTTAGCCCCTGAAGCCAAATGGCACGACCAAAACATCGGACAAAATCAGGAGCAACGTACTTTGTAACGACCAACACCTGGAAAAGGCGCGAAATATTCCGCAAGGCGACAGCCGCTGAGGTGGTTGAGCAGAAAATCTGTGAATACCGCGACAAGGGCTTCTACCACGTTCATTGCTACGTGGTCATGCCCGAACACTTACACATTATCCTCACACCGAGCGAGACTACCACGCTGGAGAAAGCTGTGCAGCTTATCAAGGGCGGGTCTTCTCACGAGATTGGCAACAGGCTCCATGGCCGCTTCCCCATCTGGCATGCCGGATTCACTGAGCATCAGATTCGGGACGAAGCGGATTACTACTCGCATGTCGCATACATCGACATGAATCCGGTCAAAGCGGGGTTGGTGCAGAAGCCAGAGGAATACTCGTTCTGTTCCTCGCATGGGAGATACAAATTGGATCCTTGCCCAGTGGCTTCAGGGGCTAAAGCCCATGAAGAAGGAACTTCATGTACGGCGGGGCTGAAGCCCCGCCCTTCCGAAGCAACAACCGGAAAGAGCCGCGATAAATAAATGCCCAAGCGGACTGACATCCACAAAATCCTGATCATCGGCTCGGGGCCGATCATCATCGGCCAGGCGTGCGAGTTCGACTACTCGGGGACGCAGGCCTGCAAGGCGCTCCGGGCCGAGGGCTACGAAGTTGTGCTGGTCAACTCAAACCCGGCGACGATTATGACTGACCCGGAGTTTGCCGACCGCACCTACATCGAGCCGCTCACCAAGGAGTACCTCGAGCCGATCATCGCGCGGGAGGGTGTGGATGCGCTTCTTCCGACCGTAGGCGGGCAGACGGGCTTGAATTTGGCCGTCGAACTGGCCGAAAGCGGCATCCTGGACAAGTTTGGCGTCAAGCTGATTGGCGCGTCGCTCCGAGCCATCAAGGTGGCCGAAGACCGCCTGTGGTTCAAGGATGCCTGCCGTAAGGTTGGACTGGACGTGCCGGAATCATCGCTGGTGACCAACGTTTCTGACGCTCTGCGCGTGGCCGATGATTTGGGCTACCCGGTGGTGATTCGCCCGTCGTTCACGCTCGGCGGCACGGGTGGTTCGATTGCCTTCAACCGGGAAGAGTTTGCCGAGGCGATCGCCCGCGCGCTCGATGCCAGCCCGGTGCACGAGGCGTTGATCGAAGAGTCGGTGCTGGGCTGGAAGGAGTTCGAGCTCGAGGTGATGCGCGACTTCCGCGACAACTTCGTCGTCATCTGCTCGATCGAGAACTTCGACCCCATGGGCATCCACACGGGCGACTCGATCACGGTGGCGCCGGCGCAGACGCTCACCGACAAGGAATACCAGATGATGCGCGATGCCGCGGCGCGCATCATCCGCGAGGTGGGCGTCGAGACAGGCGGGTCGAACATCCAGTTCGCCGTGCAGCCGGAGACCGGCCGCATGGTCGTCATCGAGATGAACCCGCGGGTATCGCGCAGCTCGGCGCTGGCCAGCAAGGCCACCGGGTTCCCCATCGCCAAGATTGCCGCCAAGCTTGCGGTCGGGCTCACGCTCGACGAAATTCCGAACGATATCACCCGAAAGACCCCTTCCTGTTTTGAGCCGACGATTGACTATGTGGTGGTGAAAATCCCAAAGTGGCAATTTGAGAAATTTCCGGGCGCCGACGATACCCTGGGCACCGAGATGCAGTCGGTGGGGGAAGTGATGGCGATGGGCCGGACGTTCAAGGAAGCGCTGCTCAAGGGGCTGCGTTCGCTCGAAGCGGGAAGCCGCTGGCAGCCAGCGAAGACGGACGAGCGTTCCATCCAGGACCATCTCACGGTGGCGCGCCCTGACCGGATTCATTGGTTGCATCTGGCTCTCGAACGCGGGTGGGATATTTCTCGGGTGCAGAAGCTGACCGGGATTGATCCCTGGTTTCTCGACCAGCTCAGCCAGATCGTTTCGTTGGAGAAGCGTGTCGCTCGGAGGGGCCCGAAGGAGTGTGAGGCGGAACTCCTGCGCGAAGCCAAGCGCGCCGGCATCTCCGATGAATTCCTGGCGCAGGCGTGGCGCAAGACCCCTCAGGCCATCCGCGAGCTGCGCAAGAAGCACGGTATCGAAGCGGTATTCAAGCGAGTGGACACGTGCGCCGCCGAATTTGAGTCAACCACACCGTACCTGTACTCGACTTACGAGGACGAGGACGAATCGGCGCCGACGAAGCGCGAGAAAATCATGATTCTGGGTAGCGGCCCCAACCGCATCGGCCAGGGAATTGAATTCGACTACTGCTGCTGCCACGCCGCCTTCGCGCTCAAGGAAGACGGCTACGAAACGGTCATGGTGAACTGCAACCCCGAAACCGTTTCGACCGACTACGACACCTCCGACCGTCTCTACTTTGAGCCGCTCACGTTTGAAGACGTGATGGCGGTTTTCGATCGGGAAAAGCCTCAAGGCGTGATTGTCCAGTTCGGCGGGCAGACTCCGCTGAACCTCGCGCTCGACCTCAAGCGAGCCGGCGTGCCCATCATCGGGACAACGCCGGAATCAATTGACCTTGCCGAGGATCGCCGGCGATTCGGCCGGCTGCTCGAGCAGGCGGGCATTCCCCAGCCGAAAAACGGAACGGCGACAACACCGGAAGAGGCTTCACGGTTGGCGAAAGACATTGGCCTGCCCGTCCTGGTCCGGCCCAGCTACGTGCTTGGCGGCCGGGCCATGGTGATCGCCTATGATCTGGCGACGGTGGAAGCTTACGCGAAGATGGCCGCGGAGCTGGGTCGCTCCGCCGGCCTCGCTTCGAGCGCCCGGCCGATTTTGATTGATCAGTTCCTCGAAAACGCGATCGAGGTGGACGTGGATGCGCTTTGCGACGGCGAAGATGTGCTGATTGGCGGGATCATGGAACACATCGAGGAAGCAGGGATTCATTCCGGCGATTCCTCGTGCGTCCTGCCGGCCGTTTCGCTTCGATCCGAGCAGCTTGCTGCTCTCCGCGGCTACACCGTGCAGTTGGCCGGAGCGCTCGAGGTGGTGGGCCTGATGAACGTCCAGTATGCCATCCAGAACGGGAAAGTCTTTGTGCTGGAAGTGAACCCGCGGGCGTCGCGGACGGTGCCGTTCGTGAGCAAAGCGACGGGCTATCCCCTGGCGAAAATTGCGGCGCGCTTGATGACCGGCCGGAAATTGAAGGACCTTGGCCTGCCCGGGGGGGAGCTGCCCACCAAAGAGTATTACGCGGTGAAATCACCGGTCTTTCCCTTCGCAAAATTTCGCGGTGTGGACACCATTCTGGGGCCGGAGATGCGCTCGACCGGGGAAGTGATGGGCATCGCCACCCGTTTTGGCGCCGCCTTTGCCAAGGCCCAATTGAGCGCCGGACAAAAGCTGCCGCTTCCGGCCGGAAATGGCGGCGCTGTCTTCCTCAGCGTGAACGATGCGGCCAAGCCGGCGGCGGTGGAAATTGCCCGCAACCTTGCCCAAATGGGCTTTCGCGTGGTGGCCACCCGGGGCACAGCGGCGGAGTTGGAGAGAGCCGGCCTTCCGGTTGAGGTGGTTTTCAAGGTGAACGAAGGCCGGCCGAATGTGGTGGATTGGATCCGGAGCGGGCAAATCTGTCTGATCATCAACACCCCATTGGGATCGGAGTCGTTTTTCGACGAGAAAGCGATTCGCCGCGCCGCCGTGCGACACACGGTACCCTGCATCACCACCATCTCAGCCGCCCGGGCAGCCGTGGCGGGCATCGCTGCTATGGAAAAGGCGGAGTTGGAGGTATCGAGCTTACAGGAACTGCACGCTCAAGCCGGGCTGGCCAGCCGGGCCACGGGGGCGTCCCCCGATTCTTAGAGCCGGTAGCGTTTTCCCCAGCCGGTCATTCACGTCGCTCATTCCCGCTGATCATACATTCGATGTTCGATCGCCATCGGCCCGGCTGGCCATTTCTACTCTGCGCTGCGGCATGCGCCGGGTAGAGCCGTCCGGTTGGAAAGTTTCTCGGCGACCCGGCTGGGATGGGGGTAAACTGGATGGCGCGTCGGGTCGAAGGGCAGGCAGACGGCATCGAACCCGAACCGTTTGTTTGTGCAATCTGCTCTTGGAAGCCGATGTTGCCCGCGAAGGGGCAGGCATGGCGAGCGCCCGGAACAGGGATGAAAGACTAATGATTGACCTCATGGACGGCATTGACCTGAAGGGAATCTTTCCGCCGATCACCACGCCGTTCGACAGCCGCGGCGAATTGGCGCTCGATCGGCTGCGGGCGAATCTCATTCGTTATAACCCAACCGGACTAAAGGGCTACGTCGTGGTGGGCTCGACCGGCGAGTCGGTTTATCTGACCGAGTCGGAGGTTCTGGCAGTGTGGGACACGGCTCGGGAGGCAGCGGCGCCGGGCAAGACCTTGATTGCCGGCACCGGCGTCGAGTCCACCCGCGAGACCATCGCCCGCACCAACCGCGCAGCCGCCGCCGGCTACCGGGCGGCCCTGGTCAAAACGCCGCACTACTTCAAACCGCAAATGAACCCTGTGGCCATGGCCGCGCACTTCCGGGCGGTTGCCGACGCTGCCAAAATCCCGATTCTTGTTTACGTGGTTCCACAGTTTACCGGTATCGCGCTCGAGGCGGGCGAGGTCGCGCGTTTGAGCGAGCATCCGAACATCATCGGCATCAAAGAAAGCTCGGGCAATGTCCAGCGTGTGGCAGAAATTGCGGCGCAGTCTCGGCCCGGCTTTCAGGTGTTGGTGGGGTCAGCGCCGACGCTCTATCCCTCGTTGGCGGTGGGTGCGGTAGGGGGAATCCTGGCGGCAGCCTGCTGCCTGCCCGAGCTGTGCGTGGACATTCATGAGGCGTTTTTCCGCGGAGAGGCAGACAAAGCCCGGAATCTCCAGCAACTCTTGCTCGAGCCGGCCCGAGCGGTGACATCGGCCTGCGGCATAGCCGGGCTCAAATATGCCATGGAACGATTTGGCTACTATGGCGGGGCGGTGCGTTCGCCGCTGCAGCCGCTTACGGCCGAGGAACGCAAATATCTCGACAACGTATTTGCCCGCCTCGAAACACGCTTCGAAGCCACCCGCTAGCCCCGGCTTCGCGGCGCAGGCAAAGGGTTAGCGTCTTCGACCGAGCTTCTTCATCCAATCGAGAAAGCTGTCTTGTCGCGGGGGCGTGGTCTGGCTATCATGAGCGCGCTGATGGAGTGCCGCTGTTTGCCGTTTACCGTCGTTCCTCGCACCACGCGGCTCTATGCCGACTATCTCTACGACTTTCCCCGGGTGCAGAAGTTCTACGCCTATCCGCCGTTTGAGGAAAGTTCGCTCCAGGCAGCAGCCAAAACGATCCCGCGCCATGTCGCCATGCGAAGCGAAGTGGCTGCGATCCTGCGCGAGCACAACGAGCGCTTTGGCGGCGGGCCGGCTGTCATCGAGGCCGTCAACCGGCTGGCCGCCGGCAGCGTGATGGCCGTTGTGACGGGCCAGCAAGTAGGGCTCTTTAGCGGCCCGGCCTACACGATTTACAAGGCAGTGACCGCCATCCGCCTGGCGCGAGAGCTTACCGCCCGCGGCATGGAAACGGTTCCCGTTTTCTGGATCGCCGACGAGGATCACGATGTCGCCGAAGTGAACCACACCTATTTCTTGGACGAAGTCTTCGAGTTGATTCGCCTGGAACACGGATCCCCGGCGCGCCACCTCAGAGTGGGGGACATCGCTTTCGATTCGGGCATCGGCAAACTGACGGAGCAGGCAGCGAAGATCGCGGGCGGCGAGGTCGCCCGATGGCTCAAGGAGTGTTACCGCGAGGGTGAGACCTTCGGGAGCGCCTTCGGCAAATTGATGGCGCGCCTCTTTTCCGATTTTGGCGTGGTCTTGCTCGACGCCATGGATGCTCGGCTGCACCGGCTCGGGCTGGCTGTCTTCCGGCGCACTGTCGAGGAATCTTCCGAACTCAACCGGGCTCTTCTCGCGCGCGGCCAGGAACTCGAAAAGGCCGGCTACCACGCTCAAGTCAAGGTCCGCGAGCAGACTTCGCTGCTGTTTGCGATGGTGAATGGGCGGCGCGTGCCTCTGCGGAGGAAGAATGGGAATTTTGTCTTGGAGGACGGCCTGCGCCTTTCCCCTCGGGAGGTCCTGGACTGGATGGAGCGGGCCACGGGCGACTTTTCGCCGAATGTTTTGCTCCGACCGATTCTGCAAGACACCCTGCTGCCCACCGTCGCCTACATCGGCGGGCCGGCTGAAGCGGCCTACTTTGCTCAGGCCAACACCTTGTACGAGCGGCTCCTGAAGCGCATGCCGGTCTTTTTTCCGCGGGCCAGCTTCACACTGGTCGAACCGCGAACCGAGCGGCTCCTCGCAAAGTATGGTCTGTCCGTGGAGGATGCGTTCCGCGGGCCACAGCGCCTCGAACGAGCGATCGCTTCCGCTCGACTGCCGCGAGGATTGAAGTCCAGCCTGGCGCGAGCAGAGAAGAAAATCGGCGAAGCGCTCGATACGCTCGGCGGCGGATTGGAGAAGCTGGACCCGACCCTGGTGGGAGCGGTTTCGACCGGACGAAAGAAAGTTCTCTACCAGCTCGAAAAGCTACGCCATAAGGCGGCGAGAGCCGAAGCTAGCCGCGCCGAGATCGCCCGGCGGCACGCCCGGATGCTGCAATGCGCCTTGTACCCGCACCATGCGCTGCAGGAGCGGGTGATCAATTTCTTGCCTTTCCTCGGGAGGTACGGAAAAACGCTGCTCGAGCAGCTCATCGAGCAGGTCACTCTTCGCGGGGGCGACCACCAGGTCATCCGGCTCTAGCGCCGTTCGCACTTTTGTTTCTTCCGAGTCGCAGACATCCCACCGTGTTTCCCCGCGAGGGTTCACCACGAGTGGCCCGCCGGCGCACCCGGCCGATTTCAGGAGCCTTCTCGCCGTGGTACAATCGCGCTTTGATTTGCGTTCATTCTCAGCCATGTTTTGGAGGAAGGCTCATGAAGGTCACCCCGGGAAAGCAGAAAGGTTTGCAGGCGGTTTCCGATTCCCGCAGCGTCATCGCCGCCGCTGCCATGGATCAGCGGGGCTCGCTCCGCAGCGCCATCGCCAAGGAAAAGGGCGTGGATAAGAAGGCCGTCACCCCGGAGATGATGGCCGAGTTCAAGGAAGCCGTCGCCCGCGTATTGACGCCGCACTCGAGCGCCATCCTGCTCGACCCGGAGTACGGCCTTACCGCTGCCAGGATGCGCGCGAAGAATGCCGGCCTGCTGCTGGCCTACGAGAAGAGCGGCTACGACAACACGCAGCCCGGCCGCCTGCCCGACCTGCTCGACCACTACTCGGTGCGGCGTCTGGTCGAGGCCGGCGCCGATTGCATCAAGATTCTGCTCTACTACACGCCGTTTGACCCGCCCGCCATCAACGAGACCAAGCACGCCTGGGTCGAGCGCATCGGCGCCGAATGCGCCGCCCTCGACGTCCCCTTCTTCCTCGAATTTGTCGGTTACGAGGAAGGACTCGACGAGAAGGGCATCGAGTTTGCCCGCAAGAAGCCCGAAGTGGTCGCCAAGAGCATGGAGGAGTTCTCCAAGCCCCGCTACGGCGTGGACATCATGAAGGTGGAAGTCCCGGTCAATATGGCTTTCGTCGCCGGCACGCGTTCCTGCAAGGGCGAATCGGCTTACAGCAAGGAACAGGCCAAGGACTTGTTCCGCAAAGCCGCCGCGGCCGCCGGGAGGCCCTTTATCTACCTCTCAGCCGGCGTCAGCAACGAGACGTTCAGCGAAAGCCTGGAGCTGGCCGGAGAATCGGGCGTAAATTTTTCCGGCGTGCTCTGCGGTCGCGCCACGTGGAAAGACTCCATTCCCATCTACGGCAAACAAGGGGTCAAGGCGCTCGAAGACTGGCTCGCCAATCAGGGAGTGAAGAACATCAGGAACGTGAACGACCGGCTGAGCGCTGCCAAACCGTGGTTCAGCTTTTACGGCGTCACCTCCGCCGCCGCGCTAAGCTGAATCCGTTGCATCGAAAAGGGCAAAGGGGGAGCGTACCCGCTTCGCCCTCAGTCGCTCGCCCGCAATCAGGAATGATGAAGCCAGCAGGCCAGCATGCGAAGCAGCCGGCGCGCGGCCTGACCCGCGTGCTCGAGGTCAAGACCGCGCGGCGCACCGAGCTCGTCGAAATCACCCGCGAGGTCGAAAAGCTGGTCGTCGAATCAGGCTGCCAGAGCGGCGTCTGCCACCTCCACGTGCCGCACACCACCGCCGGCATCACCATCAACGAAAACGACGACCCCGACGTGCCCCGCGATATCGAGGCTGCCCTCGATCGCCTGGTGCCCAAGGACGGCCCCTACAAGCACTGGGAGGGAAATGCCGACTCGCACATCAAATCCACCATCGTCGGTTGCACCCAATCCGTTCCCATCGAGGGCGGCAGGCTCGTTCTGGGGAAATGGCAAGCCATCTTTTTTTGTGAATTTGACGGACCGCGCGACCGGCAAGTGAACGTCAAGATCATCCGCGCCTGACCGATGGAAATCCACAGTGCATTCCCACGAACTCTCGGCATCTACCTGCAGGTGCCCTTCTGCCGGTCCAAGTGCGCCTATTGCAACTTCGATTCGGGCGTTTATTCGAAAACAGTGCAGGCTTCCTACTTTACCTGCCTTGGCAAGGAGATCACCTCGGCGCGGCGCTGGCTCAACCAAGCGGGCGTGGACACGGCCCTGTTCGATTTGCCGGTGGACACGATTTACCTCGGCGGCGGGACGCCGAGCCTTTTTGAGGACGAGCTGGCCTGCCTGATGGCCCGGCTCGGACGGAACTTCCGGTTCATGCCCGAAAGAGAAGTGACGCTCGAAGCCGACCCGGAAACGGTCACCCGGGAACGCGCCGGGCGATGGCGCACAGCCGGGTTCAATCGTATCAGCCTGGGAGTGCAATCGTTCGAGGACGACGAACTCAAAGCGGTGGGGCGGCGGCATCGCCGGCATGACATTGTTTCGGCGGTGGCTGGACTGCGCGCTGCCGGCTTTGAGAATATTTCTTTCGACCTGATCGCCGGGTTGCCGCACCAGACGCGCTCCAGTTGGAATGAAAATCTGGCCTGGGTGGAAAGGCTCGGGCCCGCGCATGTTTCCGTCTATGCGCTGGAAGTGGATGAAGGAAGCCGGCTCGGACGAGAAATGCTCTCCGGCGGCCGGCGCTACCATGCACACGCAGTCCCCGACGAAGACCAGATTGCCGATTTCTATGAAGCGGCGCGAACGGGACTCGCCGGGTTGGGATACGAGCACTATGAGATTTCGAACTTCGCCCGGCCGGGTTGCGCCTCGCAGCACAACCTGAAATACTGGAATCGCGAACCGTATCTGGGTCTTGGCGCTTCCGCTCATTCGTTCAATGGGACGGCACGCTGGGCTAATACCGCCGAAGCGACCGACTACGTTGTCTCCATCCAAGAGGGACAGCCACCACTTGCTTCCGTGGAAGTGGTGACGCCGGAGCGGGCCCTCGAGGAGACCATGTTTCTGGGCTTGAGAAAGCGATCCGGCATCGATCTTGCCCTGGTGAGCGGGCGGTACGGCGAAGAAATCATCCAAAAGATCGAGCCTAAGATTCGCGCGCTTGAGAACGCCGGGCTGCTCTGCCGGCGCGGGTCGGTGGTGTGCCTGGCCCCGGAAGCGCTGCTGGTCTCGAATGAAGTCTTTCGCGAGTTTGTGGAGTAGCGACCGTGAGAGGATGTTTTATGCCGCGGGAAATGTCGGACACGCCGGAGGCGTCGGAGCTTGAAACCATTGTGGACCTGCGCAGTGATACAGTGACCAAACCCACTCCGGAGATGCGCCGGGCGATGGCGGAAGCGGAGGTGGGCGACGACGTTTACGGCGAAGACCCGACCGTGAACAGGCTGGAAGCCCGGGCGGCCGAAGTCTTTTGCCGCGAGGCAGCCCTCTTTGTCCCTTCCGGCACGATGGGAAACCAGATTGCGATCAAGTGTTTCACCCATCACGGCAACGAGGTCATTTGCGAAGAGGCGGGCCATATTTACAACTATGAGATGGCTGCCATGTCCGCCCTGAGCGGTTGCATCGCGCGGGTGATTCGAGGGCAAGATGGCGTCCTGACCTGGGCCATGATCGAGCCGCAAATTCGGCCCAAGATCTACTACCGCGCCCAGACGGGACTCATCTCGCTTGAGAATACGCACAACATGGCCGGCGGGACGGTCTATCCGCAGGAAATCGCCGACGAGATATGCGGGAAGGCACACGAGCGCGGGCTGCCGGTGCATCTGGACGGCGCGCGCATCTTCAACGCGGCCGTGGCGCAGGGGAAGTCGGTTCGAGAACTCTCGTCCAAGTTCGATTCGGTGATGTTTTGCCTGTCCAAGGGCCTGGGCGCGCCGGTGGGCTCAATGCTGGTGGGTTCGCGCGAATTTATCGAGAAGGCTCGCGTCTATCGAAAAATGTTCGGCGGCGGGATGCGCCAGGCAGGCGTGCTGGCAGCGGCGGGTTTGATTGCGCTCGAAAAGATGCCGCAGCGATTGGTGAAGGACCACCAGAACGCCAGAAGGCTTGCCGAAGGCCTTGCTTCCATCCGCGGGATTCGCATCGACGCCGCCAAGGTAGTGACCAACATCGTCATCCTCGACGTCAAGGATACGAGCAAAACCGCCGCGCAGGTTTCCTCAGCAATGAAGGAACGAAAGATCCTTGCCAATCCCACCTCGGCTTTCACGCTGCGCATGGTGACTCATCTGGATGTGGACGAATCCGGCATTGAGCGCGCCCTGGCCGCCATGCGCGAAATTACTCGCAGTTGACGAACGCAGCGCCGGGGTGAACCTGCCTGAAGCGAAGTCGAGCGGGCCCCGCATGTTCGTTTTCTCTGCGCATTTCTGCGTTCGGAGTGTACCCACGACGTTTTTGTCCGGCGTTTCTGCGGCATGGCTTCAAAATCGCTTTGCGTTGACTCGCCCGTGTGGCCGGCGTAGGATGCGCGGCAAAAGGCCTATTTCTCTCGGAGGTACCCCATGGAAATGACGCGGCGGGAATTCTCGAAGATTGCCAGCAAAGCAGCGGCGCTGGGCGCAGGGGCTGGCTTTTTCTCCTTCCTGGATGAACCGGCCGGCTTCGCACAAGATGTGTTGGATTCCCCGGCGGCGGCGAAGATCCACAAATACATCGAGCAGCACGAGGCCGAACACGTTGCCCGCATCCAGGAATTCTTGCGGCTGCCGAGCGTTTCAAGCTGGGGCTGGGGCACAAAGGTCGCCGGTCGGGAGAACATGCGGGAATGCGCCGACTCGCTGATCGGGATGTTCAAGAAGATGGGTTGCCAGTTCGCCGAACTGGTGAAGACTGACGGCTTGGCCGGCGTCGCGGCGGGCTATGACAGCGGCGCGAAGAAGACGATTTCGCATTATTTCATGTATGACACGCAACCCTTCGACGAAAAGGAGTGGTCTTCGCCGCCGCTCGCCGCCAACGTCGTTGACCGGCCGCCATTTGGCAAGACGATCATCGCCCGCGGCGCCATCAACTCGAAGGGGCCGCTGGTGGCCTTTCTGAACGCGTGCGAATCCATCATCGCTGTCGAAGGCAAGCTGCCCGTGAACATTCTTTTCACCTGCGACGGCGAAGAAGAGCAGGGCTCACCGCACTTCCATCAAGTGCTCCACCCCTACCTGGACCGGCTGAAAAAGTGCCACGCCCACCTGGGTGCGGGGCCGTCGCAGAACAGCCAGGGCCAGGTCTCGATGGCACTCGGCAACAAGGGCATCGCCTATTTCGAGCTCGAGTGCCACGGCGGGCGCTGGGGCCGCGGGCCGCAGAAGATCCCGATTCACTCCTCGCGGAAGGCCATCCTCGATTCACCGGTGTGGCGGCTGGTGGACGCGTTGCGGACACTCTACGACCCGGCCGCCAACCGCATCCTCGTGCCCGGTTACTACGACGCCATCGCCCCGCCCACCGCGGAAGAGGAAATGCTCATCGCTACGCTGATTCAGAAAATCGGCGGGCGCGCGCTTGCCTCGGACAAGGAAAACGCCAAGGCATGGATGAACGACTGGAATGACCTGGAGGCGATCCGTCACCTGACGTTCGACACCACGTTGAATATTGACGGCGTTTGGGCTGGTTATACCGGCCCTGGCGTGGCCACTATCCTGCCCGAGAAGGCGACGGTGAAGATTGACTCGCGCCTGGTGCCCAACCAGGAGATCGACAAGCAGATCGCGCTCGTTCGGCAGCACTTCGACCAGAAAGGCTTCGGGGAGATCGAGCTGCGGAAGATGGGCGGGGGCGACGAATGGTCGCGCACCTCGGTAAAGGCGCCGGCGGTGCAGGCGGTGCTCAGCGTCTATAAGCGCTATGGCATCGAACCGGCCATCTGGCCGCGCGCAGCGGGCTCGAGCCCTCAGGCGCAGTACACCCGCCCGCCGCTCAATCTCCCGGCGGCATCGGGCGGGCTGGGCCATGGCGGTCGCGCTCACTCGATTGACGAATATTTCGTCGTCGAGGGCAACGAGAAAGTGGCCGGACTGGTGAAGTGCGAGCAGTCTATGGTGGATATCCTCTACGCCTATGCGAATTGGCCGGAATAGAATCGGGGGAGAGCCCTTGATACCTATATGAGCTTGGAAGAGCACAGGCAAGAATGCCTGTGCCACCGTTATTGGCTCCTTGGATTGGCGGCAACGTACGCTTGTTGTCCGAACCAGTCCCTAGTTTTTCGCTAGCCGGCATGCTCGACGCGCTTTCTGCTTTATGGGAGCTGCTCTAACCTCGGCGTAGGATTCGAACAGACTATTGGCAGCGAAATGACCCAGCTCATGCGCAACATATTTCACCGCCGTATCGAAATCCACCAGAGCATAGGGAGACAGGTATATCCTTCCTGAAGCCAGGCTTGAGAATGCATGTTCGGTCTTAAAGGCACGGTAGCGATACCTCGCCTCCAGGAATTGCTCTTGTCCCAGAACGACAACCACCAGCGGCAATTGCGACGGAGCCAATTTTGTCAATTCCCCCGCGGCCAAATCGACGACGCAACCGATGAGCTGCTTCTGTTGTTCAGTGGCGCCGATGACGACCAACTCCACTCCCCAAATCTTGCCGGTGAATAGCAAGAGAAAATTAAGCAGCAGCGATGGGATGAGTCTTTTGGGAGCCCCAAAGCTTCGGACCGGATGCATGGCTAACCTCCTCGCCTGGTTTTCGTGGTCCGGCACCGACCTTTGCCCGGGCGAAGAGGCGCCTCAATGCACAGCGGTTCATCTGTGGTTCAAACCTTGTTAATCAGCTAATCCGTTGACCTGGTGAGAGTTACTCCGCGGGTTGAACTGTGAGGGGCGAGGCTTTGACGGCGAATTGCCCCGGTGCTAGACTCCGTCTCAGCTCAGGAATACTTCCATGGCAGGACCCACCGACGCTCACCGCGTCGTGCGCTTCGGGGTATTTGAAGTTGACCTGCGGGCAGGCGAGCTACACAAGCAAGGTCTGAAGATCAAGCTGCAGGAGAAACCCTTTCAAGTCCTGGCGCTGTTGCTGGAGCATCCAGGCGAGGTGGTCACACGGGATGAGTTCCGGGAGCGATTGTGGTCGGCCGACACCTTTGTGGAGTTCGACCACAGTCTCAGCACCGCGGTCAAGAAGCTACGCGACGCGCTGGGGGACATGGCTGAGAATCCCCGCTTCGTCGAAACCCTGCCCCTGCGCGGCTACCGCTTCATCGCCCCTGTCGATGGAGTGGATCGAAAGCCACCGGCGGAAGTCCCCCTACCCAGCCCCCGGACCCGGTGGTCACCAAGGCGCCTCCTGTGGGCGGCCACCGGGTTGGCGCTAGTGATTGGCGGCGGGGTTTGGTTTTACTTTTCGCGGACCGAGTCCAGGTTAGCGACTTCCGCCATGAGGGTTGTTCCTCTCACAAGCCTTCCCGGCAGAGAGGGACAACCCGCTTTTTCGCCTGATGGCAACT
>Ga0209108_10001398_pt1 | contig 14022 bp, 18 predicted proteins | sample Rifsed10ft1_FD_184003 | JGI IMG/M metagenome (GOLD analysis project Ga0209108, IMG submission 184003) | Soil microbial communities from Rifle, Colorado, USA - sediment 10ft 1 (version 2) | ecosystem: Environmental > Terrestrial > Deep subsurface > Rock core/Sediment | place: Rifle, Colorado...
AAGTCGCCGTACTCGATGGACGCCAACCTGCTGCACATCTCCTACGAGGGTGGCATCCTCGAAGATCCGTGGAAAGAGCCGGAAGCATCCATGTGGCGCTGGACGGTCGCGCCGGAAAAAGCGCCCAACAAGCCCACTTATATCGAACTGACCTACCGGAAGGGCGATATCGTCGCGGTCAACGGCAAGGCCCTGTCGCCGGCCGCCGTGCTCGCTGCCCTCAACAAACTTGGCGGCGCGAACGGCATCGGCCGCACCGACATCGTTGAGAATCGTTATGTTGGCATGAAATCACGCGGTGCCTACGAAACGCCGGGCGGAACTATTATGCTCAAGGCGCACCGTGCCATCGAATCCATCACGCTGGATCGCGAGGTAGCGCATCTCAAGGATGACATCATGCCGCGTTATGCCGCGCTCATCTATAACGGCTATTGGTGGAGTCCGGAGCGCACGATGCTCCAGCAAATGATCGATGCCTCGCAGGAGGCGGTCAACGGTGTGGTGCGGCTCAAGCTCTACAAGGGCAACGCGATCGTGGTCGGCAGAAAATCGGATCACGACAGCTTGTTCGATGCCCGGGTTGCCACCTTTGAAGAAGACCGCGGCGCCTACAATCAAAAGGACGCCGAGGGGTTCATCAAATTGAACGCGCTGCGCCTGCGTATCGCCGCAAAGCGGCGAAAAAAGAAATAATTTTTTCACCGCCGAACCCCCACGCCGGGCGTGTTAACCAGATCCCCACCGATAGACCGCCTTGCGCTGCCGGCGTTATTGCTTGGCGCGACGGCGATCGGTCTGGCGCCGATCTTCGTGCGCCTGAGCGAGCTCGGACCTACCGCCACCGCGTTCCATCGAATGTTTCTCTCGTTGCCCGTGCTCGGGTTCTGGTTCTGGCTGAACCGGCGCTCGCAACGCAAGCGCGCGCCCGCCTTGAACCGCTCAACGTGGAAATGGATCGTTGCCGCGGGACTTTTTTTTGCCGCCGATCTGGCGGTATGGCATTGGTCGATCAAGATCACTTCCGTGGCCAACGCCACGCTGCTCGCCAATCTGGCACCGGTATTCGTCGCGCTCACGGGTTGGGGAATGTTCGGCGAGCGGTATCGCAGCGCATTCCTGATCGGATTGGCGGTCGCTTTCAGCGGCGCCCTGGTGCTCATGGGCGACAGCCTGAGCTTCAGCCGGGAACGCGTGACGGGCGATATCCTGGGCGTGCTCACCGCCATTTTCTATGCCGGTTACATCATATCCGTGGCACGTCTGCGTGCCGGCGTCGGCACCGCCACCGTGATGTTCGCCAGCGCGGTGGTAACCTCGCTCGCGTTGTTGCCGGTGGCGCTGCTTTCGGGGGAAAATCTGTGGCCGGCGACGGCCCATGGCTGGACGGTCTTGGCGGCGCTGGCGGTCATCTCCCATGTCGGCGGCCAGGGGCTCATCACTTATGCACTGGCGCATTTGTCCGCGGCTTTCGGTTCGGTGGGTCTGCTGTGGCAGCCGGTGGCGGCGGCAATCCTGGCATGGGTAATTTTGAGCGAACCGCTGGGCTCGTGGCAGGCAATGGGGGGTGTGATCGTTTTGCTGGGGATTTATCTCGCGCGCAATGCGAGCCAGCGACAATATATCATTCAGGAGAAAATCACGTGAGTTTCAAGAATGTCGAGGTCAAAAAAAAGGCCAATGTCTATCACGATGGACGTGTCACGAGCCGCACCGTCATCACGCCGGAAGGAGAGATGAAAACACTGGGTGTGATGCTCCCCGGGACGTACCGGTTCAATACCCAGGCGCCGGAGACGATCGATATTACCCAGGGACATTGCCGCGTGAAGTTGTCTGACAAGCAGTCGTGGAACGCCTATCAGGCGGGGGAGAGTTTTTCGATTCCCGAAAATTCCCATTTTGAAATCGAGGTGACCGATTTTCTCGATTACGTCTGTCATTTCGGCTGATCGCCACCCAGGAGGTAAACCATGCGCGTCTTGCATACCATGATTCGAGTCGGTGATCTCGACCGGTCGCTGAAGTTTTATACGGAAGTTCTTGGCATGAAACTGCTGCGCCGGAAGGAATACCCCGACGGAAAATTTACCCTTGCCTTCGTCGGTTACGGCCCGGAATCGGCGCACGCGGTCATCGAGCTCACCTATAACTGGGACACGCACCAATACAATCTGGGAAACGGATACGGTCATGTCGCGCTCGAAGTGGATGACGTTTATGCCGCGTGCGCCGGGATCAAGCAACGCGGCGGCAAGGTGACGCGTGAACCCGGACCGATGAAGCACGGCAGCACCGTCATCGCCTTCGTCGAGGATCCCGACGGTTACAAGATAGAGCTCATACAACGGGGCACGCAGGGCGCGAAATAGGCATGTCATGGCTGGATAAAATCCCCATGACGGCGATGATCATCGCGGCGCTGGTATTGGGGCTCGCGCCATTTGTACCGGAGCCGCACTTGTGGCAGAAACTCAAGATGCTGGCCAACGGCACGCTTTCCCGACCCATCGATATTTTCGATTTGATCATGCATGCCTCGGTGCCGATATTGGTTGGCGTCAAATTGTTTCGGGGAGAACATTCCGGAAAAAATAAGCGTCGATCATCCTGAGCGGTGCATGGCGGTAATGTCAGAACTAGAGTCATCCACGACGGCATCCTCCAAGTTCACGGTGGCGGCCATTCTTCCGGTATTGAACGAAGCGTCACGCTTAGGCGATTACCTCGCTGATTTGTATCATGCCCATCGTTTTGACGAGGTGATCGTCGTGGATGGCGGCAGCACCGATGCGAGTGTTGAAATCGTTTGCCGATTCATGTCGTCCGGTCAGTCCCCTGTCCCTTGTCTCATCCAAACACTCCGCGGACGCGCCCGGCAGATGCGCGCCGGGGCCGATGCGGCCGAAGCCGACATTCTGGTTTTTCTGCACGCGGACACGACGCTCCCCTTCGAGGCCGTGCCGCAGATCCGCGAGGCCATTTATCGCGGCTGCGTGTGGGGGCGATTCGATTTGAAATTATCCGGAGGACATTTTCTGTTTCGCATCATCGAGCGAATGATAAACTGGCGCTCCGCGCTCAGCGGGATCGCCACCGGGGATCAGGCCATGTTCGTGCGCCGTGACGTTTATCGTCTGTTGGGCGGGTTTTCCCTGATGCCGTTGATGGAGGACATCGAGCTTTCGCGGCGCTTGAAAGAGATCGGCAAGCCCGCGCGACTCCACCCCCCGGTCGTGACCTCTTCCCGGCGCTGGGAAAATCACGGCATTCTGCGCACGGTTGTGTTGATGTGGACGCTCAGATTTTCGTATTGGCTGGGTGTTTCACCGCAGCGGCTGGCTCGCTGGTACGACCGGAAGTCATGAGCCAGCCGGAACTGATATTGTTTGCCAAGAAACCGGTTCCCGGCCAGGTAAAAACCCGGCTGCAGCCGGATTACCTTCCGGAACAGTCCGCCGAGATCGCCAGCTTCCTGATCCGCGCCACGACCGAGCTGGCGATTTCCGCCTGGCCGGGCGAGATTGCCTTGTATGTCTGGCCGGATTGCAACCATGCCCTGTTTCACGAGCTCGCCAGGGAATATCATCTCCGCCTCACGCCCCAGGCCGAAGGCGATCTGGGCGCCAAGATGTGGCATGCGCTGCGCGAAGGGATTGCGCGGCGCGGAAGCGCCGCGATTCTGGGTTGCGATGTGCCGCATTGCGGCTGGGATGTGATCGACCAGGCGAATGACTGGCTTGCCTCCGGGAAAAACATTCTCGGACCGACCGAAGACGGCGGCTATTACTTCATCGGTTTGCAGCAGGCGCGTCCCGAACTTTTCGAAAATATCCCATGGGGTTGTAACAAGGTGCTGGAGACCACGCTCGCGCGCGCCGCCTCGCTTGATGTGGAGTTTCACCTCTTGAAAACGCTCCGGGATATCGACACCGCGAATGATCTGTGGCTGGTGGCGCAGAAGTACGAAGCGCTCAAGCGCTTTCTGTAATGGCGACTTCTCCTTAAAGCTTAATCACGGACCCAAGGGAATAATCAATCCCAAAAGCTACGCCTGGATTTATTCGGGCTATACCAGCCATTTCCGGCGGATGAAGTGGTCAATGGATATTTTTCCGGGACCGCGCAGCAGCGGAAGCAGCAGCAACGTGCCATAAAGCTGATGCTGCACGATACCGGCTTCCTCCAGTCCGGGGTAAGAAATCACCGCCACGATGTTGAATACGAACAACACGGCCGCTGCGAGGCGTCCTCCCAGACCGAAAGCCAGCAATACGGGGAAAACGAATTCCGTTGCCGTGCCGAGATAGGCGGCCACCTCGGGAGCGAGGATCGGGACCTGATATTCGTAAGTGAATAACATGATCGTGCTTGGATTCATGTGAATAAAAGGAAAGCCTCCGCCCAAACTGACCTTCGTCAACGCCGAGTCCCAGAAAAATTTTGCCGCCCACAGGCGGATGCCGAGCTCCGCCACGGGAGCTAAAAATTCCAGCCCGCGTATGAGCGGGCGGGCAACGCTCGTTAAACTGTTTATCATGGTCAAGCTTCTCCTTATTCGTGTGGTCTGTTCTGAAAAACCGCCATTCGCGGTAACAGCCCTTCAAGGTCAAGTTGGACCAGCGTACCAAGACGGACGTGCCGGGCCAGTGCGGCGGAAAGATCCAAATCCGGTTCGGCGTCCAATGCCGCTTCCGCCGCTAACGCGAATGGACGGCCTGCGGCGATCGCGCTGAGCAGTGCAAGTTCTCCCGCACTGAGTGCTTCGATCTCCACATCGCTCCTGCGGATGACGAGAAGACTCACCCCGCCTTCGTCGAGGCTCACCGTCGAATCGCCCTCATATCCTTGCTGATTCACTTCCCAAATTCGCAATACCGGGTACGCCGAGGTGATCAGGTGCGCTGAAGGTTGCAGTCTGAAAATCAAGTTCCCGTATTCCGATGGCGGCACCGCCGCCAGGGTCTCGAAGTCAAGCGGAATGCAGTCCGCGGCGTGGTAAGCGCGGTGCCGCGCCCATTCCAGCCGGGCCACGTCGGGCAGGTAGACAAGTTCCCGGGTGGGTGAAAATACGGCGAGGAAATCGCCAAAGTGTCCGCCAAACTCATGCAAATTACCGCTGCGCGGCGGGTATTTGGCGATGTAGCCGGCCGACGCGTATCGAAAAAATCCTTCGCTCACGAGCCGGGTGACGACGGGGTACACCGCCTGGAGGGCGCTTGTCAGGCTTTCGATGACGTTGTTGCGGTAGACATTAAGGTGTTGCGCGGCCGGAAAGCGGCCGGGTTCGATTTCCTGTATGAATTCCGGCGCCGCTTTATCGACGATCGCCTGGAAAAAACCGCGCTGCAGTTCAGGCAACGAGGGCATGCGCCTGCTCCAGAATTTCCTCCGCCCGGCGCGCCTCGTCGAGCAACACCTGCAGCGGTGGTAAATCCTTGTCCCATTCGATCAGCGTGGGTACGGCGCCGAAGCGATCAATGGCTTCGCGATAGAGCGCCCAGACATTCCCGCTGACGAGTGCATTGTGGGTATCGATCAGAATATCGCCCTCGGGGTAACGATTGATCGTGAACCCGGCGAGATGGATTTCCCTGATCTTGGAGCGGGGCAGTGAGCGCAGGTAGTGCAACGCATCGAACCCGTGATTCGTGGCGCTGACGTAGACGTTGTTCACGTCCAGGAGAATTCCGCAGCCCGAGGAATTCGCCACTTCGGACAAAAAATCCCATTCCGCAATCGGGGAATGGGTGTACCTCAGATAACTCGAAGGATTCTCTACCAGTATTTCGCGGCCGAGAAACTCCTGCGCTTGCCCGACATGCCGGACGAACAGTTCCAATGCTTCGTCGGTATAGGGCAGCGGAAGCAAGTCGTTAAGATATTTGCCGTCTACCGAACTCCAGGACAGGTGATCCGAAACCAGGCCGGGCTCGAAGCGTTCGATCAATGTCTTGAGTTGCTCCAGGTGGCGGCGGTTCAACTCGTCGCACGAACCGAGCGAGAGCCCGACACCGTGAAAACTGACGGGATAATTCCGTCGGACACGCTCCAGGTCTTTCAAGGGCGCGCCACCCTCGCCGAAAAAATTCTCGCTGTGAACCTCAAACCATGGCACGTGCGGAAGGTCTTCCGTTACTTCGCGGTAATGTTCGGCACGCAGACCGATCCCGGCGTGTGCCGGGATTGGCGCCGCCACGCGACCGGATACGATTCCCGCCGCGTTCACTTCGTGGATTATTTCTTGGCGGAGGCCAGTGAGCCGCCGACGATTTTCTCGCACGTCCCCTTGGGGATGAGAATCCAGGCGTCTTTTTGACCGTCTTTCTTGGACGTGCCGGCGCAGGAGGAGGCGGCAGTCTGGCAATCGTTTTTGCCGGCTTTGACGACGCCGTAGCATTTTTCCATCTCGACTTTCTCCGCCGCCGAGCTGCTTCCGGCATACATGCCCAGCGCCAGCGCGCCGCTAATCGCGGTGGTTATTAGCGTAGCATTGATGTATTTCATTACCTGTCTCCTGATAGGGTTTCAGATCGCGCCGGGATTGGCTCGATTGGTTGATACCGATTTGATAAGACACGATTATGGATTATAAGTTTCCGGATGCGAGCCACAACGGTCCCGTCACCAAGGCTTGGCAGACAGATACCGGGACGAAATGACGCAAATCCTGAATTTCCCGATTCTTCGCCATCTTTTCATGGGAGGGGGCGAATCAGCCTCGAATAGCCGGATCGCCCGTCATGCGCGCGAGACACTTGAGATAGATCCCTTCATCCGGAGGGGCGCCATGGCGTTGCGACTGCCACAGCATTTCACTCAGACATTCCATGATCCGGTGTTGGGCCGCATGCTCATCAGGGAACTTTTCAAGCAATTTCCGATAATAACCGCGGATGCCTTTAGGTTGATCGATCGACAACTGCTCCTCGACGGCAATATGCATACCCAGGTGCAGAAACGGGTTGGCCTCACCCGAATCCGGCGGGTAATTCCGGTCAAGCGTCGCTACTGGTGTGTCGAGCAGCGCGTGGTATTCAGGATGACGCAGGGCGACCTGGACTATAAGTTGTTCCACGCCCTCGAGTTGCCTGCCTTCACGGTGGGCACGCCAGGCGCGAAAGAAAACCTCGCGTGTTTCCCCGCGATCCCGGCCGCCGAACATGGTCAGGCGTGATTGGCCCGGAACAGGCCGAGAACGACGGAATATTGGTAGAGATGATTGAGACCGTCGAGCGGTCCGAGCTCCCCGTTGCCGTACATGCCGGCGATCGGCAAGCGCGGAAAGCCCGAACGCAGCGCATCGAGATCGCGATCGCGGTTGCCGAAGAAATTCGGGCCGCGCCCCATGCATGGAAAGAGCAGCGCCAAATCGGGTTGACCGCCCAGGGCCTGGGCCGTGCGGGAAATGCAATTGCGCATGTCGCGCTCGGCGGCCAGCGTGTCGCGCATGGCCCAGAACAGGCGCTCTCCGCGGGACGGCCGCTGCGACAGCGTGATCGACTGGTCTCGCAAGTTGGCGGCGACGATATGATTGAGGCGATATCGTCCCTCGCGAATCGCCGTGTCCGGGTCACCGAAAGTTACACCACCCATGATCAGGTGCAGCGGAACGCGTTCCATATCGCGCACGCTGGGTGGCAGCGATTGCACGAGCACGCTCAACGCGGGGTAATTGCCGAGGCGTTTGATGTCGTAGTCCTGGACTTCCGCCACTTCGATGGGCGAGGTCAGGGCGCGTACCCCTTGCGATGCGTTGATCACGCCGTCCATGCCGCTCATGATGGCGTCCACCTGTTCGGAGTCCGCCACGCGCGCGCCGCTCCATACCTTGAACGGGCCGTGACCGAAAAGATCGCCGGAGACGGCACCGATGCGGCGAGTGGGAACGTCGAGCCAATCGGCCGTCAGTCCCGCCGGTGTGCACAGGCTCAGCACGATGTCATCGTCGCTCAGCTTTCCCTGCGGGGAAATCTTGAGATGCATGTTGCCGCCGAAAACCATGGCGGCGGCACCGGGACTGTCGAGCACCCATTCCTCTTCCGTGAGAATGCCGGCCCCGGTGCAACCGACGACTTGCAAGCAGCCGCCGGCCCGCGCGGCCGCGCGCAGCGCCGGTTCGGGATTGGCGGCGTATTCGGGCGTGAGAAACAGGAGCACGGCATTGGCCCGCTCCAGGCCGGCCTTGGCGAGCGCCCGCTTGACCGCTTTTTCGGCGTGCTCCGCCAGTGCGCGGTGACCGTGACTTAATCCCGTGGCGGCGAATTTCAGTGTCATTTCGCAGCCTCCGAAAGCTTGACTTTTAATTTATTCATGACGATGTCGGCGTCCTGTGTCATTCGCCGGTCGCATCCCCACTGCGTGGGGGGCGCCCCGGAGCGTCGCCCGAGGGACCCGCGCAAGCGGGATCGGGCAGCGGAGGGGACGCCAGCGACCGCAATCGTGGCGCCTGCATCCCGCACAGCGGTCGCATCCCCGGAGGAGGGGCCCCTGCTCCACGCTGTGCGGTCGCCATCTCCGCGGCTCATGACACTACTTTAGCCCGGTACTCGCACAAATCATAGATGACGCATGCGGCACAGCGCGGTTTCCGCGCCGTGCATGTATAGCGCCCATGCAAAATCAGCCAGTGGTGCGCGTGTTGGCGGAATTCGGTCGGCACTATTTCCATCAATCTTTTCTCTACTATTAGTACGTTTTTTCCCGGCGCTAGCCCGGTCCGATTGGCGACACGGAAAATATGGGTGTCCACGGCGATGGTCGGCTGTCCGAAGGCGGTATTAAGGATCACGTTGGCGGTTTTGCGTCCGACGCCCGGCAAGGCTTCCAGCGCTTCGCGCGTCGCGGGCACCGCTCCGTTGTGCTTGGCAACAAGATCCTTGCAGGTTTTCAGAATATGGGCCGCTTTGGTGTTGTAGAGGCCGATGGTTTTTATGTAACGCTTCAAACCCCTCGACCCAAGGTCGAGAATTTGTTTAGGCGTGCGGGCGGTTTTGAAGAGCACGGTCGTGGCCTTGTTGACGCTTTTATCGGTGGCCTGGGCCGAAAGCATCACCGCGATCAATAACTCAAATGGGGTGCGATATTTCAGTTCCGTGGACGGCCGTGGGTTCGCGCGCTCAAGCCGCGAAAAAATTTCCCGACACTGACGCCCGTTCATGACAAATCAAGAAACGCGCCCGGACAGGCGCGCCTTTCGCGCCTTGACTCGTTTCACCGCGGCGTGAATTTCCGCCCGGATGCGTTCCCGCTCGGTGTCCGCCGGTGACGAGCTCTCAGTGGAACCGGTGATTTGTCGCTGCGCGTGTTCGCGTTGTTGCAGGCGTTGCAGGCGCCGCTCGGTGCGGGTTCGCCAGCGATCGGCTTCGGCGCGCGTGTATTCCATCCAGGGTTCGGGACGGGGAGCAACGTTCAGCGGCACCATCACAATACAATCAACCGGACAAGGCGGCAGGCACAGTCCGCAGCCGGTGCATTCATCGGGCAACACCGTATGCATCCGTTTGTGGGCGCCCACAATGGCGTCGACCGGACAGGCGTCGAGGCACTTCCGGCAGCCGATGCAGAGGTTTTCCACGATTTCCGCGCGGGCGCGCGGTGATGGCGAACCGAAACGTCCGTCGAGCGGTTTTGCGGCGGTATGCAACAGGGACGCGAGTGCCTGAATGGTTATCTCGCCGCCCGGTGGACATTGGTTGATATCCGACTCGTCCCGGGCCAAGGCTTCGGCGTACGCCCGGCAGCGCGGATATCCGCACTGGGTGCACTGCGTTTGTGGCAGCCACGCATCCAGGCGGTCTACCAGGGAGCGCGGCGATTGTTGGGTGTCGGACATGGAGCCAGTATGGCCGTGGCGACGTCAAACGGCAATTATGCCGAGCCATTCACGAAACCGGCGGGTTTCATGCCAGCGCGGCCGCGGACCGCCGCCCGCAGCGTTGCCGGTCCAAAACATCCTCCGGCCGCTGCACGGCGTTTTTTGCCGAATTGAATTTGAATACCCAATTTTGACAGGCCGTTTTGCTTGGGCCGCATTGACGGCCGTTCCAAAACAAGATTGTATTGCCTCCGGCACACCTGGGATATTTAGGAGCGAGCATGAACATCGAAAAGGTTATCTTCAGTTTCTTCATCGTCTTGGCCCTGACACTCAATTTCGGTTTTTTTCTCGGCGAATCCGACAATCCGAACCATCACAATGTCTATGAATTCTTCGCCGTCCTGGTCGTGAATCTTATCGCCACCGTTCTCAAATTCGGCGAGCGTACGCAAACGGGCGCGGTGCTGCTGGCCACGAGCCTGGTCGCCGATCTGGAATTGATCGCGGCGGCCTTCGTGTGGACCTACGCCGCCAACATTTCCGGCACGGGTGTCACGCCTGAAGTCATGGGCACAATCATTTCGCTCGCCGGCGGGGCCCTGGTCGCCAATATCGTGTCCGTTGTTTTGCTGGTCTTGGAGATCTCGGCGCAGCGTCGCTGAGGTCCAGCGCGTGCGGGCAACGTGAAAAACACGGCCTTGTTTTTGATCCTGCGGCGCATGCGGGCGCCGTTGCTGATGTTGATCGCGGCTTACGCCGTTTCCATCCTGGGTCTTGTCATCATACCCGGCGTCGACGCCGACGGGCTCCCGCAGCAGCTCGGTTTTTTCCACGCCTTTTACATCATAACCTATACCGCGACGACCACCGGGTTTGGCGAGCTTCCGGGGCCTTTTTCCGACGCACAGAGATTGTGGATTACGATCTCGCTTTATATTTCGGTGATCGCCTGGCTCTACGCCATCGGCGCCCTGATTACCATGTTGCGCGACTCGGCCTTGCGGCAGCTCATCAGTCAAAACCGTTTTGCCGGGCAAGTGCGTCGTCTGAACGATCCGTTCCACATCATCTGCGGTTACGGAGACACGGGCAGCGTGGTGGTCAAGTCGATGATTGACAATAAACTCGCGGTAGTCGTCATCGAGCGCGACCAGGAACGGCTGAACGAGTTGATGCTCGAAAATCTGCCGGTCCATGTTCCAGCCCTGTGTGGCGATGCGAGTCTGCCCGGAAATTTGATCATGGCCGGTCTGAAGCAGCCCTATTGCTGCGGTATCCTGGCACTTTGCCGCGATGACCAGGTCAATCTCAAGATCGCGATCACCGGCCGGTTGCTTAACCCGGGCATAAAAGTCGTCTCCCGCGCCCAGACGCACGACACCGAGGACAACCTGGCTTCATTCGGCACGGATGCCATCATCAATCCCTTCGATACATTCGCCGACCGGTTGGCGCTGGCCCTGCATTCGCCGGACATGCACATGATTTACGAATGGCTGAAGGCCATACCCGGCACGCCGCTCCCGGAGCGGCTCAACCCGCCGCACGGTACCTGGGTCCTATGCGGTTACGGGCGATTCGGCAAGGCGGTGCAGCATTCATTGGAACTGGAACACCTCTCGACGGTGATAATCGAGAATGACCCGGAAAAGACACAGGCACCCAAGAATGTCATCGTCGGCCGCGGCACGGAAGCCGTGACGCTCAAGGCGGCACGCATCGAAAAGGCCGTCGGTATCGTCGCCGGAACCGATGACGACGCGAATAATTTATCGATTATCGTGACGGCGCGGGAACTGAATCCAAAGCTTTTCCTGGTCGCGCGTCAGAATGACCGAGACAACGATGCCTTGTTCGAGGCGGCCCGGCTCGATCTCGTGATGCAACGCAGCCGTGTGCTGTCGCGGCAAATTCTGGCGCTGATCGCCGTCCCGTTGTTGAGCGATTTTCTCGCTTTGGCGCGGAAACAGAACAAGGAATGGGCGCAAGGATTGATCGATTACCTGCGACCGGTATTGGGCGGCGTGGCGCCGGATCTGTGGACCGTGACGGTAACCAAAGAGGAAAGCCCGGCGGTGGAGGAATGGCGGGAATCCGGAAAAAAGTTTTCCCTGCTGCATTTGTTACAGGACCCCTATGACCGGGAGCAGCGACTGCAGTGTATTCCGCTGCTGTTACAGCGCGGAAAGGACAGGCAACTGCTCCCGAGCGAAGATCTGGAAATCCAGGTCGGCGATGGTATTCTCTTTTGTGGGCGAGATGGGGTCGCGGCCAGGCAGTTCCGGACTCTTCATAACCGCCAGATCATCCATTATCTGGTTACCGGCGAAACACTTCCCGAAGGAATCGTGTGGCGCCGGTTCGTGGCGCGGAAGAATTAAGTTTCCCGCGTTATGCCGCCGCAGACGAAAAATCCTGAACAGGAAAAATCGCCCGCCTCCTTCGTGCAGCGTGGCGGGGTGTGGGTATTGGCGCAGGCGCTGATGATGTGTCTGGCATTGATCATTCCGCTCTGGGATGGCACCGGCGAGCTCATTCCCGGCCGTCCGCTCGCGTTTCTGGGCGCCGGCATCACCGCCTTGGGCTTATGGCTCACGCTTTGGGGGACGTTAAGTCTCGGCCGCGCGCTCACTCCCTATCCGGTGCCGCGAGACGACGCCGGCGTGCAGCGGCAGAGGGCTTACCGGTTCATGCGCCATCCGATGTATGCCGGCGTGCTACTGGGCAGCCTGGGTTGGGCGATTTGGTGGGTGAGCCTGCTGGGATTGCTGTTCGTACCGGCATTCGCGCTGTTTTTCGATCGCAAGGCCAGTTACGAAGAAGTCTGGTTGCGCAAGAAAGATAAAACCTACGTCGATTACGAACGCAAGGTGAAGAAATTCATCCCGGGCGTCTATTGATTGCGCTCCCGTCGCATCATTGCCACTGATATTACTTCACCCGCATGCCCGGTTGCGCGCCGTCGTCAGGCGATAGCAGGAACAGGCCGGGCGATTTGCCCTCCGGATCGGAGGCGGCGAGGACCATGCCTTCGGAGAGGCCGAATTTCATTTTGCGCGGCGCGAGGTTCGCGACCATTACGGTGAGTCGTCCGACCAATTGCGCCGGGCCGTAGGCCGATTTGATACCGGCAAACACGGTGCGCTGCCCATTACCGATATCGAGCGTGAGCTTCAAAAGTTTATCCGCGCCTTCGACATGCTCGGCATTCACGATTCGCGCGATGCGCAGATCAATCTTTGAGAAGTCATCAATCGAAATGGTGGACGGTTGGGTGGCGGTTTCCATGGTGCTCTCCTGATGTTGCGCATGGCGCTGCTGCGAATGCGCTTGCGGCGTCGGTTGCAGGCTTTCCTTGTTGGCATCGATCAATTTTTTCACTTGCTTCGGATCAATACGAGTCAAAAGGTGTTGGTAGGGTTGAATTACGTGACCGTCGAGTACGTGGTCCAGATCTGACCACTTCAGCGGTGCAACGCTCAGGAATTGTTCGACCTGCTCTACTAATGTGGGCAAGACCGGCTTGAGATAAATACTCAGCACGCGGAAAAGATTTATCCCTACGCTACAAATTGCATGCAGGCGGTTATCCGACCCCGGAGTTTTGGCTACATCCCAAGGCTTTACATCGTCAATCCATTGATTTGTCCTATCCGTGAGCACCATTACCTCGCGTATCAACTTCGAGAATTCCCGCCCTTCATAAAGACTGCCAAATTCTTTCTTCTTGTTGACCATCTCCGCAAGCAGCGAGTCAGGATTTATCCCGCGTGATGTTGCCCCGTAATTGAAGGCGCCACCGGGCAAGTGGACACTTCCCTCGAAACGCTTGGTAATGAATCCCGCGCAGCGGCTGGCGATATTTACGTATTTGCCAACGAGATCGCTGTTCACCCGCGCGACGAAGTCGTCGAAACTGAGGTCAATATCCTCCATCGTCCCGTTCGATTTCGCGGCGTAGTAGTAGCGCAGCCACTCGGGGTTGAGCCCGTGCTGGAGATAGCTCTCGGCGGTGATGAAGGTGCCGCGGCTTTTGGACATCTTCTCGCCGTTCACGGTAAGAAAGCCGTTCACCGCAAGTTTTGAGGGAGTACGGTAACCCGAGTATTCGAGCATGGCCGGCCAGAAGAGCGCGTGGAAATAGAGGATATCCTTGCCGATAAAGTGGTGCAGCTCGGTTTCCGGGTTCTTCCTCCAGTATT
>Ga0209108_10001399_pt1 | contig 14008 bp, 13 predicted proteins | sample Rifsed10ft1_FD_184003 | JGI IMG/M metagenome (GOLD analysis project Ga0209108, IMG submission 184003) | Soil microbial communities from Rifle, Colorado, USA - sediment 10ft 1 (version 2) | ecosystem: Environmental > Terrestrial > Deep subsurface > Rock core/Sediment | place: Rifle, Colorado...
ACTGGGGCACACGCATGTGGTCCACAGAGGGTTCTGAGGGGGCTAACGGCCTGGCGCTCGCCCGGCGCGGAGGATGGACTCGGTCAGTTTGGGGAGGCTTATAGGTTGTGCGCTGCCTGGCTTCAAGCCCATAAGCCCGGCTTCACGACCATCAGGAAAACAATGACGATCACTAGAACGGCCAGGACAAGCCCAAGGATCGTGCCGCGGCGTGCCAGAGCTTGATAGTTGGGCGAGTGGAACCCTTCGCTGTCCAGCATGCGGATCTGATGCCGCAGGGTCGGAGTGTAGCCCAACAAACCGACCAGCACGACAATCACGTACAAGACCAGGGCCGTGAGCAGCCACGGGGTGGTCAGCGGCAGCCGGACGACGAACACCATGAGAAGCCCGGTGGCGAGCAGCAACCCATAGGCCGGATTGGCGACGCGATCATCAATCAACTTGACGCCCCGCAGTGTAAAAGGCAAGGCTTCCGGGCTGCGGGAGGCGCGTGCAATCCAAATCCCATAGGTGACGTTTGACCCGACCGCGACGATCGCCGCCAAGACGTGCAGCCATTTCAGTAACAGATACGGCATGGTGCCTCCATGACCCATTGTTCTTCGAGCCGACCAACGTCAGCGCTCACCCGCGCCAAGGCTCGCAAACGCGAGCCGAGGGAACGCGAACGCCGAGCGAAGCGAAGGCGCGCAGCCGCGCGTCCGTGTGCACCACGTGGTGGGCCGCACCCAAGACGCGCGACTTTGCTGGCTCAGCCTTTGGGTAGAATAAGCCACGTGCCCAATGCCAGCAGCCCAAGGCCTCCAATCCGAGCCCAATCCAGAGGGATTGGCCGTGCGCCCACTAAACCGAAGGTGTCCACCATAACGGCGACCACCATCTGGCCCGCAATAATCGTGGATAAGCCAGCTGCAACACCGATCTTGGGCAGGGCGTAGGCAATACCAGCAATGATCACGATCCCCAGAAGCCCGGCGGCGACCAGCATACCCAGAGTTGAACCCCGGATGGGTGAGAACAAGGCATTCCCTTGTCTAAAGTAGATGACGACCAATAGCAGACCTGCGGCGCCCCCACCAAGGAAGTTGACCAACAATCCAGTTAGGGCGGCGCCCGTCACCTTGCCGGCGGCGCTATTGAAAGTGACCTGTACGCCGATCGCCAGGCCGCTTATAAGTGCGACGAACAGCGCAGGAATAAGTGATTTCTGCATAGAGTCCTTTCACGGCACACGTACCCGGAGACTACCGCTATGCCTGCAAGCAAACCGAGCCGCCCGCGTGGTAAGTGCAAACGACTCGGAGTATGACACTGCCCGTACCGCACTGGCCGCCGCCCGGACGCTTGCATCGTCGCGGGCGTTTTATTTGCGTGTCTGGATTATAATCCCAAACCAGCGTCGGGCAAGCGGGCAAACAAAATAGGTTCTTTCGGATCTAACGGGATTTCAGTACACGGATACCACGGATGAGACGGATTTCACGGAGATTTCCCGTAAGAATCAGTGCCCTCCGCGCCTTTCCGTGGAATCCGTGTACGCTTTTCCCGGCAAAGTCGGGAGACCCACAAAATACAAAATGAAAACGCTGTTGATCTTGCGCCACGCGAAGTCGAGCTGGAAAAACACCGGCCTGGCCGACCACGACCGGCCCCTCGCCAAGCGCGGCCAGCGCGACGCGCCCCGCATGGGCCGCCTGCTGCGCGACGAGAACCTGACGCCCGACCTGATCCTCAGCTCCACCGCCAAGCGCGCCCTCGACACGGCGGAAGCGGTCGCCGAAGCAAGCGGGTACGAAGGCGAGGTCGAATCCCGGCCCGAGTTCTACATGGCCGGCCCGGAGGCCTACCTCCGCGCCCTGCGCGCTCTATCCGACGACTACGAGTGCGTGATGGTGATCGGGCACAATCCGGGACTGGCAGAACTGGTCGAGGTGCTGACCGGCGAAGCCGAGGCGATGCCGACCGCGGCGCTGGCGCAGGTGGCGCTGACCCTCAAACGCTGGCGGGATTTGAGCGACGAAACCGAGGGCAGGCTCGTGAACACGTGGCGAGCGCGCGAGCTAGAGTAAGCTCCCGTTTTGTCATGCTGAGCGAAGCATCTCACAGGTCAAGCGTGAGACCCTTCGCTTCCCCGTCAAGCGGGCGAGCGGCGCTCAGGGTGACACGGTCTGTATTCTCCAGGATGCCCACCACTTGCAGCCACGGCGGGTCGGGGTATGGGTTCTTCTCGATCCGCATGCCCACCCGCCGCATCACGGCGATGGAGGCAACGTTGGCGTGATCGGTCGTCGCGATGATGCGCCGGAGGTTGAGCGCGCTGAAGGCATAGTCAATCAGGCCGCGGGCCGCCTCGGTCGCATAGCCGTGCCCGCGGCCTTCGAACGAGAGCGCCCAGAATAAACCGACCTCGGGCGTGCTGCGGCGCGCGGCGGCGCTGCCCGCCACGTCTTCAAATGAGGGCAGCAACCCGAACGGCGCGATATAGGGAACAAGCCCGACCGACCCGACGAGTTGTCCGGTTGACCTGAGGACCACCGCCCGGTCCCCATAAGGGGGCTGGTCGAGTTTGACCAACTCGTCGTAGTTCATGACCGACCACTCCAGCCACCGCTTGCGTTCCGCAAGTGACTGCACTTCCATCCTGGCTTCGACGTCGAACAGTTGATGGCAGGCCTCCAGGTCGTCCAGCACAAAGGGCCGGATCAGCAGGCGCTCAGTTTCAAGAACAGGCATTCGCATATTGATCTCCTGATTGCTCAGCCTCCCCTCGCCATAATTGCCGCATCTCCTCGCACGTCTCCAGCAGTTCGTCCAGCTTGCCTTCCGCCTCCACGCGCCCATCTTTCAGCACGACGATGTGATCCGCGCGGCGCAGCACCGGGCGGCGATGCGACACAACCAGGCAGGTGTAGAAGGCAGTAGGCAGTAAGCAGTCGGCAGTCAGGTCTGCCTTCTGCCTACTGCCTGGTGCCGACTGCCTTCTGTCATCCAATCGCTCCCACAACTCACGCTCCGTCTCCACGTCCAGCGCGCTGGAGAGGTCGTCGAAGACGAGCAGCTCGGGGTCGCGGACGAACGTGCGGGCGGCGGCGGCGCGCTGAGCCTGTCCCCCGGACAACCGGATGCCCTTCGGCCCGATCAGCGTGTCGAGTCCCTTTTCCATGGCGGCCACGTCCGGCGCCATCACCGCCGCCTGGATCGCGCCGGGCAAGTCCACCTCATCTTCCGGCAGTCCCATCAAGATGTTGTCGCGCAGCGCCTCGCTGAACAGGCGCGGGACCTGCGCGGTGCAGGCGCAGCGCGGCGGGACGAAGAACGCCGCGGGGTCGCGGACGATCTCGCCGTTCCAGCGAATCTCTCCCGCCTGTTTGGGCAGCAGGCCGAGCAGCGCGCGCAGGAGCGTGGTCTTGCCGGAGCCGATGCGCCCGGTGACGACGACGAAATCTCCACGCCTCAAATGCAGGTTGACGCCCTCAATGCCTCGCCCTGAGCCTGCCGAAGGGCCGCGCTCCGAATTGGGATAGTGAAACGTCAGCCCCGTGACGTCGAGCGAGTCCAGGCGATGCCCGGCGGTCTTCGGGGTGAAGGGCAGGTCAGGCAGCGCGCCGGTCGCGTAGACGGGATGGAACTCGACGAGCGTCTGCGGCGGCTCCGGTCGAATCAACTCGATCATCCTCTCGATGGAGGCCTCCTGCGTCTTGTAATCGCCGAAGAACGTGCCCAGCTCCGACGGCACCTGCGTGGTGAACCACAGGTAGCTGACGAACAAAGCGAAGTCGCCGACGGTGAAAGCCGCTTGCGTTCCGCTGCCCGGAGCGCCGGCCGTCATCGCCTGGCCCGCCAGCAAGAGTATGATGCCGACGCCGAAGCTCACCATGCCCATGTTGAGCGCGTCGAGCAATCCCCGGAACATGCGCTCTCGGAGCGCGGCTGCGCGCCGGGCCTCGTTGAGCCGGTGAAAATGAGCGGCGACGTCCGCCTCGGCGTTGGCGACTTTCACTGCCTGCACTGCGCCGAAAGCCTCGCCCAGAAAGCCGGTCACCGCGTCGGTCGCGAGGCCGCTCGCGCGGCTGTAGTGCAGGATGCGCCCCCACGCCAGCCGCGTCACGACGAGCGTGGCGGCGAGGGGCAGAAAGATGACGAGGGTGATTGTCAGGTTGATGCGGGCCATGATGACGACGGCGACGAGCGCGGCAATCCACTTCCCGACCTGATCCGGCAGCCACGTGGGGAAGTCGGCGACCTCGCTCACGTCGTCGCGGAAGCGGTTGATGGCCTCGCCCGGCGAGACGGGGAGGGCCTGATCGCTCGTGCGACGAAGGAGGCTGGCGAACAGGTTGCGGCGGAGCAGCGCGCCGGCCACAAAGCGGTACGTCCACCCGAACCACTCCAGCCCCATCGAGGAGAGCAGCCGCGCCAATTCGACGGAGACGAACAGCGCGACGAGCCACCACAGGCTGATCAACGCCGGCGCTGCGCCGCTGAGCGCGTCGAAAATCCTCTTCTCGATCAGGCCGGGGAACACCTGGAACGCGAAGTACAGCAGCGCGAACGCGGAGTGGAGGCCGAACACCCCCGGCGCATACCGGATGATGCGCCAGTTGACGTACCAGGTTTTGAGGGAGGGGCGAAGGGCCGCGCCGGCAGTTTCGGCCTTGTCCTTGAGCTTGGTAGTATCGGCGAGAGATGCGGTCGTCATGCGAGGGCCTCCCCCAACCCGGTTTTGAGCAGGCTGTAGAAACGTGAAGCGGGATCGGCCGCCAACTGTTCGCGCGGGCCATACTCGATCACGCGGCCATCTTCGAGAATCAGGATGTCGTCGGCGCGTTGAACGGTTTGCAGGCGATGGGCGATGACGAGGCCCGTGCGGCGCGGCGCGTGGAAGAGCCGATCCACGGCCCGCTCGAGCAGGTTCTCCGTGGCCGGGTCGAGGCGCGACGAGGCCTCGTCGAGGATGACCAGCCCGGGGTCTTTGAGGAAGACGCGCGTGAAGGCGAGCAACTGCGCCTCGCCCGCCGAAAGCCCCTGCCCTCCCGCGGCGAGTTTGGTGCTCAGCCCGTCGGGCAGCGAGCGCAGCCAATCCCACAGCCGCAGCTCTTCCAGCGCGCGCTCCATCTGCCCGTCGCCGATGCGCGGGTTGAAAAACGCCAGGTTGTCGCGGAGGGTGGCCTGAAACAACTGGACGTCCTGCGTCACCATCCCCACGCGCGCGCGCAGGTCGGAGAGCGCGACATCGCGGACGTCCACACCGCCGAGGCGAATCGCGCCAGCGGTGGAGTCGTAGAGGCGGAACAGGAGCCGCGTGAGCGTGGTCTTGCCGCTGCCGGTGCGCCCGAGGACGCCCAGCACTTTGCCGGGAGGCAGATGGAACGAGACATTGTGCAAGACGTTCCCGTCCTCGCCGTTGTCGGCGTAGCTGAAGGAGACGTCGTGAAATTGGATGGATAATGCGCCATGCGGCAATGTCGGGGCGGGCCTTGCGTCCGTCCCCAGGACAGGTGTGACACCTGCCCCTACGACCGCGTCCCGAACCTGAGGCTGGATGTAGAGGAGTTCGTCAACGCGCTGGAGGCTGGCGGCGGCCTGCTGCAAATCCTGAACCTGCTCGCGGATGTTTTGGAGGGGCGTAGACAGCATGCCCACATAAGCCACGATCAGATACGCGGCCCCGATCGTCACGCGGCCTTCGCCGTACAGGTACACCCCGAGCGCGAGGCCGATGGCGTAGCCCGCGACCGAGAGAAGATTGGTCAGGTTGAAGGTCAGGCTGGACATCAAAAACGCGGCGCGGCCCTTTTCGAGCCGGTCGCGCATCAACTGATACAGGCGGCGCATGACGTAGGGCATCGCCCCGTTCGCGCGGATGTCCTCTGCGCCCGAGATGCGCTCCTCGACGAAGCCGTATTGCTCGGCGGCGGATTGGCGGGCGGCGGCCCAGCGTGCGACGGCCAGGCGCTGGATGGCGCTCAAGACGACGAGCGTCGCGGCGGTGTATACCGTCAGGCCCACCCCCACGCGCACGTCCTCGCGGCAGAGCAGGATGAGGATGCCAATCACCAGCACGGCGTTGCCCAGCATTCTGATGGCGAATTGCGAGAAAAAGTTCGCCAACGCCGTCACGTCGCCGTCAACCCGCTCGATCAGCTCGCCGGGCGTCCGCGTCTTGTGGAACGACATGTCCAACCGCAGGCAGTGCAGGGCCAAATCCTTGCGGAGGGCGTTGGTCGCTTTCCAGCCCACGTCCTGCCCCACGTAAGTCGCGGCCAGCGTTGAGAGTTGCTGGGCGAGCGCGAAGGCGATGAACAGCCCCGCCGCGAACAGCAGCGCAGATTGCGACCCGCCGGATTGGGTCGCGTCGAGGAAGTAGCGGATGACTTGCGGGTTGGCGAGCTGAAGGCCAATACCGCCGAAGAGCAGCGCGGTCAGCAGCGCGACCTTGAGCCATTGGGGCTTGAGATAACGGACGAGGAGGCCCTCGTACCGATTGAGCGAGATGTTCATGTGGCGTGCCGTTTCCAGAAATCGCGCGCAATGGCAACCGCGTTCGCCTGCACGCCGTAGCGCGCGAAATACTGGCACAGCCGCTCCACGTCACGGTTGAAGATGGCGCGCGCGTCCGGGTTGGCGTGCGGGTCAACCATCTGCGGGAAGTCAATAATTCTGATTTCCCCCTCCCAGTAAAGCACGTTGTAAGCCGACAGGTCGCCGTGGACGACGCCGTGCGCCAGCATCAGCTCGACGTTGTGGAGCAGCTGATCGAAGAGCGTTTGCGCCTCGGCGCGCTCCAGCCCGATCAGGTTGAGCGTGGGCGCGGCCATCCCGACTTCGCCCAAGTACTCCATCAGCAAGGCGTGCTCGCTGTTCCGGAAGGGCTGGGGCACGTCCGCGCCCGCGTCGTGGAGGCGCTTCATCGTCAGGAATTCGTACTCTACCCACGAGGTCTGCGCCGCCAGCAGGCCGAAGCGCGTTTTGTTTTGAATGGCTTTGTGCGCGCGCCAGTCCTTCTGGCTGATGACCTGCCCGTTGACGGTGAGCACCGGACGCCCCTGCCGGTACTGCGCGTCGTTTTTCAGGTTGCGGAACTGGCGCGGGCGGTAGACTTTGGCCGCCATCAGTTCCAGGCCCACATTCGGGTGCGCGGCGCAGCAGTAGACGTTGGCTTCCTTGCCGCCTTTGACGCGCCGCAAGACTCCGGTGATGAGTTTGGCGGCGTGAAAGCGGCTGAGCTGCTCGAAGAGGTAGGCGCGCTCCTCGTTGGTCGCGTCCAGGCTCCGGCTGAGAAACAACTCGTGATCCCCCTGCTCCGGCCCGGGCCGCTCCACCAGACCCGCCCGCACCTTCCACTTGTCCGCTTTGGGCTTGTGCGGGCGATAGAGGTTCAAACGGCGCGGGCGGCGCTCGCCCGGTTCAACGGGCACGTCGAAGTCGTCGTCGAATGTGTCGGGATTGATGCGGTTCATGTCAGCCCTCCGCGACCCTCGGACGACCGCATGCGCAGATAACTCTGATACCGGCGCGGGCTGATCGCGCCCGCTTCGACCGCCGCTTTCACCGCGCAGCCCGGCTCGTGGTCGTGCGTGCAGTCCGCGCCGAACTTGCACTGGCCGAGGTAGGGGCGCATCTCCGGGAACAACTGCGCCAGATCGGCAGAATTGACCGCCCAGAGCTTGAATTCCCTCAATCCCGGCGTATCCACCACACTGCCCCCAATGTCGAGGTCAAACATTTCAAGATGGGTGGTGGCGTGCTTGCCTTCGGCGGTGTGCTGGTTGACGGCCTTGACGCGCAGGCCCAGCCCGGGCTGGAGGGCGTTCAGCAGACTCGTTTTGCCGACGCCGGATTTCCCGACCAGCACCGAGACGCGCCCCCTCAGCGCCTCTTTGCATTCGGCGAGGCCCTGGCCGGTGACGGCGCTGGTCGCGACGACCGGATAGCCGATGCGCCCGTATAACTCGATCTCCTCGCGCATATAAGCCTCGTCGGCCAGGTCGGCTTTGGTGAGGCAAATGTGCGCGGGCAGGTTCGAGGCTTCGGCGGCGGCGAGATACTGGTCGAGCATCCACTGCCGCTTCGCGGGTTGCCCCGCCGGGTAGACCGCGATCACCTGATCCACGTTCGCGACGATCACCTGCTCGCGGGCGTGCACCCCCGGCATGGGCACCGCCGACCGCCGGACGAGCTCGTTCTTCCGGGGCAGCACCTCGGTGATCAACCCGGTATCGTGCCCGCCGTCGGTGAACTGGACGACGTCCCCCACCGCCACCGGGTCAACCGCCTGGATGTCCTTCACTTCCTGGACCCGATGATGGAGGGAAGTTGGCGCAGCCGTCGGGTAGACGAGCACCTTGCGCAGGCGGCTGGAGATAGCGCACGTGACCGTGCGGCCATCCGCGTGGACGAAGTAATTGCCTTGTGATTTCTTGAAGACGATCCCCTGCAAGCTAGAAGAGATGGGTGGGTCAGAACTCGAAATCATGGTTGCTGTCTCTGGTGATGGCTCTCCCGGCATCCGCAGGTCACGCTGCGAGCGTGACCTGCGGGACTGCGACAGAGCCTGGAAAACAGAAAGGCCACAGGTCGGCAACCACCGAAGGGTGGCTGACCCGTGGCCGGGACTGGCGTTGGCGCGCGACGAGGCGCCAGTGGAGTTAAACAAAACAGCCACGGGGATCGAGCGCGCCCGTGGCCGTCAGAGAACAGAACGGCGGAGTATTCAGACGGGGCGAGGCGCACTCAATGACAGCACAACCACAACGGCGGTGGTACTGAAACGTTTGGCGTTAAATGCGGTGGCTGACATAGAGTGAACCTCCTTTCCTGAGGTGCGAAGCTTGCCTATTCCAATACGCGCGCAGTGTAGCACGGTTTGAAGGGGCGTGTCAAGCGTCGGCGGTTTTCGCCACGAATCGCTCCGCGCGAATGAAGACGAATTCCCTGGATCGCTTCGTGACGTTCGTGCAATTCGTGGCAATGGTTGTGTCGCAACCGGGGAGATCAGTCGGTGTGCAGAATCAGATGACCGTCCGCCTGCTCTTCCACGCGGAGGATGCGCAGGGGGCGCGCCGCCGGGCCGTTCAGCACCGCGCCCTGACGGTCAAAGCGCGAGCCGTGGCAGGGGCACTTAAAGCCGTCATCGGCGGGCTGCACCCGGCAGCCGAGGTGCGGGCAGATGGTGCTGTAGGCGACGAAGCCGTTCGGCGTGTGAATCAGCAGGGCGCGAGCGTCGGCGAGTTCGGTGCGGGAGCCGGGCGGGTAGTTGGCAGCCAGGCCCAGATCAAATTGCGCCGGAGGCGCCGGGTCGGGCCGATAACTCAGGAAGCGGATCAATCCGCCGAGGCCGAGGAGGCCGCTCAGAGAGAGCAGGCCCCTGGTCGTTAGCGAAAGAAAATCACGCCGGGATAATCGGTCGCCATTGGGCATATCAGCGTTGGACGGCATGGCACTCGTGGCAGTAGCGTGATTCCTGCTGGTCGAGTTTCTGGGTGCAGGCCGAGCCTTTGACGAGCGGCACGGTGTAGCGCGCGCCGGTCGCCTTGCCCACCATCTCGAACCTGCCGCCGGGCCGCTGGCGCACGTTCCACAGCGCCTCGCCCTTTTCGGTGACCATGATCGTGTCGCCCACTTTGAGGTCGAGCACCGGGTTGAGGAAGGCGAGGCGCAGCGCGACGTCGTTGGGGTCGGCGATCGTGCGCGTGAGCGGCGACTCGGCGAGCGTGCCGTGGCAGGTGCGGCACTGCACGTACTGAATCTCGAGCTTATGGCTGTGGATGTCCCCGTCCCCCATCGCCTCCCCGCGCGTGTGGCAGTCCACGCAGTCCAGTTCCCATTCGCACTTCGTGAACTGGCCGATGGGCTGATAGTAGTCTTGCAGGCGGTCGTCGGGGCGTTCAATTGAACGCCCGTACAGGTCGGTGCGCGGATGGAACTGCATGTCGCGCAGGCTGTAGTTGCCGCGATTGTGGCAGGTGTTGCATTGCGTGTACGGGATGGCGGTGGTCAATCGGTGAATCGTAGGGGCGTTCGGTTGGAAATCCATACCTGCGGTTGGGGTATGGCACGCCGCGCACCCGGTGAAGCGGGCATAGTCCGCGCCGGGGAGGGGATCAGCGGCGAGGTGGCAGTTGAGGCAGTTTTGCGCGAAGGCGATGACGGGCGGCGCGGTTTCGGTCGCCGGATCGAACGCCGCGAGGGAGGTGAGGCCGGTGGAGGTCGTCACCTGCGCATCGTCAATCGCAAAGATTCCAAGGCGCGCGGTCTGGTCGGGCTGCGCGCCGAAGGCGTAGCGCACGCCGGCAATTGCGCCTGCGTAAGTCGCCTGCACGCTCGTCATCACGCGGTGGATGTGATCGCGATCCTGGCCGGCGGAACCGGAGTGGCAATCGGAGCCGCCGCACGAGGCTTCGACGACGGAGAAGTCGGAGGGATTCTGCCCCCCGCGCATCGTGCTGTGCGCGAGGTCGGCGTCGAGGGCCAATCGCTCACCGCCGTGACACTTCACGCACCCGAAGGTCTCGACCGGATGCGAGGGACTGATTTCGGGAAGGTCGGCGTGGCAGGTGAGGCAGTATTCGGGCTGGCCGGTGAGGGTGGGAGTCAACGCCACGGGAGGCGGCCTGCGGTTTTGATACCAGATAGCGGCTGCCAGGCTGAGGAGGAGCAGGCTGGAAACGAGGAAGAGAGGGCGCTTCACAGTTTGAACCACTCGAGCATGGTGAGGACGACGAGGCCGAGGAAGATCGCAGCGGTTACGAGTTGCGCGCGGCGGCCCCGGGGCGGGAGCCAGCGCCCCAACTCCATCGGCGGGATGTTGGCGAAGAGGTATGGCAGGAGCGTGAGGACGATCAGAATTATCAGCGGGATGAAGATGCCCATCCAGAACGGGTCGCCCCAGCGCAGGAGGCGCTGTACCCACAGGAAGAACCACGGCGCGCGCGCGTCGGCGGTGAGGGCGCTGTCCGGGCTGATGGGCGGCGCGATGGGCGCAGGGAAGAGAATGGCGAGCGCGAGGAGTGCAATGGATGCGAGCAATGCGGCCAACACCTCGCGGCGGACGAGTTGGGCGCGCGTGATGCGGCTGGGGTCCGTGCGGTGGGCCGGGGGCGGCGCGGCGATGCCGCCGTCGCGCCGGACGCGGAAGAGATGCCACACGCCCACGACGACGAGCAGGAGCGTCAGGCCGAAGATGTGCCACGCGTAGAAACGGATGAGCGTGGCCGGGCCGGGTTCATCGCCGCCGACGACGATCCCGTACAGTCCATTGCCGACGAGGGGAATGGTCTTGAGGAGATTCGTCCCCGCGACCAACGCCCACCGGATGCCTTCATCCCAGCGGAGCACGTAGCCGCTGAAACTCAGCATGAGCGTGAGCACGAGCAGGGCGAGGCCTAGCAGATAGTTGAAGCGGCGCGGCGGGACGTACGCGCCCGTGAGCACGACGCGCAGCAGGTGGACGACGGCGGCGACGGTCAGCCCCTGCGCGGCCCAGTAATGGAGGTTGCGGATGAGCCATCCATACGGCACGAGGTAGGTGATGGTCTGAATGGAGGGCGCGGCCTGCTCCGGCGTGGGGATATAAAAGAACATTTCGAGCGCGCCCGTCACGAGCAAGACGAGGGTGAAATAGACGGACAAGCCCCCTGCCCCCAGCGTGTATCGCCACCGGGCCTGCGGGGCCGGGATGGTGGGAGGATGGAGGTGGTGGAAGAAGGAGGGGCGCATAAAGCAGAAAGCGGAAAGCAGGAGGCAGTAGGCAGGTGGAAAGTGGAAGGTGGAAGGTCTTCAGCGCCAGGTGAGGATGAAGAGAAGCGTAAAAAGTGAACTGACGATGAGTTGGCGGACGCCGATGAGGGTCGGGCGGACGCCAATGGCGGGGCGGAGAGTCCCCCACACGGTCTCGGCCCATTGCAGAGCGTATGGGAGCGGAAGGAGGCGGGGCAGGTAGCCGGCCAGAGAAAAGGCGATCACGGCCAGCAGGTTGAAGGTGGTGTAGAGCAAAGCGCGCCGCGCCATCTTCAAGCGCATGGGCAGTTCGGGCGCGATGATGAGCTCGCGCTGTTCCAGGCGCAGGTAGGCGTGCACGATCGAGGCGGCGGATTGGAACCAGGTGAGCGCAAACAGCCACCAGCCGCGCGGGTCGGCATGGCCGAACGTGACCCAGAGAGCCGCCGGGGCCGCGAGCGCGAGCACGCCGCTGCCCACAATCTCCACGCCGAGCTGGCGGCGCTCCTCGCGGCGGCTGACGAGATAGAGATGCCAGCCGAAGACGGGCGCGGCGGGGAGCGCGAGGACGAGCAGATACCAGAAGCCGAGCGCGAACAGGATCGCGACGGCGAGCAGGCCGATCAGCCCGTAGATCAGAATCCAGAAGCGGGCGGCCGGGAGATCGCTCCGCGAGCGCCGGCCGCTGTACGCTTTGACCGCGATGGTCACGGGTTGGCGGAGCAGGAACGCGGCGAGCGCGGCGACGACGAGCGGCACGACGGCGGGCGTCCAGCGCCCTCCCGCAAACAACCCGATGAGCAGCGGGCTGAGCAGGAACACCCACGATCCGTGATCGGTGGGCAGGGCGATGTGGCGGCGGAAGAGGCTGCGCGTGGTGAGTGTGCTTTGCATAGCAGGTCTGGATTATAGCCGAGAGGCAAAAAAACTCCCCGGACGTTTGTCATCATCCGGGGAGGATGTTTGGCATGAGGCGCCATCCGTTGGAAACGGACGGCTATAGGCACAAAACCCGCTGCGCGGGTTTGGCAGTGTGGTAGCCGTCGAATTCTATTCGATGGCGGCTGCCTCGCTCACTCCGCCGCCTTCTGGATGAGGTAGCGCGCCACGCTCTGCGTGCCGGTGTGCGCCATGTAGTCGGTGGTCGCATCCAGGAACGCACCCACGTAGTCAAGCGCGTTGTCCGACACGTCAATGAACCGGTTGATGCTGCCGAACACCTTTTGGGGCGTCAGGCCGCGGTCGGCGATGAAGCCGGAGGTCCAGCCCTGCACGGTGTTGAGGCCGTCCTGCACGAAGCGCAGTTGATTCATGGCGTTGGGCGCGCCGGGGATCAATTCGCGGAGGCGCAGGAACGTGGCGCTCTGATCCAGTTGGGAGGGCTTGAGGCCGTTGACGATCTGGAGGGCTTTGCGGGCGAAGTCCGGCCCGAGGGGAACCAGCCCGTCGAGCGCGACCCACGCCGCAAGCCGCATGCGGGAGGCGTTGGCGTAGTTGGCGAGGCCGCCGAGGAATTGCTGAAAGTTGACCCCGCTGCCCCCTTGCAGGAAGGTGTAGCCCAGGATTTCCGCGCCCATCTTCACGGCGAGGTCAATCGCCTGCGTGGTGTCCGCCTTGGGCGTGAAGCTCTTCAAGAACGAGAGCGGAGCGAACTGCTCGCCGAGCTTGTTCGCCATCGCGGCGGCGGCCAGCGCTGTATCCGTCGCGTCTACGATGCGGTAAGCCGTGAGCGCTCGCTGGTAGCCGGGCGTGGTCTGGTAAAGCTCCTGGGCGCGCTGGCGGATCTGCCCGGCGCGGTTCGGTTCGAGAGTGCCCAGCACGTCCTGGGCGGTCTTGTCGAACCCGACGACGTTGCGCCACTCGCCGGGGACGACGAAATCCAGCGCGTTCAGAACCTTGACGGTGATGCTGTCCGCCGGAAGGTGATCCACGGCGGTGACGATAGATGTCGGTTCGGTCATGGGGAAGCCTCCTGTGGCTGATGCGTGCGTGCAGAGTGAATCTGAGGCTATATACGGAGTAACAGGGGCATGGGTTTCGGGATGGGCAGAATCAGGTACCGGGAGAAAATTCAGGGCGCACCAAGAGGCGCTATCCCCATACTTGCGTCCGGCCCGCACAGGGCTATAATTGCGCCCAATCAAAGAAATACGCCTGCGACGCTGCCACCGTCCGGGCGCATGGCCTGCGCGGAAGAAGCGCGCGGCAGGGGCATTGTCGCCAACTCCGAGCCGTTCGCAAGTGTCGCGGGCGGCTCGGTTCGTTTTATGCCTGAGGCTTCCGCGGA
>Ga0209108_10001400_pt1 | contig 14007 bp, 13 predicted proteins | sample Rifsed10ft1_FD_184003 | JGI IMG/M metagenome (GOLD analysis project Ga0209108, IMG submission 184003) | Soil microbial communities from Rifle, Colorado, USA - sediment 10ft 1 (version 2) | ecosystem: Environmental > Terrestrial > Deep subsurface > Rock core/Sediment | place: Rifle, Colorado...
CGGCGCCAACCACCGGCTTACGGTGGAGATGGCGGCGCCGTATGCGGGTAGCATCGAGTGGGCGGACGTCGTCGCCTGCCAGCTCGAGACGCCGCTGGCGGTGGTCCGCTGGGCTCTCGGGGAAGCGCGGCGGCATGACGTCACGACCATCCTGAATCCCGCGCCCGTCCAGGCGCTCGATGCCGAGATCCTCGCCCTCGTGGACTTTCTCACCCCCAACGAGCACGAGGCGGCGCGTCTCACGGGCTTGGCCGTGGACTCGCTCGAGTCCGCGCGCGCGGCGGCGGGCCGCCTGCTTGCTTCGGGGGCGGGGACGGTCCTCGTGACGCTGGGCGAGCGGGGCGTGCTGGCCTGCGGCGGCGACGGCGCCGCGCATTTTCCCGCCTTCCCCGTGGAGGCGGTGGACACGACGGGGGCGGGAGATGCCTTCAACGGGGCGCTGGCGGTGGGGCTGGCGGCGGGCGGCACGCTCGAGCAGGCGATTCCGCTCGCGAACGCGGCCGCCGCGCTCGCATGCACGAAGCGCGGGGCGCAGGACTCGCTGCCCGTTCGGGCGGAGGTCGAATCCTTCCTCCGCTCCCTCGACGGGTCTCGCTAGCCTGGAAAGCGATCAGGCTCACTATCCCGCAGCCGCTCCTGCCGCGGGCGCTCCGCCGCGCCTCCAGCTCGACTGGGGCGTGAAGCCGATACGCCCCACCGCACTCTTCTTGATGCAGCCTGACCGCGCGCCGCCGGGCCCGAGCTTGACAGGTCCATGGCCCGAGGGCTATCGTCGCCGTAAGTCCCCACACTGACCGGCTCGGCTCGGTGGAGGTTCGGCCATGCAGTGTCCCAGGGGCCTGATGGACGCGGTCGGAGGCATCGCCATGCCCCGCAACGCCGGCGAACGCAAAGCCGGGTGGGCGTCCGTCAACCGGATCGCCCAGGGCGTGATCGGTCGGACCGATCTCGCGTCGATCCCCGCCTGGATCGTGCTCGTTCGCCGTGCGCCGCTGGGACAATCACCACGTCACACAGGAGGTGCCGCATGAGCATCGTCGCCATTTCTGAGACGGCAGGAAGTCTGGGTAACGAGATCGGCCGCCGGCTGGCCGAGCTCCTCAGCTATCGGTTCGCCGATCGGGAGATCATCGCCAAGGCGGCCGAGCGGTTCGGTGAGGACGTCAGCGATCTGCGCCACGCGGCCGAGGAGAAGCCTACGCTCTGGGAGCGCTGGACCGACACGCAGAGCCGGTACAAGGCGTACATCGAGGCGAGCATACTCGAGATGGCCACCGGCGACGACGTCGTCTTGGCGGGACTCGCCTCGACCATCGTGCTGCGCCCCGTCACCCACGCGCTGCGGGTTCGCACCAATGCGCCCGAGCGGGTCCGCGCCGCGCGGGTGGAGCAGCAACAGGGCCTCACGCGGGAGGCGGCCCTCGACTACGTTCGCCAGAGCGACCACGAGCGCGCCGCCCGCGTGAAGTTCCTGTATCAGGTGAACGTCGACGATCCCCTGCTCTATGATGTCGTGCTCAACACCGAGCGCCTGATGGTCGACGAGGGGGTGCGCCTCGTTCAGGAGGCGCTGCACGAGCCGCGGTTTCAGACCTCCGCGGCCGCGCAGCGCGACCTCGTCGACCTGGGCATCGTGGCGGGAGCGAAGGCCGCGTGGATGGCGAGCCCGGCGATCGGCCCGCGCCGCGTCTTCGTTTCCGCCACCGGCGGCTACGCGAGTCTGAGCGGAGCCGTCGATACGGAGGACGAGCGGAAGCTCGCCCAAGAGATCGTCGAGAAGATGCCCGGCGTCACCGGCGTCCTCAACGAGATCATCGCCGTTCCGCGAAGCCGCTCAGGCGGTCTCCCATGATCCACTGAGCGTTCTCCCAGCTCCACGCCGACGGCCGCCCGGGCGGCCGTCGGCGCCGATCCCGCGCCCGCTGACTATCGCGTCCCGCTCGTCTGTCTCCCACTGACGGATGGCGAAAACGCTCGCCGGATGGCGGGACTCCTCACCTCGTGGAAGTTCTCGAGGAAAAGGGCGCGAGCCGCCCCTGGCTGATCCAAAATCTCGAACAGGTGTGATAGCTCTCTTCATGTCTAGATCAGCCGGGGAGCGGCGACGGAACCTGGAGACGCGTGCATTGACGACGCTTCTGTGGCGGGAGCAGTATGGGCCCGGGCTGGAGCTAGTGTCTTTCGCCCGGTCGCGGGCCAGTCTTCCCCCGAGGGACCGGGCACCTTGCATGCGGAGGGTTGAGGCGATGAAGATCGAAGAGATCATGACGCGGGATGTGATCACCGTTGTCCCCCAGACCCCGATCCATGAGGCCGCGCGCCTCATGGTGGACCACGGCGTCAGCGGCCTGCCTGTCGTGGACGAGCAGGGGAAGCTGGTCGGTGTGCTCAGCGAGGGAGACCTGATCTTGCGACAGAGGGCGCGACCGCGGTTGCCCTGGTGGCGCACCTTCTTCCAGGAAGGCGAGCGGCTGGCCCGCGAGTACCAGAAGGCCACGGGGACGACGGTGGCGGAGGTCATGACCCGGGCGGTGATCTCGGTGAGCCCCGATCTCCCCATCGAGGCCATTGCCCTCATTCTGGACCAGCGCCGGATCCGACGTGTCCCAGTGGTGGCCGACGGCCGCGTCGTGGGGATCGTGAGCCGGGGAGATCTTGTCAAGGTTCTGGCGAAGGCGCCGAGCCCGGTTGGCGGGCCCACCTCCGACAGTCAGCTCGTGAGCGAGATGCGAGCGCGGCTTGAGAAGGAACCCTGGGTCTCCCATCACGGGATCGTGGTCGACGCGGAGAATGGGGAGCTCTTGATCTGGGGGCTGGTCGCCACCGAAGCGGAGAAATCGGCCCTCGAGACCATGGCGCGGTCCCTGCCGGGGGTGAAGGGCGTCCGGAGCCGGCTGCTCGTGGAGTCGGAGATTCCGTACTCCTACGGGCTGTGATGCGCGGAGGGCCGCGGAGGAGACATAGGGGCTCCGGTCGGGTGCGACGAACTGGCGCGCCCGTGGGGCCCGAGCCATGATGGGCTCTTGCCTGTCTGGTTGACATTCGCGGCTCTCCTCTCTCCGAGACTCCACAGCTAGGCCGAGACATAGGGCGGGGGGTTCTGTCCGAGCTGCGGGAGCAAACAGGAGACGGAGGACTAGCCACCGAAGAACCGATACCCGGCTGCCAGCGCCCCCTCGGCGATGGCGTGGTCGCCCAGCATGAAATGCCCCCCGGTGAGAACCGCTACATCATCCGTCACGCTATCCGTCACGCTTGACCTCCATGATTCGTGGCTATCGGCGCCGCTTGACGGGTACCGGGGCGCTGCGTCAATATCGCGCGCGGTGATCCTCGATCGCTCCGCGCGGCGCACGACCCCAGCTCGCCCGCCTCACCCTCGCCGGGCGCGGGGACGGCCGACGAGGGCCGTCACCGCCGGCTGGGGCGCAAGCTGCTCCTCCACCCGGTGGCCCGGCGCCACGATGCCCGCGGACACTCGCCTCGCGGCGGACAAGGCGGCCCTCGCGTGGCCGGGGATGGGCCTTCCGCGGGCCGGGCGTGCCGGGACGAACGCCTTGGACCACGAGACTGGGAGACCCACACCGTGACCGCCGTCGCGCCTCCACCGCTCTACTCGGTGCTGCCCTTCGCCGCCATGCTGCTCGTCATCGCCATCTGCCCGCTCTGGGTCCCGCATTGGTGGGAGCGCAACTCGAACAAGCTCGTGGTTGCCCTGGCCCTGGCGGTGCCGATCGTCGTCTACTACCTGGTGCGGCACCCGCACGAGCTCTTGGCGACCGGGCAGGACTACACGTCGTTCATCATCCTCCTGGCGAGCCTTTTCGTGATCTCCGGGGGGATCCGCGTCACCGGCGACCTCGAGGCCACTCCGCTCACCAACACGACCTTCCTCGCGCTGGGCTCGGTGCTCGCGTCGTTCGTCGGCACCACCGGGGCCTCGATGCTGTTGATCCGACCCCTGCTGCAGACGAACCGCGAGCGCACCCGCGTCCAGCACACGGTGATCTTCTTCATCTTCCTGGTCTCGAACATCGGCGGCCTGCTGACGCCCCTCGGCGACCCGCCGCTGTTCCTGGGCTACTTGCAGGGAGTGCCCTTCATGTGGACCTTCCGGCTGTGGCTGCCCTGGCTGGTCACGGTCGGCACGCTCCTGGTGGTCTACTTCGTGTGGGACTCGATCGTGCATCCGCGCGAGCCCATCCGCGCGCTGGAGCGCGACCGCGCCCAGCTGCGCCCGCTGCGGATGGCGGGAGCCCTGAACGTTCTCTGGCTGGCGGGCGTGGTGGCGGCGGTGGCCTTCCTGGGCTCCCCCTGGCGCGAGCTGCTGATGCTGGCGCTGGCCGGCCTGTCCCTCTGGAAGACGGACTACCAGATCCGGCGCGGGAACGAGTTCACCTTCTACCCGATCGTCGAAGTCGGCGTCCTGTTCCTGGGGATCTTCGTCACCATGGTGCCCGCGCTGGAGCTGCTCCGCCTGCGCGGCGCGGAGCTCGGCGTGCGCGAGCCGTGGCAGTTCTTCTGGGTGACGGGGGCGCTGTCCTCGTTCCTCGACAACGCGCCCACCTACCTGACCTTCCTGGCCCTCGGCCAGGGGCTCCACCTCGCCGACGAGGTGGTCGGGGTGCCCCACGCGATCCTGACGGGGATCAGCATGGGGGCCGTGTTCATGGGCGCCAACAGCTACATCGGCAACGCCCCGAATTTCATGGTCAAGTCCATCGCCGAGGAGGCCAAGGTGAAGATGCCGAGCTTCTTCAGCTACATGGCGTACAGCGGGGCGATCCTGCTGCCCGTGTTCGCCGTCGTGACGAAGCTCTTCTTCTGATGTCCCGGGGGCGCCGGCCCGCTGGCCGGGCCCGGCGGCGCGCAGCCGGGGGCGGGGGCCCCGCTCGGAGAGATCAGGCCCAACGCGGTTGGCCCTTGTCGAGGAAGGCCTGGAGCCCCTCGGTGAAGTTGGCCGTGCCCGCCCGCCCCACGGACGCCTGGAGCTCGATCCCCCGGTGCGGAGCCACTCGGCCGGTCATCGTTCCCCCCCCGTTCGCACGGACTTACCGCGGCCGGCTGTTGGCGGGGACCCAGAGGTCGGGCCGCTTCAGTCGCCCTCGCCCGAGTCGTTGTACAGGGCGTCGCCCAGCACCTCCACCTCGCGCGCCTCGTGCTCCTGGACCCGCCGGGCGAGATCGGCCGCCTGGCGCAGGACCTCGGCCACGGGGCCCCGGAGACACGCCCGCGCCGCCTCGCCGAGCCGGTCAATCTCGGCGAGGAAGGCCCAGTGGTCTTGCCGTAGCTGCTGGATCCGGCCCAGGTCCAGGTTGCCGCAGCCTGCCACGACGTCGAAGAATCCGCCCGGCTCTTCCTCGGCCGCGAAGTGGGGCATGATCGCGGCGCGGAAGTCCTCCAGGCGCCGCAGCAGCTCCACGAGATCCGGCGCCTCGCCCAACACCCGGATCACGTCGCGCACCCGGCCGTGCTCCTCCTGGATGCGGTCGCCGGCCGCGCTCACTGCGCGCCTGCGTTTGGCTCGACCCATGGCTCGCCTCCTTCGCTGGTTCCGGCCGCGCCGCGCGGGGGCGGTCGGGGCCCTATCCCCGTCCCGTGGACGCTCCGTCGGCGATCCGGCTCGCGATCCGGGCCCGAGGGGCGCGGGACTTGAGCAGTTGCTCAGCGGCGTCCAGCTCCATGCCGAACACCGCCGTTGCCGCCGCGTCGGCCGCCAGACAGGTCTGGGCCGTGACGGTGACGCTGCGGACGGCGCTTAGGCGGGGCGCTCCTGTTCTCGGGTCCAGCAGATGATGATAGCGCCGTCCGCCATGCTGGAAGTACTGGAGGTAATCGCCGGAGGTGGCCACGGCGCCGTCGCTAATCTCGAGCATCCCCGCCAGCCAGGCCGGGTCGCGGGGGGACCGGATGCCGATGCGCCACGGGCCCCCCCGCTCTGCTTCCCCGATCGCGTACAGGTCGCCCCCCACGTTGACTATGGCTCGGGCGATCCCGTGGGCGCGCAGCGCCTCCGCGGCGAGATCCACGCCGTAGCCCTTGGCGATGCCCCCCAGGTCGATCTCCGCGTCCGGCTCGGTGAACCGGACGACGGGCGCCCCCCGCCAGCGGTCGAGCTCCAGGCTCCTGTACAGGCGGCGGCCGGCCAAACGGCGGACCGCCTCCTCCGGCGGAGGCGTCCGGCGATGGCCGACGTCCCACAGCCGGATGGCCCGGCCGAGGGTCGGGTCGAACGCGCCCCCGCTCGCCTCCGCCCACGCCAGGGCCTCAGCCAGAACGGCCGCCGTGGCCGGGCTCACGGACACAGGCTCCCGGGCCGCGGCGCGGTTGGCGCGCCCGACGTCGGAGGTTGGCTCGAATCGCGTCATCAGCCGCTCCACGCGCCCGAGCGTCGCCAGTGCCGCGTCGATGCCGGCGTGGGCACGCAGGGGATCGGCGTGGACGACAGCCAGTTCCGCGATGGTCCCCATGACCGGCGCCTGCCGCCGGATGAGGTGGGACCCTCGCCGGACGGCCCCCGGCAGGGTGGCCACCGCAAAGGCTCCCATGCCCAGCACGAGCAGTTCCCGTCGTGTCATGCTGTGCTCCCGTGTCCGTTCACCCGTTTGCATGGTCACGCTCCACTACCCGAAGGTTCGCCTCGCAGCGGCCGCACCCCGCCCTCACCGCGCAGTCGCAGCCGTCGCTGCGGGGGCCCAAGCCCCGTCGGGCCAGCCAGCCGGCCAGCGCGAACAGCACCGCCGCCCCCAGCACGCCCGCGAAAACGCCCATCACCGCGCTCATCCGGAACTCAGGAGCCCGGCGAAGCCCATGAAGGCCAGGGAAAGACTGCCTGCGATCATGAGCACCAACGCCGTGCCGCGGCAAACCGCGGGGACGTCGGCCAGCTCGATGCTCTCCCGGATGGAGGCCATCAGGGCCAGCGCCACCCCGAGGCCCGCCCCCGAGCCCAAGGCGAAGACGAGCCCTTCCGTGAAGGTGTAGGTGCGGTTGGTCTGGAAGATGGCCAGCGCCAGGATGGCGCAGTTGGTCGTGATCAGCGGCAGGTAAATGCCGAGGGCGCGGAACAGCGCCGGGCTCAGCTTCTTGATGACCATCTCGACGATCTGCACCAGCGAGGCGATCACGATGATGAAGGCGATGAGCCGGAGGTACGGCGCGTGGGTGAGCACGAAGGTGTTGAGCACCCACACCGCCAGCGAGGTCAGCACCAGCACGAAGATGTTGGCGGCGGCCATGCGCACGGCGGTCTCGATCTTCGCCGACACCCCCAGGAACGGGCACAGGCCGAGGAAGAGCATCAGGGTGAAGTTGTTGACCACCATGGCGGAGAAGAAGATCCAGGTTAGATCGCCCATCACGCCGCCCTCCCCTCCGTCATCGCGTCGGGCAGCCTGCCGGCCTGGGCCTTCTGCGCCTGCCGCTGCTTCCACCAGGCCACGGCGAGCAGCACGAAGGCCAGCGTGAAGAAGCCGCCCGGCGGCAGGATCATGATGACCCACGGCTCGTAGCGTGGGCCGAACAGGCTCACCCCGAGGAAGGTGCCGCTGCCCAGCACCTCGCGGACGGAGCCCATGATCAGCAGCGCGATGGTGAAGCCGATGCCCATGCCGGCCGCATCGAGCACCGAACGGCCCACCGGGTTCCGGCCGGCGAAGGCCTCTTGGCGGCCCAGGATGATACAGTTGACCACGATGAGCGCCACGAAGGCCCCGAGCTGCTTGTAGATGGCGGGCACCAGGGCCTGGAGCCCCATCTCGGCCACGGTGACGAAGGTCGCGATGATGAGGATGTAGCTGGCGATCCGGACCTCGTTGGGAATCCACCGCCGCAACGCGGACACCAGCAGGCTGGAGCCCACCAGCACGAAGAAGGTGGCGATGGCCATCACGAGGGAGTTGGCCACGGAGTTGGTGACGGCCAGCGTTGGGCACAGCCCCAGCAGCTGGATCAGCACGGGGTTCTCCTGCCAAAACCCCCTGACCAGATCCTCCTGTGCCGAGGGCGGCCGCCGGACGCGGGTGGGCGCCGCCGGCGCGCCGTGGCTGTGAGGGACTTCCGTGCTCATCGCCTGCCCTCCCCCGGATAGCCGTCCACCGCCGGCCCCAGCGCCTTGAGCTTGTTGTTGATGATCCGGATGACGGCCCGGGACGAGATGGTCGCACCCGTGATCATGTCGATCTCGCTGGGCTTGGCTCGCTTGCCCTTCTTGACCCCGACCAGGGGCACCTTGGCCCCGTCGAACTGGGCGACGAAGTGCTCGTCCTTCTCGATCTTGTCGCCGAGCCCGGGCGTCTCCTTGCTCTCGAGCACCTTCATGCCGATCAGCTGCTTCTTCTCGGGGTCGTAGCCGAAGATGATCTTGACCACGTCCTGGAAGCCCGCCTCGGCGGCGACCAGGGCGACGCCGACGCGCCGGTCCCCGGGCCCGTAGCCCACGTACACGTGCTCGAGCTTCTTCGGGTCGGTGCCCGCGGGCACCTCCCGGGTCAGGGCCCCGTTCACCACGAAGAGCGTCTCGTAGCGCGCCGGGGCCTTGAGCACCTCGCCAATGGCCAGCTCGATCTCGCGGGCCCGGTTGGCCTCGATCCAGGGCAGGGTGATCCCGAAGGCCACGACCAGGAGGATTCCCGCCACCGCCCCCCCCGCCCCCAGGGTGATGAGCAGCCGCGCGGACTTCACGTCGGGCAGCGAAGGGGGCGCGGCGGGCGCCTGCGGGACGGGCGCCTCTGGCTTGCTCATCGGCGGATCCTTCCCGGCTCGGCGCCGAACGGCCTGGGCTCGGTCAGGCGGTTAAGGTAGGGCACCAGGGCGTTCATGATCAGGATGGAGTACATCACACCCTCGGCCAGCCCCCCCCAGAGGCGGATCACCACCACGAGGAGCCCCACGCCGGCCCCGAAGATCCAGCTGCCCGGGTTGGTCACGGGCGAGGTCACCAGGTCCGTGGCCATGTAGACGGCGCCGAGCATGAGCCCGCCGGAGAAGAGCATGAACGGCGCCCCCGGGTAGCGGGACGGATCGAGCCAGTGCAGTCCTCCGGAGAGGGCCGCTACGGTGGCGAAGATGGCGGCGGGGACGCGCCAGTTCAGGTAGTTCCGCAGGGCGAGATAGGCGCCGCAGAGCAGGATGAGGAGCCCTGAGGTCTCGCCGAGCGAGCCACTGGTGGTGCCGAGCACGAGGTCCACCACGGACGTGGCTTGGTGCTCGAACTTCATCTGCCCCAGGGGTGTGGCTCCGGTTACGGTGTCCAGCGGAAGGGGGCTCGCGAACGGGAGGGCGAAGTTGTCCCCCCGCAGCGCCCGCCATTCCCCCGGCCCGGGTACAGGCCATGTTGTCATGGCCACGGGGAAGCTGGCTTGCAGGAACGCCCGGCCCAGCAGCGCCGGGTTGAATACGTTCTGCCCGAGCCCCCCGAAGATCAGCTTGCCGATGGCGATGCCGAACGCGCCGCCGACGAAGGCCATCCACACCGGTAGCCCGGCCGGCAAGGTGAGCCCCAGGAGTAGCCCGGTGATCACCGCGGAGCCGTCCCCGAGCGTGCCCCGCAACCCGAACGCCCACTCCGTGACAACCGCCCCCGCCACAGCCGCCCCCACCACCAGGAGCGCGCTCGGCCCGAAGAAGTAAGTGGCCGCGGCCAGGATGGGCAGCAGGCTCCCCACCACGTGCCACATGATCCTGGGCGTGGTGTCCCCCGCGGAGAGGTGCGGGGAGGCCGTGATCAGGAGCGGCGGCTGGCTCATGCGGGCACCGGGTGCTTCCGCACCGCCACCTTGGCCAGCTGGAAGAGCTGGGGCAGCGGGATGTTCGAGGGGCAGGCGTAACCGCAGCAGCCGCACAGCATGCAGTCCGCAAGGCGCGCGGCCGCCATGTCCGCGTAGCGGTCCTTGAGCGCCAGCTGTCCCAGCAGCTGCGGGTTCAGGAAGACCGGGCAGGCATCGAGGCACCGCCCGCAGCGGATGCACGGGTAGGACTCCTGCGGACGGGTCTCGGCCGCCGACAGCACCACCACGCCCGTGGTGCTCTTGAGCAGGGGGATGTCGAGGCTCGCCTGAGCCGTGCCCATCATGGGACCGCCGAAGATGATCTCCCGGGCGTCGGGGGTGAGCCCGCCGCAGGCGTCGATCAGGTCGCCCACCCTGGTGCCGACCGGGACGATCAGGTTGCCGGGACGCCGCACCCCGCGCCCGGTCACCGTCACGATGCGCTCGATCAACGGCAGGCCGGTCTCGAACACTTCGGCGATGGTCGCCGCCGAGGCCACGTTCTGGACGATGACGCCCACGTGCATGGGCAGCTTTCCCGGGGGCACCTCGCGGTCGAGCACCGCCTTGATCAGCATCTTCTCGGCGCCCTGTGGGTACTTGACCTCTAGGGCCTGCATGGTCACGTCCAGGTCGGCCGGGAGGGTGGCGCGGATCGCCTCGATGGCGTCCGGCTTGTTGCGCTCGATGCCGATCACCGCGCGGTGGACTCCGAGGCAGCGCATCATGATCCGCACCCCCAGGTGCACGCGCTCGGGGTATTCCACCATGGTGCGGTGATCGGTGGTGAGGTAGGGCTCGCACTCGCACCCGTTGATCAGCACGGTGTCGATGGTCACGTCCTTGGGGGGCGAGAGCTTGACGTGGGTCGGGAACGCCGCGCCGCCGAGCCCGACCACGCCGGCCTCGCGAATGGCGGCGACGAGCGCCTTTGGCTCGAGACGGGTCCACTCTGGTACCAATCGCGGCCGGGGCGCCTGGGGCGAGTAGCGGTCCACCGCGATCCGTACCGCCGGGGCATAGGAGCCGTCAGGGTGGGGCCAAAGCCCGATGTCCTGCACCGTCCCCGCCGCCGAGGCGTGCACGGGCGTGGACATGAGGCCGTCGGCCTCGCCGATCTTGTCGCCGCGCTCGACGCGGTCGCCCGCGCGCACCACGGCACGGGCCGGCGCGCCCGCGTGCTGGCGGAGCGGCAGCACGATCTCCTCGGGGAAGGGCAGGCGCCGGATGGGCACCGCTGCGGTGAGCTCCTTGAGCTCCGGTGGGTGTACACCGTGCTTGAACTTGAAGCGGTGCAACATGGGAACTCAGTTGAAGGGCTTCGCCCGCTCGATCCACTTGCCCAAGTCCTTCTCCGTGGGATCGAGGGGGGTGCCCGGATGGATGATCCGGACGGGGCACTTCTCGGCAGCCAGCACCAGGTCCTTGAACGGACCGGCCTTGACGTCCTTGATGTACGCCTGCTTCTTCGAGTTGTAGGCGAACATCCGCTTGTTCAGGTTGGTGCACTCGTTGCAAGCCGTGCACAGGGCCAAGTCGATATAGGGCTCCAGCGCCAGCCCCTCGGCGGCCGGCTCGGTAGCGGTGGCCGTGGCACTGCTCGGCCCGGCCGTGGCGGCTGCCGGGGCGGCCGGCGGCACCGCGCTTACCGTCCCGCCCACCGGGCGGGGCAGATCGGGCAGGGGCCGCCCCTTGCCGATCACCTCGGCCAGGGCCCCGCCGTCGGCGCCCTGCAGGATCCGCTCGGCGAGCCGCCGGGCGATGACCCGCGGGTAGCGCACCCTGAGGTCGGCGAGCTTCGCCTCGTACTCTGCCCTGAGCGCCTCGAGCCTGCGCGCGAACTCGGCCTCGACCGCGGCCGCCTCGGGCGTCTTTCCCGCCTCCATCTCGCGCAGCAGCGCCCACACCTGCTGCCGGTCCTCGCCGAGGCGCACGATGTCCGGCGATACCGCCAGGCGCCCGCGCCGCCGGTCGCGGTCGAGGACCCAGATGAACGGGGTCTTGCCCTCGCGTTCGGCCGGGGGCAGGGCGAAGTACTCGTGGAAGGCCACGAGGTCCTCGTCGGTCTGCTCCGCGGCGACGGGCGTGAAATGGTGGCGGAAGCGGCCCTCCGTCGCGGCCCAGTCCGCCACGGTCAGCGGCAGGGTCATGGCCTGCTCGGCGCCGGCCTCGTCCACCCAGGCGCACTCGTAGGTGGCCCAGTCCGCCTCTGGCGCCGGGTTGCCCTCCAGGCTCAGGCGGTCACCGAGCCCACCCCCAACCGTGGGGTCGTACACCAGCAACGGGAACGCCCGGCTCTCGAGCGCCAAGCGGGCCGCCCGCGGGGCCATCTCGGCGGTCGTGCCGTGCCCGGGCGGGCACGGGGAGTGGAGCGAGAACACCGCCGGGCGTCGCGCCTGGAGCCCCTTGAGGACCCCCGCCATAAGGTGCGCGGGCGCGGCCTGGGAGGACTGGAGCACGAAGACGTTGCGGTGGGCCATGGCCAGCAGCGCCAGCTCCTTCCGGGTCTCCGGCTCGGGGCGGGGCCCCGCGCCCCAATGCGCGCGCCGGCCCTCCTGGCCCGGGAAGTCGGCAGTGCAGGTCTCCCCGCCGCTCGTGGCGTGCGTCTGGGTGTCCAGCATGATGACGCGGATTGGTTTGCCCGAGGCCAGCAGGCGCGAGAGGTTCTGGAAGCCCGCATCTAGGATGGCGCCGTCCCCGCCCACGGCGAGGATGGGCGGGCAGAGCGCGAATTCCTCATTTGTTAACTCCTGCCAGTCGAGCGCCGCGAGCGCCGGGTCGTGCGTGGCCGGCTCGTACTCGTCCGCCAGCTCCAAGGCGGCGCGCCTGACGGCGGCAAAGCCCTGGGCCATCTTGCGCATGTGCCCCTCGAAGATGCCCACGGCCATGGAGGGCGCGTCCTGGAACAGGTGGCTCACCCACGGGAACGGATAAGGGTTGAACGGATACGTGCTGGCCCAGGCCGCCGAGCACCCGGTGGCGTTGGTCATCCCACAGGCCGCCCGGCCGTGCCCGCCCGGGCCCTCGGTGTAGCGCCAGCGGAGGTCCCGCAGGTCGCGCAGGATCCCGGAGATGCGGTCCACGTGGCCCTTCTTCGCGGCCTCCAGCGGCAGCGCCACGGTGCCGCCAGCACCTTGCTCGACGTGCAAGAGGTCCGCGTCCGAGGCCAGCAGGTCGCGGGCCTTCCGCTCCAGCCCCGCGATCAGCTCGTCCAGCCTGGCGACGTGGGCCCGGACCCTCGGCAGGATGAAGCCGTGGACCGCGGCCAGCACCAAGTGCACCACGGTCTTCTCCCCGCAGCCCACGCAGGCGCTGTCCCCGCCGGCCATGGAGAGGTAGTTCTCCTTCTTCAGCAGCAGGGAGGGGAGGACCCCGATGCCCTCGTCGAGGCTGCCCAGACTCACGTACTGGTCGTCGGTCTCCGGCAGCTCCTGCCAGAGCCGCCAGTGCCGCCTGAGGCGCGCCACGATGTCGTCGGTCTGCGGCACCGTGACCAGCGCCCCGTCCGGGCACACCTCGACGCAGAGGTTGCAGCCCTTGCAGGCCTCGGGACTGACCGTCACCGAGAGCAGCCCGCCGCTACCCGGGGTTCTGGACTCGGCCAGGTCGAAGAAGGGCGCGGTGCGCGCCAGGGGGAAGTCTGCCAGCACGGCGTCCACCGCCGCGTACTCGGCATCCAGCGCGGCGCGCCGCTCGTCGGCCAGGTTGAGCTTGCCGGCCACCCCGGCATAGGCCCGGCCCAGCACGTCGCCGAAGGTGGTGAACGGGCCGTCTTTCAGCAGCCGGCGAGCCTCCTTCGCCAGGGCGCGGGCGATCTGTCTCAGGCGGTCGTTCGGCCGCTCGCGGCCGGTGACTCGCATGGCGGCCTGGAGCAGGTCCTCCACGGACGTGACGAGGCCGGGGATGGCGGAGTCCGGGCACTGGGTCCAGCACTGCCCACAGCCCGTGCACTTGGCCGGGATGAACTCCGGTACCTCGAGCCGCACCGCCGTCATGTCGCGGATTGTGCTCGTGGCCGCCGGCATGGTCCCCATGGCGAGGAAGGGATCGGCGATCCCGTCCTGCCCGACGCTGTAGACAGAGCCCACCTGCTCCCAGAAGCGCCCCTGATGCCCAACTCCGGGCCGGGCCTCGGCGCCCTGGAGCCCGGCGGGCCGTTCCGGCACCGCCCCTACCGCCACCTGGGCGTCGGCCGGCGGGACCTCCACCGCCTGCACCTCGCCGAGCCCCCGCCGGACGG
>Ga0209108_10001401_pt1 | contig 14006 bp, 11 predicted proteins | sample Rifsed10ft1_FD_184003 | JGI IMG/M metagenome (GOLD analysis project Ga0209108, IMG submission 184003) | Soil microbial communities from Rifle, Colorado, USA - sediment 10ft 1 (version 2) | ecosystem: Environmental > Terrestrial > Deep subsurface > Rock core/Sediment | place: Rifle, Colorado...
AGGGTCGTTTCGTAATCTGGGATTCTGAATTTTCTGGCCATGCCGGAAGTGTACCAACGAACCTGTATTTTTATTCAGTTCTCCGACAAACTGCTAGGGATGCGGTCAGGTTCCTGGTGCTGGTCAGCCTGGCCGTGGGACTGCTTCAGTCAGCCCGAGTGAGGGCCATGCCGTCATCGCAGAATGCCTCGCCTCAGCCGGTCGTGAGCGCGTCAGTCAAAAACGATGTCTCACCGCCCTTGCGTAACCTGACACCCGTCGCGATTCGGGCCGAAGAAATGCTTCCGCTCCCGGTGCGGCCCTTGCCCCACAAGGTGGGGCGGGCAGAATCTGCTCAGCTCCAGGGTGCGAGTCGTGACCCGGTCTTGCAGGCTTCGATCGGCAGCACCAGCATGCCCACGGCGCTCTTGAACTTTGAAGGGATCAGCAACGATGACAACATGGCTGTGCTCCAGTCCGGCTCAATTCCGCCCGATCCGAACGGCGACGTCGGCCCCAGTCACTATGTACAGTGGGTCAATCGCCTGTTTGCGATCTGGGACAAGAACGGCAACCGGCTCTACGGCCCGGCGGCCGGCAATACGCTCTGGCAAGGTTTCGACGGCATGTGCGAGACGAACAACGACGGCGATCCAGTCGTCCTCTACGATCAACTCGCCAACCGCTGGCTAATGAGCCAGCTGGCCGTGAACTTTCTCAAACCGGAATTCCATCAATGCATTGCCGTTTCCCAGACCGGCGACCCGACCGGCGGCTGGTTCCGCTACGACTTTCTGATCAGCACGACCAAGCTCAACGACTATCCCAAGCTCGGCGTGTGGCCGGATGCGTATTACCTGGCGGTGAACCAGTTCGAGCAGAGCGATTGGGCAGGGCAGGGCGTGGTCGCCTTCGACCGGGCGAAGATGCTGGCCGGTCTGCCTGCGGCCATGGTTTACTTTGATCTATTCAACCTTGACCGCTACCTGGGCGGGATGCTCCCCGCCGATCTCGACGGTTCCCGCCCGCCTCCCCCCGGCGCGCCCAACTATTTTATCCAGTTCGACGACAACGCCTGGGGCTATTCCCCGGATCAGCTTCAGGTCTGGCGGTTCCACGTGGATTGGGGCAATCCCTCCACCTCCACCTTCACCGGCCCGCAAGTGATCAATCTAAGCGCCGCCGGTCTGGGCTTTGACTCGGACCTGTGCGCCAACGGCGAGCGGCAGTGCATTGACCAGCCGGACACCGACCTGAGGCTGGATAGTCTGAGCGACCGGTTGATGTACCGCCTGGCTTATCGCAACTTTGGGGACCACGAGGCGCTGGTAGTCAATCATACCGTAGACGCCGATGGAGTCGGGCGCGCCGGAATCCGTTGGTACGAGCTGCGTTTGCCGGGCGGCACGCCCACGCTCTACCAGGTCGGCACCTACGCGCCCGACGGCGATCACCGGTGGATGGGGAGCATGGCTATGGACGGCGTCGGCAACATCGCGCTTGGATATTCTGTCTCCAGCGCCGCCACCTACCCCTCCATCCGGTACGCCGGGCGACTGGCCGGCGATCCGCTTGGCGCTCTGTTGCAGGGTGAGGCCACGCTGATCGCCGGGGGCGGCTCGCAAGTCGGGCTGCTCCCCCGCTGGGGTGACTATAGCATGATGGCGGTAGACCCGATGGACGACTGCACCTTTTGGTATACGCAGGAGTATTATCCCGCCCCCGCAGCCGTCCGCTGGCATACGCGCATTGGCTCGTTCAAGTTTCCGTCCTGCACCCTTGGCCCGCGCGGGCGCCTGCAGGGGACGGTGAAGGACGCCTCGACCGGCCTGCCTCTGTCCGGCGTCACGGTTGTGGCCGGGATGAACACGACGCTCACGGACGCCGCGGGTTATTTCCAATTTGCGGCCCTGCCGGTGGGGGTCTTTGACGTTGCGGTTTCCGTGTATGGCTATGTGGCCCAATCGGCGACGGGCATCCCGGTGACAGACGGCGGCACACAGATAAAAGACTTCGCGCTCACGCCGCTGGCCCCGGCCAGGGTGCAGGGCATCGTGACGCAAGGCTCCGGGCACTCCTGGCCGCTCTATGCTCGCGTTGTCATCTCCGCCCCAGGTTACTCGAGCACCGTGTTTACCGATCCGGTCACCGGCGCTTATTCCGTGAGCTTGCGCCAGGGCATCACGTATACCTTCACCGTGAGCGCGGTCGGCGGGGGCTACATCTCCGTGACACAGGTTGTGACCCCGCCGACCGGGAATGTCGTTCAGGACGTAGTTTTGAATATTGACCTCGCGGCCTGTGTCGCTCCCGGCCATCAACCCGAGTACGTGTATCTGGAAGATTTCGAAACCAGCGATGGCGGTTTCGCTACAAGTGGGACAACCTCCTGGGCCTGGGGCGTCCTGACCAGCGGCCCAGGCTATGCGTATTCCGGCGCCAAGGCTTGGGCCACGAATCTGTCTGGCAACTACCCCAGTAACGAAAACGGCTACCTGATTTCCCCCGGCATTGACCTGAGCGCCTACGCAGGCCAGACTCTCATTCTGACCTGGTGGCAGTGGTTGCAAACCAAGAAATATGACGGCTTTGCCGGCGTAGAGGCGAGCAAAGATGGCGGCGCGACCTGGGCGGTGGTGTATGGAGAAGTGAGCGGCATGATTGACGCGCGGTGGACCGCCCACCGTGTGACACTCGATCCGAGTTACGCCGTGAGCAACTTCCGCCTCCGCATCGGTTTGCGCTCCGAGGCGGGAGGCTTCGCCGGCTACTACGTGGATCACGTTGGGATTGGCGTCATCCCCGCTGCCACCACTCTGGCTTATGCGGAGGATTTCGAAGCGAGTGATGGAGGGTACACCGCCAGTGGCAACGCGTCGTGGGCCTGGGGAGCGCCGGCCAGCGGCCCCGGCGGCGCCCATTCCGGCGCGAAAGCCTGGGCCAGTAATCTGTCCGGCGATTACGGCAACAATGAGAACAGCACTCTCAGCTCTCCGGCAATTGATCTCAGCGCCTATGCGGGCCAAACGCCTGTCTTGACCTGGTGGCAGTGGTTGGAAACGGAGAGCGGCTTCGACTTTCCGAGCGTGGAGGTCAGCCGGGATAGCGGGGACACCTGGCAGCCGGTCTACGATTCCGTGAGTGGCCGTGTGGACCCGGCCTGGACGCCTCACCGTGTGGCCCTCGACCCGCGTTACGCCGGGAGCGTTTTCCGCGTGCGCTTTCGCCTGCGTTCGGATTTGGCGATCACGGCCCCCGGCTTTTATGTAGACGGCGTAGCAGTAGAGGTGTTGCCCACGCTCCCGCCCGCGCTGTGCCGCCTGCAGCCCGGCGGCCTGGTGATGGGCCACGTTTACGACGACGATTTTTTCTATCCGGTGAACGGCGTCCGCGTCAGCCATATAGACGGCTCTACAATCACTCTTGCCACACCGGACGACTCTGTCGTGCCCGACGGCTACTATAGCCTCTTTGCCCCAGCCGGCTCGCGCGACATTACGGCGTCCTTTGGCTCAGTCAGCCTTACGCAAACCGTCCTGGTCCCAAGCGAGAACAGCGTCATTCAGGATTTTTATCTCCCGCTTTACGTTGTTATACTGATACTGATTATGAGGTGACTCGAACTGGCTGCACGCCTGGTAAAAGAAAGGAAACGCCCATGTTTTTGAAGCGATTTTTCCGGCGGCAGAGGCGGCCGGACATTTTCTTACAGATGATCTCCGATCAGGCCGGGCAAACCCAGCGCGGCATGGAAGCGCTGCACGCCTACATGAAAGAGCCGAGTGAGGCGCTGGCGCAGCAGGTGCGTGCGGCGGAGAAAGACGCGGACGAAGTGCGCCGCATCCTGATTGACGAGCTGAACCGCTCCTTCGTGACGCCGATTGATCGTGAAGATCTGTTCTCGCTCTCGCGGACGATTGACGACGTGCTCGACTACGCCGAGACGACGGTCGAGGAGATGGTCACGCTGGGCGTGCAGCCCAACCCGTACCTGATCCGCATGGTGTCGCTCCTGCGGGATGCGGCGGAGGAGATCAGTCGCAGTGTGCAGTATTTGAAAGACCGCCCGAGCGTGGCGAACGACCATGCGGTGCGGGCCAAGGCCCTGGAGAACCGGGTCGAATCGGTGTACCGCGAGGCGATTGCGGCGCTGTTCAGCGGCCCGCGCGACGTGGAGCACGTGGTCGAGATGCTCAAGCTGCGCGAGATCTACCGCCACCTCTCGAACGCGGCCGACCGCGGCGACGAGGCGGCGAATATCATCGGCGACATTGTCGTGAAGCAGGTGTGAGGGTGGAACGCTGCCACGCGCGCTTTGGCGCTTACCCGCCCGCCTGCTCCGTCCGCAGTTGTACTGAGGGCGCGGACAGCCGTGCAACGGCTGTCCGAACGTATGGGTCATCGCCGAGTGCCGAGTGCGCTTAAATTGACTCTGCAAAGAATAATGCTAAACTATCCCTACTAAATCCGGAATGACGCCCTCCGGGTTATTGTTTTCTGGGAGGAGGTGAGGCTTGCTCACTCGATAAAGTCTACAGTGCCCCAGCTTGCCCAATGACAGTCATCAAGAAAACCGTGTTGTCAATTGTCCAAAGGAGGACAAGCATGAAGAAGAGATTGTTGCACGCCCTGGCGCTGATGGCGGCGCTGGCGCTGGTTTTGACGGCCTGCCAGCCGGCGGCCACCACCGAGGCGCCCCAGCCGACTGCGGCGTTGAGTGGGATGGACCAGTTGATCGAGGCGGCCAAGGCCGAAGGGACGGTGAGCACGATTGCCCTGCCGCACAACTGGTGCAACTACGGCGAGGTGATCGAGGGTTTCAAGGCGAAGTATGGCCTTCAGGTCAACGAGCTCGATCCGAACGCCGGCTCCGGCGACGAAATTGAGGCCATCAAGGCCAACAAAGACAGCAAGGGACCGCAGGCCCCCGACGTCATTGACGTCGGTCTGTCGTTTGGCCCCTCGTCCAAGGCAGAAGGCCTGACCCAGCCCTACAAGGTTTCCACCTGGGATACGATCCCCGCCGATGCCAAAGATGCCGATGGCTACTGGTACGGCGACTACTATGGCGTTCTGGCCCTGGAGGTGAACACCGACGTTGTCCAGAATGTCCCGCAGGACTGGGCCGACCTGCTCAAGCCGGAATATAAGGGGCAGGTGGCGCTGGCCGGCGACCCGCGAACTTCTAATCAGGCCATCCTCTCGGTCTACGCTGCGGCGCTGGCGAGCGGCGGCTCGCTGGACGACGCGCAGCCGGGCCTTGACTTTTGGGCTCAGATCAACCAGGCGGGCAACTTCGTCCCAGTCATCGCCGACACCGGCACCTTCGCCCGGGGCGAAACCCCCATCATCCTCCAGTGGGACTACCTGGCGCTGGCCGACCGTGATACGCTGGCCGGCAATCCGCCGGTCGAGGTCGTCGTCCCCAAGACAGGCCGCCTCGGCGGGATTTACGTGCAGGCCATCAGCGCCTACGCCCCGCACCCGAACGCGGCCAAGCTGTGGATGGAGTGGTTGTACTCCGATGAAGGCCAATTGCTGTGGATGAAGGGCTACTGCCACCCTATTCGCGAACCCGATCTGCGCGCGCGTGGCGTGATCCCGCAGGACCTGCTGGCGAAGATCCCGGATGTCAGCGGGGCGGTGTTCCCCTCCCTTGACCAACAGAACGCCGCGAAAACGCTGATCACCGAAGGGTGGGACTCCGTCGTCGGCGTGGATGTCCAGGACACGACCCCGTAACCAGTATACGTGATTGACGAAAGCGAGGCCCTGCCCCGGAGCAGGGCCTCGCTGCCACTTAAAGCCCTGAAGATCCTGCAGGCCCGGGAAGCGAGTTACACATGTCCGAGGCTGTTGACACCAAACTTCTGAACTCGAGACCGGCCAGGGCCAGCTCGCTCATACGCCGCGTGCCGTGGGCCTGGTTGGGCGTATTGCCCTTCTTTCTCTTCACATTTGCCTTTCTTTTACTGCCGTCCACCGCGCTCTTCGTCGGCAGTTTCCAAAATGCCGAAGGCCAATTTACCCTGGATAATCTCCTGGGGCTTACCCGGCCCAACATTGTGCAGGCCTACTGGCTCAGCATCCGGATCAGCGCCGCCACCGCCATTGGCGGCGGGATTTTTGGCTTCCTGCTGGCCTACGCTATGACGATCGGCGGCCTGCCCCGCTGGGTGCGCAGTGCGCTCATGACCTTCTCCGGTGTGGCCTCCAACTTTGCCGGTGTTCCGCTGGCATTTGCCTTTATTTCCACCCTCGGCCGGACGGGTTTCGTTACGGCGCTGTTTAGATCGGCCTTCAATCTGAACATTTATGACCGTGGCTTCAATCTGTACAGCTTTCTCGGGTTGAGCCTCACCTATATGTATTTTCAGTTCCCGCTCATGGTCTTGATCATGACTCCGGCTTTGGATGGGCTTAAGCGCGAATGGCGCGAGGCTTCGGAGAACCTGGGGGCGACGCCCCTGCAATACTGGCGCTACGTGGCCCTGCCGATCCTGTTGCCCTCCCTGCTGGGCACCATGATCCTGCTGTTCGGGAATGCCTTTGGCGCGTATGCGACCGCGTTTGCCCTGACCGGCGGCGTGTTGAATCTCGTGACGATTATGATCGGAGCGCAGATGCGCGGCGATGTCCTGCATAATCCGAATCTGGGCTACGCGCTGGCCTTGGGCATGGTGGTCATTATGGGGGTTTCCATTGCTGGCTACACGTGGCTCCAGCGCCAGACTGAAAGGTGGCTGCGATGAGGCGCTTCCCGTTTTTGAGCTGGCTGTGGTTTGTGCTGGGGGCGCTCTATTTTCTCCTGCCCCTCTATGGCACGCTGGACTTTTCTCTGCGGATCCAGCGGGGGACCCTGAGCCTGGGCGCCTACCGGAACGCGTTCGCCGACCCCCAGTTTATCCGGTCGTTTACCTTTTCGTTCCAAATGGCGGTGGTGACGATCATCGTCAGTCTGCTGCTGATCGTGCCCACGGCCTACTGGGTCCACCTGCGCCTGCCGAGGTTGCGTCCCATCGTCGAGTTTCTGACGTTGCTGCCGTTTGTGATCCCGGCGATCGTGCTCGTCTTTGGCCTGATCCGAACTTATGGCCGTCCGGTCACGATCCTGTCCGTTCCAATACTCCCGTCGCTCACCAATACCCCCCTCGGCACCAACGCCCTGCTGGTCGCGGGTTACGTCGTCCTTTCGCTGCCCTACATGTATCGGGCCGTGGACAATGGCTTGCGGGCCATGGACGTGCGCACGCTGACGGAAGCCGCGCTGAGTCTGGGCGCGGGCTGGCCGACCATCTTGAGGCGGGTGATCTTTCCGAATTTGCGCACCGGGCTGTTGAGCGGCGCGCTGCTGACTTTTGCCATCGTCATCGGCGAACTCACCATCGCCAATTTCCTGGCGCGGCCGGCCTTCGCGCCTTATCTGGCGCTGCTCAGCAACAGCCGGGCCTACGAGCCGGCGGCGCTCACCATTATCAGCTTTGCCCTGACGTGGGCGGCGATGGGCCTCATTGACCTTCTAACGCGTGGCGCCCCCGGCGTTCTCGGCGGTGCTGGCCATTAGCGTGTCGCCATATCGAGGAAGAAAAAATGGCCTTTCTTGAATTGATCACTGTCCGCAAAGTGTTCGCAGATGCGCCCGCGGTGGAAGACTTCAACTTGCAGGTCGAGCGCGGGGAGTTCGTGTCGTTCCTCGGCCCGAGCGGCTGCGGCAAAACCACCACCCTGCGCATGATCGCCGGGTTCGAGGCCCCCTCCTCCGGCTTCATCCGCCTCGACGGGATGGATATTACCAACCGCCCGCCGAACCAGCGCAACGTGGGTATGGTGTTTCAAGCCTACGCGCTGTTCCCCAACATGACCGTGGGCGACAACATTGGCTTCGGGCTGAAGATCAAAAAGCGACCGGCGGAGGCCATCCGCAAGAAGGTGGAAGAAATGCTGGCGCTCATCCATTTGCCGGACAAGGGCCATAATTACCCTTACCAGCTCTCCGGCGGCCAGCAGCAGCGGGTGGCGCTGGCGCGCGCGCTCGCCATCGAGCCCCAGGTGCTCCTGCTCGACGAGCCGCTGTCGGCCCTCGACGCCAAGATTCGAGTGGAGCTGCGCCTGGAGATCCGCCGCATTCAGCAGCAGCTGGGGATTACGACCGTCTACGTTACGCACGATCAGGAAGAGGCCATGTCCCTCTCCGACCGCGTGGTGGTCATGAGCCGGGGCGTCATCGAGCAGGTCGGGACGCCCTTCGAGATTTACAACTACCCCAAGACTTCATTTGTGGCTTCCTTCGTTGGCACCCTCAACCAGCTGCGGTGTACTGTGGTTGACGCTGCGGCAGGCCGCCTTTCCTACGGCGGCCAGGATCTCATGACCAGCGATTCCATCTCACTGCCCAACGGCGCAACCGTCACCCTCATGCTGCGGCCCGAGGAACTGCGCCTGGGGACTGAGGGCGGCGACAACCGGCTGAATGGGAAGGTGGAATCGGTGAATTTCCTCGGCTCCATCGTCCGGGTGGGTGTCAACCTGGGCGGCGCACCCATCACGCTCGACATCTTCAATGAACGCAAGCTGGAAATTCCCCGCGTCGGTCAAGCCTATACTCTCTCCTTTCCGCCGCACGCCTGCTGGGTGATGGCTGAGCTGTAGCCCGGCCCAACTTCCAGGCAGGCGACATCATTCAAAGCCTGATTGTGGCTGGAGGGCGCGCTTTGCGTGTCAGTTGGTTCCCCGCCGATCTGCCCCAAACCAACAATTTTATGAAAAGAGGATATAATCTCCTGGCGCCGACTTGTCTGGAGGAGGCCCATGGAGCAGTATCTCACGCAATTCCTGGCTGCGCTTGTCGCCCACAAAGGGTATTCGGAAAACACGATTGCGGCCTATCGCAATGATTTGATGCAATTCTCCAGGTTCGTCCGCGATCACCGGGCCGCTCCCACTGAACCGGGTGAGGTGACGCAGGAGCTTGTCGAAGCTTATGTTGAACGCCTCCAGCAAGGCCCGGATGAATATGCTCCCTCCACGGTGGCCCGCAAGATCGCCGCGATCAAGTCCTTCTTCCACTTTCTGTTTGAACAGAAAATCATTCTGTCCGACCCGGCCACCCGGCTGACCTCTCCCAAAGTCAAGAAGAACGCGCCGAAAACCCTTTCCCGTGTGGAATTGGAGCGGTTGCTGGCTGCGCCCGGCCAGCAGACCGGCCCCAAGGCTCTACGCGACCGTGCCCTGCTGGAATTGCTCAGTTCGACGGGCATGCGCGTCACGGAAGTGGTTAACCTGCTTCTGGAAGATGTGGACTGGGAAGAGGGCGTCGTCATCTGCCGGGGGAAGGGGGACAAGCACCGCCGTATTCCTCTGGGGTCGGGATTAGGCGCACTCAGAGACTATCTGGATCAGGCGCGGCCCAATCTGGCCAGAGAAAGCTCTCCGCCGCTCCTGTTTCTCAACCACCGCGGCCACCAACTCACCCGCCAGGGAGTCTGGTTGATTCTCAAGGAGGCGGCCGAGGCCGCCGGGATTAGCGCCGAGGTGACGCCGCACACCTTGCGGCATTCCTTCGCCAAGCATCTCCTGGGATCGGGCGAAGACTTGCGCCGGGTGCAGGAACTCCTCGGACACGCCAATCTCTCGACGACGCAGATGTACCGGCAGGTCGAGTCTCACGAACCGGCGGGGGAAGGCAACACATGACCGACGAGTACTTCACGCGCGCACAATTTGAAGAAGCGGCGGCCGCTATCAGAGCAAAAACGCGGCACACGCCGCGCATCGGGATGATCCTCGGCTCCGGCCTCGGCCCGCTTGCGGACGCCGTGCAGGACGCCGACATCCTCCTCCCGTCCGAAAACATCCCTTATTGGCCGCGTTCGACCGTCGAGGGGCACATCGGGCGCCTGGTCATCGGGAAGTTGGAGGGGCAGATGGTGCTGGTGCAGCAGGGGCGGGCGCACTACTACGAGGGCCACAGCATGCAGCGGGTCACGCTGCCCGTTCGCGTGATGCAGCGCCTCGGCCTCGAAACCCTCATCGTCACCAATGCGGCCGGGGCGATCAACCCGGCGTTTCGGCCCGGTGACGTGATGCTCATCACCGATCACATCAACCTCATGGGGATGGCGGGCGTCTCGCCGTTGCGCGGCCCCAACGACGACTCGCTCGGGGTGCGTTTTCCCGACATGAGCCGCGCCTACGACCGCGAGCTGCGCGCGCTGGCGCTCGAGGCCGCCGAGGAGGCGGGTCTCCACCTGCATCAGGGTGTGTATATCTGTCTCGGCGGCCCGTCGTTCGAGACTCCCGCCGACCTGCGCTTTCTGCGCCTGATCGGCGCAGATGCGGTGGGGATGTCCACCGTGCCCGAGGTCACCGTCGCGCGCCACGGCGGCCTGCGCGTCTTGGGCCTCTCCGGCATCAGTAACGCGGCGAACCTCGACGGGGACACCCTCACCACCCACGAGGAAGTGCTGGCGGCGGGCCGGGAGATCGTCCCCAAGCTCACCCGCATTGTGCGCGGCGTCCTGCGGCGCCTGCCCGCAAACTGAGGCCGGCTGAGTTCTTGCCATGCTGATCCCTGCGGCACAAGACCGTCGCCCACCTGCCATCCTCTATCCTCCATCGGCCACCTGCCTGTGTGAATGACAAATGCCGTCCTCCTAATCGTCAAATATCAGACCTGGATCTATGCACTCCTTGGGGCGGCTGCGCTGTTCTATATCTATTTGCTGGCCCAGGCCCGTCAGCGTCTGGGCCGGACGCTGTTCGGTTTGGAGAAAGAGGCGGCCCAGCAAAAGCAGAATCGCGCGCTCGTGATGCTCATCCTCCTGCTGGCGCTGGCGATGTCCGTCGCCATGATGAACAGCTACATCGTTCCCAACGTGATCCTGCCGCAGGTCACCGCAGCGGCGGGCGACGTTCCCACCGTCGCGCCCTCGCCGACGCCCATCCGGCCCGAAGCCACCAACGTGCCGCTGGTCGTGGACTCGAGTGGCTGCCTCAACTCGAAGGCCACGCTGGCCGACCCCGGGCCGAACCAGCAGATTGCCGGATCATTTGAAGTGCGCGGCACGGCGAACATTGACAACTTTGCCTTTTACACCCTGCAAATCAGCGGCGCGAACACCAACGGCGCGTGGGTATCGCTGTACGTCGGCAACACCCCGGTCGTGAACGGCACGCTGGGCAGCTTCGACACCAGCGCCTATGATTCCGGCGCCTACGCCTTTCGTCTCGTCGTCAAAGACAGCGCCGGGAATTTCCCGCCCCCCTGCGTCGTTCCGGTCACGCTGGTGAACCTCGTCGCGCAGCAAACGCCGTCGCCGTGAATTTGCTAAAATACCCTTATGGCTCAAGTTCAAGTCCGCCCCGCCGCCAGCGCCGACCTCCGGCCCCTCACCGCGCTCGATCATGGCTACAGCACCGACTACGTCTGGCAGATGGACGCGCGGGAGGAGAACGAGCAGACGAGCATCACCTTCCGCACGGTGCGGCTCCCGCGTTCCATGCGCGTGGCCTTCCCTCGCGACTCGCAACAACTGCTCGAGGCCTGGAACCGGCGTGTCTGCTTCCTGGTGGCCGAGGAGGCGGGATTGCTCAAAGGCTACCTCAACCTCACCCTCGCCGCCGCCCCGGAGACGGGCTGGATCGCCGACTTCGCCGTGGATCGGCGCTTCCGGCGCAGCGGGGTGGGGAGTGTGCTGCTCGCCTCGGCGGCGCACTGGGCGCGGCAAAACAACCTCGGTCGCCTCATCGTCGAAACGCAATCCAAGAATTACCCCGCCATCTGTTTCGCACAGAAGCACGGGATGGCCTTCTGCGGCTACAATGATCGTTACTATCCCAATCAGGATGTCGCTCTGTTCTTTGGAATGGTGTTGAAGTGACGGGTGCCGGGTGACGCGTGACGGGCCTGGAGGCCGCGTCACGCGCCACTTGCCACTCGCTACTGGGCTTTCGTCACCCGGCAATGTCCGTCCTCATCAATGGCTTGGCTACCCTCAATCAGATCCTCGTGGCCGGGATTTCTATCACCGCCTTTTCCCTGCTGCTGTACGCGCTGACCTTCAACTTGCGCGACCGCGTCGCCCGGACATTCGCGGCCCTGCTCGTCTTTGTGTCCGCCGTCTACTTTTGTGATGCGGTCGTCAGCACCCTGCCGACCGCCCACGCCGACGTGTGGCTGCGGCTTCAGTGGCTCGGCATTGCCTACATCCCGGCCACGTACCTGCATTTCTCCGACGCGCTGTTGACCATCGTGGGCCGGCCCTCGCGCGGGCGGCGGCGGCTGTCCATCCGCATCTTGTACCTCACGGCCAGCGCATTTCTGGTGGCCGCCGCCTTCACCGACATCCTGGTCCGGGACGCCGTGACCGAATCTGGCGCCGCCCATTTGCGCGCCGGGCCGCTGTTCGTGGCCTTCCTCGCTTATTTCGTCGGCAGCCTGACGTGGGCCGGGTGGAACTTTCTGCGCGCCTACCGCCGCTGCCAGACCTCCACCACCCGCCGCCGCATGATCTACCTCATCACCTCCGCAGCCGCTCCCCCGCTCGGCACCTTTCCGTTCTTGCTCATTGCCGGGCAGACGGCGGCCCTGCACCCGCTCATCTTCTGGACGCTCGTCCTGTCCACCAACCTCACGGTCGCGGGCTTGCTCGTGGTGATGGCGTACACCGTGGCCTTCTTCGGCGTCACGCAGACGGACCGGGTGGTCAAAGGGCGGCTGTTTCAATGGCTGCTGCGCGGCCCCGTCGTCGCCTCCAGCGTGCTGACGGTGTACGTCCTCGTCAACCGCGTCGGCCCGTACTTCGGCGTCTACGATCCGCGCGTCCTCCCGTTCATCGTCATTTCGGTATTGCTCCTCCTGCAATTCCTCATCACGCTTCTGCGCCTGCCCGTCGAGCGCGCGCTGTTCTACGGCGCGGACCGCGGCGAGCTGCGCCGCCTGCAATTGCTGGAGCAGCGCCTGCTCACCTCCGGCGACCTGCACCAATTTCTGGAATCCGTCCTGGCGGCGCTCTGTGACACGCTGCGATCCCCGTCGGCGTTCATCGCAGCGATCGGCGAGGATGGCAAACTTGACTACGAGGTGACGCTCGGCCCGGACGCGCCGACGCGCGCCGAGGGGGAGCCTCCCCCGTTCACCGCGCTCGGCCCGGCCCCGGTCGGCGTGGCGAACCCGGAGGGGGGCGCCGCGGTCGGGCTGTTCGCGTGGGGCAATTTCTGGATCATGCCGCTCCGGAGTCCCTCGACCGACGAGCCGCTTGGCCTGCTCGGCCTGCGCGCGCGCGCCGCGCCTGCGCAGCTCACCGCCGACGAGGCCGCCGCGCTCCGATTACTCGCCGGCCGGGCCGCCGCCGCGCTCGAAGACCGCCGCTTGCAGCAGGCAGTGTTCCGCGCGGTGGATCGCCTGCTCCCGCAGATCGAAGCCCTGCAGCGCCTGCGCGCCTCGGCGGCCTACTCCGGCGCCAAAGCCCTTACCGCCGCCGACACCGTGATCGCCGACGCCGATTTGGTGCAGCTGGTCAAGGACGCGCTCAGCCACTACTGGGGCGGCCCCAAGTTGACGAACAGCCCGCTGTTGCGCCTCCGCGTGGTGGAGCGCGCGCTGCGCGAGCACGACGGCAACGCCGCGAACGCGCTGCGCGCCGTTTTGCGGGAAGCCATCGAACGCCTCAAGCCGGAAGGCCAGCGCAGGTTCACGACCGAATGGCTGCTGTACAACATCCTCGAGTTGAAGTTCCTGCAAAACCGCCGCGTGCGCGACGTGGCCATGCGCCTGGCGGTGAGCGAGGCCGACCTGTATCGCAAGCAGCGCGTGGCTTTGGAGGAAGTCGCCTCGGCGATGCGCGAGATGGAGCGCGAGGCCGCCGAACGGGCGACGGATTATGAGATTGCGGGATGAGTGGCAAGTGACCGTATTTGCGATTTCGCGCAAATTGAGTATCCTAAGCCGCTGTGGACGTTTGGAGACACGGAGAAGAAGAGAGGGAACGCTATGGTACGGGATGGGCAGACTGGCAAGATCGAGGCGG
>Ga0209108_10001406_pt1 | contig 13973 bp, 11 predicted proteins | sample Rifsed10ft1_FD_184003 | JGI IMG/M metagenome (GOLD analysis project Ga0209108, IMG submission 184003) | Soil microbial communities from Rifle, Colorado, USA - sediment 10ft 1 (version 2) | ecosystem: Environmental > Terrestrial > Deep subsurface > Rock core/Sediment | place: Rifle, Colorado...
CTTTAGGGATTTCGCGCGACCGGGATCCGCGCGAGCGGATCCCGGTCTTGCGCAAGTCCGTAGTTGGGGGAACCGGGGTTCCCCCACAGAAGACCAACGGGTCGGAATCCTGAATCGTGCGCCCGCCGCGCGCGATCCAGGGCTCCGACCCGTGCTACAGGAGGATCTGGAGGGCGAGATCCACCGAGCAGCCACGCCTCAGCAGATCCACGGCCTCGTGGAGATCGACGTCGTGGCTCGCCGACAGGACGAGCGCGCTCTCGGGGTCATACCCCGCGCGGGCGAGCTCCTCGTGCCGCCAATGCTCGACCCGATCGACCTCGGTCGTGAACAGGATCTCGAGTTCTGCCGCAGACATGAACGCCGCCCTTCCGCAGTGGGTGATGTCTCTCCCTCGCTATTCGTCCATTCAGACGTATCGGTCGTCCCCTTTCTGGGGGGATTTGGTTGAGGGTCCGTAAACGTTCGATGAGCCCGCCGCCGCCGCACGGGGCTCCCTTCGGGACGCGAAACAGGGCAAACTCGGCGGATGCCCGTCTGCGCCCAGTGCGGCACCGAGAACCCCGAGATCGCGAAGTTCTGCCTCGCGTGCGGCTCCGCGCTCGAGGCGGCCCCGCCTCCCCAGGAGGTGCGGAAGGTGGTGACCATCGTCTTCTCGGATCTCAAGGGGTCGACCAGCATGGGTGAGCGGCTCGACTCGGAGTCCCTGCGGGAGGTGATGACGCGGTACTTCGACGCGATGCGCGCCGAGCTCGAGCGCCACGGCGGCGTCGTCGAGAAGTTCATCGGCGACGCGGTCATGGCCGTCTTCGGCCTCCCGAGGCTCCATGAGGACGACGCGCTCCGTGCAGTGCGCGCGGCAGCGGGGATGCAGCGGGCGCTCGAGGAGCTGAACGAGGATCTCGACCGCCACTGGGGAGTGCGGCTCGCGAACCGGACGGGCGTGAACACGGGCGAGGTCGTCTCGGGCGATCCGACGGCAGGCCAGCGCCTCGTCACCGGCGACGCGGTGAACGTGGCTGCCCGCCTCGAGCAGGCCGCCGGTGAGCGGGAGGTCCTGCTCGGGGACCTCACGTACCGTCTCGTCCGGGACTACGTCGACGTCGAGGCCGTCGACCCGCTCGAGCTCAAGGGAAAGGCCGAGCCCGTGCCCGCGTACCGGCTCGTGTCGGTCAGGGAGGGCGCGGAGCGGGCGAGACGACTTGACGCGCCAATGGTCGGCCGGGACCGCGAGCTCGCAGCCCTCCGCGAGGCGTTCGCGGAAGCAGTGGCCGAGCGGCGGCCGCGGCTCGTCACCGTCGTCGGCGAGGCCGGAGTCGGGAAGTCGCGGCTCATCGACGAGCTCGTGCTCTCCGTCGACGGGGAGGCCACCGTTCTGCGCGGCCGCTGCCTTGCCTACGGAGACGGCATCACGTTCTGGCCGCTCGGCGAGGCGGTTCGTCGCGCCGCGGGAATCGTCGAGCGCGACACGTCGGAAGCCGCACACGCCAAGCTCGCGGAGCTCGCCGGCGACCCCGACGTGATCGCCCGCGTCGCCTCCGCGATCGGGCTCTCGCAGGAGCCCTTCCCGGTGCAGGAGCTTCATTGGGGAGCCCGCAAGCTGCTCGAGAAGCTCGCCTCGCCGCAGCCGCTCGTCGTCCTCTTCGACGACATCCACTGGGCGGAGGCGACATTCCTCGAGCTCATCGAGCACGTCGTCGCGAACGCCGACGCGCCTCTCCTCATCGTCTGCCCGACCCGGCGAGAGCTCGTCGAGAGACGGCCCGAGTGGTCTTCGTCGGGCCGGGCACAGCGCATCGAGCTCGAGCCCCTCTCAGAGGACGAGACGGCGATCGTCGCCGAGCACCTGCTCGGGGAGACAGGACTGGACGACGAGGTCCGCGCGCGGGTCGTCGACGCCTCGGAGGGCAACCCGCTCTTCGTCGAGCAGCTGCTCTCGATGCTCATCGACGAAGGGCTGATTCGCTTCGAAGACGGGCGCTGGCGGGCAACGGGGATCGTCGACCGCGTGTCGGTGCCACCGACGATCCAGGCGCTCCTCGCGGCGAGGCTCGACTACCTCGACGCGGACGAGCGGTCGGTCGTCGAGCCTGCCGCCGTGATCGGCCACATCTTCGTCAGGGACGCGGTCGAGCACCTCACGGCCGAGGGCGTGCGGCCGAACGTCGGCACGCACCTGCTCGCGCTCACGGACAAGCAGCTCGTCCGCCCCGATCTGTCCCGCCCGGTGGAGGAGGAGGCCTTCCGCTTCCACCACATCCTCATCCGGGACACGACCTACGACGGGATCCTGAAGCGGGCGCGGGCGGCCCTCCACGAGCGGTTCGTCGAGTGGGCGGACGGCGTGAACCGCGAGGGTGCGGTCGAGTACGAGGAGATCCTCGGCTACCACCTCGAGCAGGCCCATCGCTACCTCTCCGAGCTCGGGCCGCTCGACGAGCACGGACGCACAATCGGCGCGGACGCCTCGCGCCGGCTCGCCTCCGCCGGTCACAGAGCGTTCGAGCGTGGCGACGTACCCGCTGCCGCGAACCTCCTCGGCCGCGCCGCGGCGCTGCTCCCGGACTCAGATCCCGAGCGGCTCGAGCTTCTCCCGGACTACGGCGAGGCGCTGCTCCAGGTCGGTCGCTTCCAGGAGGCCGAGGGGACCCTCGACGAGGCGATCCGGCTCGGCGAGCAGGCCGGGGCTCCGCGCGTGACGGCGAGCGCTTCCCTGAGCCGGCTGCTCGTCCGCCTGCGCACAGGCAATCCGGAGGACTGGCGCGCCGAGGCCGCGACGACGGTCGCCGAGGCGATGGCGGTCTTCGAGGAGGCTGGCGACGATGCGGGCCTCGCCAGGGCCTGGCGTCTGCTCGCGTGGATGCACGGAACCGCGTGCCACTTCGGAAACGCGGCCGAGGCATCCGAGCGCGCGGTCGAGCACGCCCGCCTGGCCCACGACTCGAGGCAGGAGACGCAGGCCGCCACTGCCTATGCAGCTGCCGCCGCGCTCGGCCCGACACCCGTGGTGGACGCGATCGAGCGCTTCGAGACGATCCTCCGGCAGATCTCGGGCGATCGGCACTCGGAAGCCATCCTCCTAGCGCTCCTGGGCACCCTCGTCGCCATGCAGGGCGAGTTCGGCAAGGCGCGCGCCCTCGTGGCCAGATCCAGAGCGATGCTCGAGGACCTCAGCCTGCCCGTGAGAGTGGCCTACGTCGGGATCGAGGCGTGGCGCGTCGAGATGCTCGCGGGCGATCCCATCGCCGCGGAGGTCGAGATGCGCCGCAGTTACGACATCCTCGAGAAACTCGGCGAGAAGTACCTTCTGTCGACCGTGAGCGGGCTCCTCGGCCAGACACTCTACGCGCTGGGTCGCTACGACGAGGTCGAGCCGCTCGGCAGGATGGCGAAGGAGCTAGCGACGACCGACGACGTCTATACGCAGGCTCTCTGGCGCTGCGTGCAGGGGAAGCACATGGCCCGGAACGGAGCGTTCGCGGAGGCGGAGTCCTTGGTCCAAGAAGCGATCGAGGTGCTCGAGCCGACCGACGTCCTTCTCCTCAAGCTCGGCGCGCTCCTCGACCTGGCCGAGGTGAGGCGCGTCGCCGGACTCGACGACCATCCCCTGCTCGCCGAGGCGAGACGGCTCGCCGAGGTGAAGGGAAGTCCCGTCTTCGTCGACCAGGTGGACGCCCTCCTCGCTCGAGCCGCGGGCAAGCCGCTCGTCTCCTGACGCGCTAGCCAAAGTCCCAGATCCCGTTCGTCGAGGACTGGACGATGACCGTCGTGAAGCCCTTGTACTTCTGGTTCTTGATGATCACGACGTGCGGGTCGTCGCGCGGGCGCGTCGAGACGAGGGCGCCGTCGTGGAACACCTTGTCGATCGTCTCGCCAGGCGGGAGCGACGAGTTGAGGATCTGGAACGTAAAGGTCGCGAAGGACGAGAAGACGAAGGGGGTCTCGTCGCAGGCGAAGCTCGGTGCCGGGATGCAGATGTCCGAGACCTGGGTGACGCCAGTGTCCGACGGCGCATGGTCGCGTTCCTCGATTGCGGTCACGAGCCCCGGGTGCAGCGGATCGACCGGCAGGTTCGGAGCGCAAACGCTCGTCGCCAGCGGATTGTCGGGGGCGAGGACCTGATTCGTTACGAGGGTCGGGCTCGACGGATCGGTGCACGTCGTGAGCGCGTAGGTCGCGGCCTTCGAGTCGTCGGAGCCGGAGAGAAGAAGCGTCGCGACCGGCCCCATCGGGAACGTCTTCCAACCTGCAGTCCAGGACGCGCTCGACTTCATACAGGGGCCCTCGCCGGGACAGCTGGGCGACGATCCCGCGGCCGGCGTCTTCCAGGCGATGGTCACAGCAGCGGACTCCCCCGGGTGAAGCGCCGCGGCCGCAAGGCACGTGAACTTCGTGGCGGTCAGGGATCCTGCACAGCTCGCGCTCTGGAAGAGCGCCTGCTGCGGCTCCCCGTCCACCAATGTCGTCGGGATCGGATTGTTGAAGGTGACGTTCTTCAGCGTCGTGAGACCCGTGTTCAGGATCGTCGCCACGTAGGCGGCGGTCTGCCCGTAGGTCACCTCTTCCAGGCCGGGTACGACGGCGAGCGACGTTTCCGCACGCGTCGACCCCGGTGCTGGGCCCGCGACACCGAGCCACACGACCGTGCCCAGTACCGCTACGACGGCAACCGCCGTCAGCCGTCTCCCCACGCCCCTCATCCCTTGACTCCTTCCCCCGTCGAGTTAGGCGCAGCATGACACGGACGCGTCGGAAGTCCAAGCCGGGCCCCCGGGTTTCATTCCGGCGCCGGTCGTACTAGGATCGCGCCGTGCGACTGGGCCGGGACGCGAAGATCGAGCTGCTGAAGTCAGTGCCGCTCTTCGCGGGCTGCTCGAAGTCGGAGCTCCGCCAGCTCGCGCTGAACGCCGACGAGATCGACCTCCGGAGCGGCTACGTGTTCGTGCGCGAGGGCCGGACGGGGCGCGAGTTCTTCGTCCTCGTGGAAGGGTCGGCCGAGGCCACGGCCAAGGGCAAGAAGCTCGCCGACCTGAAGGGCGGCGACTGGTTCGGCGAGATCGCCCTGCTCGCCAAGGTGCCACGCACGGCGACGGTGACCGCCACGAGCCCCGTCCGCACTCTCGTTCTCACGGACCGATCCTTCCGCCGGGTGGTCGAGACGATGCCGTCGATCGCGCTGAAGGTGCTCGCGAGCCTCGGCGAGCGCCTCGCAAAGGACGCGAAGGGCTAGGCGATCGCTGCTTCGCCGAGCAGGGCCCGCACCTCGGCGAAGAAGTCCACGTCCGGCTTCACGCGGTAGTCCGGGCCGAGCGCGAGCGTGCGCTCGCCGACGGAGGTCTCGAGCGAGACGTAGACCGGTGCGTCGCCTGGGAAGTCGCGGACGAGCGTCGCAAGCTCGCGGATGAGGCCGGCCGGAGCCTGGCGCGCGTCGATCCGCAGTCGGACCTCCTTACGTTCCGGCATCGCCTCGAACGGAGTCACCTCGAGCGCCACGAGCTTCGTCTCCCCGGCCTGCTTGTGGTCGACGCGGCCCTTGACGACGAGCACCCGGTCCGGCTCGAGGTGCTCCCGGGCAGCCGCGTACGTCGAGTTGAAGACGACGACCTCGGCGCTTCCCGTCGGGTCGTCGAGGGTCGCGAAGACCATCGGCTCCCCGCGCTTCGTCGTCACCTGCTTGAGGCCCGAGACGATGCCGCCCACCGTGACGACCTCCCCCTCGCGACGGCGCTCGACGTCGGCCAGCGCGCAGTCGGTCTTCCGCCGCAACTCTCCCTGGATGCGCTCGAGCGGATGCTCCGAGACGTACAGCCCGAGGGTCTCCTTCTCCAGGCGCAGGAGCTCCCGCTCGTCGAACTCCGAGGCGGGGATCGCCGGGTGGTGGACCTCGACGGGGGACTCTGCTTCGCCGCCGGCCAGCGAGCCGGCAAGGGCGAACTCCCCGTCGAAGATCGAGGCCTGGCCGGCAAGACGGTCGGCGGCGTGCTTCTGGCCGAGGCCGAGGGCGCTGTCGAGGACGGCGAGCATCCCCATGCGGCTCGCGCCGGTTGAGTCGAGCGCCCCGCACTTGACGAGAGACTCGAGCGCCCGCTTGTTGGCGACCTGCGGGTCGACGCGCTCGGTGAAGTCCCAGATCGACTCGAACGCGCCGCCCTCGGAGCGGGCACGGACGATTGCCTCCGCCGCCGACTGGCCGACGTTCTTCACCGCGTTCAATCCGAAGCGGATCCGTCCCTCTACGACCGCGAAGTCCGTCTGCGAGGAGTTCACGTCGGGCGGGAGCACCTCGATCCCCATCTCCCGGCACGCGTTGACGTAGAACGGCACCCGGTCCTTCGTGTTCATCACCGAGGAGATGAGGGCCGCCATGTACTCGTGCGGGTGGTGCGCCTTGAGCCACGCCGTCCGGTACGCGATGAGCGCGTAGCAGGCGGCGTGCGCCTTGGGGAACGCGTAGTCCTGCGACGCCTCCATGTCCTTCCAGAGCTGCTGGGCAACAGCCTCGGGCGTTGCGGTCGTCGCGGCCCCTTCGAGGAACTTGCCTTTGAGCGAGGCCATCAGCGAGTGAATCTTCTTCCCGATCGCGCGGCGCAGGTCGTCCGCCTCCGCCGGGGAGAAGCCGGCGATCTGCTTCGCGATCTCCAGATACGCCTCCTGGTAGATGCAGATGCCGAACGTCTGACCGGTGATTGCCTCGAGCCGCGGATCGATGTAGGAGACCTGCTCCTTCCCGTGCTTCCGTCGGGCATAGACCGGGATGTACGACATCGGTCCCGGGCGGTAGAGGGCGACGAGGGCGATGAGGTCCTCGAACTCGGTCGGCTTGACGAGGCGCAGCGCCTCGCGCATCCCGGAGGACTCGAACTGGAAGACGCCGGTCGCCTCACCGCGCGCGAGCATCTCGTAGGTGGCTGGATCATCGAGCGAGAGGTCCTCGATCGTGACGCCGCCTCCGATCAGCTCGAGCGCCTTGTCGATGACGTCGAGGTTGCGGAGACCGAGGAAGTCCATCTTGAGCAGTCCGAGGGCCTCCACGTCCTTCATCGCGAACTGAGTAACGACCTCCTGGTCGGAGCCCTTCTGCTGGAGCGGGACGATCTCCATCAGCGGCTGCGCGCCGATGACCACCCCTGCCGCATGGATCGAGTCGGCGCGGGTGAGGCCCTCGAGGGGCCGCGCGAGGTCCACGATCTCCTTCGCGACTGGGTCCGAGTCGACCGCCTGCCTGAGCTCCGCGCCGGGCTTCAAGGCGTCCTCGAGCGTCTGCCCGGGCCCCTCCGGGACCATCTTCGCGAACCGGTCGACGACGCCGTATGGAAGATCGAGCACGCGACCCGCATCGCGGATTGCCGCCCGTGCGGCCATCGTCGAGAACGTGATGATCTGGGCCACGCGGTCTCGTCCGTACTTCTCGGAGACGTAGTTCATGACCCGATCGCGGCCGTCGACCGCAAAGTCGATGTCGATGTCCGGCATCGACTTGCGACCTGGGTTCAGGAACCGCTCGAAGAGCAGCCCGTAGCGTAGGGGATCGACATCCGTGATCTCCAGGCAGTAGGCGGCGAGGGAGCCGGCAGACGAGCCGCGCCCCGGCCCGACGCTGACCCCGTTCGTCTTCGCGAAGTGGATGAAGTCCCAGACGATGAGGAAGTAGTCGGCGAAGCCCATCTCCTGGACGGTCTTGAGCTCGAACCGGAGCCTGTCGGTCAGCTCCGGGGTGGCCTTCCCGAACCGGCGCACGAGCCCCTTCTCGCAGAGCTCGACGAGGTAGTCGAAGGCGTCCCTCCCGTCCGGCCCAGTGTCGGGCAGAGGGAAGCGGGGCAGGAGGATACGGCCGAGCTCGATCTCGACCGAGCAGCGCTCGGCGACCTCGAGCGTGCGCGCGAGCGCGTGGTCGAGCCCGGGGAAGTCGCGCGCCATCTCGTCCTGCGACTTGAAGAAGAACTCGTTCGTGTCGAAGCGCCAGTGGTTCGGGTTCTTGAGGGTGTCGCCGGACTGGATGCAGAGGAGCGCCTCGTGCGAGTACGCGTCCTCGGCGTTCAGGTAGTGGACGTCGCCCGTCGCGACGAGCGGTAGGGCCGCCTCCTCGGCGAGCGCGCGTAGCTCGGGGTTGATGCGCAGCTGGTCCTCGACCCCGCCGTTCTGGATCTCGACGTACGTCGCGTCGCGCCCGTAGATCTGCGCGAGCCGGTCGAGATCCTCGCGGGCGTCCTTCGCGCGCCCCTCCGAGAGGGCCTTCGCGACGCGTCCCGACAGGCAGCCCGAGAGCGCCACGATGCCCTTGGCGTGCTGCTCGAGGAGCTCCCAGTCGACGCGCGGCTTGTAGTAGTAGCCCTCGAGGTACCCGAGCGAGCAGAGCTTGATGAGGTTGGCGTAGCCCTCGTTCGTCTCGGCGAGCAGCGTGAGGTGGGCGTACCCCTTCGTCTGCGCCTTGCGGTCGTCCGCGACGTACACCTCGCAGCCGAGGACCGGCTTGACGTTGCGCTTGCGCGCTTCGCGGTAGAGCTCGACGACCCCGGCGAGCGATCCGTGGTCGGTCAGGGCGACCGCGGGCATCTCGAGGCGCTCGGCCTTCTCGACGAGCGCCGGGATCCGGCACGCTCCGTCGAGGATCGAGTACTCCGAGTGCACATGCAGGTGGACGAACGGGGACGCCGACGCAGCACTCACGGGAGGGCCATCGTACTGCGCAGGTCCGACGGCAACTCTCGTCGACTATTGGCAACAGCCAGCACAGCTACGACTCCGGCTACCTCGTCCGGGGGGACCTGCTCACAGCGGGACGTTGCCATGCCGATAGCGCTCGCATGGCGCAGATCGAGACCGAGCTGGACACCCTCCGCGAGCGCGCGCTCGTACTTTCCGAGGAGCTGGGCCTCGATCGGAGCGCGTGGTACCTACGCGTGCTCGCGGACAGCCAGGCGACCGGCCTCCCGGTGGACGTCGGCGTGCTCGTCCGCGCCTACTGGGAGCTTCAGCGCGTGAGCGGGAGACCTGAGCTGCGCGAGGAGTGGCGCCGGCTCGCAGACGCGCTCTGGCAGGGCGACGCAACCTCGTAGCGGCCGGGCTTGCCGGCCCTCGGTGCCGAGCGACCGCCGCGACCGGGCAGACTCCACGCGATGCGCCCGCCGACCTGGATCGAGCGCGGACGGCTGCTCGCAGGCCGCCATCCATGCGCAGTGGACCCGGAGCACGCGGCGCGGCTGATAGACGACCTCGCAGCCGACGGCGTGACGCTGTTCCTCGATCTCACGCAAGAGGGCGAGCTCGAGGCGTACGACGCCGCGGTGCGTCCGCCCGCCCGCTGGCGGCGGATTCCGGTTCGCGACTTCACCGCGCCGGCGCCGGAGGTCGTCGCCCGAGCCCTCGATCTGATCGACGAGGAGCTGGCGGCAGGGGGTGTCGTCTTCGTGCACTGCTGGGCGGGCTGCGGTCGTACGGGAGTGGTCGTCGGCTGCTGGCTCGTGCGCCACGGGACGGATCCACGCGAGGCGCTCTCACGCATCGCGGAAACGCGCGGCCTCGGCTGTCCGCAGACGCTCGAGCAGCGGCTGGCGATCCTCGACTGGGAGCCGGGCCGGTGAGCGAGCAGGAACGGACGTTCCCGCAAGACCACTGAGACGAGTGAGCGAGGAGCGCGGTGGCACCTCCGATACCCGTCCTGAGCATGTCCGCTGCCGTCGCCGCTGCGAGGTACGCCGCCTTCGGGCGCAGCTTGTCCGCGTGGCGCAGGCCGACACGCGATCGGACGGCTGCGTGAACGAGCAGCCCGAGGGCGAGATGCTCGGCGAGCGGGTCGAGACGCTCGCAGCCTGGATCCAGGAGCTCGAAGCGCAACTCCGGGCGACGTCGGTCGTCGGAGACGGGAAGCAGCTCAAGGAGCTCGCGAAGGCGCTCGAGGCCTGGAACAAGCACGACCCGAAGGTCGAAGAGCGCGTCACGAACCGGGTCGACGTCCTCGCCGATCGGTTCGAGACCCTCGCCGGCACGGTGAACGCCACCGCGACCGCGCTCGCCGGGAAGGACGGTGAGATCGCACGGCTCCGGCGCGAGCTCGAGGAGGGCAACGCGCGGATCGAGGCGGTCGTCCGCGAGCTGCGCCAGTCGAGCGGCTCGGGAGCCGACGTCGCGGAGCTCAGGAAGGCGATCGCGGCGCTCTCGGCGGAGAAGACCTCGAAGAGCGGCGACAAGCGGGTGGACGCGATCTCGGGCGAGCTCGACGTCCTCGCACAGCGCCTCGACACCCTTTCGAAGACCGTCTCCACCACAGCTGCAGGCCTCGCGGGCAGGGAGGGCGAGCTCGCGGCGCTCCGGGGGCGCCTCGAACAGGGCGACGCACGCGCCGACTCCGTGATTCGCGAGCTGAGGGCCTCGCTCGACGCGCTCGCGCGGCAGGTCGGCGAGCTCGGCGACCGCCCTCGGGACTCTCGCGCGACCGAGCTGTTCGGCGCTCTCCTCGACGAGCTGCACGGGAAGGTCGAGGAGCTCGCCTCCCGGCTCGACGCCGTCTCGGGCAGCGTCGCGACAGCATCTGCCGGACTGGCCGCGAACGAGGCGGAGCTCGCGACGTTCCACCGCAGGTTCGAGGAAGCCGGCGCACAGGTGGATGGGATGATCCAGGAGCTGCGCGAGACAGTCGCCGCCCTGCCGACGGCCGGCGCGGTCGAAGCAGCGATCGAGGACAACCTCCGGACGCTCGGCGTCCAGGTCGACGGCGCGATGGAGCACGTGTCCCGGCTCGAGACCGCGACGAAGGCGCGCCTCGCGCATGCCACGGCTGCCACGGCGGATCTCGAGCGGACCCTCGCCGAAGTGTCCGAGCGGCTCGTCGGGCTGGAGCAGGAACGCGACACCGTCGCAGACGCGCTCGGCCATGCATCCGAGTCGTGGAACGAGGAGCGCTCGTGGGTCCGCGGGCAGCTCGAGGCACTCGCCGCCGCCGTCGAGGACGCGCAGGGCGACGAGTCGCTCAAGCCCGAGCTCGACGTGCTCAGCGCGCGGGTCGAGGCGATCGAGCACGGACACGAGACGGTCGGGGCCGAGCTCGCGCGCATGGCCTCCGCGCTGGACGCCGAGCGCGTCGAGCTCAAAGGGGAGCTCGAGGCGCTCGCGACGAGCCTGAGCACACCTGCGGGACCCTTCACGCCGGACGTGCCGAGCGAGCACTCGGAGCACGTGGTCGCCGAGCTCGCGAGGAGGCTCGACGAGATGGAGCGAGAGAGCACCGCCGTCGCGGCGGAGATCGCGCGCGCCCAGGCCGTCTGGGCCGCCGAGATCGGGTCTCTCGAGAGCAGGCTCGACGAGGTCGCCGGAGGTGCCGTATCCGAAGAGGACGAGCCGGACCGCGGAGCCGGAGATCGCATCGACGAGCTCACCCGCCGGCTCGACGCGCTCGAGCACGGGCGGGGGCAGACAGCCGGAGGCTCCCCGGAGGAGGTCGAGGAGCTTCGCGATCTCCGCGTCCTGATCAACGGGCTCCGCATGCGCCTGGCCTCGAGCGAGAAGGAGCTGGCGGCTCTCACGAGCTCGGGTGACGTCTCCGCCCGCCTCGACGACTTCGGCCTGCGTCTGGGCTCGCTCGAGCGGAGCAGCATCGCTGCGGTTGCAGCGGCCGCGCCGCCGGTCCCCGGAGACGGACGCTTTCGCGTCGAGCTCCGCGCTCTCGACCAGCGCATGCAGCAGCTCGACGAGGCTGCCCGCGAGAACCGCGACGCGGTCCTGATGCAGTTCGAGCGGCTCGCGTCCCGGCTCCAGTGGCGACTCCAGCAGCTGGAGATGGAGAGCGCCGACGCCGCCTACGGGCCGCCCAAGCCGGCTCCTCGCCCGCTGGGCCAGGTCGTCCCGATCCGCAGCGAGGGCTAGCCCCGCTTCCGGGACGCTAGGCGGGTATGCGGCGGCTCATCGACTTCCTCGTGTGGCGGTTCGGCTCGCGAGGCCGCGGCCCGCTCGCCTACCGCATGCTCGCCGTGCTCGCCGCGACCGAGCGGCCGCCGCGGAAGCGTCTGTAGGGGCGAGGCAAGCCTCGCCCTACGCGCCCACCCGGTAGGCCATCAGGATCGCGTCCACGTACCCGCCTCCGCGGGCGAAGTGGTCCCGGCGATACCCCTCGCGCTCGAACCCGAACGACTCGTACAGCGCGAGCGCGGGCCCGTTCCAGGGAAAGACGTGGAGCTCGAGCTTCCGGACCCTTGACGCCCGCGCCCACTCGACAGCCTCCTCGAGCAGCAGGGAGCCTATTCCGCGCCGCCTGAAGGGGGCGGCGACCATCAGGCCGAGGTCCGCGACGTGGCCGCTCGCGGGATGCGGATCACGCGCAAGCGACAACCGCGCGACCACCTCGCCGTCGGCCTCGGCCACGAAGACCGCTGCGTCGGGGTGGCTGCGCACCGCCTTCAGGTAGCGACGCTCGTCGCCGGCAGAGCGCCACGCGTCGGTCGTGAGGATCCAGCCCTCCTCCTCGCGCGCGACCGCCTCGGCCAGCGCGACGAGCGCGGCGGCATCGCCGGGCGCAGCCCGCCGAACCGTGATCACGGCACGACGACGCCCGCGCCGCCCCGCCGCGGATCGCCCGCGGCGGAGAGAGTTCCGTCCGCAGACCGCGCGACGGCCTGCACGCCGCCGAAGAAGAGGTTGAGCCCGTCCCAGCGCACGACCTCCCAGCCGTCGCCGAGGCGCAGCGTCGCGTCTTCCGCCCAGCCTCCCTCCAGGTGCACGGTGGAGCCGTCGACGTGCATGCGCGGGGCGTCGATCGACTCGCCGACCGGCCTCGACCCGCGCAGCGCGCTCCAGACGACCTGTGCGATCGCGCCCGCGAGCCGGACCGAGCCGGCCCTCGCCGACAGCGCGCGGAGGGTCGTCAAGCGATCCGAGGGGAATGCCGACGTGGACCCTGCTCGCGAGGCGGCGCTCCCCGGGGCGATGGTGTACGCCCAGCTCGGCGACAAGGCCGACGCCCTCCGGCTCATCAAGCTCTACTTTGCGGCCAACCCCCAGCGGCGGGCCTCTTATCAGGAGGACCCCGGGTGGTGGTTCCGGAGCCTCCAGGAAGACCCCGAGTTCCGGCAGATCGTGGGTTCCCGCTGACCTCCGAAGGCGAGGAACCGCGGCTCCAGTCTTGCGGAGGTGCCCTCCGGCCGTGATATTCAGCGGTTGCAGGACCACCTCCCCAAGGAAGCGCCCCATGCGTCTCTCCGCAGCCAAAGCTGCCGTTGCCGGCATTCTCCTCCTGGCCGCCGCCTGTTCCGGCGAGAGGCCGGGGGCGGGCCTCCCGAGCGAGCCTACCAAGCCGGCGGTTCCGGGACCCCAGGCGGCCCATGAAGTGGGCCACGCCTGCCCCACTCTGGACGAGCTGAAGGCCCTGGCTGCGGAGGTGTTCGGTCTGGGGTCTCCGGACTACAACTCGGTGAGGGGAAAGCTCGACAACCTGCAGCACCAGCTCGACATCGGAAACACGGAAGAGGCCCGGAAGAAGGGCTACGACATCGTGGAGTTCGTGCTCGACCACGAGACGGGCGACGACGAAGACGTCCTCGCTCTGGTCAACGGAGTCCTCTGCTACGCCGGCATAGATGGGGTCATTACGGATCCGGACAACTCGTTCATCGTGAACCTGAGCGACGCCGACCAGACCGAGGTGCGGGACGACGGGCAGGCTGGGATCACGGTCCCGGGGGGCGCATTCGAGTCAACGACGCTCATCACCATCGGCCCCGGGAGCGGGCTGCTGAACACCAAACTGGACCAGTATCCCGGGATCTTCAACGTCACCTCGACCGAGGATTTCAATGGGACGCTGATCATCGGGGTGTGCCTCTCGGTTCCGGTGCCGGACGAGGTGTTCGAGAGACTCCAGCTCGGGAACGACCACCCTGAAACTGGTTTCGAGCTGACTCCCAAGACAACTCCACCCCCGGGCCTCAACTGTCCGACGACGTTCAGCTATCTGGACAAGCTCCCGAAGTGGCTGGCCTCGGTGG
>Ga0209108_10001407_pt1 | contig 13972 bp, 17 predicted proteins | sample Rifsed10ft1_FD_184003 | JGI IMG/M metagenome (GOLD analysis project Ga0209108, IMG submission 184003) | Soil microbial communities from Rifle, Colorado, USA - sediment 10ft 1 (version 2) | ecosystem: Environmental > Terrestrial > Deep subsurface > Rock core/Sediment | place: Rifle, Colorado...
CGCGGATTTCGTCGGCGGTCTCGTACAACCAGTGCCGCGCGATCGTCCGCGCCCACTCGAGACGGCGCAGCTCGACGAGGGGAGCGCAGCGGTACTCCTCCGGCCGGCGGTCGAACGCGAGCGCGTCGGCGGTCGTGCCGAGCTCAGCGGCCGCGAGCTCATACAAAGCCCGCGCGTGCCCGATCTCGTTCTGCGCGATCGAGGAGAACGCGACGTCCTCCTCGAGGAACGGGGCGATCCCCGTCCACTCGGAGTTCCGCCAGCCGAGGATCAGCTCGTCGTCTGCGATCGCGAGTATGAGCTCGGTGCGCTCGCTCATGGCTCGCCTCCTGGAGCCGTCTCGAGCGTGCCCGCCTTCTCACGCGCTTCGCGCAGCCGTGTCTTGATCGAGTAGCCGTCCACGCGCCGGTACTTGAGGTCGAACTCGTCCGGAAAGTCGTCGATCTCGCTCAGCGCGTCGCGGCGCACGAGCCAGAGCGCTGCCGACTCCTGGCGGCGTCCGTACTGCTCCCGGGCGTAGATCTCCGCGAACCGCTCGTCCGGCGCCTCCACGGAGCCCGCGTGCTGGAAAGGCTGACCTTTCCGCTCCTGCCTGAACACCTCGTAGATCACGCTGCCTCCGAGAGCACCACCCGCTCGACCCAGGCGACGTCCTCGCGCGACAGGCGCCGGAACGCGAGTCGCTCGGCAGACGCCGGCCCGTGCCCGGTGACCACTGCGCGCAGCTTCTCCCAATCGGGCTCGGTGTAGAGCCACCGCCCGGTGCCCTCGTCCTTGCGCAGCGCGGGATCGGGGATCTCGAGGCCGAGCTCGCGGATCTGCGGCACGTAGCCCTCGAGGAACTGCTGCCGCGCCTCCTCGTTCCCCTGACTCTTGATCCGCCAGATGTACATCGGATCCTCGTCCGCGGGAATGGGGTTCCCGTGGAAGTGCATGAGCGGCTCCCACCAGCGGTCGAGGGCCTCCTGCACGAGCCCGAACTGCTCCTGCGTGCCCGTGACCATCGCGAGGATCACGTCGCGGCCGTGGAGGATGTGGAACGACTCCTCCCAGCAGATCTTCTTCATGATCCGCGCGTAGGGCGCGTACGAGCACTTGAGGAGCGCCTTCTGGGACACGATCGCCGCGGCGTCGACGAGCCAGGCGATGACGCCCACGTCACCCCATGTGCGAGTCGGGTAGTGGAAGACGTTGTGAAACTTCGACCTACCGGAGACGAGGTCGTCGAGGCAGGCCGTGCGTGGCTTGCCGAGGTCCTCGATGACGCGGTAGATGAGCTGCGCGTGCCCGACCTCGTCCTGGATCTTCGCCGTGAGGGCGAGCTTCCGCTGGAGCGTGGGCGCGCGCAGGATCCAGTCCCGTTCAGGCAGCACGCCCATGAGCTCCGAGTTGCCGTGCATCTCGATGAACTTCACGAGCTTCGAGCGGTACTCGTCGGGCATCCAGTCGCCTGTCTCGACCTGCCCGCTGGACTGGACGTACTCGAGGAATTCCTGCGTACGGCTATCCACGAAAGTGGCCTCCCTACCGAACGGTCGTTAGCATCGAGTATATGGCGACGAGGAGGGAGGAGCTCACGCGCGAAGCCGCCCGCCTCTTCGCCGAGCGTGGCTTCCACGGGACCTCCATGGGCGACCTCGCAGAAGCGCTCGGCGTCCAGAAGGGATCGCTCTACTCGCTGACCGGGTCGAAGCAGGAGCTGCTCTTCGAGACGATGCGCGAGGGCGCCCGCGCCTTCCACGCCGCGCTCGACGAGGTTCCGGACGACGCCCCGGCGCTGGAGCGCGTTCGGCTCGCGCTCCGGGGCCATCTCCGCGTCGTCGCCGAGCAGATCGACGTGGCGACCGTGTTCACGCGCGAATGGCGTTACCTCGAGGACGGTTACCGCGAGCAGATCCTCGCCGAGCGGCGTCGCTATGAGGAGCGATGGCGTGCGCTGTTCCAGGAGGGCGTGGAGTCCGGAGGGTTCCGGGTCGATCTGGATGCGGGCGCCACAACCCTCCTCGTCCTGTCCGCCGCGAACTGGGCGTATACGTGGCTGACGCCCGGTCGCGACACCGACGAGCTGGCCGATCGCTTCCTGGCCATCCTGGTCGACGGCATCCGCGGCTACGCGACGCCGCCGCAGAGCGCGAACGCGCCGTAGCCCACGACGCGCTCCGGCTCGCCGCTCGTGTCGGCCGACGTGCGCAGGTCGAGGAGCTCGATCTCGAGCTCGGCTCGCCGCGCGTGCTCGACGAGTCCACGCAGCGCGTAGACGCCGCACGCGGATTCGTCCCGTATTGCGCCCGGATCGCGGCGGAGGACGGCGTCGGCCGTCTCACGGTCGACGCGCGTCGCGGTTGCCCGGTCGAGATAGTGGCTGAGGTCGGTGCTGACGACGACGAATGCGTCGAGCGCCTCGATCAGGACGGCCACCGCAGCAGGGGTTGCACGCCCGACGGCGACCGGCAGGATCTCGAGCCCGTCCGAGCACGCGCGCTGGAGGAAGGGCAGCTCGACCTCGAGGGCATGCTCGCGGGTGTGGGGGGCGTCGTCGACCGTTGCCCCGGCGGCGACCGCCGCGTCGCGCAGGTCTTCGGCCACTGCCACCTCGCCGAGCGGCGTCGCCCACGAGTCGGCGCTCGAGACGGCGAGCCCGTCGAGTGGGACGAAATGCGACGGGCCCAGCAGGACGACCCTCGCCGCGCGCGGTGCCAGCGCGAATGCCGTCGCGGCGACGGGTCCCGAGTAGACGTACCCGGCGTGTGGCGCAACGAGTCCGCGCAGTCCCGGTGCCGGCTCGGAAGACGCCTGGTCGAGGAGGGCGTCCACCGCCCCGGCGAGCTCGCTCGGATCTTCCGGATAGAAGAGTCCTGCGACCGCCGGGCGCCGGATCACGCCGCAAGCCGGACGGGGAGGCGCCGCGAGCCCCAGGTGCCCGGCCGCTCCTCGAAGACGCCAGCGCAGGGCTCTCCGCACGACGCGCAGCGGCCGTCCTCGAGGTTCCAGGCGCCGAGCTCGTACCAGTCCCGCTCGACGAGCAGCGCGCCGCAGGCGTGGCAGTACGTGCTCTGGCCCGCCGGGTCGTGGACGTTCCCCGTGTAGACGTAGCGCAGTCCGTTCGCGAGCGCGATCTCCCGTGCCCGCGTGAGAGTGGCCGCAGGAGTATCCGGACGGTCTCGCAGCTTCCAGTCCGGGTGGAAGGCCGTGAAGTGGAGCGGCACGTCGCCGCCCAGCCGCTCCGCGAACCAGCGCGTCTCCTCGTCGATCTCCTCGTCCGAGTCGTTGAGACCCGGGATGAGGAGCGTGGTCACCTCCACCCACACGCCGGTCTCGTGGACGAGGTGCTCGAGCGTGTCGAGCACCGGCTGAAGATGACCGGCGCACGTCTTCGCGTAGAAGCCGTCCGTGAAGCCCTTCAGGTCGACGTTCGCAGCGTCCATGTGCGCGAAGAGCTCCTCGCGCGCACCGGGGCTCACGTAGCCCGCGGTGACCGCGACCGCCTTCACGCCACGCTCCCGGCACGCGTCGGCCACGTCGACGGCGTACTCGAGGAAGATGACGGGGTCGTTGTAGGTGAACGCGATGCTCCGGCAGCCCAGGCGCACAGCCGCGTCCGCGAGCGCTTCCGGCGTCGCGCTGTCCGCGAGCGTGTCGATCTCGCGCGACTTCGAGATGTCCCAGTTCTGGCAGAACTTGCAGCCGAGGTTGCAGCCCGCGGTTCCGAAGGAGAGCACCGGCGTCCCGGGCAGGAAGTGGTTCAGCGGCTTCTTCTCGATCGGGTCGATGCAGAAGCCGCTCGAGCGCCCGTACGTCGTGAGGACGATCGCGCCGCCCTCGCACGCGCGGACGAAGCAGAAGCCGCGCTGGCCCTCGTGCAGCCTGCACTCGCGCGGGCAGACGTCGCACTGGACGCGCCCGTCGTCGAGGCCGTGCCAGAACCTCGTCGGATGCGTCATTCCACCTCCATGATGCACCCTGTGAGCCGCCTTCTGATCGCGAATCCCTGGGCGACCGGCGTGGACGAGGACCGGCTTACCGCGGTGCGCGCCGCTCTGCCCGAGGACACCGAGCTCGCGCTCACGACCACGGCCGGCGACGCGACCGAGCTCGCACGCGAGGCGGCAGGGCGCGTCGACGTGCTCTACGTCTTCGGGGGCGACGGCACGTACAACGAGGTGCTGAACGGGATCGACGCCGAGACGCCGCTCGGGCTCATCCCGGGCGGCGGCGCGAGCGTCTTGCCCCGGGCTCTCGGTCTGCCGAGCGACGCGGTCTCGGCGGCGCAGCGCCTTGGACGCGGTGCGGGGCTTCGCCGGATCTCGGTCGGGCGGGTGAACGGACGCCGGTTCGGGTTCGCGTGCGGCATCGGACTCGACGCGGAGATCGTGCGCGCGGTGGACCTGCTGGGGCGGCGCTCGGACGGTCGCCGGCCGAGCAACCTCGTGTTCGCATGGACCGGAGTGCGTACCGTCGCCCGGCATCGCTTCAAGCTGGACCCCGCCCTCGACGTCGTCGGTCACGGCCGCGCCGCGTTCGCGCTCGTCTCGAACGGGCCCGCTTTCAGCTACGCAGGCCGGCTCGCACTCCGGCCGGCGCCGCATGCGCGCTTCGAGGGCGGAATCGACCTCGTCGCGCCCGCACGCCTACGCGCCCGCAAGATTCCGCGGTTCGTCTGGTACGCGCTCGGCAGGGGAGACCGCGCGAGGGCCCGGGACCTCGTCTACGTGCACGACGCGGACCGGCTCGAGATCGTGTGCGATCTCCCGCTGCCGCTCGAGGTCGACGGCGAGGACCTCGGAGACGTCGAGAATGCGGTCTTCGAGGCGGAGCGCGACGCGGTGACCGTCCTCGTCTGAGCGTCTACCGGTTCGGGCGACCATCCCCCTCGAGATCCTCGGGCTGCTCGAGGTCGGCCAGGAGCGTCCGCAGCAGGTCGTCGAGCGTGCGTCGCTCGCCCGGGGTCAGGGCCTCGAGAAGCCGCTCCTCGTTCGCCACGTGCGCCGCGACGGCCTCGTCGACGATCGCGTGTCCGCGTGACGTCAAGCCGACGAGCGTGCCTCTGCGGTCAGCCGGATCGGGTCTCCGTTGCACGAGTCCCGCCTCGACGAGCCGGTCGAGCCGTTTGGTCATGCCCCCGGAGGAGAGCATCGTCGCCCGCATCAACTGCGTCGGGTTGAGCTCGTACGGCACACCCGCACGACGCAGTGCGGCGAGGAGGTCGAACCAGCCCGGCTGGAGCTCGTGGCTCGCCAGCATCTGGGCGAGCGCCGCATCGGCCAGGTGTGCCGCGCGAAAGAGGCGGCCGAGCAGGCCCATCGGTGCGACGTCGAGATCGGGACGCTCGCGGCGCCACTGGGTGAGGATCCGGTCGATGTGGTCGGGCGTTCGCTCCGCCATGCGCGCAGGGTACTTCCACGCTATATGCTTGCTAGCAAGAATCTTTCTAGAGAGAGGTATGCGATGACGGAGACGCCGACGGAAGAGCCGGGCACGGTGAGTGACCGGGAGAGGACGACCGCCTCCGTTCCCCGCACGATGTGGGCCGTCCGGTTGCAGACGCCTGGCGGGCCGGAGAACCTCGTCGTCGAACGCGTGCCGACGCCGCAGCTCCAAGCGGGACAGGCGCTCGTGCGGGTTCACGCTGCGGCGATCACACGAGACGAGCTCGACTGGCCTACGGACCGCCTGCCGGCGATCCCGTCGTACGAGCTGTCCGGAGTCGTCGCCGCCGTCGCGGCCGACGTCGACCCGCCGTCGATGGGCGAGCCGGTGTACGCGCTGCTCGACTTCGACCGCGACGGCGCGGCCGCTGAATACGTCGCGGTGGCCGCGACGCGTCTCGCTCCGAAGCCGCGAACGCTCGACCACGTGGAGAGCGCGGCCGTTCCGCTCGCCGCCCTGAGCGCGTGGCAAGGCCTCTTCGATCGCGGAGCCCTTGCGGAAGGCCAGCGGGTTCTGATCCACGGTGCCGCCGGCGGCGTCGGACACTTCGCGACCCAGCTGGCGCGCCGAGCCGGGGCTCATGTGATCGGTACGGCGTCCCGCGGCAACGTCGCGCGCGCTCGAAGTCTCGGCGCCCACGAGGTCGTCGACTACTACGAGAGCCGCTTCGACGAGGTGCTCGACCCGGTCGATCTCGTCTTCGACACGGTGGGGGGCGACCTCCTCCGGCGGTCGCCGGCGGTCCTGCGCCCCGGCGGCAGGCTGGTGTCCGTCGCCGAGGAGCCGCCGGAGCCCTCCCGGGAGTCCGAGATCGAAGCCACGTACTTCGTCGTCGAGCCGAACCGCGACCAGCTCGTCGAGATCGGCGCCCTCGTCGACACCGGCGATCTGCGGCCGTCGATCGACTCCGTGTTCCCGCTGGCCGATGCGACCGCTGCCTTCGCGCGCAACGAGGCCGCCGCGAAACATGGCAAGGTGGTGCTGCGGGTGAGCGATGACTAGACAAGAGCGGAAGGCGGAGGTGTTCCGGGCGCTCCACGCGGGGGAGCCGTTCGTCATCCCGAACCCGTGGGACGCCGGCTCGGCGCGGGTCCTGGCCGCGCTCGGGTTCAAGGCGCTAGCGACGACGAGCTCGGGCTTCGCGTTCACGCTCGGGCGGCTGGACGGGAGCGTGACGCTCGACGAGGTGGTCGAGCACGCCGGCGAGCTCGACCGGGCGACGGAGCTTCCGGTCTCCGTCGACCTCGAGAACGGCTACGGCGCGGACCCCGAGAGCGCAGCGCTCGCCGTCACGCAAGCCGCCGGCGCCGGAGCCGTCGGCGGCTCGATCGAGGACTACGACCCCGACGGCCACCTCTACGAGCATGGCCACGCGGTCGAGCGGGTGGCGGCTGCCGTGGAGGCGGCGCGAGGCCTCGAGTTCCCGTTCACGCTCACCGCCCGGGCCGAGAACCAGATACGCGGCAACCCCGACCTCGCCGACACGATCGCGCGCCTCCAGGCGTACGAGGAAGCCGGCGCCGACGTCCTCTACGCACCGGGCTTGCGGACCAAGGACGAGATCCGGACCGTGTGCGAGTCGGTCTCCCGTCCCGTCAACGTCCTGGCGCTTCCGGGGCTGTCGGTGCCGGAGATCGTGGACGCAGGCGCGCAGCGCGTGAGCGTGGGTGGCGGTCTGACGTGGGTCGCGGTCGGCGCGATGGCGGCCGCGGCCGAGGCGATCCGCGACAGCGGCGACCTCTCGTCGCTCGCGGTGCGCGTCCCGCTCGGCGACTGGTTCGCCGGCTGAGCGACGTTACGGGGCCGCGGGAGCCTCGCCCGCGGGCCGCTCCCGTCGCCGGAAGATGATCGCAGCGCCTGCTGCGCAGAGAAGGACTAGCGCGGCCGCGAGCGCGCCGATCGCGGTCCACGGGACTCCACCGCGGTCGCCGCCTGTGCCGGGGCTCTCGGGAACGCCGACCGCGACGAGGTTGTCTCGGAACGAGCTCGTCGCGACGTACCAGCCCCCTCGCGTCCGATCCGTGGTGAAGAACGGTTGGCCCGGCGTCATGTATGTGACGGGATCGGGTGTCGCGTACGGGTAGAGATCCTGGCGCAGCCGATCCAGCTCGCCCGACGGCCCGGGCATGACGTACGCGATCGTGTAGCGAGGCCCGAGGGTCCCCTGCGGTCGCTCGCGCAGCATCGTGTCCGGGACCTGGCCGAAGACGGCCTGGAAGAAGCCGGCGGACTCGGCGAGCCGCATGAGCTCCTCGCCTCCAGCCCGGCCCTCGCCGGCCAGGGAGATCGGATCGTCGAGGCCGGGCCCCGTGATCTCGGCCTCGCTCGCGCCTTTGGCGAGCGCGAGACCCGGGAAGAGGGTGATTACAAGGGCGGCGACGAGTGTGGCGGTCAGGGCGATCGGCTGCCTCGTCATCGGAGTACCTCCAGCGAGTCGAAGATGCACCTCGTACACCGCGGTGCGCTCGACGGTTCCCAATAGACTGATCCGGCGTGAGCCAGGTGCTTCCGGCCGAGGGGGACCTGCGCCGCATCATCGGCGACGGCGAGGCGCTCCCCGACGGCGAAGTCGACGGTCTCACCCCCGACGACCTCCTGGCGCTCTACCGCGGCCTCGTCCTGCTGCGGACGTACGACGAGCGCTCGCTCGTCTACCACCGCCAGGGCCGCATCGGGACGTACGCGATCTTCTGGAATCACGAGGCCATGCAGGCGGGCTCGGTCTTCGCGCTCGAGGGCCGCGACTGGATCTTCCCGAGCTACCGCGAGTCGGCGATCGGGCTGCTGCGCGGCATGCCCGTGTCCACCGTCCTCTCGTGGTGGCGGGGCCATCCGGCGGGGTGGTGGAACCCGGAGGACTTCGGCGTCGCCTCGATCTGCGTGCCGATCGCGACGCACGTCCCGCATGCCGTCGGATTCGCCTGGGGATCGGCGCTCAAGGGAGAGGACCGCGTGTCGATCGCCTACTTCGGCGACGGAGCGACCTCGGAGGGCTCGTTCCACGAGGGGGCGACGTTCGCGGGCGTGATGAAGGCTCCCGCGATCCTCTTCTGCAACAACAACCAGTGGGCGATCTCGACCCCCGTCTCCCAGCAGACCGCGGCCGCGACGCTCGCGGAGAAGGCGATCGGTTACGGGATGCCGGGGGTTCGCGTCGACGGAGCCGACGTTCTCGCGGTGTACGAGGCGACGCGGGAAGCAGCCGCGCGCGCCCGCACCGGCGGAGGCCCGACGTTCATCGAAGCCGTGACGTACCGCAGCGCCCCGCATGGGACGGCCGACGACCCGTCGACGTACATCGACGAGGCGCGTGTCGAGGAGGAGAAGGAGCACGAGTGCGTCGGCCGCTTCGGGCGCTACCTCGAGCGCCGGGGAGTCCTCACGGAGTCCGTTGCGGAGGAGATCCGCACCGAGGCGCTCGAGCTCATGCGCACGGGAATCGTCGAGGCGGAGGCCGAGCCGCCTCCCGACCCGGCTCTTGTCTTCGAGCACGCGTACGCAGACCCGCCCCCGTCGCTCGCGTTCGACCTCGAGGAGCTCCGGAGGATCCTCGGTGCCTGACCTGTACCTCGTCGAGGCGGTCAACGACGCGCTCCACGTCGAGCTCGAGCGCGACCCGAGCGTGCTCGTGCTGGGCGAGGACGTGGGCCGCCTGGGAGGCGTGTTTCGTGCGACCGCCGGTCTGCAGGAGCGCTTTGGCGTCGACAGATGCGTCGACACGCCGCTCGCCGAAGCCGGGATCCTCGGCACCGCAGTCGGGCTCTGCATGGCCGGCTGGAGGCCGGTCTGCGAGATGCAGTACGACGCCTTCAGCTACCCGGCGCTCGACCAGCTGATCAACCACGTCGGGCGCTACCGCTGGCGCACCCGCGGGAAGATGTCGTTTCCGCTGACGATCCGCATGCCATACGGGGGAGGCGTGCGCGCGCCGGAGCTCCACGACGACTCGCCGGAGACGTACTACGTGCACACCCCGGGTGTGAAGGTCGCGATCCCGTCGACTCCGGCGGATGCGAAGGGGCTCCTCGCGGCGGCGATCCGCGATCCCGATCCGGTCGTCGTCTTCGAGCCGAAGCTCCACTACCGCACGACGAAGGAGGAGGTTCCGGACGGGGAGTACGTCGTCCCGCTGGGCCAGGCGCGGGTCGCCCGCCAGGGGACGGACGTGACTCTCGTCGGCTACGGGGCGATGGTTCACGTCGCCCTTCGCGTGGCAGAGGCGCTCGAAGGTGAGGCATCCGCGGAGGTCCTCGACCTCCGCACCCTGAAGCCGCTCGACGAGGACGCGCTCGTCGCCTCGGTGAGGAAGACGGGGCGCGCGGTCGTCGTCCAGGAGGCGCCTCGGGTCGTGGGCTTCGCAGCGGAAGTGGCGGCGGTGCTCGCGGAGAGGGCGATCTTCGACCTCCGCGGGCCGGTGATCCGCGTGACGGGATACGACGTGCCCTACCCGTACTGGCAGCTCGAGGACGCGTACGTGCCGTCTGTCGCGCGCGTCGTCGACGCCGTCCGCCGCGTGCTTGCCGCGTGATGGGCGTCGAGGGCTGCCTGGCCTGCGATCTCGCCGACGGTCGCACACCGCTCCCGGGAGGCGTGATCCACGAGACGGGCCACTGGCTCGTCGAGCACTGCGTCGGCCCGCTGGGCGTCGGCACGCTCATCGTCAAGCCCAAGCGTCACGTCGTCCACATCTGGGAGCTCGCCAACGACGAGGCGCGCGAGCTCGGGCCACTGCTCACGGAGACGGCGGCCGTGGCCGCCGAGCTGACGACACCGGACCAGGTCTACGTCTGCCAGTGGTCGCACAAGGGCGGCGTTCCGGTCCATATCCACTTCGTCGTGCAGCCGATGACGAGAGAGCTGCGCGACCGTCACGGCGGAGGCGCGCACGTCCAGGCAGCGATGTTCGACGCGAACGAGCCGCCGCCCGCCGCCGACGTCGAGGCCTTCGCGGAGCGCGCCCGCGCCGCGTTCGCCACCGCCTGATGGCACGACACGAGATCCCATTGGAGCGGCGGACGCTCCACGGGCACTTCTCCTGCGAGCTCGAGCCCGTGCTCACGATCGACTCGGGCGACACGATCGCGCTCTCGTGCCTCTCCTCGGGCTGGTTCACGTCGTCCAGGGAGCTGTTCGAGCCTCGCGACGAAGAGCTAGACGCGGGCCACGCGCTCGTCGGCCCGGTGGCGGTCCGAGGGGCGCAGGCGGGCCAGGTCCTCGAGGTGAGCATCGACGAGGTCACCGCCGGCTCATGGGGTTGGTGCCAGGCGGGCGGCTGGTCATCCCCGCTGAACGATCGGCTCGGGCTCTCGGACGACCCGGGAGTACGCCTCCGGTGGGAGCTCTCAGCGGGCGTCGGTCGCGACGAAGCCGGGCGCGAGCTCGATCTCCATCCGTTCCTAGGCGTGCTCGGCATGCCGCCGCCGGAGCCCGGTGTCCATCCGACCGCTCCTCCTCGCATCTGGGGCGGGAACATCGACTGCAAGGAGCTCGTCCAGGGTGCACGTCTCTACCTGCCGATCTCCGTCGACGGCGCGCTCTTCTCCGCGGGCGACGGCCATGCGCGCCAGGGTGACGGCGAGGTGTCGCAGCTTGCGATCGAGTGCCCGCTCGACCGCGCCGTCCTGACGCTGAACGTGCGAGACGAGCTCGAGCTGCGGACGCCGATCGCGTGGACTCCGCACGCCTGGCTCACGTTCGGCTTCGACGAGGACCTCGACGAGGCCATGGCGCTCGCCGTCGATTCGATGCTCGAGCTCATGGGGCGAGAGCACGGCCTCGGCCGGGCCGACGCGCTCGCGCTCGCCAGCCTCGCAGTCGATCTTCGCGTCACGCAGGTCGTCAACGGCGTCTTGGGCGTCCACGCGGTGCTGCCGCACGACGCGATTCGCTTCACGACAATCCGCTGACATGGCGCAGTCGTTCAAGTTGCCGGACCTCGGCGAGGGCCTGACCGAGGGAGAGGTCGCGCGCTGGCTCGTCAGCGAGGGCCAGGAGATCGCCGAGGACGACCCGCTCGTCGAGATCCAGACGGACAAGGCGACGGTCGACATTCCCTCGCCGTACGCGGGCACCGTCCTGCGCATCCTCGTGCAGGAGGGGGAGGTGGCTCCGGTGGGCACGACCCTCGTCGTGATCGGCGCCCCGGGCGAGGCCGTGCCGGAGGCGGTTCCCCGCCCAGAGCCGGAAGCCGCCAGGCTTCGACGAGCTGCAGCTGAGGCTCCTTCTGCGCCTGGTGATTTGCCCGCAGGGCGAATCACCGCAACGCCGCTCGTTCGAAAGATCGCCGCCGAGCTCGGCGTGGATCTCGCGGCGGTCTCCGGGACGGGACCGGGTGGACGGATCACCGAGGCCGACGTTCGCGGCGCGGCGGCGGGCGCCACGCCGGCCGAGGGGCGACGCGAACCTCTGCGTGGTGTCCGCCGCCTCATCGCCGAGCACATGGCGCGCGCGCACCGCGAGGTGCCGCCCGTCACGTGGGTCGAGGAGTGCGACTTCGAGGCGGTGGAGCTCGAAGTCCTCCTCGCCACCGTCGTGAAGGCGTGCGCCGATTCCCTCGCCGAGTTCCCCGAGCTCAACGCGCGGCTCGAAGGCGACGCGATCGTCTACCTCGACCGCTACGACATCGGGGTCGCGGTGCAGACCGAGCAGGGCCTCGTCGTGCCCGTCGTACGCGGCTGCGACGCGAGGTCGGTCGAGGAGATCGGCGCCGAGATCGAGCGCCTCGCCGACAGCGCGCGCGCGGGCACGCTTGGTGCGGAGGAGATCCGCGGATCCACCTTCACCGTCACGAGCGCGGGGAAGCTCGCGGGTCTCTTCCAGACGCCGATCGTGAACCACCCCGAGGTCGCCATCCTCAGCGTCGGGCGCATCGCCCCTCGCCCGGTCGTCCGTGAGGGCGAGATCGTCGTGCGGAAGGTCGGGACGATCGCGGTGACGTTCGACCACCGCGTGGTGGACGGCGCCAGGGCTGCGGCGTTCGGGCTCGCAGTGATCGAACGGCTGGAGGGCGGCGTCTGACGCTGGGGTCAGACCCGTGGGGTCAGACCCCAGAGCGCTGAGTCCTGAAACCGTAAGCCCGGCTTTCGCCGGGCTTCGGTGCCGTCAGGCTGACCTGCGGGGTCAGCGGCCCTGAGCGATCTACTCTCGGCTGTCAGCGTTCGTTTATCTGGGCGCGAATCTCGCCGCCGGGCCACTTCGTCGAGTGAACGTTGGCGTAGGTGTGCCCGGCTCGCATCGCGGCTGCGAGCTCGGCGAAGTTGCCCGCCTCGATCCCCTGCGTCCCCGGCCCGAGGATGTCGGCAGCGCCTGCGGTGCGCGAGACCGTCCCCGACTGCGGGCACGCGGGCGTGCCGGCCGGGCCGTTGCCGAGGTTCGTGCACAGGAAGAACGTCACGCCGCCGTTCACGGCGCGCTTCCCGAAGTGGACGTGCGCCTGCTGCACGGTCCCCTCGAGTCCCGAGTAGCTCAGCTCGTAGGCGAGTGTCTGCGCGGCGTCGTCGACCGTCACGCGAAACGACCCGGTCGCCTCGGTCGATATGTCCGGGTTCTCCTCGTAGCCGATGAGGTCGCCTGCCTTCAGGTTCTTCTTGCCGCCGGCGGCGACGGCAAGGGATGCGATGAGAAGCGCAGCTCCAACGGCGGCGATGACCAGCATCACGGTGCGTCTGCGCATGACGGTCCCCCTCTCTCCGTAGGTCTGCCGGTCAGTACGGCGTCCGGCGCGCGGCGGTTTGCCGGGCGGGGGATCTCCTAGACTGGGCGGCGTGGGCAGCTGGTACTCGATCGGCGTCACGCTCGGACTTGCGCTCGGCCTCGGTGTGATCCTGTCCGGCCTCCTCGCCGTCAACACCGCCGGCGTCGGCGTGGCGGTTCTCCTCGGGACGGCGGGTGGGCTCGCGCTCGGCCTCCTCGTGGGGGACACCGCCGAGATTGTCGCCGGCGCGATCGGAGGCCTGCTCGGAGCGCTCTCTGCCGCGGCCATCGTCGTCGGAGCCATGAGGCGTGGCGCGACGAGGCTCGGGGTCGCCGCCTACGTCGGTGTCGTCGGGATCCTGGTCGGGCTCCTGGCCTTCGTCCCGATTGCGGGATACGTGGTCGCCGTTGCGCTGCCGGTTCTCGCGGCGCGCATGCGCGGGCGTGAAGCGGCGCGCTTCGCCGGGCTGCGCACGCTCGCCAAGTGACGTTTGCCGAGGCGAGGGAGCTCATGGTGGAGCATCAGCTCCGCCTCCGAGGGATCACCGACGAGCGCGTCCTCGAGGCGATGGGGCGCGTCCCGCGGGAGCTCTTCGTTCCCGAGGGCGTCCGTGAGCTCGCGTACGAGGACGGCGCGCTCCCGATCGGCTACGGCCAGACGATCTCCCAGCCGTACATCGTGGGCACCATCTGCCAGCTGCTCCAGCTCGCCGGGACCGAGCGCGTGCTCGACGTCGGTACCGGATCGGGCTACCAGGCCGCCGTTCTCGCGGAGCTCGCGGCCGAGGTGACGACGATCGAGCGCGTGCCCGAGCTCTACGAGTGGGCTCGGGCGGCCCTCGCGCTCGCCGGC
>Ga0209108_10001413_pt1 | contig 13942 bp, 10 predicted proteins | sample Rifsed10ft1_FD_184003 | JGI IMG/M metagenome (GOLD analysis project Ga0209108, IMG submission 184003) | Soil microbial communities from Rifle, Colorado, USA - sediment 10ft 1 (version 2) | ecosystem: Environmental > Terrestrial > Deep subsurface > Rock core/Sediment | place: Rifle, Colorado...
GTTTGGGTGACCAATATCATCACGATTGAGGACAATTTCCGGATGATATCTGACTTTGGCCAACTTTTAAATTGCAGAACTGAGGCCCAAAAATGGAACGACAAATTGGCTTTTGCCTTGAGCGATTTCAAAAATTTCGTAAAAGACATTCCCGTGAGGACCGCTGCCTATTTTATTTGGAAAAACCCATATATGGCCGCTGGATCGGACAACTTCATAAACGAGTTACTGAAACTGAACCACTTTAAAAACATATACGACAACAAAGGGCGATACCCCGAAGTGGAACTCGAAAAATTAAGGCTGGAGGGAAACCCGGAGCTGATATTCCTTTCATCGGAACCGTTTCCTTTTAAGAAAGAGGATGGCTATGAGATCAGTAATTTTACGGACAAAGCACAAACGGTCTTAGTTGACGGGGAAATGTTTTCCTGGTACGGAAGCCGATTGCTAAAGGCATTTGAATACTTTAAAATGCTGCATCGTAATTTAGGGAAGCAGTTTTGATGCTTTCGATAAAGTGAGGCTGTGATTCTATCGTAATATAAAAAACCATTTAGAAATTAAGAAAGATTAAGACTAATGCTTAATGAAACTTAATTCCTAAATGGTTTTCAATTTTAGAATGTTTTGTTCTTTAAAACACTAATTCTAAAGTAGTGTAAAAAGTTCTATTGTCAGAAGGGATTATTCCGGGTCCTGGATATCCAGTGGCTCTGCGTGTAAAATAGCTGTTGTTTGTAAAGTTAGTCACGCCAGCTTCCAGTTTCCATTTTTTCCATTTGTAAGAAGCGGAAAAATCGGCTACGTAATAGGCCGGAATTTCACCAAAGATCCCGTAAGTGTTGTCGTTGACGTCTGTTTTGCTATTGTTGGCTTCCGTAAATTGGGAAGACACATAGGTGAACTGTAAACTGGTCATGAAATTCTTATAGCCAATCCCAGTCCCAGTTTTGATGTTGAAAAGGGGTACGAATTCCACTTTGTTTCCCTCAATATTTGGAGCGTCAGATTTTAGATATTGGGAATCCGTTAGGGCAATATTAGAAAAGGCATTCCAGATGAAATTATCATTGTCTTGGAAAAATGTTTTACTCAAGCTCCAGTCAAACATGGTTTCGAAACCGTAAGTGACGGCCGTCCCTATATTAGAGCGGTAGCGAACAACCGCTGCAGACCCGTTTGGATTGCGGGTCTCATATTCCCCAATTTTATCGTTGTAATACAAACCGTAAATGCTTGCGTCAAAAGTCACCTTGTTTCCCAACTGCCCACGTATTCCAATATCAGAAGTGAACCCTTTTTCGTCAGAAATATTGCTGTCAATCACCTGACTTGGGCTTACGGTACGGATATCATTAAAGGTAACGGAACGGTAGTTTTGGGAGATGTTTCCGTAGAATTCAATTTGGTTTTGGGGTTTATAGCTCAATCCAACACCCAGCAATACAAAATCCCTGTCTTTTATGTTGTTCTCAAATTGCTCGTCATCCAGAATTACATTTCCGGCTAAATCAAGATTTATTTTTCGGAACGAACCTTCGGCCTGTGTCCTTATTTTTTCGAATCGGAAACCTGGGGTAATGGAGAAGTTAGACGTTATTTTGAAAATATTCTCCCCAAAAACAGATAAATTCAAGTTGGGGAAAGTGTAATTGGATTGGTTGGCGTAATAAGGGAATTCAGCGTCTGCAAGCTTGAAATTAGCGTCACTTCCTGCGCTTCCGGGCCCTTGGATTCCCGTGTTTCTGGATTGGTAATATTTGGCTCCAATCAAAAACGCACTTCTGTTTTCCCTGATGGAATAGCGTTTTAAGTATCGGGCTTCCGCGCCCCAGTTCACAAAATCGCCAACTATTAAATCCCGCACCGTTCCTTCGGGATCTGGGCTCGAAACACGGTTAGAACGATAACCCACCGCTTTTCTGCTAGCATCCAAACCAAATAGTTGTAAGGAGAAATCGGCATCGTTGTTGAACTTGTGCTCCAATTTTAGGGCAAACAAATTCCAGTCTACGGCAAACCAGTTTCTACTTCGGTTGCTTTGTGTCGGGTTTTCATTGAACATTGCATCCGTCAAACCACCTGCTTGTTGGGCCAGGTAATTGAAGTAGGTGTAGTCAAAATGAATGGCCGTTTTATCATTGAATTTGTAATTCAAATTGGCAAAATAGTTTTTACTTTCAAAATCTGAATTGGGTCTGAAACCATTTCCTTGTTTGTAGTTATAAAATGTATAGTAACTAAACTTGTCATTGGTTCCGCTCAAGGAGGTGAAGTTGGTAAACAAACCGTAAGATCCGAGGGTGGTCCTGGTCATTAGTTCAATCGGTTTTTGGCTTGGTGTTTTTGTTTTGAAGTTCACCAAACCACCAAACTGGGTTCCGTATTGCAGCGAGGCCGCACCGCGAATCACTTGGATTTCTTCCAATGCTTCGGTAGGGGTAGCGTAGTAACTTTCGGGGTAGCCCAACACGTCAGCGCTGATGTCATAGCCGTTTTGACGTGTGTTGAAATTCGAAGTTCGGTTGGGGTCTAATCCACGACCACCAATGCTTAGCTGCAAACCACCATCGGAACTTTCGTTGATTGTAAGCCCAACCACTTGCGCAAATATCTGACGGGCATTATTTGCCGCCTTGTTAGCCGTTAATTTGTCTACTGCAACTACCTCTGTTTTCTTTCCGGCATAAATCGCCGTTCCCTCTATGTCTTTTAGCTTATGGAGCGCAAATAGCTTTTCGTTTTGCTTTCTGATGATCACCTCTGTCAGCTCGTTTATTTTATTTAAAACGACGGTTATTTTGCTTCCCGTAGTGATGCTGTTTTGTTCTACAATGGCATATCCTTCTTTATAGAATACAAAATCAAAACTGGCTGATTTTTTCTCATTGATTTCAAATTCGCCATTTTTGTCTGTAAACGTTTTTGCATTTGTTGACTTGTTGAATATTTCTACCCTATCCAATTTTTTACCGTTAGCATCAGTTATCACTCCCGAAATTTTGTTTTGGGCGAAGCTAATCAGAGGCAACAGTAAAAGTATAAATAGTCTAAAACCCTTTAATCTCGTCATTGAAGGGTAGTATCCAGGTTTTGTGTTTGAAACTTTCATTTTCTTTGGCTAAATTTATTTTTGAATCTATATATTTCTGGCTTAATCGTCCGTTGAGCGCTACGTAGCTTTCTACATAAACTTCAGGATCAGTAAGGCCCTGCTGTAGGTAATAATCGTGCAGATAATGGGCGTATTCCACAATGAAATCAGGTTGAAAAGCCATTTGTTTTTCTTGAAAGGGGGTCAGAAAACGGCTGTTGTTCACAACGATTTCTTTTTTGCTCAGCGCATCTTTAACGGTAAAAGTTGCGTAGCCGGCTTTTTCCATCAGCATCACGCGCCATGAGAAACGGAAGCCTTCCTCTGTCCAGAACAATTCATTGGGATAGCAGAGATACCTGAAAGGGAACAGCAGTTGGAAGGCCACAAAACAGCTGATGAAAGCCAGTTTTGCTTTATAAGCCATGCTGAAATTTTTTGCTTTTACTTTGCCGTTTTCAAACAAAATAATACTGCTCGAGAATATTTTGGCGATATGGCTTAAAACCTTTTTGTGGAAACTGGCATCAAAGAAAATCAAGGTGCTGATTATCATTACGTATGGAAAGACACCTATTGGGAATAATATTTTAGTTAAGATGTGAAACACCACAACTAAAATAAAACCGAATAGTCGGGTTCTTTTGTAAAGCAATAAAAACACGATTCCGAGATCGTAAATGGCTCCGGTCCAACTGAAGGCATAATGTACCCAATTTTGATTTAAAAGGGACCCTATCAAAGGAAGATTGGAATTATTGGGCAACCATATTTTAAGTGGCATTGCTTCGATGAGCCAATCGGAATTCAGCTTTGCAAGTCCAGCGTAAAAATAGACGATGGCCAATAATAATTTGAGAATATCGATGTTCCAACTCGGTATTTTTGCAAAACGCAATTTTTCATTTTTATAGGCATCAACAGAAAAATAGCAGTTTGCGGGTAAAAACAATAATACAAAACTGATTATGGAGATGAAATAGTAATGATTGAGATAGGTGGTTTTATCCATTAGCTCGATATAGGTAAAACTCAAGAAAAAAGTGAGAATTGCCCATTTGTATTTGTATCCAATAGCCACAAATAGCGCAGCGGCACCACAGATTAAGAATACAATATAAGTATAACTGCCAATAGGTTTAATCCATTCAAAACCGTAATAGGTAAAATGAAAATCTGGGCTGATATAAAATTTCTTGATCCAACCGTAACTGGCAAAACGAATCAAACTCAATAGCATCATTAAACCAAACGCTAGCCTATAGAAGGCTAGCGTTGCGGCTGAAGTATATTGTTTGAAATAATTTTGAATCATTACAGTAGGTGCATTTGTGGATTAGTCTTTTTAGCTTTTATACTAAATTAATCCCCATCTCCATCAACATAGTCGATAGTAATGTTTAGCGCTTGCATCATATCCAGTTTCATGTACACCACATTTTGTTGCAATGCATCATAGGCAGCAAGCATCTTGGAATTATCACTATTAATCTGGTTTGAAAAACTAGCGTTTAATGCCGCGTTTGCAGTAAGGCTTGCAGTAAACTGATTGTCAACGATAGTGCTAAGTTGTTGCCCGCTGCGAACTGCTTTAACATAGTCTAGATATGATTTTAAACCTTCGCCAGTTGTAGCGCTGTTGAAATGCTTTCCATTAAAGAAATCTTGTGACGCTTGGACAGCGGTATTCAATAAATCTTTTGAAACATCATTTTTATAATAAGCCTCTACTTTTTCTGGGAATTTCACCCCACCTGAGAAAACACCTGCTGGAATTCCTAGTTTTCCAGAACGTACATTTTTCTCTAAATTTTTCACGAAATTATTAGTCGTAACATTTACAGAACTACTTACAGAAGTACCGCTATTAGCAATATACGTGGCTCTGTATCCAGAGTTCCAATCAGCCAAAACGGCATCTGCAGTTGTTTGTAATCGAGTAACCACATCAGTCAAGTACTTCTGGTAGTTGGCTGCATTTGCATTGGTGCTATAATAGCTAACAATTGAAGCGTCTGTAGTCCCTAATCCGTTAATCAAATAATCCAAAGCTGGGAACCCCTGCTTGTCCAATTGGGACAGCAAAGTTAGGTCGTAGCCTCCAACTGAAATATTGGCGTCAATGCCGGCAGCATTTGTCGGATACGTATTCGCGCTTTCTTTTAAATTTATTTCTTCTGATTTTCCGAAACTATAAATAGCAACGTATTGATATGCTTTGTACGCTTCCAACCAAGAAGTTCTTACGGTTAACAAGTTGGCTTCTGATGGTGATGCGTTAAAAGCAGTGATGTTTGTCGCTACTACTTTTATTTTAGCTTGGTAATTTACATAACTAGGAATGATGATGTTATCAGCCCAGTTTGTTAAAAGTAATTTACGGTCATAGTTACTACCCCCTGTTGTATCTCCATTATCGTCACTTGATGAGCAAGCCACAATAGTAACTAAGGCACTAAAAAGTATAAATAGTTTCTTCATGTTAATTTCTTTTTTGCAAAAATACAAAAGCAAATGTACTTATCTGTATTTATTCTAAATTAATTTACCGTAGCGGCCTGTGCGATTGTGAAGCCAAATTTTGCGGATATTTGAGCCGAGATGGCATCTAATTTTGCCCCTAAAGTATCTATGTCCCATAAACCATTTGTTCCACCGACCATATTGGCAAGCATTGCATCCACTTCTGATTTTGAAAAATAAGGACTGTTTGTGGCTGGATTGTTTGTGTATCTTAAAGAAATGATGAATCCGTATGCTTCAGAAAGGGCATGAAATCCTTTAGCTCCATTGTCAGTTACTAATTTCCCTTTTCCTTCTTGAAGATAAAATACAGCTCTTACCGCTGGAACCATAGCCAGTTTAGCTTTGATGATGTCAATTTGTGCATCACGAGTTGCGTAATCGTTGGCTACTATTGCAGCTCTACCTTTACGGAAAGCCAAATCGATATCAGCTTTTAACGTATTAAAATCGGCATCGGCATTCACTTGGCTCATGTAGCTGCTCCAGAATTTTGTTCCATCTGCACCATAAATATAACCGTAGGCTTCATCCCAAGTGTGTTCCATGGTCGTGTAGGTTTTGCTTCCCTCTACAACTTTATTGGTATTGTTTATTTTATTACTTCCTCCATCTAATTTGTTTTTGCTTAAGTAATTGTTGACTATTTGATCCATGAAACATGCTCCCATCATACCTTTTAAAAGGACTTGTTGAGGCTCTAAACCATTAGCTGCAAATAATCTTTTGCTCGTTCCGTCTAAATAGGCACCTGCCACTCCTGCTGCCGCATTCGTTCCTAAACTTGCTTCTTGCGCCAACGTCAATTGTGTTTCGAAAAATGCTTGTACGCTTAATTTTTCAGTAGTGGTTCCTCCACCTAAGTAAAGTTCGAAATAATCTTTTGAAGCTGCAGTTTTGTCTTTTAGTTGTTTTCCGGAAGTATTCAGGACGGCACTTGAAAAAGGGCTGTTTGTATTGGAATACATGTTAGTCAAAACTGATTGATCAGCTACAGTTCCATTTGAGGCGGCAGTTTTTATGATATTCCCCATTTCTTCCAGCATAAGTAATCGGCTGCTCTGTCCTGAAAAATCAACAGTTGTGGTGCTATTTCTTTCAAAGGTATAGGTTGCGGGAACGCTGTAGTTAGGAGTCTCTTCCCCAGTTGGGCTGTCGTCATTAGTGCAAGAAATGATCGATAATGATGCAATCGATAGTGCGGTAAAAATCAGTTTTGAATATTTCATGATGGTTATTAAGATTAAATAAAAATAATTTCCGCAAAGGTAGAACTCAATTTATTATAAGCAAATTTTTGTTTAGATTATTTCTAAATAATGTATTATATGACTGATTGGCAGTGTTTTACGTGTATTTTTTTGCGGGGATGTGCTATTGGAACACCAGTGCGTTCGTTTTTTGTTTAAAGGATTTTTAGTAAATAAGTACTTTTAAATCAGTGTTTTGTGCCAATTTAATGAACGAAGATACAGATCGAAATGTAACCGAAGCCATTTTGTGGCATGCTGGAGAAGATGAAAAAGCTAAAGACAGCTTTAAAGAATTTGCAACCGTTCAAAAAAAAATCAATTGTTAGAATTTATTAAACCACTTTAATTTTTCGGAGCTCTACGGACTTTTAAACCCATTATACAAACAAAAAAGGATTCTGTTTCCGAAATCCCTTTTTTGTATGCAAATAGTTTTAAATGGCATAATAAATTTATCGTATCAAGATTCGCATTCCTCAAGGGTTAGTTCCTGTTCCGGAATTTCGTTTTTGGAGTCAGCGTCGACGTTAAAGGCCGTTTCAGCTAATCTTTTATATTCCTCCTGGAGTTTTTCAATTTCATTTTTCTCTTTCAATAAACCAATCATAATTTGTAATTTTTTTGCAAATTTACGGTTTACAATCATAAAATCAATATTATAATTTGTTAAGATTGGAATTTGAAATTTAAGTTCTATTTTTGCGAAAAAAAGTGATTAATTATACGATTTACGAAAATCCGAATACCAATCAATGGGTAACTTTTGTGCACGGGGCAGGTGGCAGCTCGTCTATCTGGTTCAAACAAATCAGGGATTTTCAAAAACAGTATAATGTCTTATTGCTGGACTTGCGCGGTCATGGTGAATCTAAAACCACCTTAAAAACAGCCTTCAAACAGAAATATACCTTTTCAGCTTTGGCCAACGATATCCTCGAAGTTTTGGATTTCCTTGCAATCCAGAAATCGCATTTTGTGGGTATTTCGATGGGGACAATACTGATCAGACAATTGGCTGAGATGCATCCGAACAGGGTGCAAAGCATGATCCTTGGCGGTGCCATCCTGAAAATGAATTTCCGCTCTCAAATATTGATGCGCTTGGGCAACATGTTCAAATATGTATTGCCTTATTTGATTCTGTACAAGCTCTTCGCCTTCGTAATCATGCCCAAAAAAAGTCACAAACAATCCCGATTGCTTTTTATAAATGAGGCCAAAAAATTATACCAGAAAGAATTCATCAAATGGTTTAAGCTCACAGCCGAGATTAATCCTGTCCTCAAATGGTTTCGTCAGGTAGAATTGAATATTCCGACGCTATATGTTATGGGTGAGGAGGATTATATGTTTTTACCGTCGGTTAGAGTTGTGGTCGCGAACCACTACAAGTCCTCTAAATTATTTGTGATCGAAAAATGTGGTCATGTGGTCAATGTGGAACAACCCAATACTTTCAATACCGCGGTTCTTTCCTTTATAAATACGGCCCAATAAAAAATGCCGGCATCCTAAAATGCCGGCAGTTCTTTAACTAACCAAAACCAAATAATAAATAACCAATTTATTACACTGCAAAGATGATATATATATCCGTTCGTGTCTGTTAAGATTTTGTTATTAGTTTGTTGTATATAAGTTAAGTTTTTTAACTTTAATACTTCAACCGCGTTTTCTTTGTCTGTTGTAATTCAGGTATTTAAGACGGAATGTTTCCCCCGAATTTTCATTTTCATCCTACATATTTATTAGGCAAGGACCAGCTATTGTTAGTCTTTAAGCATAAAAGAAGCATTTTTAGTTATACGGAATAACGTGCAAATTTTTTATCTAAATCTTTAAATTTTTCAATGATGAAATTACATAAAAAGCTGACTACTGCATCGGGTAGACCTTATGTAGAAAATGAAAATTCACAATCCGTGGGTGTGCGCGGACCTCTATTGTTGCAGGACTATATTCTTCATGAGAAAATGGCCCATTTCAATAGGGAACGGATTCCGGAAAGGGTGGTGCACGCGAAAGGATCGGGTGCCTTCGGGACATTTACCGTAACGCATGACATCACCAAATACACCAAGGCCAAAATGTTTTCCGAAATCGGCAAAGAAACCAAAGTATTGCTCAGGTTTTCAACCGTAGGGGGAGAAAAGGGATCTGCAGATACCGAAAGGGACCCCAGGGGTTTTGCGATGAAATTTTATACCGAAGACGGCAATTGGGATCTTGTGGGTAACAATACCCCCGTTTTTTTCGTTAAAGACGGCAAAAAGTTCGGGGATTTTATTCACACCCAAAAAAGGGACCCCCATACCAACATGAAATCACCAACGATGATGTGGGATTTCTGGTCGCTAAATCCGGAGAGCATACATCAGGTTCTGATATTGATGTCCGATAGGGGAACTCCTTACGGATACCGCCACATGAACGGCTACGGAAGCCATACCTATTCGATGCTCGACTCGGCCAATCAGCGCACTTACGTGAAATTTCATTTTAAAACGGCGCAAGGAATCCGGAATTTCACCAACGAGGAAGCGGCGCAAATGAAAGCGCGGGACATGGACTTTTCCCAACGCGATCTGATGGAAAATATAGATGCGGGAAATTTTCCGCAATGGAATTTGAAAATCCAGGTAATGACCGAAGAATTTGCCAACAGCCTAGATTATTACCTTAATCCGTTCGATTTGACCAAGGTTTGGCCCCACGGAGATTATCCGTTGATTGACGTGGGCGTTTTGGAACTGAATCAGAATCCCCACAATTATTTTCAGGATATCGAGCAAGCGGCTTTCGCGCCTGCACACATCGTCGACGGGATTGGCTATTCACCGGACAAGATGCTACAAGGCCGCTTGTTGTCCTATCCCGATGCACATCGCTACCGTTTGGGGACCAATTACGAACAAATCCCGGTAAACAGATGCCCTTTTGCAACCAACAATTACCAACGAGACGGACAAATGCGTGTTGACGGCAACGGCGGGGAAAAGCCGAACTATTTCCCGAACAGTTTTGATGACATACAAATCGACCAAGCATACAAAGAACCTCCTTTAGAAGTCAACAGCCATTTTGCCGATTGGTACGATCGGAATTGCGAAGGGGAGAACGACCATTTCTCCCAACCGGGAAATCTATTTAAAATCATGACAGCAGAACAGCAACAAAACACCATACATAATATAGTGAGTCATATGTCGGGTATTGAAGGCCCCAAAAAGAACGAAATCGTCAACCGACAATTGAGCCACTGGTACAGAGTCGACGGGCGTCTAGGGGCGGGCATTGCCGACGGATTGGGGGTTGAGGTGGTTATGGAGAAATTGGAGTAATTTTTTGTTAAAACAAATGGAAATTCTGGAAATCGAATTATTGACTAACGACATCGAGGGAACGTTTGGCTTCTACGCCGAAATGTTGGGACTGCAAATCATTTCCCGAAATAAGGACTGGGTTTCTTTTGCCGCAGGCGCCACAAAATTGACTTTCCGATATTCGAAAACCGAAAAACCGATCTACCATTTCGCTTTTGACATACCGAACAATCAGCTTTTGGAGGCATTTGCATGGGTGGAAAGCCGAACGGAAATTTTGGAAGTCATTCCGAATGATAAGATTGCCGATTTTCGCAATTGGAACGCCAAGTCGTTTTATTTTTATGACAACAACGGAAACATTTTGGAATGTATCGCCCGTTTTAACTTGGAAAACAAATCGGAAAAACCGTTTGATGGCGCTTCCATTGTCTCGATCAGCGAAATAGGTTTTGTGGCTAAAGACGTTTCGAAGCTTTGCGATGAACTTGTCGATAAATACGGACTACCGGTTTTTTCGATGCAACCCAAACTGGATAAATTCATTGTTTTGGGAACCGAATCGGGACTCTTTATACTTGCAGCGGAAGGGAAAGACTGGTATCCCACAAAAATAAAAGCTAAGTCGTTCTGGAGCAAGGTCGTATTTTCGATTAACGGAAAAACGCAAGAAATTGAAGTTATGGCTTGAAAAGTTGACGCAAAAAAAATCCCCATCAAAAATGAGGATTTTTTTGTGCAACAGTTCTATCCGGTTTCATTTGCTCCCTTCGGAAAGGGCAGCGGTGTGGAAATTAATAAAATACCACCGTTTTGTTTGAGTAAACCATCACTTTCCTGTCTGCATGCAGTTTTATGGCCCTTGCCAAAACAAGTCGTTCGAGATCCCTTCCCTTCATGATGAAATCCTCGACGGAATTGATATGTGAAACCCGGGCAATGTCCTGATCGATAATCGGTCCCTCGTCCAGTTCTTCGGTAACATAATGGCTGGTCGCCCCTATGATTTTTACTCCTCTTTTGAAAGCGGAATGGTAGGGTTTGGCTCCGGGAAATGCGGGCAAAAAGGAGTGGTGAATATTGATGATTTTATTTTCATAGAGCGAAATCAGTCGCGGTGTTACGATTTGCATATAGCGAGCCAGAACGATAAAGTTGATTTCGTGTTTTTTCAACAATTCGATTTGTTGTTGTTCCCCCTCGATCTTATTGTCTTTAGTAAACGGCACATGGTAAAAAGGGATGTCAAACTGGTCGGCAATTGGTTTCAAGTCCAAGTGGTTGCTGATGATCAGTGGAATTTCAACATTCAATTCCCCGGCACTGTATCGTCCCAGAATGTCATACAGACAATGATTGTATTTCGAGACGAACAAGGCCATTTTTGGTTTTACTTCTTTGTTGTATAGGTCCCACGACATTTTGAAGTCACGCGCGATGGTTTGCTGAAAATCGGATTTGATGGATGCAAAACTGATTGAAGGATTGGTTAGTTCGCCTTCCATCCGCATAAAGAACACATTCTGCTCCAGATCGACATGCTGGTCTAGGTAGGTGATGTTCCCTTCTACCTTTACCATAAAATTGGTCACGGCGGCGATAATGCCTTTTTGGTCTTCGCAATGGATAAGGAGAGTGATTTTCTGCATAGTAATGGTTCGTTTCCGAATCGCCGAAGCGCATCGTATTAAATTCTTATTCCAATATCGCCGCTTGTAATGCGGGTCATAATAGAATCCAAAACTAAACCAATTTTTCAAAAATGAACAAAAAAACGATGTTTTATATTTCGTGCTAACCTGTTTTTTTGTGTAATTACCCAAAAGGTTAAGCGAGCTTTAACGGGAAGAAATAAAAAAATCACATCGGCAACAATTTTTAAATTCAAATTGTTGCCGATGTGATTTTCAGGGATACTATTAATAGACTTGGAACTGCTCAGTTGATTAAATCTTCTTGTCTTGCAAGGCAAAAACTCTCTGAAGCAAAACAGAAGTTCTGGCGCTCAGGTCCGTTCTGATGTTTTTTTCTTCAACAGCCACCATTTTAAATACGCCGTTAAGTGCCTGATTGGTAACGTAATCGGTCAAATCGGGGTTTACTTTATTGACTAACGGAATGCTATTGTATTTGGTGATGATGTTTGTCCAAACTTTATCTGCCCCCACCTTAGTGAATGAATTTTTGATTACGGGATTGAATTTTCCGTACAAGGCAGTCGAAGTGCTGTTTTGTAAATAACTGGTGGCTGAACTCTCATTTCCCATCAGGATTCCTTTTGCATCAGCAAAACTCATGTTTCTCACGGCATCCACAAATATAGGAGTCGCTTCTTTCACCGCATCTTCGGCAGCGCGATTCAGCACTTTCAGGCCTTCGTCCGCCAACGAGCTCAATCCAACGCTTCTCAAACCGGCATCCACTTTTCTCAACTCTTCGGGCAATAAAATCTTTACGGCTTCATTCCTATAAAAACCGTCCGTCGCAGTCAATTTAGTTACCTGTTTTGAAATCCCGTTATTCAGCGCCTCTTTTAGGCCTCCCGAAATGTCGACCATTCCCAATTCACCAGTTTGTGGAAACTGATTCATAACTTGTTGCATTTCAGCGCAACCAAAAAGGGAAAATACCGCTGTTAAAATTAAAAATTTTTTCATGTTTATTGTTTTATGGGTTACTTCGGGCTGTCCGTCTTGAAGCTCGAGTCAAAAATACCACTTAATTCAAAAACAACGCCATTTATTTTCAGGAGCACAAAATTTGCCCTTTATCAGGAATAGTTGTCCCGCTGTCCGCTTTATCCATCCCGTTGAAAAACGGAATGGGATGTCACTCCCATCGGGGCTAATTAGGAAGTTTTTGCTTTTTTATCAACATCTGCGAGGAACGTCAAGCAATCAGTAAAAAAATTTGTAAATTGCGGCATTAAAATTATCATATTCTCAAAATGAAACCACAAACACCGTATATCCCTAAGAATAAAGTAAGAATTGTTACTGCAGCCTCCCTTTTTGACGGTCACGATGCAGCCATAAACATAATGAGAAGAATTATCCAAGCCACAGGTGTTGAGGTAATTCATCTAGGCCACGACAGAAGTGTTGAAGAAGTGGTTAATACGGCCATTCAAGAAGACGCTAACGCAATTGCGTTGACTTCTTATCAAGGAGGCCATAACGAGTACTTCAAATATATGTACGACTTGCTTCAAGAAAAAGGGGCGGGCCACATCAAGATTTTTGGCGGCGGAGGCGGAGTTATTTTGCCTTCGGAAATCGCCGAATTGCAAGACTACGGAATCACTCGTATATATGCGCCTGATGACGGTCGTTCAATGGGACTACAAGGAATGATAAATGACTTGGTGGAACGTTCTGATTTTCCTACCGGAAATAAACTGACGGATGAAGTAAGCCAATTGGAGTCCAAAAACCCAACGGCAATCGCCAGAATCATTTCTGCGGCAGAGAATTATCCGGAAATCGCGAAACCGGCCATGGACGCCATCCATAAAATGAACGAAAACTGCAAAACGCCAGTTCTGGGAATAACAGGAACTGGAGGATCGGGTAAATCTTCGCTAGTGGATGAATTAGTTCGTCGTTTTCTGGTCGATTTCCCGGAGAAAACCATCGGTTTGATCTCCGTAGATCCATCCAAACGCAAAACGGGAGGAGCCCTCTTGGGAGACAGAATCCGTATGAACGCCATCAACAACCCTAGAGTGTACATGCGCTCATTGGCAA
>Ga0209108_10001414_pt1 | contig 13941 bp, 19 predicted proteins | sample Rifsed10ft1_FD_184003 | JGI IMG/M metagenome (GOLD analysis project Ga0209108, IMG submission 184003) | Soil microbial communities from Rifle, Colorado, USA - sediment 10ft 1 (version 2) | ecosystem: Environmental > Terrestrial > Deep subsurface > Rock core/Sediment | place: Rifle, Colorado...
GGATAGGGCGTTTCAGGAGCCTTGCAGGTGATTTGATCAGCTAGGGGGGGCGACCGCCCGGCCAGCCAGAAATCCTGTCGCCCAGGCCCATTGGAAGTTGAACCCGCCGATCCGGCCGTCGCAGTCGAGGATCTCACCGATCAGATAGAGGCCCGGCACCAACTTGGACTCCATTGTCCTGAAACTGATCTCTTCGAGAGGGATCCCGCCCGCCGTGACTTCTGCGTAATTCCAGCCGCGATCCTGCACGATGGGAAATCGAAACTTGGTCAGTGCAGTGAGGATGTGGTCTCGATCCTTGCGCGGCAGTTGGGCGATGGTCATGTGCACCTCGCACCCGACGTGATGGATAACCGCCTCAGCGAATCGTTGGGGAAGCCGTTGCGCCAGTGTCTTGACCAGTGAGCGTCGGGGATTGTCTCGCATCTGCTCCATAAACCACTCCCGCACCTGTTCCAGGTTCTGACCAGGCAGAACGTTGCCATAGACGGCCACGGCTTCTTTTTGCTCCTGTGCCAGGCACCAAAAGCGGCTCGCGTCCATGACCACTGGCCCACTGATCCCGAAGTGGGTCCAGAGTAAACTCCCCGTCCGGCGGTCAACGATGCGACCCTTCACCACTGTGGTCAACTCGACGTCATGCGAGAGACCGGAGAGTGTCTTATGAAACATCGTGTCCTCGAGCACCAGCGGCACGAGTGCCGGGACGGTGGCGGTCACCTGGTGACCTAACCGTCGTGCCAACTCGTAGCCAAATCCATCACTTCCCGATTTGGGGATCGATCGGCCACCCGTTGCCAGAATAACCTTCTTCGCTTGCAGGGTTCCGTGGGTATGGTGAATGACGAACCCAGCTTCGGGGCCGTTGAGACAGGCAACGTCTGTCACGCGATGATCCGGACGGATGGTGACGCCAAGTGCGTGACAGCGATTGGCAAGGGCCGTCAGGATAGTTCGCGCCTTGTCGGTTACCGGAAAGAGCTTCCCTGTCTCTTCGCGTTTGAGTTCGACCCCTAACGAAGCAAACCACTTGACGGTCTGCTCAACGGAAAACGCTGCCAACACGTTCTTGATGATGTGACGATTGCCGAAGAAGTCGGTGGGGGTGACGACCTCGTGCGTGACGTTGCAGCGCCCCCCGCCGGAGACGAGGATCTTGGCGCCGATCGTTTTCACACCATCAAGAAGCACGATCCTCTGCGGACGATCGCCCTTCGCGGCCGCCTCTGCCGCGAAAATCGAGGCCGCCAATCCGGCGGCGCCCGCACCAATCACCGCGACATCATGCATCTCGTCATGTATAGACATTAGAGAGTTTTAACTGCCAGTTAACACCCTATTAATCTTGCAATGCTAGAGTTCCCCTTGTGCAAGGCGACTCGTCGGCGCTGGAACACGTGAAAACAGGAGGTGGGCACGATGACCTGTCAAAAATGCAAAGGGCTGATGGTGCAAGAGTGGCGACCGGAGTTTTCGCAGGACGCCTCGGTGCTCCGCTGTATCAATTGCGGGCTGGTCCTTGATCCGTTGATTGCACAGAATCGCGTAATTCCGTTGCGTACGAAGCAGCGGGTCCTGAACGCGGCTTAATAGTTCGTTCGAGCTCGTAACCCAGTCCGATCGGTGCCAGACGACTTACCGGGATCGACCGAATTGGGCAGGTGTGGACGTTGCGCTCGTGGTTAGACCGAAAACTCCGCCCATAAGAATGTATGATCTGAGGGGTCTTTCGCTCGCCGCGGCTCGACGTCCACCTCTACCCTGACACAACGCTCTGCCAGCGAGGCCGTCGCCAGAATATGGTCGATGCGCCAGCCTTTATTCGCTTCCAGCGAGCCAGGCGCCCGGTAATCCCAAAACGTATACTGCTGTCGGTCCGGATAGAGTTTCACAAACACGTCCTGAAATCCCCACGCCAACGTGTTCTCATAGGCCCGTCGCGCATCCTCGTGATAGCAGACATGCTTGAGATGTTTCTCGGGGCTGTGCACGTCCATCGGACGCGGAGCAACATTCATATCACCGCACCAGATGGCCGGTTTGTTCGGCGACAGATGCTTCTCGAAATACTTGCGGAGTCGATCGTACCACCCCAGTTTGTATTGATACTTGGGTGAGTCGATCTCGAAACCCTGCGGCACGTAGGTATTTACGATGGGAATCCCCTTGATCACCACACGCAAGAGCCGCGCGTCCTCCGATTCGCCTCCATCATCAAACCCGTATGCCACCGCCTCCGGTTTCTCCCGGCTCAATATCGCGACGCCGTTGTAAGACTTCATCCCCCGGTAGGTGATTTCGTACCCGAATTCCGCCAATGCCAGCAGAGGAAACTCGCTGTCCTGGACTTTGGTTTCTTGAAGACAGAGCACATCAGGCTTCTGCGTGGCCAGCCAGCCGAGCACGATCGGCAAACGTTTGCGGAGAGAATTGACGTTGAAAGTGGCGATCTTCATTCAAGGACCCATCGATAGTCAGACCGCCGCATCCTAGCAAAAGGCCCAGGGGGGGAACAAGGCAGTGAGATGGTTCATCAAGCGGTACGCAGCGGTGGCGATTCCGGTGCTCATCGTGACTGGTTCAGCTTGATGTCATGACGGTGAGCCACCCCCTTCGAAGAGTTTCTTTCACGCCCGGCCTCGATCCGAGAGGTTTCCAACATAGAACGGCCCTCAGGAGGAAAAACCTCCCGAGGGCCAGGTAGTCTACTGATGCGATTGCGAGAACCTATGGCACGGCAGCAGGAACAGGAGCTTCCGGAACTGCCATTTCCATGTCTTGCCCCATAGACTGAGCGGAATCCTTAGCCCCTTCGCCTTTGGCTTTTGCCGCGTCTTTGTGTGCCTTCATCTTGTCTTTCATTTCGTGGCGCTTCGCCTTCATCTTCTCCTTATGTTCCTTCTTCTTGGCCTTCATCTCTTCTTTCTTCGCCTTCATCTTCTCCTTCTTCGCCTTCATCTCTTCTTTCTTGGCCTTCATATCGCCCTTCATCGCATCTTTATCAGCCTTCATCTCGTCTTTCATATTACCCATCTCGCCCATCATGGCATCGTCAGCCAGGGCCAGCGAGCCGGTTCCGATCAAGCACAATGCCGCAAACGCGACAATGATCAACTTCTGCATAGGGCACCTCCGGAAAAATAGTAGCGAGTGGTGGTCGATTCCATTGCAATCCAGTGCTCAGCCTGAACTCCTTTTTCAACTCTGTCAAGAACCGGCTCCATGGGGCACTGGTGAAGACCGGTTAGTTTCTTGACGTCGCGGTCACAGTGGTGAGATACCGGCGCAAGATGGCTTGTTCGATCCGCGAACGCCCTCGGTCCGGCGCCGGGAACCGCAACACCAAATTGATGCGTCCCGGCTCGGACAATTGGATCGTGATGCGGGGCGACGGCGAGGGCGCTTCGAGCAGATTCGTCTGCTCCAACAACTTCATCTGACGACCGGCTTCTTCCATAAAGGGAGTACATTCGGCCTTGGCTGCGTCGAGCAGGTGCTGTTCAGCCTCCCGCCAGTCATCCTGATCCCTGAGCGGAATCATGAGGATATACAGCCCATACTCCTGGCCGGGATTCTCCTTGACCAAGGCATTCGTAAACAGCAAGCTGTTCGGAAACACGGTCACGCGGCCCGTATAAAGATGCGACGCTTGGCCCGGCCCGATCTCGAGGAGCTTGGTTGCAAAAATGTCATGATCCAAGACGATGCCTCGATGACCTGCGATCTGAATGCGATCGCCCACCGAGTAGACTTTTCCGCCGATTCTCAGCGCGGCTCCGCTCCAGCAGAGAATGAGTTCTTTGGTCGCCAGGACGAGCGCCGCCGCCAAGGCAACGAGGGACAGGCCAAAGGCTTGGAGTTCGTGCGCCCAGATGACGACCAACCCCACCAGCAACACAAACACCATGGTATTGCGGACCGAAACGACCCATCGACGCTTCGCTTCCATCGAGAGGGTCGGATTCTTAGCGATCGCTCGGACGATCAACGTCCGTAAGATGAGGAGGGAGAGCAGTAGTAGAATCGAGGTGAGCCCGTCGATCACGGCTGAGCTATCGATATGCGGCAACCAGGCAGGCATGGATTACAGAATCAGAACATTAATTGGCGTTGAGCGTATCATGGGTTCCCGGCACGCATTCTTCGCGTTTCCACTGTTTCAAAATCTTCTGTTCGTTGAAGCTCAGGGTATACCGGTAGCAGTACAACATATCTTTGGGCCCCTCCCCCGGCTTTCCCAGCAACGAGGTGGCTTGCGTCGTGGCATTGGCCAGGCCAGAAAAATGCAACGAGCTCAATTCCTTTTCGGCCACGGGCACGCGATAGGTCCAGACCGAATCCCCCCCGAGAACCGGTGTCTTCACCGTATGGGGCGGCCCCAACTTCTCCGTCACCTCGTCTTGCGTGAGTCGATCCACGCCCTTCTTGAAATAACCGTCGCGCCACGGACCTCCGCAGGCGAGCATCGCCCCTGCGAGGAGGAGCATCCCGACCGACAATACGAATTGACGCACTCGTCTCATGACTTGGGCTGGTCCTTGAGCTCTCGTCCACGTTTCATGGAACAATAGAGCGCATAGCCTTGGGCCAACATGCCGGTGGCCAGTAAGCCCAACGCCGTCAGCAGCCACCGCCCTCCTGTGTCTTCCAGTCCATAGATCCCGATGACGAACCCGAGCGCAATCGCCACAATCCCCACGAATCGCGCGATCATCCCGTTCATGCGTAAGCTGATGAGAGCCTGCTCGTTGTGCATCGCCATAGGGGGTACGCTACACTGGATGGCGCAACCGATTCAACTGGCCGGCACAGCCCTGCACCAACTGTGAGAGGTTGACCGCCACGTGTCGGTCTTCCAGGTCAAACTCCTCTGCGTGATGCATCGCCACAACAAGAATCTGTTCCGCGTTTGCGTAATTGCCTTGGTGCAGGGCCTGCTGTCCTGCCGCCATCGCCGACTCCCACGTCTGTTGCCGGCAACCAGGCTATGACACGAGGGGGGAAAGCTGAGCGCGGTCCCACCGAGTCTCGTCATCATGCGCCCAACCGTTCGACTATGGACTCCGCTGGATAGGTCACGATTTCCGCAAGCGTGGGATGGTAGTGCGGCATGCGCAAGAGATCGGCCGCGGTCCCATGGAAATACATCACGGCGATCAGTTCGTGGATCAGTTCACCCGCCTCCGGGCCGACAATCTGCACGCCAAGGATTTCGCCTGTCTGCGGCGCGCAGAGGAGTTTCACGAAGCCGTGCGTCGCACCAAGACAGAGCGCCTTCCCATGATCGGAGAAAAGATAGGAGGCCGCGAGATAGAGCGTCCCCGCGGCCTTCGCGTGCGTTTCATTGAGTCCCAGCACCGCGACCTGCGGATCGGTAAAAACCACTTCCGTATCCAATCGATGATCCACTATCTTCGCCGGTTGATCTGCATGCGTCGCGTTGTACGCCGCAATCTCTCCCTGCTGGATAGCGAGATGCACAATGGGCGTGACATCATTCATGTCACCCACGGCAAAGATATGTGCTTGCGACGTACGCATGGCACCATCGACCACAATCCGCCCGCCGTCGAGCGTCATCTCTGCCAGATCAAGGTGAAGCCCTTCGATGTTGGGTTGTCTGCCTAGGGCCTGGAGAATCTCCTCCCCGACGAAGGACCGTTCACGCCCGTCTTTCATCACCCACACCGTCTTCCCTGTTGCGTCGTGGGTCACCCGCAGCAATTGCGAGCCCGTGACGACTTCGATGCCCTCGTCGATCAATGCGGCTTCCAGCGCGCGTCCAACATCCTCGTCCATCCCGGAGAGGAGCGTACGTCCCCGTTGAAGAATCGTAACCCTCGTCCCAAGTCGAGCAAAAAACTGGCCGAGCTCAAGAGCGACAGCCCCACCACCCAGGACGATCAACGAGCCAGGCTGGGTACGAAGATCCAGAATCGTATCGCTCGTGAAATATCCGGCTTGGGCCAAGCCAGGGATCGGAACCTCCCTGGGTCTCGATCCGGTGGCCAGGATGAATGAGCCGGCCGACAAGACGGTGTCTCCGACGGTGACCTCGCGAGGCGACTGAAAAACCGCCTGCGATTGATAGAGCGTGAGCCGCGGGTCGCGAAGCTGCTGAATGCGATAGTCAGCAAACTCGCGGACTAGCCGATCCTTCCGATCCACGATCGCCGACAGATCGGCCCGGGCTGAAACCGGGGAGAGTCCGAACTCTTTCGCTCGCCTGAGAAGGGCTGCCACTTCGGCAGAACGCAGGATGGCCTTTGTCGGCATGCAGCCACGCAGAATACAGAGCCCCCCAAGCGGGCCCTGATCTACAATCGCCACGTCGGCACCGGCATCGCGCGCGGTCCGCGCCGCTGCATAGCCAGCCGACCCGCCGCCGATGACGACGACATCATGTGTCTTGCGCATCGTAACCTGGCCCTGTGATTCCATCGTCCGTTCCCGTTATAGTACGAAGACAGGAAGGGAAGGATACACGATGGTGCAGCCTGGTCGCTATCGGCACTATAAGGGCCACGAATATGAGGTGCTGGGGGTGGCTCGGCATTCGGAAACGGAAGAGGATTTCGTCGTCTATCGCGCACTCTACGGCGACCGCAGGCTGTGGATCAGACCAATGGCGATGTTCCTGGAGCCTGTAGTAGTTGAGGGTCTACCATACCCACGGTTCCAACGGCTCACGAACGAACCAGCAGGCTAATCGACCTTCCCCCTCAGAGCGCCCGTTCCATTCCAGGCCCGAGGCATGGCCACTCACAGCCCCCCCCTTTGGGGAACGAGGCGCTCCGTGGCTTATTCCCGCGCGCTTCCTTCCTGTGCAAGGCTTACGAGGCCTTATCCCTCGAAAGTGTTCCCCCCCACTGTAGGGATAGGCAGCTTTCCGTTTCTGACTTAATCTTCACCATAACAATCGTAAGGAGACGAGGCGATGGGGTTCTTCCCTGGTGAGAACGATACTGTAGTGAAACGGTTTCAATGACGATCCTCAACGCCTTCTTCAGTACACCAATCGCCTTCGGGATCTCGGGCCTGGCGCTTTTCGTGATCGGCCTCCTGATCAAGCAGAATCGGGGCCGGAGGCTGATGTTGACACTCAGCCTCTTTCTCTATGCCCGGTATATGCTGTGGCGTCTGCTGTACACAATCCCCACCGATGACGTAGCTACCATGGCTCTCGGATCGGTCGTCTATCTGGCGGAGCTCTACGGGCTCTGCCAGTTCTGCTTCTTCACCTATCAGTCCTGGTCACCGACAGAACGGACACCAGCCCCCATTACCACCTATCCCACCGTGGATATCATGGTGACGGTCGTGGACGAACCGCTCTCGATCCTTCGTCAGACCTTGATCAGCTGTCTCGCGCAGGAGTATCCCCGCGACCGCTTTACGGTGTATGTCCTCGATGACGGACATCGCGCCGAAGCCCAGCAATTGGCCGCCTCGCTCGGCTGCGAATATCTCCGTCGCCCGGATCGACCTCGCCATGCGAAAGCCGGAAATTTGAACCATGCTCTCCATCTGAGTTACGGAGAGTTGGTCGCGATCCTCGACGTGGATCACATTCCAGCCCGAACATTTCTCAAGGACACCGTCGGGTTTTTCGACGATCCGAAGGTCGCAATCGTGCAAACGCCTCATCACTTCTACAATCTGGATATTTTCCAACGGAACCTGCGCGTCGGCGAAGAGGTGAAGAACGAACAGGCGCTCTTCTTCCGCGGGCTGCAAGCCGGCCGTGATACCCACAACAGCGCCTTCTTCGCAGGCAGCGGCGGCCTTCTCCGCCGGCAGCCCCTGATGGAGATCGGAGGATTCCAGACCCAGACCATCACCGAAGACATTCATACCAGCATGAATCTGCATGCCAGGGGCTACCGTTCCTGCTACCTCAATAAGGTGCTATCGGCGGGCCTGATGCCGGAGACCTTTGACGGGTACTTGAAGCAGCGAAAACGCTGGGCCATGGGATGCATCCAGGTCTTGCTGCGGGATAATCCGTTGACCAAGCGCGGACTGACCCTGGCTCAGCGGATCGACTACTTCGGGTCGATCTTCTACTTCTTCTTCGGCCTCCCGCGGGTGATCTGTCTTGTCGCGCCGCTGGCAAGCTTACTCTTCTCGACGCCACCGTTGAAAGCCGACACACTCGCGCTGACGAACTACTTCTTCTCGTTCTATCTGGCTTCCGCGCTCGTGATGCGGCCGGTCAGCCGGGGATCGCGCAACCCCTTCTGGTCGGACGTCTATGAGGTCGCCATGTGTTTCGCCCTCAGTGTCGTCGCACTCAAGGCGCTGGCTGCACCACGCAAGGAACGGCCGTTCGAAGTAACACCGAAGGGACAACGGGTGAAGAAAAGTTTCGTGACAGAATTGTCCTTGGCCTGGCCGCATCTGGTGACGTTCGGTCTGCTCGTCATCGGCTTGACCTTGGGCGTCCAACATTGGTGGCAGGGCGTCGGTGAGCCAGGATTGTCGATCAGCCTCTTTTGGGGAAGTGCCAACCTCCTCCTCCTCACCATCGCCCTGTTCATCGCCAGCGAGCAAGCACAGGAGCGACAGGGATTCCGACTCAAACGGGATTTTGCCGGCAGTCTGTTCGTGGACGGAGAAGGAGTCCCGGCGCGCGTCGTCGATGTGAGCGAGCAGGGAGCAGCGGTGACCGTGGACCAACCAATCTTTACGCTGCAGGAGTCCATCAAGTTCGCACTGACCTCACCGCAAGGCGTGCTGGTCACACTCACCGCCCGCATTATCCGACAGGAACCGAATCCATCAGGCGGAATTAGCGTGGGCCTCCAGTTCGATGAGCTGGACGAACGCACGCGGCAGGTCCTGGTCAATAAAATTTATGGAGACCCCGCCCCCTGGGAAGATACCTACCGTATCCAACCGGGGATCGGCAGCAGTCTCCGTTCACTCCTCCAGGCCCTGACCGTCCCATGGCATCCCCTCACCTGGAATCGCCGGAGCATGATTCGCGTCACGGGAGGAACCATGTGCCAGATCACCACGCCGTCTTCAGTGTGGAGGGGCCAAGTGGAGAACATGTCCTACACTGGCGTCAGCGCCCTCTTTTCTGGACCCCCACAAGACTCGCTGGTCGGCACCCTGTTGGAACTTCCCGGAGTCACGCTGAAAGTCAGTCCTGTGGCGATGGTCCAAAAACGGCAGGAGACACTCGTGCACTTCCAGGTTGTGAGTATCGAGTCCGGCGAGGTAGGGTGGCGTCGCTTGCACGCTGCACGCTGGCGCGAGGCATAACCAGGAATCTGGCATACAATGGGATCTTCGCATCTTCACGAGGGAACTCCTGTGGACGAAGACGGCCATGTTCTTGTAGATCACACGCAAAGGCTTGACCCAGGATCTGTCCTATTCGGAACTGGCTGCCCTGTTTCCCAACTTCTCCCCTGGTCAATTCGGGGGCGCGATCCTGCAAGTGAAATTCGTCAGGCTGAAGGCCCTGCCCGTCAGCATTGAGCATCGAGGAGCGGATGCGCTGGTTCGGTTTCGTGAGGATACTATTGAGAGGGGAAGGAACGATGACGAGATTTATACTACTCCTACTGGCAGCATTCATCCTGGCCTGCCAGCCTCTTGTGAGCGAAGCAGGGGACGTCTTCACGGGATTTCAGATCGACAATAGGAGTCAGTACTTTGGCTATCTCGGCGTGCGGACCCCGATCTTGCGGGCTTCAGGAGGACCAGACTTCTTTGTTCAGGCCATGACTGCGGGGCTCGGATACAACTTTAAGACCAACGGACAAATCCTGGATGCCAATGTCCAGTTCATTGTCCCGTCGCTCGGCATTACCAAGACGCTCGGTGGCTGGGCGCTCTCCGCTCTCGCCGGGCCCCAACTGCGCCGAATCGAAGAACAGCGGCTGAACGCGAGTAGCACGACCACCTATCAGGCCGGCGTTTACGGCCAACTTGAAGCGTTCTACTGGCATGAGAAATGGAACCTCCTCGCCATCGGGTCGTACGCCGACCTCGATAATTTCTTTTGGAGCCGGCTGCGCGGGAAGGTTCTGGCCTTCAAGCCCGAGAAGAGCTGTTGCGCGACGTATGTCGGCTGGGACGTGACCGGAATGGGTAACGCCGATTTCCGGGCGGTCATGACAGGGCCTGTCGTCGAAGTTCAGGTCGAGAAAGTGTTTTTGCTCGCCAGGGGTGGGTACCAGAACAGCAATACTTTTCACAGCGGGACCTATGGGGGGTTCGAGATCTACTTCCCGTTCTAGCCGTCAGGTCAACCAGGTCCATTGCGAGAAGGTCGCGGCCTGCCCGACTCTCCGTCCCTCTGCATCCACGACATTCCAGATAAGGGCGTTCTCGACGAGAAAGCGGCGTCCGGTTGAAGCAATTCTTACACCTTGATAAGTGTCGAGATAGCCGCGTGTCTTGGCTTGCTCCAACATCCATTCGCGTTCAGCCCGATTCGTGGACTCCGCCGTCAGCCGCGACGGTGTCCGCGTCAGATCCTCCCAGGTCATTTCCCATAGCTCCAACGCGATCTGATTGCCGTAATTGAGGAGAGGATCCTCTTCCATCCCGTGGGAGACAACGACGAAGGGAGACTGGAAGAGCGCGTGGGCCTGATAGTCCGGATCGCCCGCTCGTTCAAGCAGTTCACGCCCGGTCCAGTGACGGAAACTGTTGAGGAGCAGTTGCGACCACTCCATGACGGCGGGATTGGTCCAAATCTGAGAAGTCACGGCACAATCCTCTGGTGGAGCCGCAAGGCAGGGGCCTCGTACCCACCGACCAGGCGGTGTACCACGTCCATTCAGTAAACGCAAGAATATGGTGAGCACTCTTGTACAATGTCTATGGCGGTACAGCTTGTAACTTACTGACTTTATTGCGGGAGAAACCAGACCATCTGAGTTGAGCCTACACCGAAACTTATTGAAAAGACGCCACCCCCCACTACGGTATCTGAATGGATAAACCGCTCTGTTGCCTGTTTTGTCCATTCACCTGCGCGATTCATTCTGACCTCAAGCATCATATAGGCTCAGCTCGTTTCTTCGCTTGTAGTCTGAATAGTTGAAATCCTGGCGTTTACTCCACGTCGATCACACCATTCACCTGCGGCGTCCCATACTCTGCTGCACCCGTGAAGACCGTCAGATTCGGTAGCACGTGCGCCGTACCGCTATTGTGCGTATGACCGCAATACACGGTCAGCTGACACTGCGGTCTCGCCTCCATCGTCTCGCGCAACACCGCTCCCACTGCCTGACAGGCAAAGAACGGAAGCCACTCGTCGTTGCTCACGTGTCCCTGATACCAACAAGATTCTCGAAAGGGCGGGACATGGGTCAGCAGAATCACGTGCCGGTACCGGTTAAAGGCGAGGGGCAGTGTCTCGCGCAGATAGCTGGCCGATTCGTCCCCTAACCGCATGAGATGGTGCTGCAGCTCATGCGGAGTCAGGCCTGTCAGTTCCTTGATGAGCACATGGTCGTTCAGCTTGACGGGAGATGTCGCATAGTTCCCATAGCGACTGTCACCCCATCCATCGTGTCCGACCAACGCGGTAGATGGAGTCAAGGGAACGACGCCGGCCTCTGGAAGATAGGTCAAGAGAGGATGCGCGTGAGCGCATTCGCGAACAGCGGTGCGCACCGCTGTCATCGACCCATGGTAGAAGTCGTGGTTTCCCAGCACAAAATAGATGGGTTGGCTCAGGGCCTGGCCCATGGCCTCAAGATGAGTCAGCAGCAGAGGCGCGACGGAAATATCTCCGGTGAGGAAGACCGCGTCAGGGTTGTGTGAGGCGATGGTGGCAAAGAACTCATCGCATGCGTGTCGGCTCAAGAAATCCAAGTGAATATCAGTGAGCCAGGCTGCACGCATTGGTCTAGTCGTCCGGCAGACCGGCGATGGAGTCCCACGCAGGACCGGGTTCATCCTGCCGTTCTGTCATTTCCCTCGCCACGGCCTGTTTCGTCGCAGAATCATCAGCGGTTACCAGATTGGTATACAAGTCTTCGACGGCTTGTCTATCGCCCGGGCTCGACATGGCCATAGCGAGCAGTAAGATCTGCGAAGGCATGGGTGGGAATCGGCATGACTCCACAATTATGCCAGCTGTTCTCCTGTGAAACTAGCCACCTCATCCGAATCAGGCCAGCTGTTTCCTTCCTCGAGTCCCTGCAATTACGGAGTCACTTCCGCTACCCTTTCCTTCCAGTTCTTGGGTTAGCCCCAACAGATGAACTAGGAGGGACAATATGTTCAACGATCACCGCCAGACAAAGACTGTTCAGCGCGAAGTCCTGTACGACCAGGTCTGGGCTCAGCCCATGACCAAGTTGGCCAAGGAATATGGGATCTCCGACGTCGCGCTGGCCAAGATTTGCAAGAAACTGAATATCCCGTATCCCTGGCGAGGCTACTGGCGGAGAAAGGAGACGGGAAAATCGGTGAAACCGCTTTCGCTGCCACCGAGCTCGGACCCGACCAAGCAGGTTGTGGCGATTCATCGAACAATTCGACCAGAGGCTGTCGTGCAGATGTCAGAGGATGCCTTGCAACGCATCAACACAGAGCAGACTGCTGAACAGAAAATCGAAGTACCCGACCGGCTCACAAGCCCACATCACTTGCTGAAAGCTCACTTGGAGGAATGGCGATCCCCTAAAGTGGACGACTACGGTGCCATTTGGTCTGGTGATATCAGGCAACTCAATATTCGTGTCAGCCCCAAGAGTCTCGCTAGAGCTTTGCGAATCATGGATACTCTCTTCAAAGCTCTGGAGGTCCGCGACCATCAGGTTGGGATTCAGGATGGGTATGAGCGGACCCTCGGTGTTCGGATCAATGGAGAGCCTATTCATTTTGGCCTCGAAGAAAAGTTTCAACGACTTGACCATCCCAGCCAGAAGAATCCGCGGCTTGAGTGGTGGCAGCGTCAACGCTATCAATACGCTCCGACTGGTTCTCTCAACCTGAAGATTATTGCCTGGGGTGTTGAGGGGATACAGAAGAACTGGAGCGATGGAAAAACCTCCAAGATTGAAACCTGCCTGAATGATTTTGTGGTGGGGCTTATCAGGGTAGCTGAAGTGGAAAAAGCCCGCCGGCTAAAACGCGAGCAGGAGGAACGCCTCAGACACGAGGCTGAACAGCGACGTCAGGAGGAGGCACAAAAGCGGCAGGAGGAGTTGGCCAGACGACAGGCCCTAGAACAGGAGGCAGTCAATTGGGCAAAGGCTCAGCAGCTTCGGGCCTATCTCGCAGCGGTCAAGGACAGGCTACATGCCAAGCACGGCGAGATTCAGTCAGGAAGCCGAGCAGATCAATGGCTGACCTGGGCTCACCAGCATGCCGACCGGCTCGATCCGTTGATAAACGAGTGAAAATACACTCATTTCCTCTCCCAAGGCGGAGTGATTTCCCACCACGAAAAGCGTATCCTTCGGCGTCAACGACGGCGAGAAGGGGAGTGAGGGCTGCCAGTGAGCGACGAGCTAGACGTTCTACAATCAGTAACCGCGCAATTGGAAGGGGCCGGCATCTCGGACGGTGGAGTTATGAACGATACATCCTCTGAAATGGAGGAACGCTATCGTTCCATGATCATGGAACGCTCCGGCGAAGACCGGATCAAGATGGGCTGTTCAATGTTCGATGCAGCGAAGGCGTTGATGCGGGCTGGCATTTTGGATCGAAACCCGCATGCATCGCCAGCCGAAATTCGCCAAGCCCTGTTCATACAATTCTACGGGCACGAATTCGATGCCGATAGCCGGGAGAAGATTCTCGCTGCCATTGAGTCCGCAAGTCATCCCGTCACCAAGTAGCTGCTCTTCGTCTCGCCCGCCGTCTTTCGTCGCTCTTGTTCATCTGGTTTCTTTGGTTTGTTTGGTTCGATGGCCGAAAGAAACGAGATAAACCAGACAAACGAAACAAACCAGATAA
>Ga0209108_10001419_pt1 | contig 13921 bp, 13 predicted proteins | sample Rifsed10ft1_FD_184003 | JGI IMG/M metagenome (GOLD analysis project Ga0209108, IMG submission 184003) | Soil microbial communities from Rifle, Colorado, USA - sediment 10ft 1 (version 2) | ecosystem: Environmental > Terrestrial > Deep subsurface > Rock core/Sediment | place: Rifle, Colorado...
TCCGCTACTTTTTTTCACGTGGCGCCGCGAGATTTGGGCGCCTCGTTCGACCTCACCCCCCGTCCCCACTCCTGACGCGAACTTCAGCGTCAGGAGTGGGGGAGCCGAAGGTCGAAGATCCCGCCGGAGGCGGGGCGGGGGTGAGGTCTTGCGTTTTTCTGATAATTCCTGCATAAATTGGGAACATCCGTCTCAGACCTGACAGGTCTTCGGAGACCTGTCAGGTCTGGAGTTGCAACCACCTTCGGAGGTGTCCTCCCATGACTACCGCTCCCGCCCCAGAGGCTATCGAATTCCGCGCCGAAATCCGGCAACTGCTCGACATTCTCGTCCATTCGCTCTACACCGACCGCGAAATCTTCTTGCGCGAACTCATCTCCAACGCCTCCGACGCGCTCAACCGGCTGCAATTCGAGATGCTCACCAACCGGGATGTGCGCGACCCGGAGGCCGAACTCGCCATCCGCCTCTCCGGCAACCCGCAGGAACGCACCCTGACGATCGGCGACACCGGGATCGGGATGACGCGCGAAGAGCTGATCGAAAACCTCGGAACCATCGCCCACTCAGGCGCGGCGGCGTTCCTGCAATCGCTCGCCGAAGGGAAAAAGCCCTCCGACATCATCGGCCAGTTCGGGGTGGGGTTCTACTCCGTCTTCATGGCGGCGGAGGAAGTGCGCGTGACCTCGCGCTCGTACCGCCCCGACGCAGCGGCGTGGACGTGGATCGCGACGGGCGGCGACCGCTACACGCTCGAACCCGCCGAGAAGACTGAGCGTGGCACAACCATTCACATCAAGCTGAAAGAGGACGCCAAAGAGTTCGCGGAGACTTATCGCCTGCAGGAAGTCATCCACAAGCACTCCGACTTCGTCTCGTTCCCGATAGTTGTGGGCGATCAAGTGGTCAACCGCCAGACCCCCTTGTGGCGGCAGCCGGACTCCGAGATCACCGACGAGGCTGCCAACGACTTCTACAAACAGCTCACGCTCGATCTCGAGCAGCCGCTGGCGCGCGTGTCTCTGAACACCGACGCCCCGGTGCAGATTTACGCCCTGCTCTTCATCCCGGCCAAAGCCGAGCGCGGCATTTTCCACCTGCGCAAGGACTATGGGCTGAAATTGTACTCGCGGAAAATTCTGATCCAGGACTATTGCAGGGACCTGTTGCCCAAGTACCTGCGCTTTGTGGAAGGCGTGGTGGAGTCCGAGGACCTGCCGCTGAACGTGAGCCGCGAGACCGTGCAGGCGAACAAGGTGATGGAGCGCCTCCGAGGCGCGGTGACGCACAAGGTGCTGGACGTGCTCAAGGATCTGGCGGCGAAAGACGCCGACGAGTACCGCGCGTTCTGGAAAGAATACAGCCCCTTTATCAAGGAGGGCCTCGCCACCGATTTCGCCGCGCGAGAACGATTGACGCCGCTTCTGCGCTTCCACGCCTCGCGCGCGAATGGGGAGGCCGTCACCTCGCTGGCCGAGTACGTCGGGCGTATGCCGCCGGGACAGCGTGCGATCTATTATCTCCTCGGCGAGGATTTGAAGGCTGCGGCGCGCAGCCCGCACCTCGACTACTTCCGCAAAGAGAACATCGAGGTGCTCTATCTGGTTGACCCGCTGGACGGCTTTGTGGTGACCAGCCTGCAATCGTACGAGGGGTTCCCGCTGAAGAATGTGGACGACGCCGGGCTTGACCTGCCCGAGAGTGGGAAAGAGAAAGAAAGAGAAATAGAGGCGGCAGTCCCTCAGGCGGAGTTCGATGCGCTCGTGGCCTGCTTCAAAGCGCAACTGGGAGATCGCGTGACCGACGTCCGTGCCTCCGACCGGCTGGTGGATAGCCCGGTGCGGCTCGTCTCGCCCGAAGATGCCAGGCAGCGCGACATGGAGCGTGTGCGCCGGTTGGTGGAGAAGGACTACACGATCCCCAAGAAGATACTGGAGATCAACCGCCGCCATCCCCTGATCAAGAATCTCTCTGCGCTCGTTGCGGCCGGGCAGTCAGAAGGAGTGGTCAACGATTGCATCCAGCAGTTGTACGACAACGGCCTGCTGTTGGAAGGTCTGCACCCCAACCCGGCGGAGATGGTCGGGCGGATTCAGGCCCTTATGGAAGCGGCGGTCGGGCGTAGAAGTTAGAAGTTGGATGTCGGAGGTCAGAGGTCGGAGCGAAACAAAAAGAGCCTAACGGTTTTCGCCACCGGCTCTTTTTTGACCTCTGACTTCCGACCTCTGACCTCTAACTTTCCATTCTCTCCAGCTCCTCAATCATCCCCGCAATCACGTCGAACCCGCCCTGCCAGAATTTGGCCGAGGAGACGTCAATCCCGGCCTCCTTCAAGATGCGCATGGGGGACTCCGCGCCGCCGTACGACAGGACCTTGAGGTACCTGGACTTGAAGGCCTCACCCTCGCGTTTGTACATCTGGTACAGCGCCAGCACCAGCAGCTGCCCGAAGGCGTAGGCATAGACGTAGAAGGGGACGCCGTAAAAGTGGGAGATGAGGATCCACTCCCAGCGGAAATCGTCGCTCAGGTCGAGCGAGTCCCCAAACTGCTGCTGGAGGTGCTCGAAATACCGGGCCGCCATCTCGTCGGCGGTTTTGCCCTGATACACCAGTTCGTGCGCCTCCTTCTCCCAGACGGCGAAGTAGCCCTGGCGGCCCACCGAGGCGTACGTGCGGTCAATCAGCCGGGCCAGCAGGTCGCGCCGCACGGCCTGGTCGGTCTCCAGCGCCAGGAACTTCTCGGTCAACAGCATCTCGGAGAATACCGAGGCGGTCTCGGCCAGGGGCAGGGAGGAGTGGAAGGTGAGGAGGGTATGGTGCTGCGCCAGCAGGGCATGAATGGCGTGGCCCATTTCGTGGGCCATGACCGTCACATCGTAAGCGCGCCCGTTGTAGTTGAGCAGCACCCAGGGCGAGACGCCGGGGAAAGCGCTGGCGCAGAACGCGCCGCTCTGTTTGCCGTGGCGGACTTCGGAATCCACGTGCCCATCGTCGAAGACCTTCCGGGCCAGCACGCCCATCTGCGGGGAGAACTCCGCGAAAGTGTCCAGCACCATGTTCACGGCGTCGTCGTAGGCATACTCTTTTTCGGCCCCAGCCAGCGGCGCGTACAGGTCGTAGCGGCGCAGTTTCCCCATCCCGATCCACTTGGCTTTGAGCCTGAAGTAGCGCTGGAACACGGGTGCGTTCTTGCCAATCACTTTCAACAGGGTTTCGACGACCTCGTCCGGCAGGTCGTTCGCCAGGTTGCGCACCGAGATCGGGCCTCTGAATTTGCGCAGGTCCACGTTTTCGCTGCGCCAGTCGCGCACAATGCTGCTGTAGATCTGTGACAGCACCAGGCTCTGCTCGGTGTACACGCGCAGGCGCTCTTTGTACGCCGCTTCACGCAGAGCCGGGTTGGGATGCTGGACATACGCCGTCAACGCATCCTCCGTCAGCGTCTTCTTCTCGCCATCCACTTCGATGGCGAACGTGAACTTGTTGGTGATGGTGTCATACAGCGTCTCCAGCGCGCGGACCCCGTTTACGTCTTTGAGATTGACGATCTTCTCTTCCGCTTCCGAGAGCGTGTGCGGCTTGAAGTGCCGCATCTCCTCCAGCCAGTAGCGCAGATCGCCGGAGGCTTTCATCAAGCGTTTGGCGTTGGCGTTGTCCAGCTTGCGCCACCAGAGCGAGAAGAACAGCGTGCGGTTTTGCGCCTGGGCGAGCAATTGTTGAATCTGTCCCAGGAAGGCCAGCGCGGATTGGTCCTGGGTGTCGGCGGCGAATCGCAATTGGGCGAACGCGCCCACCCGGGTGCTCTCCCGCTGCATCGCCTCGTAATCTTTGAGCAGGGCCAGGAAGGCGGCGACGGGAAGGGATGGCTTGAGCTTCGCGCGCCACGCCTCCACTTTCTTGACTCGCCGCTCGAACGCCTTGAGGGCCTTCTGGACTTCCGGGCCTTCGGCGGAGGGGACGAGCGCATCCAGTTTCCAGCGGGTCTGGGTGTAGGGCATCAGGGGTGTCCTTTCAGTGGGCATGGTCGCAAGGGCTGAGGCGTATTGAAGGCGTGTGACAAGTCACGTTCACAGCATGACGTTTGGCACTTTAGGGCGGAACCGAATCACATTAGATTGTCATTCGGACTGAGCGCATACGAATGGTCAGAATAGGGCCGAACGGCTGGCCTGATTCGGCTAGCCGGAGCAGAGGTCGGGAAAAGGGATGAGCAATGACAACCTGGATCATCATCTTCTTCGTATTGGCGGCCTGGATGCTGCTGTCGGCAGTGATTGTCGTGGCGGCCTGCATGCAGTCCTCTCGGATTAGCCGTTCTCCGGGATGGTTACGTAAAGAAGTGGAGGAGGCCCCGGCGATCTCGGCCCCCAAGGGCCGTCTGCATCGGCATCGTCCCCTCACGCCATAAAATCATCCGGTATTCCTTCGCTGGGCTTCCCGGCAGCGTAGTCGTTTCCGATCATTTGGTGGGCGGCGAGAACCGGATGTTGAGAATATCCCCGTCCTGTACCACGTACTCTTTGCCTTCCAATCGCAATTTGCCTTTGGCCTTCACCTCGGCGTAGCCGCCGAGATGCACCAGTTCGTCATAACTCACCACTTCCGCGCGGATGAAGCCTTTCTGCAAGTCGGTGTGGACTTCGCCCGCGGCCTCGGGCGCGGTCGCCCCCCGGCGGACGGTCCACGCCCGGACCTCGTCCTCGCCCACCGTGAAGAACGATTCCAGTCCGAGCAGGTCGTACGACAGCTTGATCATCCGCTTCAAGCTCGGCTCCGCGATGCCGTATTCCTTGAGAAACTCCGCCGCCTCGTCCGGCGGCAGCTGCGCGATTTCCATCTCCAGCTTCCCTTGCAGCGCGACCACCGCCGAGCGGGCGTGCGGATACGCCGGGAGTCTGGCGGGGTCGGCCCCCTCGTCACCCGTGTTGAACACGACCAGCATCGGCTTGCGCGTGAGCAGCTGGTAGCTGGACAGCAGCTTCTCCTCGGTGGGCGACAATTCCACATCGCGCAGGGGTTGGTCGGCGGCCAGCGCCTCCTGCAGTTTGGTGAACAGCGCCGCCTCCTGCGCGTGCAGCCCTTTGTCTTTGACGATCCCCTTCTTGGCTTCTTCGTTCAGCCGCTCCAGCTTGCGCTCGACGGCGAGCATGTCGTTGAGCAGTAGTTCGCCGTCCAGCGTCGCCAGATCGCGTGCGGGGTTGATCGAACCGGCGGGGTGGGGCACGGTGGGGTTCTCGAAGACGCGCACCACGTTCAAGAACCCGTCCATCGCCGCGAGCTGGTTGAGGAGCGGGCCGGAGAACCCGGCTTTGCTGGCCTCGGCTTCCAGCCCGGCGATGTCCGCGTACGTCACCTGCGCGTAAATCGTCTTGCGCGGCTTGAACAGCGCCGAGAGCACGTCCACACGCGGGTCGGGGACGGAGACGACGGCGGTGTGCACTTCAAAGCGCCCGCCACCTGACACGCCCCGCGGGCCGACGGGCCGGTCGCCGCGTGTGAGGGCGTTGAAGAGGGTGGTCTTGCCCGACTGGGTCAGGCCGATGATTCCGAGACGCATGTGTAGCGTATCGCGTATGGCTTATCGCGTATCGCCCGCTGTCGAAAAACATCTGCGATCTGAGATGTGCGATAAGCGCTAGGCGAGTTCTCCTTGACCAATATTTTCGCTTGACTTATACTGCGCGCACCACGCCGAAGTGGCGGAACTGGCAGACGCGCACGACTCAAAATCGTGTACCCGGAAGGGTGTGTGGGTTCGATTCCCTCCTTCGGCACACCGGCACAATAACGCGACGGCTAATCACCGTCGCGCTTGCTTTACCGCTGCGCGCATTATACCATTTCGTTTTGCGCGGCCTCTGGCCTTCTGGCACAATCCCCCCCATGTCTCGCGCCTCCCTCGTCACACTTGTCATCTGCCTTGCCCTCGGCCTCGGGGCGGGCCTGTATATCGGCTGGGTGGCTGCTCCGGTGCAATACGTGGACACTGCACCGGCCTCCCTGAGCCAGACGTATAAGGATGATTACGTCCTGATGATCGCCACCATTTATTCCGGGAACGGCGACCTGGCCGCCGTCCGCGCGCGCCTTGCCGCGTTGGGTTTCGACGACCCCGGCCCGGCGGTCGCTGCGGCTACGCATCGCTTCATCGCCGCGGAAAAGCCGGACGCTGACCTGCGCCGCCTCGCCCGCCTCGCCGCCGCTTTCAACGCGACCACGCCGGAGATGCAGCCTTACCTCCCATGAAAAACCGTTTGCTCGCCGTCGCGGGCTTCGCGCTGGGATTGGGCGCGGGCCTCCTGTATGCGTGGGGCATCCGCCCCGCCCAATACACGGATACCAACCCGGCCTCGCTTCACGCCGATTACAAGGCTGACTACATTCAACTGGTGGCCCGGAGTTTTGCGGTGGACGGGGATATTGAGCGCGCCCGCGCGCGCCTCGCCGTGATAGAGGAAGCCGATCCGGCCCGGACGGTGACGGCCCTCGCCCAGCGCGCGGCGGCCTCCGGCGGCGATCCCGAAGCCGTGCGGTCGCTCGCCGCCCTCGCCTCGGCCCTCGGAGCGCGTCCCGTGACCCCCACCCTGTTCCCCTTGGGCGAAACCCAGAGGCCTGCCACCCCGGAAGCAACTCTCACGGCCGAACCAACTCTCACCCCGGAACCGACACTCAGCCGCTTGCCTACGGCGACGCCGATCCCGCAAGGTGTGCCGATTCAGCCTCCCACACCCACCCTGCCCGGCGCGTTTGCCTTCGTGGGCAGGCAACCTGTGTGCGATCCCAAGCTCCCGCAGCCGCTCATTCAAATTCTGGCGCTGGACGCGAGCGGCGTGCCGGTTCCGGGCGTGGAAGTGATCGTGGAGTGGGGCGGAGGCTTCGACCATTTCTTCACCGGTCTCAAGCCCGAGCTGGGGAGCGGCTACGGCGACTTTGCGATGACCGAGGGCGTGGACTACACCGTGCGCCTCGCCGCCAACCCGGCGGAGGCGATCAACGGCTTGAGAGTGGAAACCTGCACCGACGCGGGGGGGAAGCAGTTTTTAGGATCGTGGTCGTTGGTGTTCCGCCAGCCGTAGAGACGCGCCACCATAGTCCCCGAAGCGAAGCGGGATGGCGCGCCGCTAGCGGCGCGCCAATTGTTCCTTCAAATAGTCAATCTGCGGAATCGGGCTGGGGTCCACGCCGTAGCACATGGCGAGGTAATAGGCGGTGTAGTCGCCGAAGTGCAGGGCCGTCAACATGTGCGCGAGCGGCGACGGGCCCGTCGCTTCGATTTCGTCCGTGTTGAACCCCGCCGTCATGTAAATCTCGCGCGTCACCTCGGCGCGCAGGCGGTTGCGCGGGTGGTCGTGCGCCGAGCGCAGGAACAACACGATGAACTTGGTCACCAGCGCCTCCGGGTACATCGTCCCGACGACTGAGTTGTGGTCAAGCTCCGGCAGCTCCTCGAACTGTCCCCACGCCTTGCCCACCTCGCTGATCTGTCCCTTCCAGCGCCGCGCCACGGGCGCGAGGCAATCCGACGCGAAGATGGCGGCGATCCGGCCCATCAACTGCCCGGCCATCCGTTTGGCCGGGTTACGGATGGCGGGCACGTCGGCGCGCAACGAGATCTGTTGGGCGCGCATCGCGGCCACGGCCTCCGCCACGTCCGACGATTTGTCCGCGACGACGCCCAGCTTGACCAGTGCCGCAAGCGCCAGCATGAACGACAGACCGACCGCCGAGCGCGGCGCGCCAGCGTGCACAAACCGCCACACGGATGCGCCGTGCGCTTCCGCCAGTTCCGCCAGCCTGCCGCCCCGCGTAATCGCCAGCAGCTTCGCCCCGCGCCTCAACGCGAACTCGCATGCGCTCAACGTCTCTTCCGTGTTGCCCGAGTGCGACGAGCCGATGACGAGCGTGTTCGACCCCACGAACGCGGGCAGGGCATAATCCCGTACGAGGGTGATCGGCACAGCACATTCTGGCGCGACCAGCGCCTGCGCCAGCGCCCCGCCGATGGCCGAACCGCCCATGCCGGTGATGACGATGTGCGTGACAGCCTTATGCGCCTCCGGAAGGAAAAGCGACTGGCCCAGGCTCCACGCGCTCTCCACCTGATCGGGCAGGGTGTCAATGTCGTTGAGGAATTTCTGGGTGTCAATGGATTTGAAGTAGTTAAGATCGTCGAGGTTCATGATTTCTCCGTATTGCGTAATGCGTAATCGGATACGCACTACGCATCCCATTATTCATCTCGTACCGCCGTCAGTTTATACACCTCCCGCACCGGCCAGCCGGATAACTCAGCCACCCGCCGGGCGGCCTCTTTCTTTTTCATCCCCTCGTTCACCATCCTTTCGACCTCGGCCCGAACGCGGGTTTCGTCCCACGGTTCCTGCGCGGCTTCAGGAGCTCCGCCGATGACGATGGTGATCTCGCCCAGAATCTCTTTTTGCGCGAAGTGCGCCCACGCCGCGCCCGCCCGCCCGCGAAAGATTTCTTCGTGCAGCTTGGTGAGTTCGCGGGCCACGGCCACGGGCCGGTCGCCGAGGGTGGACTCGATGTCGCGCAGCGCGTCGAGCAGGCGGTGGGGGGCCTCGAAGGCGACGAGGGTGCGGGGTTCGCGGGCCACGGAGGCGAGCAGCCGCTGGCGGTCGGAGTCCTTGCGGGGCAGGAAGCCGAGATACACAAAAGCGTCCGTGGGCAGGCCGGAGGCGACCAGCGCCCCCAACAGCGCCGACGGCCCCGGGATCGGCACGACCGCATGGCCCGCATCCAGCGCTGCGCGCACGAGCTCGTAGCCGGGGTCCGAGAGACCAGGGGTTCCGGCATCGGAGACGAGGGCTACGTCGCCTGCCGCGAGCGCGGACAGAACCTCGTCCAGCTTGGCGAGCTTGTTGTGCTCGAAATAACTGGTGAGCGGGGTGTGAATGTCGAAGCGCGCGAGCAGTTGGCGGGTGTGGCGCGTGTCTTCGGCGGCGATCAGGCTCGCCTCGCGCAGGACGCGCAGTGCGCGCGCGGTGATGTCTTCCAGATTGCCGATGGGGGTGGCGACGAGGTAGAGCGTGCCCATGTTTTGTCAGTGGTTCTGCACGAAGTTGAGAGTGATCAGGTTGCGCCTGCAGTCGTTGAAGGTCTCGAGGCTGATCGCATCGGAGAGGGGATTGCCCACGGCGTCTTGCAGTTGCACGCTGTAGAAGCCTCTGGAGCTTGCCGGGCGGTCGGCGACCTTGTCCACCCAGCCCTTGATGCCAAATTCCTGCGACGCGCCGCTCAGCACCAAATGATCGGCGCCGCCGATGTGAACGATGAGGTCAATGACGGGTTTGCCCTCCAGATCAAACACCTCGCCCGCGAAGCCCATCCAGTTGCAGCCGCCGGGGTAGGCGGAATAGATCGGGTAACCGGGTTGAACCGTATACGGATAGCGCGACGGAGTCGGAGTGTTGGTTGGTGTGCCGGTTTGGGTCACCGTCGGCGTCGGGGTTATGGTCGGCGTCCGGGTCCGCGTGCCGGTGGAGGTGGGAATGGCCTCAATCGGCGTGGATGAGCGGGGGCGGGTGGGTGTCGCCGTGCGCGCTTCGCTGGTTGGGGTTGCGGTCGCCGTCGGGGTCGGCGTTCGGGCGTTCGGCGCCAAACTTGTGGCGGTCTGCGGCGGGATTGGCGTCGCGCTGGCCGTCGGGCCGAGCGCCGAGGGCCGCAGCGGGGCCGGGACGAGGCCGGGGATGAAGAACAAGGCCGCATAGAGCGCGGCGACCACGCCGGTCAGGATGAAGAGTAGATTGCTCAACCGGAGCAGGCGGCGCTCCCGTGGAGTGAGCGAGCGCGAAGGTTGAGATGGGGGCACGTTTGGGAGTAAGCAGAAGGCAGCAGGCAGAAAGCAGGAGGCAGTCAGCAGAGTACGACTGCCCACTGCCTACAGCTGACCGCCTCCTGAACTCAATGGTTCTGAACGAAGTTCACCAGGATTAAATTCTTTCCGCCGGTGGCGCTGCAATCGGCGAAGGTACGGATGACGTACACCTCCGAGAGCGGCTGGCCTTGCGCCGAGCGTAACTGAACCCGAAACACGTCGGTGGTGTCTTTGGCCTGATCGCCGATGTACAACTCGTAGGCTGGCGGGCCGTAAGCATTGAAGCGTGGGTCGCCCACGAAGACATCATAGTTCAGGCCTCCGCCTTCGAGGTGGACGATCAGATTCTGCATGGCGTTGCCATTGAGGTCAAACACCCGCCCGGCGATGCCCATCCAGTTGCAGCCCGCCGTGTTGGCAAAGTTTTTCACATAGGTCGGCTGGTCGTTCTGCATGGTGAACTGGAAGGCCGAGCGTGTTTTCGTCGGCGTGCGGGTAGGGCCGGTGGGCGTGATGGTGGGCGTCCGGCTGGGGGTGAGCGTGATGGTGGGCGTCGAGGTCGCGGTCGGGCGCTCGGTGCCCGTCGGCGTGATGGTGGGCGTGTCGCTCGGCGTCGGCGTGTCGGTGATGGTCGGCGTCGGCGTATGCGTCCATTCCGGCGGCAGGGTGGGTACGCCCGAGGTGTTAGTGGGCGTCGCCGCAGCGGGTGGGGGGAGCAGCGTGAAGACGGCGACGACGAAGGGTGTGGGCGGCTGGAACTGGGCCGGGATCAGACCGGGGAAAGCGAACACCGCAGCCACACAGGCCACCGTCAGGCAGCTCAAAGCCAGAAAGAGCACCGCGAGAATATTGAATATGTTTCCAGACCGCGCACGCACGGATGCACCCTCCATATATCGGTACTTCGTTACGGCGTCACGAACTTTTCGACAGCGGCTTTGGCCAGCAGACCGTCCAGCCAGGCCCGGTAAGCGCGCGCCCGCAGCGCCTGCGCGGCCCCCGGGCTGAGCGGCCTTGCCGGGTCGCGCTCGAGCACCTGCACGATGTGATAGCCCAGCGCGCTGTAGATCACCTCGCTCGTCTCGCCGGGCTGCAGCGCGAACGCCGCCTCTTCCACTTCCGGCACGGTCAGCCCGCCGCGCGGGAACCAGCCGAGATCGCCGCCCGCCGCGCGGCTGCTCAGGTCCAGCGAATAGGCTAACGCCAACGATGCAAAATCCGCGCCACCTTGGATCTGTTCGAGCAGGTATTGCGCGGCGGAGGCGTCCGCGACGAGCAGCGCCTGCGCGTGAACCTGCTCGGCGGTGTCCCCCACCTGCGCGGTAACTTGCTCGGCCATGCGGGCGCGCAGACGTTCACGGCGCAGCGCCTCCCGAAACTCGTCGTCGGTGTAAAGGTTCGCGGCGAGCCAGACCAGGTAGGCTTCCGGCCCACCCAGGTCGCTCACAATTTGGGTGAGCGCCGACTCGACCTCGGTATCGGATACGGTGATCCCCGCCGCCACCGCCGCCTGCTCGACGACTTTCTGCTCGATCAGGCTTTGCAAGGCGAGGGCCGGACAGCCGGCGGGGTCCAACCCTGCCTGACCCTCGTGAAGCGCGGCCCGGCAGCGTTTTTCTTCCTTTTCGAATGCCGCGAGCGCAATCGGCTCGCCGTTCACCCTTGCCGCCAGCGGCTCGGGCGTGATCGTCGGCGTGGGCGGAACCGACGGAACCGGGGTGAGCGTGCTGACGCTCGTCACGCGGGTCGCGTCGGGGAGCGGGGCCGGGGTGGGCGGGGTGCAGGCCGCCAGCAGGCTCAAGATGACCCCGGCCCACGCGATGCGTTTCCACGTCCCCCGCGTCTTCGCGCCTCGATTCACCGATTCGATGGGGAGATTATACACGCGCAGGAGTCTGGCGCAACCTGGCAGGTGGAAGGTGGAAGATGGAAGGTGACGTTCCACTATCCACTTTCCACCTACCATCCTATCAGACTTCGTTGACCAGCGTGAAGATCACCGGGCGGCGTTTGGTTTCGGCGTAGAAGAAGTCTGCAAGGCGCTGCTGAACTTTCTCGCCCATGTTCCCGTTCGCTTTGGCGGCGGCGCTGGCGATCTCGGTCTGGGCTGCCTCGAAGAGACTCTCCGACTCGCGCACGAAGACAAAACCGCGCGTGAGGATCTCCGGTTTGCCGACGATCTGCCCGGCCTTGCTCACGCGCAGGTTGACGATCACGACTCCGCCTTCGGCGAGGGCTTCCCGCTCGCGCATCACGCTCGGGCCGATGTCGCCGACCCCGGTCCCGTCCACGTACACGTAGCCGCCGGGGATGCGCTCGCCCACTTTCAGCCGCCCGTCCTCGAACTCCAGCACCGTGCCGTTCTCGACCACGGCGATATTCTCGTCGGGAATTCCCAACTCGCGCGCGATGGCCGCGTGCTGAGTCAGATGCCGCAACTCGCCGTGGATGGGCACGAAGTTCTTCGGCTTGACCAGATGGATGAGCAGTTTCATCTCTTCCGCGCTGGCGTGGCCGCTGACGTGCACGGGCGCGATGGGGTCGTAGATCACGCGCGCGCCGCGCTGGAGCAGCTTGTTGATGGTGCGGTGCACCATTTCCTCGTTGCCAGGGATGGGGTGCGAGGAGAGCACGACGGTGTCCTTGGGGAGCAAATCGAACTGCCGGTTGCGGCCCTCCGACAGGCGGCCCAGGATGGACGAGGGCTCGCCCTGCGTCCCGGTCGTCATGATGGCGACTTTCTTGGGGGCCATCTTCAGCGCCTCTTCGGTCGGGACGATCAGCCCGTCCGGGACTTCGAGGTAGCCGAGTTTCTGCGCCATCTTGGCGTTCTCGACCATGCTCGTGCCGACGAGCGCCATCTTGCGCCCGTGGCGGGAAGCCGCGTTCGCCACCTGCTGAATGCGCGAGATGAGCGAGGCGAACGTGGCGATGAGGATGCGCCCCGGCGCTTCGCGGAAGACCTGATCGAAGGCGGGGTCAATCACCGCCTCCGAGGGCGTCCACCCCGCTTTGTCCGCGTTGGTCGAGTCCGAGAGCAGCGCGAGCACCCCGCGCCCGGAGAACTCGGCGAGCTTGGCGTAGTCGGTGGGCCAGCCGTCCACGGGCGTGTGGTCGAACTTGAAGTCGCCGGAGTGGACGATCAGCCCGGCGGGCGTGGTGATGCCCATCCCCACCCCGTCCGGGATCGAGTGGCAGACGTGGAAGAACTCGACCTCGAACGGGCCGATGTGCGTCCGGTCGCCCGCCTGGATGGTGTTGAGCTTGACGCGGTCGTACAGTTTCGCGTCGCGCAGCTTGACCTCGAGCAGGCCGCGCGTCAGCGACGTGGCGTAGATGGGCGCGTCGAGCTCGGCCATGACGTGCTTGATCGCGCCCGTGTGGTCTTCGTGCCCGTGCGTGATGATGACGCCGCGCACGGTGTCTTTCCTGTCGAGCAAATAGCGGAAGTCCGGGATGATGTAGTCAATCCCGAGCATGTCGTTTTCGGGGAACATGAGGCCCGTGTCCACGAGCAGGGAGTTGTTGCCGTACTCGAAGAGCATCATGTTCTTCCCGATCTCCCCCAAACCGCCCAGGGGGAGGATGCGAAGTTTGTTTGCCATTTTGTCTTATATTACCTTTCTGGCCCCCACCCCCGGCCCCTTCCCTGTCGCATAGCGACGGCGGAGGGGTGAGGGGAGGGGGGAATACACAAAAGCCCCGCCAGCGCTATTTCCGGGCGGGGCCAAAACGATCGAGCCGTTGAACGTGACGAGCGGGGCGAGTCAGTTCAGGCGCGTGACCTGGACGGCCTGCGGGCCATGGAGCGAGTCTTCGAGGGTGAATTCGACCTTGTCGCCTTCGAGGAGATTCTTGATCCCGTTGCCCGTGATGGCGGAGTAGTGGACGAAAACTTCCTGCCCCTCCGCCTTGATGTAGCCGTACCCCTTTGAGCCGTCGAACCAGCGCACAATCCCCGTGATGCGTTTGGACACGAAAATAAGCCCTCCGGAAATAGATGCGGCATTCTAGCATGCGGGGTGATTTCCGTCAAAGACGGAGTCAAAACCGGGCGCATTTCACGCCGGGGGCGAAAATGG
>Ga0209108_10001421_pt1 | contig 13920 bp, 18 predicted proteins | sample Rifsed10ft1_FD_184003 | JGI IMG/M metagenome (GOLD analysis project Ga0209108, IMG submission 184003) | Soil microbial communities from Rifle, Colorado, USA - sediment 10ft 1 (version 2) | ecosystem: Environmental > Terrestrial > Deep subsurface > Rock core/Sediment | place: Rifle, Colorado...
CGAACACATCGTGGTCAGCGCCGGCGGGACCCGTGAGCCCATCGACCCCGTGCGCGTGATCACGAATCGTTCCAGCGGCAAGATGGGCTACGCCGTCGCAGAGGCGGCGCGCGACCGCGGCGCGAAGGTAACGCTGGTCTCGACAGAGGCCGGCCTGCCGTTGCCCTACGGCGTCGAGTTGGTAATGGTCGAGACCGTCGCGCAGATGCGGGAGGCGGTGCTGAGCGCCTGTGGGACCGCCGACGCCTTAATCATGGCCGCCGCGGTGTCCGATTACCGCCCGGCGGAGGCTGCGGACCACAAGCTGAAGAAGGGCGAGGGCGGCATGATGCTGCCGCTGGTCAAGAACGACTCGTTCTTTCCGGAGGTGCCGTCGTCCGTGGTGAAAGTCGCGTTCGCCGCCGAGACGGAGAACGTCATCGAGAACGCTTTGCGCAAACCGCAAACGCACGGCGAGCTGGACTTGATCGTGGCCAACGACGTGTCTGCACCAGACGCCGGCTTCGGCGTCGACACCAACCGGGTCACGATCCTGCACAAGGACGGCACGCGGCTGGATCTGCCGCTGCTCAGCAAGTACGACGTGGCGCGACACATCCTCGATCGCGTGAAAGTGCTCCTCGTGGAGCGCGGCTAATTCACACTTTTCACAGCCCGATCAGCCAACCAGCACAGGCGTGAGCAGTACAACCAGGAGCACCGCCGGCCAGACGCGCCCGCGCAGCAGGTTGTAGTTTTCCAGCAGCGTCGACCAGCTCTGGCGTGCGATGTAGTGCCCGAAGCCGAACTCAAAGGCGATCGTGAGCAGCAGCCACATGACGCCGAGCGCAATCAACCAGCCCTGACTGTAGTCGCCGACGATGCTGAGGAAGACGTTGATCTCGACAAACAGCGCCAGGCAGAGGATCGCTGTGCTGAGCAAGTGTGCCAGGTACTGGTTGACCGACGTCTCCAGCACCGAGACGCGGAAGATGCCGTTCGCGATGGCGGTTGCCATGAACACGACCCAGGCGACGTAGCCAAAGATCAACAGCATGTGACGATGTTGGCCTGCCGCGCTTCCTGGCTCAAGCACCGCAGGCCACCACTACAATGCAAACGTGAGCCTGGAAAAGCTGCGCAAGCGCCTGCTGATCTCGCTGGTCCTGGGAGCCGTCGTTTTTATCGGGCTCAGCGCGTACGCGGACTTCAGCGACGTCATCGATGGCCTCGGCAACTTCAAGTGGCAGTACTTGCCGATTGTCCTCGGGCTGACGTCGGCGAACTACGTCCTGCGCTTCCTGAAGTGGCAGTTCTACCTCAGGACGATTGGCGTCCAGGACCTGGCGCCGCGACAGAGCGCCCTCATCTACTTCGCCGGGCTGGGCATGGTGGTGACGCCCGGCAAGGTGGGTGAGTGGCTGAAATGCTATCTCCTGCGTGAGTTGCACGGCACCTCGTTCAGCCGCTCGGCGCCGATTGTGATCGCGGAGCGTCTGACGGACAGCCTGGGGCTCGTCGTGCTAGGCGCAGCGGGGTTAGTGGTGTTTGGAGACGCGTGGCCGGCATTCGTCGCCGTCGTCCTTGGGGGCGCCGCAATGTTCTATGTCGTGCGCAACCGGCCGCTGTCGTTCTGGCTGTTGCACCGGCTGGAACGCGTGCCCCTGGTCGCCCGCTTCGCCAGCCACGCCGAGGAGTTCTACACCAGCAGCTACTCGCTGCTCTCCCCCTGGGCACTCGGCTCGATGACGCTGCTCAGCGTGATCTCCTGGGGCTTCGAAGTGCTGGCGTTCTACGTCGTGCTGCTGGGGGTCGGAGTCGAGGGTGGCGCCGATACGCTGCTCAAAGCGTCGTTCATCATGCCGGCCGCGACGCTGGCGAGCGCGCTATTGCTGACGCCCGGGGGCCTGGGCGTAGCCGAGGGTGGCATCACCGGCCTCTGTCAGGTGCTCCTGGACCTCACGAAATCCAACGCGGCAGTCGCGACGCTGGTGATTCGGTTCGGGACGCTATTGTTCGGCGTTATCGTTGGTCTCGTGGCGCTGGCGCTGGTCAGCCGTCACCTCACTGCCTCAGGCGCCGACGCCACCCTGGATGCGGCGCAAGAGGGCCTGGCGCCGCCGTGAGCAGCGTGGTCGCCCGCGTGTTGCCGCGCGATCCTGCCGGCCGCGCGGCAGCGCTCTCGATCTACATGAACGCGGTGCTGATGGTGCTCAAGGTTGGCGTCGGGCTCGCCGCGGGCAGTGTCGCCGTGCTTTCCGACGGCATCGACAGCGGGCAGGACCTCGTCGCCGCGATGATCTCGTTCATCAGCGTGCGAATCGGCGCCCGCCCGGCCGACGCCGCTCATCCCTACGGTCACGGACGCGCCGAAACCGTGGCGGCCGGGATCCAGTCGCTGCTGATCGGCGGCGGCGGCGTGTTCATCGTGGTGCGCGCCGTCATGCGCCTGCTCGACCCGCCGGACGACATCGGCTACGACGTGGCGCTGGTTGCGATGGTGATAGCAGCCGTGGCCAACGCAGCGCTGGTGCAATACACGGGCCGTGTTGCCAGGCAGACGGGGTCGCCGGCGATGATGTCTGAGACCCGCCATCTGTGGACGAACGTGGTGCAGGCCTGTGCGGTCATCACGGGCCTGGCGCTGGTCGGAGTTACGGGCGAGGTGGTTTTCGACGCGCTGCTCGCGCTGGCCCTCGGCGTCTACCTGCTCTGGGTCGCCGGACACATCTTCTGGACCTCTGTAGGTGACGTTCTGGACGTCAGCCTCACGCAAGACGAGATGGCGCGCATAGAGGCGGCGATCCTGGAGGAAGGTGACGTCGTCTCCGGCTTCCACAGGTTGCGTGCCCGGCGTTCCGGTCAGGCCCGTCAGGTCGATTTCCACCTCATCCTGCCGGCGAGTCTCAGCCTTGCCGACGCGCACGATATCGCCGAACGGGTCGAAGGCCGCATCGAGTCGCTTTGGCCGGGCACCGTAGTCACGATTCATACGGAACCAGCGGACGGCCGCTTTCTCGGCCCGTTGGAGGAGCCGGCTTCTCACGGGCGTGAGGGTGAAGAATCGCCTTGAGCCTCCCGCCGGCAGCCGGTGTCCTATAATCCGATTCGAGGTAGTTCAGATTCGCAGCGCATGAAGAAACGCTACCGGCGCATCGTCGCTAAATTCGGCACGAACGTCCTGACGAACGGCGAGCAGCTGGACCTGGTGCAGGTCGGGCGGCTGGTTGCGCAGGTCGCTGTGCTGCACGAGGCCGGCATCCAGGTGATCGTCGTCAGCTCGGGCGCGGTGGCTGCCGGGCGCTCCCGGCTGGGCATCACGCGTCCCCGGCGCGACATCCCGTTTCGTCAGGTACTGGCAGCCGTGGGCCAGGGACAGCTGATGCAGATGTACGACAAGCTGTTCGGCGAGCACGGCATCAACGTGGCGCAGGCGCTGCTCACCCGCCGCGATCTCTCGGACCGCCTCAGCTATCTGAACGCGCGCAACACGTTGCTGGCGCTGCTCGACTATAAGGTCGTGCCCATCGTCAACGAGAACGATGCCGTGGCCATCGAGGAGCTGGAGGAGTCCCGCATCGGTGAGAACGACACGCTGGCGGCGCTGACGGCCAACCTCGTCGACGCGGACCTGCTGGCGCTGCTCATGACGCGCGAGGGCCTGTTCACCGCCGATCCCTCGGTGGACCCGAATGCCACGCTGGTCCGTCGAGTGGACCGCATCGACGCGACGGTCGAGGGCTATGCCGGCGCCAGCGAGCGTCAGGGCACCGGCGGCATGATCACCAAGCTGCAGGCGGCGCGCCTGGCCACCGCGGGCGGCGCCGACGTGGTGATCGCCAGCGGGCTGGAGCCGGACGTCCTGCCCCGACTGGCGCAGGGCGAGGCCATAGGAACGATGTTCCCCTCCTCCTCCGACCGCATCGAGAGCCGCAAGCGCTGGATCCTCTCGGGGCTGTCGATCAAAGGCAGCGTGGTGGTCGATGAGGGCGCCGCGAAAGCGCTGCGCGAGCGCAAGACCAGCCTGCTGCCTGCCGGCGTCAAGGACGTCTGCGGCGACTTCCAGCGCGGCGATACGATCGAGGTGGCGACGGTGGCGGGCGAGCGCGTCGGCAGCGGCATCGCCAATTACAACTCGGAGGATCTGCTGGCGTTGCGCGGCGCCAAGTCGTCGCAGATTGCTACCATCCTCGGTCACGACTATGGGGCGGAAGCCGTGCACCGCGATAACCTGGTGCTGGTCTAGGTGAGGCTGAGATGAACATAGACGCGACTTTGCTCTCCCAGGCGCAGGCCGCCAAGGCCGCCGCCCGCAAGCTGAGCGGCCTATCCACGCCGATCAAGAACCGCGCCCTGGAGGCCATCGCCGAAGCGCTGATCACGCGTCAGGACGAGATCCTCGCCGCCAACAACCAGGATGTCGAGCGTGCCCGCGACTCCGGCCTGGCTGAGGCCCCCCTAAACCGCCTGCGCCTGACTCCCGAGAAGCTGCAGGGCATCGCTGCCGACGTGCGAACCGTGGCGCGTCTCGAAGACCCGGTGGGCGAGGTGATCGACGGCCGGCGGCTGCCCAACGGGCTCAACGTCAGCCGCCGTCGCGTGCCCCTCGGCGTGCTGGCGGCTGTGTTTGAGAGCCGGCCCAACGTGACCATCGATATCGCGGCGTTGTGCCTCAAGTCTGGCAACGCCTGCGTCATCCGCGGCGGCAGTGAGGCGATTCGCTCGAACACCGTCCTCGCCCGCGTGGCGCGCGAAGCAGAGGTCGCTGCCGGGGTGCCTGAGGGCGCGCTGCAGTTCATCGAGAACACGGACCGCGCGCTCGTTGGACAGATGCTGACTCTGCGCGAGTACATCGATATCGTGGTGCCCCGTGGCGGCGCGGAGCTGATCCGTTTCGTGGCGGAGAACGCGCGCATGCCCGTCCTGACCGGCGGCGTCGGCGTCTGCCACACCTACGTTGACCGTGAGGCTGACCTCGAAAAGGCGGTGAGCATCGCGCTCAACGCCAAGACGCGCAACTGGTCGATCTGCAACGCGCTGGATACGTTGCTCGTGCACGCTGACGTCGCGGTGGGCTACTTGCCCCGCGTTGCGCAGGTCCTGGCAGAGAAGGGCGTGGAGCTGCGCTGTGACGAACGGGCGCTCAGTGTCCTCGAGAAGGCCGGCGATGGCGTCAAGGCGGTCGCGGCCAAGCCGGAGGACTTCGGCCAGGAGTTCCTGGCGGCCATTGCGGCGGTCCGCGTCGTGGACTCGCTGGACGAGGCGCTGGACCACATTGCCGAGTACGGCACCGGGCACTCGGACGCCATCGTCACGGAGGACTTCAGCGCCGCCAAGCGCTTCACCGACGAAGTGGACACCGCCGTGGTCTACGTCAACGCGTCCACGCAGTTCACGGACGGCGCGCAGTTCGGCCTCGGCGCTGAGATCATCGATTCGACGCAGAAGACGATCGCGCGCGGCCCCGTGGGCTTGCGCGAGATCACGACGTACAAGTGGATCGTGCAGGGCGAAGGACAGATCCGGCCTTAGGAGCGAAGGGGGCCGCGAATCTCTCGCTTCTACGGCATCTCGATATACATGTTCTACAATGAGCACGAACCGCCGCACTTCCACGCGAAGTACAGCGGATTCAGCGCCCAGGTGAACATTGGCTCAGTTGGCTCAGTTCAGGTGACCAGAGGTGATCTCCCTCGCAGGGCGCGAGGGCTTGTAGCGGAATGGACGGTGTTGCACCGGCCTGAGCTGCTTGAGAAATGGGCGCTCGTTCAACGCCGTCTCCCCTTGAAGCAGGTGCAGCCGCTCGAATGAAGAAGCATCATGAAATCCCAGTCGTAACCGAGGTGAAAGTCGTTCGACCTTACGTCCTGGAGGTTCACTTCCGGGACGGAGCGTGTCGTCGCGTTGACCTGAAAGATGAGCTTTGGGGTGAGGTATTCGAGCCTCTGAAGGATCCTGACTTCTTTGCGACCGCCACGGTCGATGAGGAGGCGGGCACCGTTGTTTGGCCCAATGGCGCAGACCTGGCCCCCGAATTTCTCTACGAGACCCCAGAGGCGGAGTAAGAGTGGCGAAGTACAACTTTGAGCGCGAGACCCGCACGCTCCAGTCCGAGAGCTTTGTGATTGAGTCCGAGGGTGACGAAGTCGGCCGCGTTGACCTGCACTACGCCAATAGCACCGCTTACGCCACGCTCTGCGTGCCCGGCGACTTCGATGACCAGGCGATCGAGGACCTGATCGGCGAGATCGACGAGCGCCTCGTGATGAGCTGGGAGCCGCTGCGCGACGATTTCATCGTCACGGTCTGGGCCGGCCGTGAGGTGGGCGTCTTCTCCGAGACCGGCGATGACGACGATGAAGACGAAGATGACAAGGACGACGACCTCGAGACGACCAACGGCAGTCGCTAGCTAACTTGACGCAGTTCCCCCTCGGCGAATCGCTGTCCTCTGACGCTTTGGCGCCACGAGACGCGCTGCCGTTGAAACCGGAGGCGGTGACGCTGACGGGCCGCTTCGTGCGCCTGGAGCCGCTGGACGTTGAGCGTGACGCTAGGCCGCTGTTCCGTGTCTCGAACGGCGATGCGGTGACTATCGGGGATCGCCATAGCGACGCCTACGACGCCGAGAGGCTGATCTGGCGCTATCTGCCCTACGGGCCGTTTGCATCTGTGCGAGAGCTGGCTGAGCACCTTGGGAGTCTCGCTGACACTGAGCGGATGCGGGCCTTCACTGTATTCGACCTCGCCACCGGCCATCAGGCCGGCTCGCTGTGTTACAGCGCCAACTTCCCCGAGCACTTGAAGATCGAGATTGCGCACGTCTGGTATTCGCCGCTGGTCCAGCGCACCAAGGCAAACCTGGAGTCCACCTACCTACTGCTCAAGAACGCTTTCGAACTGGGATATCGGCGCCTTGAGTGGAAATGCGACTCGCTGAACGAGCGTTCGCGACGTTCCGCTTTACACATGGGCTTCAGGTTCGAGGGCATCCAGGACGCGCACTACGTCATCAAAGGCCGCAACCGCGACACAGCCTGGTTTCGCATGCTGGCGGACGAGTGGCCAGGCGTGCGGGTGCGTTTAGCGGCAATGCTCGAAACCTGATGGCCGGGGAATCTGAGCCCGCCGAACCTACCCATTCGCGCGCAGCCGCGAACCGTGTCCTCGCCGGCGTACTCGGCGTCAGCCTGACGACGGTGATCGGCAGCGCCGGGGTGCTGGCTGTCTACTACCCGCTGCGCCACTCCGCGTACGAGGTGCAGTGGCTCCTCGTGTTCGTCCTCATGCTGTTCGAAAGCGCTGCCGTACACCTACCCAGCGAAGTGATCCTGCCCGCCGGCGGCTGGCTCATCGTCCGTGAGCACGAGCTTGGGGTCGCCGGTGTGCTGGGCCTGAGTATGGTGGCGGCGCTGGGTAACACGGCTGGCTCAGGATTGCTCTATACCGCCGGTCGCTTTGGTGGGCGGCCGCTGGTGCGGCACTTTGGCCGCTACTTCCTGCTGCACGAATCAGACCTCGATCGGGCGGAGCACTGGTTTGTGCAGCGCCACACCTGGGCGGTTCTCCTGACACGAGTGGTGCCGGTTATACGCACATACTCCGGCTTCGCTGCCGGGGCGTTGCGGCTGCCCATCATGCCCTTTTTCGTGCTGACCTTCGCCGGCTCTTTCGCCTGGTGCCTGCCGTTTGTGGCGTTGGGCGCGCTGCTGGGTTCGCAGTGGGATGTGATTGAGGGGCCGGCGAAGATCGTGGGCATCGCAGTGCTGGCCGCGATCCTGACGTTCGTGCTCTGGTTCAGCCTGAGGAGCCCAAGGCAGGCAGGCTAACCGCCGGGTCCCGGGTTGCGGATCGGCCGGCGCGTTTCCACCAGGAATGGGATGTCGACCTGGGCGCTGGCCGAGCGCGCCACGAGATCGAAGCGGCCGACCTTCAGCTCGGCGCCGTCCGGCGCGGTCTCCAGACGGAAGTGCGCCACGAAGCCACCAGAACCATCGGTAAGGACGGTGGCGTACGGTGGCGCCTTGACGCCGGCAGGCACACTGCCCGTGAGGTCCACCAGGATGCCCGAGGGCCAGCCGCTACCCGTAACCGTGAGCTCGCTACCGGGAGGGCCGCTACGCGGGTCTACGACAGCCGTAGGGCCGCTGGTGGGTCGGGTGGGCGCTGTAGTCGGTCTCGGTGGCGTGCTCTCCCCGGATGAAGAGGACGAAGGGGCTTTCTCGTCGCCACCGCAGGCCACGGCGAGCGTCACGAGGCCGGCGGCAAACAGCAGCGCGATGCGAATTACCATGCTTCGATTTTGCCGTGAACCGCGCTACGAAGTCGAGAGGCCTGGTCTGTCCGGAGCCACGAGCTGAGGTCGAGCAGGCGCGCATCGATGAACTCAAACGCTGATTCGCGGTCGAAGACGTCATCGCTGGCGGCTGCTTCGGTGACGAGACCGTCGACGAGGTGGTCGAAGCGGCTCTCGACGGCACGCTGTACCTGCTCGCTGGAGACTGAGGCAGACAGAGCTTCTCCCAGCAATCGGGAGAGCTGAGTCAGCGCTTCAGGGTCGGTGGCCATGACGGCCGCTGGGTTCAGGTAGCCCTGGGGGTGGTGGCGCCGCGTACCTTGTTGTAGCAGGAGCTACAGTACACGGGGCGGTCGCCGCGCGGGATGAAGGGTACCTCTGTCATGACGCCACACTCGGCGCAGGCGGCCGGGTGCATCTGGCGCGGGGTCTTACCACCAAAGCTGGCGAATACACCGTAACGCACGTAGCCTTCCTCAGGCTCCGCAGCCCGGGCAGTGCGACGTGCCGTGCGGCAACGCGGGCAGCGCGCGGGCTCGTTCTGGAGGCCCTTGGCTGCATAAAACTCTTGCTCGCCCGCAGTGAAGACGAACCCGTTACCGCAGTCCTTGCAGGCGATTTCTTTGTCAACGTAGGCCAATGCGGTGCATCCTCCCTTGGTGGCTCTGGCCGAGCAAACCTTGCGAATCTTAAGAAGCGGGCCGCCTTAGGGCAAGCCTGCAGAAACGCCGCTTCTCGCAGGTGTGGCTCAAATGACTCTTCGGCAAAAAGTGGAAGCTAGAATAGTCTCGATATGCCTGAAGTGCCCGATCTCGAGGCGATACGCAAGTTCTTCAATCGTACCGTGGCCGGTGAGACCATCGAGAAGGTCGACACTCCGATTCCTGTCGTTATCAGAGTACCACGAGAGGAGTTCGTCCGTCTCTTGACCGGCGATACACTCGGCGAGGTCCACCGGCATGGCAAGTTCCTGCTGTTCACGCTCGCCAGCGGCCGCCTCATGGTGGTTAACGCCATGCTGACGGGCCGGTTCTCCCTGGTTGAGCCGTCTCGAAAGCGTCACGCCCGCACCTGCTTTGTTCTCGGTCTGAGCGGCGGCAAGGAGCTGCGCTACGCCGATCAGCGCCTCATGGGACGCGTGTACCTGGCCACGCCGGAGACGCTGGAGACGCTGCCCCAGTTTGCGGAGATGGGACCTGACGTGCTCTCGCCCTCGCTGACGGAGGAGGTCTTTCGGGATCGGCTGCGCAAGTACACCGGGCAGATCAAGAGCGTGCTGGTCAACCACAAGTTCGTCGCGGGCATCGGCAACGCTTACGCGGACGAAATCCTCTGGGCGGCGCGCGTGCACCCCTACCGCAAGCGCAGCCAGATGAGCGATGACGAAATCGGCGCGCTCTACCGCGCGACCGGTGACGTGCTCAACTGGGCGGAGCCGATCGTCTGGGAGAAGATGGGCGAATCGCTGGACTACAAGGAATGGCGCGATCATCTGCGCGTGCACCGTCGCGGCGGCGAGCCCTGCCCGCGCTGCGGCACGACGATCAGCGAGATCACCGCCGGCCAGCGGATCACGAACTTCTGCCGGACGTGCCAGCCCGAAGTGCCCAGGGGCTTCTAGAAGGCGTTGATCGCGTCTTTGAACTCGCCCGGAAGGATGAGTTTGAGCACGGGGATGACGTCCAGGAAGAACGGCGCCAGGGCCGAATCCTCGACAGCACCGTCGAAGCCTAACGACGTAAACGTGATCATCAAGATCAGCCCGATCTCCACGAAGACGAAACCTTTGATGAAACCGATGACGGCGCCGCCGACCGAGTCTGCCAGACCCAGGAGCAGCAACGAGGCCGCTTGTTTGAGGAACAGGGCTGTGAGCTGCGATGCCAGGATTGTGGCGCCGAAGATCATCGCGAAGGCGATGATGCGCGCCGTCTCCTCGTTGTCGACGGCCACGCCCACGTCCTCCGCGAGCTCCACGTAGAAGAGACCTGCGAGTGCGACCGCGAATACGGCCCCGACGATGGTGATGACTTCCCTGATCATGCCGGCGTGGAACGCGGCATAGGTAAACCAAATCATCGTGGCGAGGATTGCGACGTCGATCCAGCTCAAGCAGCGACCTTTCGAGTCCAGCTATTCACTGAGTTATCGACCGCAATGCGCAGCCGGCGCACTGCTGTCAGGCTTCCCCGCCAACCGGCAGAGTTTAGCACAGGTCAAGAATGTCGACTCTGCGACGCCCTGACGCCGGGACTGGTGCACATGTTGCGCCGGCTTAGAGGGGTCGCGCCGGCTGGGGACCAGCGCCCCTTGCGCCGCTTTAGCGGGGTCCGGGGTGCCCCCGGTTTCCAATGTATAATCCGTCCACTAATTGGCGGGGGCAGGCAGATCAACGAGAAGCTGAAGCTGCTGCTGGAGCAGGTTGCGGGCGGCGCCGTTGGCGTCGATCAGGCGCTGGGCCAGCTGCGTCACCTGCCGTACGAAGACCTGGGCTTCGCCAAGCTCGACCACCACCGCGGTATCAGAGACGCGCTGCCGGAGGCCGTCCTGGGGTTAGGCAAGACGCCTGACCAGGTCGCGGCCATCGGTGAGAAGCTCGTGGCGCAGTCGGGACGGCTGCTGGTCACGCGCCTCGACCGCGATGGCTATCGCGCGCTCCGTACCGCCGTCCCGGATGCCGAGTACGACGAGCTGGCGCGCGTGGCCTATGTTGACCGCGAGCCCCGTACGCTGCTCCCGGGCGTGTCGATCGTCTGTGCCGGCACGTCCGATCTGCCGGTGGCGCGCGAGGCGCAGATCACGGCGCGCCTGGCCGGCAGCGACGCCTCGCTGATCAGCGACGTCGGTGTGGCCGGCATTCACCGCCTGTTCGACCAGCTTCCCGCGCTGGTGCAGGCTAACGTGATTGTAGTGATCGCAGGCATGGAGGGCGCGCTGCCCAGCGTCGTAGCAGGGCTCGTCGCTGTGCCGGTGGTCGCCGTGCCGACGTCAATCGGCTACGGCGCGAGCTTCAACGGCCTGGCGCCGCTGCTGGCGATGCTCAACAGCTGCGCTGCCGGCGTCTCCGTCGTGAACATCGATAACGGGTTCGGCGCCGGCTACCTGGCTGCCGTGATCAACAACCTCGCGCACCAGGCCCCGCGCGCCGACTAGACCCGCCGGCATGCCGCGCGTGGCCTACTTCGACTGCTTCTCCGGCGCCAGCGGCGACATGGTTCTCGGCGCGCTGCTCGACGCGGGCCTCTCTTTCGAGGCGCTGCGGGACGAGGTCGAGAAGCTGGCGCTCCCTCCCGGGGCCTTCGAGCTGCAGGTCAACCGGGTGCAGCGCGCCGGTTTCGCGGCAACGAAGCTGGACGTGATCGTCACCGAGCCGCCGCGCCACCGCTCGCTGGCCGAAGTACTGGACGTCGTCAGACGCTCGAGTTTGCCCGAGACGGATCGGGAGCGAATCTCGGGTGTGTTTCAGGCGCTCGCTGAGGCCGAGGCGAAGGTCCACGGCAGCAGCGTTGAGGCGGTTGAGCTGCACGAGGTCGGTGCCGTGGACGCGCTCGTGGACGTGACCGGCGCTGTGGCCGGGCTGAGGCTCCTGGACGTGCAGGAGGTCTACGTCTCGGCGCTGCCTCTGGGACGTGGCGAGACAACGGGGAGACACGGCGTCCTGCCGCTGCCGGCGCCCGCGACGCTGGAGCTGATCGCCCGGGCCCAGGCGCCGATCGTCGACGGTGAAGGCCCGCGAGGCGAGCTGGTCACGCCAACGGGTGCGGCGCTGCTGACGACGCTGGGCCGCTTCCAGCGTCCGGCGATGCGCATCGATACGGTGGGCTACGGCGCCGGCGGTCGCGACCCCGCGGACCGTCCGAACATCCTGCGTGTCTGGCTCGGGGAGACGGAGCCGGCGGGCAAACACCTGCGCCTGATCGAGACGAACATCGACGACATGACGGCCGAACTGCTGGCGTATACGCAGGAGGCGCTGATGGCCGCGGGCGCCGCGGACGTCTGGTTCACGCCGATTCAGATGAAGAAGAGCCGTCCGGCGGTGATGCTCTCGGTGCTCTGTCAGGAACCGCTGGAATCGCAGATGGTCACGCTGTTGCTGCGTGAGACGAGCACGCTGGGCGTACGAGTGCGCGACGTGAGCCGCTACGAGGCAGAACGCGACGTCTTCGAGTTCGAGTCCAGCCTGGGGCCGGCGGCGGTCAAGGTGAAGCGCCTGCCGGGCGAAGCCCCTCGCGTCGCGCCGGAGTACGAGGTGTGCCGCCGCATCGCGCAGGAGAAGTCGCTGCCGTTGGCTGAGGTGTACCGCATCGTGGCGGCGGAGGCGGAGCAAAAACTTCGTCGCGAGTAGGTCGCGGCTAACGTGAACGTCATGTTGACGCGGCAACAGAGGCCTGCCTACGATCACAAGACCCCATGAAACCAGAACGTCTCAGCGAGACCGTCGAAGACTACTTGCAGCTGATCTACACCATGCGACGCGAAGGCGCGCCGGTCATCGCCGCGCGCGTCAAGGAGCGCAAAGGCGTCTCAGCCCCAACCGCGTGGGCGACGTTGAAGCGCATGGAGCGCGACGGCCTGGTCACGCTGGCTCCTGACCACCACATCGAGCTCAGCGCTCAGGGCCAGGAGATGGCAGAGTCGATCATCCGGCGTCACATGCTGGCGGAGCGGCTCTTAACGGACATCCTCAAGCTCGACTGGGCGGACGTTCACGACGAGGCGCACCACGTCGAGCACGCGATCTCGCCGCTGATCGAGAAGCAGATCCTGGCGATCCTTCACAACCCGGAGACCTGCCCCCATGGCAACCCGATTCCCGGTCTCGCGTCCAACGCTCCCTCGACGGCCTTCCCGCTGCGCGACGCCAAGGAAGGCGCCTCTTTGGTGGTGAACAACATCGCCGAGCATGCGGAAGATGACGCGGCGCTGATGCACTACCTCGAACGCAACCACCTCATCCCCAACACGCGGCTCACCGTCGACGAGGTCGAGCTGTCGAACGCCACCATCACCGTGTCGCTGGTGGACCACGGCGCGCAGAAGGTAGCTGTGGGCCTGCCGACGGCTGACTTGATCCTCGTCCGCCCGGAGTAATCACATGGCGAGCTTCACCCTCGAAGTCCCGTTCGGCGTGTTGTTCGCCGAGGTTACGTCCACGGGCGTGCGGCGCCTCGATTTCCTCGGCGCGCTGCGCGAACCGCCGCTGAAGCGCGTCGAGGACCGCTCCTGGCAGGTCAGCGACGAACCGATGTCGCCGGACGAAATGGTGATCGCGCGGCAGCTCGAGGAGCAACTGGGAGAGTACTTCGATGGCACACGCAGGGAGTTCGACATCCCGATCGACCTTGGCGGTGGCAGCGAGTTCCGGCGGCGCGTCTGGCAGGTCGTGGCCAACATCCCCTTCGGCAAGACGCTGAGCTATGGAGAGGTCGCGGCGGAGGCGGGCAACCCGAATGCCTATCGCGCGGCCGGCAGCGCTTGCGGCGCCAACCCAATCGTCATCCTCATCCCCTGTCATCGCGTGGTCGGCTCCGACAAGCGATTGCACGGCTTCGGTGGCGGCCTCGACACGAAGGCCTGGCTCCTGCAACACGAAGGCCAGCCGATCGGGCGGCAGCGGGAGCTCGTGGCGGTCTAGATGGGCT
>Ga0209108_10001425_pt1 | contig 13908 bp, 14 predicted proteins | sample Rifsed10ft1_FD_184003 | JGI IMG/M metagenome (GOLD analysis project Ga0209108, IMG submission 184003) | Soil microbial communities from Rifle, Colorado, USA - sediment 10ft 1 (version 2) | ecosystem: Environmental > Terrestrial > Deep subsurface > Rock core/Sediment | place: Rifle, Colorado...
GGGCCGCCAGCACCAGCCACTTGGCGTTGTCCGCAATCCGGACGACGAGTCCGAACCCCCCGGGGGGCGGGTACACCTTTGGGTTCCGATGCCGGGCGATGCTCCCCGGCTTGTTGAATGCCTTGAAGACCACCCCGCTCTTCGGTTGACCGAAATAGAGGTGACGCGTCGCGAGCTTCCACCCGAGCCAGGTCTCGAGATCCTTGCTAAGCCGGGTCTTCCCCGAGCCGTCGGCGCCGATGGCGGCGATGAGCGGAGCAATGCCGGCAAGGCGGCGGGAAGGTATCCCCAGTCCGAGCCTGCGCATCCACGTCTTGGATCGGAATCTCAGCGAGATGCGTTTGGGTACCGCCCGGTAGCGAGGGAGACGCTCGTACTTGCGGAGACGTTTGCGGAGGGATCGTTTGCGATCTCGCGCATAACGCCCGTCGACTCGACCGGCTGTCGACCGGTCGTAGAACTCCAACAACTCGTCACCGCCGATGTCGAGAGGGCTCGATTCGGCAGCCTCCGCCAGCCGTGCGCGGTCGGCGCGCTCCCCGAGCCATGCCACCTCCTTCTGGATTCGCTCCGGCAGAGGTGAGCCTCCCTTGACGAGCGATCTGAGGAGCTGGCGATTGGTCGTCTTCAGCATCGACCTGATGTAGAGCAGGAGAAACTCATGCTCGGGTTGGGGGACGGGAACGCCTTCGAGTTCGGCGGGGTGGGAGAGGAGCCAGCCTTCGAGGGGCAGATGGTGATTCTTGACCAGCTGCTCACCGAGGACCAGCCGGAAATGGACATCGAGGTGGACCAGGGCGCCGGTGGCCTGGTCGAATCCGAGATGACCTTCTAGGCCAGGTATCGCTCTGGCCTTGGGCGGGAGCATCGAGATGAAGCCGAGCTTGCGCAGCACCGCCTCGAAGACGGCGCGATCGCCCGAATCGACCAGAAGATCGAGGTCGGTCTCGCCCCTCAGCGCCGCAGGCAGATGCTCGTTGCTCTTCCAATGGAGATATGCCACAGCCTCGTTGTCGAGGGCGGCGAACAGGGCGCGTACGAGTCGAAGTTCGTCCAAGGGCCTTTCCGTTTGACGACTCAGGGTCAGGTCAGGCTATCCGGCGAGGTCGAGCCGACAGCATTTAGCGGGGCGATCCTTAGTGTGCATCGGATGACGCCAGACGAACATCGGGCCTCGAGCCTCCCTGAGGGTGCCGACGAGCTCGTCCGCTACGAAACGCCGGCGGGGCCAGAGCACTACACCAAGAATGGAAAACTCAAGAGCGCGTTTTACGAGAAGGAACTTGCCCGGCTTCAGGAGGAGTTGGTCAAGCTCCAGTATTGGGTCGTGGACCAGGGTCTCCGGGTGCTGATCATCTTCGAAGGAAGGGGCTCGGCAGGAAAGGGCGGAGTGATCACCAAGATCACCGAGCGAACCAGTCCGAGGATCGTAAAGATCGTTGCCCTTCCCAAGCCGACCGAGCGCGAGCAAACGCAGTGGTACTTCCAGCGATACGTGGCGCACCTGCCCGCCGCCGGTGAGATCGTCCTCTTTGACCGCAGTTGGTACAACCGGTCAAACGTCGAATGGGTGATGGGGCTCTGTGGCGATGATGACCACCAGGAGTTCCTGCGCTCGTGCCCGGAGTTCGAGCGGATGTTGGTCCGCTCCGGCATCACCCTCCTCAAGTACTGGTTCTCCGTGAGCTACGAAGAACAGGCGAGGCGCTTCGAATCGAGAAACAGGGAGCCCTTGAAGCGCTGGAAGCTATCCGACGTCGACCTGGAGGAGCACCGTATGTATGTGCCCTACTCGATGGCCAAGGACATGACTTTCCAGCACACGGACATCAAGCAGGCTCCCTGGTATGTGGTGCCCTCGGACGACAAGCTGCGGGCGCGCCTGAACTGCATCAGCCACATCCTCAACCAGTTCGAATACCAGGACCTCACCCCTGATCCGGTGGAGCTCCCGGCCATGGAGGACATGGCCTATGTCAGGCCGCCGTTCCACGAGCAGACCCTGGTGGACCAGGTCTACTAGAACGCGGAGACCGTCCCCGCCCACTCACCGCACGAGGAACCCCTGCCCGAGGGAGTCCTTGGGGTCGATCCAGTACTCGCTGCGCCCGATGATGTGCGCCCGCCCCCCGATCTCGGGGATCACGGCCGGATGACCGCCGTACTCGGTGGCCTCCACCACCGATCCGGTGAAGGTGCTCCCGACGATGCTCTCTACCACGATCGTCTCGCCGACATCCAGGTCCCCTCGGGCGTGGTTGATGGCGAGCCGCCCGCTGACACCGGTGCCGGTTGGGGAGCGGTCGAGCTCGCCTTCGGCAAAGGTGCAGACGTTCCGGGAATGATGCCCCGGGTCCTCGGCGGGCCCGAAGAAGATCACCCCGTAGAGGAAGCTCAGGTCGGCTTCGAGGGGATGGCGGATCTCCCTCGATGCGATGACCGCTTTCTTGATGGCACGACCGGTCTCGATCAAGCGGGAGGCGTCGGCGGGGCCACAGGTCAGGCCAACCTGGGAAACGTCGACGTAGGCATAGAACGCCCCGCCAAAGGCCAGGTCGTAGCGGAGCTCGCCGATGCCGGGGACTTCGACCGTGGCATCGAGTTCGACCACGAACGAGGGCACGTTGCGGAAGCGGACCGTGCCGACCGCACCCCCTTCCACGCTGGCCGTCGCCATGACCTGTCCGGCGGGGGTGTCGATGCCGATCGTGGTCTCCGGCCCGGAGACCGGGAGGATCCCGGTGTCCAGCGCAACCTTGGTCAAGGCGATGATCCCGTGCCCGCACATCGTCGAAAAGCCGGCGTTGTGCATGAAGAGGACCGAGAGGTCGCTGCCCTCCATGGTGGGGGACCCGATCAACCCCCCATACATGTCGGCGTGGCCCCTCGGCTCCCACATCAGGATCCGGCGTAGACGGTCAAGATGGGTTTCGGCATATCGGCGCCGCTCGAGGACGGTCCCACCCTCGGGCTGTGGCACGCCTGAGATCACCACCCGGAACGGCTCTCCGCCGGTGTGGGAGTCGACAACTGTCACCCGCTGCCACCCGGAGGGCGGCTGCCAGTCGAGGGGTGCGTCGAGGTCCATTCGACACCGAGAATAGGGATGCCCCCCGGCCCCTGACCTACCATCCGCCGGTGACCACTGTTGCCGACGTTCTCGCCTCATTGGCGGCCACGATCCGTCCCGAAACCGCAGCCAGTTGGGACCCGGTCGGGCTCCAACTCGGAGACCGCGATGCCGCGGTGGCGTTGATCGGCGTATGTCACGAGGTCACCGAAGCTGTGGTGTTGGACATCGAAGCGACGGCCGTCGATCTCCTGATCACCTATCACCCCCTTCTCTTCGCACCGGTCAACCGCCTGCTCGACGGTCGTTCGCCCGTGGCCCGAGCAATGCGTCTCCTCCGGGCCGGGATCAACGTGGCGGTGGCTCACACCGATTTCGATGCCGCGCCGGGAGGGGCTGCCGACTCCCTCGCCCACGCCCTCGGGATCGCCGACCCGGTCCCCTTCGGCGCCGATGAGTACGAGGGACGGCCCGACATCGGACGGGTGGGCGGTTACCGGGGCAGTCTCGGCGACCTGGAGCAATTGGTGGCTCGGACCCTGGGGTCGTCCTCGCAGCGGGTGTCTGGCGACCCATCGGCCGTGGTGAGCAGGGTTGCGGTCGTGCCCGGTTCGGGCTCGGACCTGATTGCGGAGGCCTCGCGACTTGCCGACGCCCTTGTCACGGGTGACGTCGGCCATCACAAAGCCGTCGCCGCACTGGATGCGGGCCTGTCAGTCATAGACCCCGGTCACATCGCAACCGAACGCCCCGGGTTGGGATCCCTGGTCCACATGACTCGTTCCCTCACGGGGGTGGAGGTGGTCGACCTGACCCATCTCGACCCACAGACTTGGCATTGAGCCACAGCTACCCTCCCGCCTCAATGGAGACCACGAGCCTTGCCGATTTGCTCGATGTCCAGGACCTGGATTCTCAGATCGATCGTCTCCTCGACCGGCGCAAGTCGCTACCCGAGCTCAAGGCCTACAAGGAGGCGCACGAGACACAACTCTCGCTGGAGAATGAGTTGGCCGAGGCCTCCGCAGCCCTGAAGACCATCGAACTCGACTTCGACAAGAACGAAGGCGAGTTGGAAATGTTGGAGAGCAAGCTCACCGAACACGAGACCAGGCTCTATGCCGGTGGGATGAGCGCCCGTGAGACCGAGTACATGCGTCTCGAAGTGCAGAGCCTGAAAGGGCAACGCTCGGCGATGGAGGAGCGGGTGCTGGCGCTGTTGGAGGATCTGGATCCGGTCCGCGACACCGTCCAGAGACTCGTTGCCGAAGGAGCGGCCGTGGGGTCGGCCAAGGAGGGCCTGGAGAAGGTCATCAAGGCCGAGTGGGCCCAGATCGACGCCGAATTGGCGCGCAAGGAGGAACGGAAGAAGGAGGCCATCGCCCCGATCCCGTCGGATCTGCTCGAGATGTACGAGAAGCTCCGGTTGTCGAAAGAAGGGGTGGCGATAGGAAGGTTCGAGCACGGCGTCTGTGGTGGATGTCACATGGCGCTCTCCGCTGCCGAAGCCGTCGAAGCGCTCGACGCCGAGATCCCACGGTGTGTCCACTGCCGTCGGATCCTGGTCCCTTGAGCGATGCTCCTCTGGCACGCGGGGGCAACCCTGTGGCTATTCCGATGGATCTTTCGGGACCCCAAGGTCGATGTGAGGTTTCTCCTCTTCGGGGCGTTGCTCCCGGATCTGGTCGATCTGATGGTGGGGACCATCATCCTTCCCGAGCGCTTCTCGACCGGCGAGATCTACTTCCACTCCCTGCTGGTGCCGACGTTGTACACCGCGGTGGTCTTGCTCACCACCAGGCGAGGCCGAAGACGTCGCGCCTTCATGGCGGTTGGAGTGGGCTGGCTGTTTCACCTCCTCCTGGACGGCCTGTGGATCGACCCCGAGGTCCTCTTCTGGCCGTTCTTCGGCTGGGACATCACGGCGGGAGAGATGCCGTTTTGGCCCTCAGCCTGGCAGCGGGCGCTGGGCGATCCCTGGCGTTGGGTGCTCGACGCGGTGGGTCTGGGCTATTTGATATGGCTGTGGTTTGCCACCGGGCTCACCGATCGGGAGCGACGGGTCACCCTCTACCGCACAGGGCGCATCCCCGACCTGGTTGCTGAGGATGCCTAGGCAGGCTGCCCTCGCTCTTCTGGTGTTGATCGTTCTGGCCTGCGGCGGAGGCGAGGACACCGAGACGTCGATCCCCCGCGGCCCGGGCGCCGGATCTGCCGCGGCCGCGGTCGAGGAGCTCCACGGCCTTCTCGTCGACGGCGACTTTGCGGGGGCCAGTTCTCTGGCCATGCCCGGTCAGGCCGTCCTCGCCTCGTTGGCTGAGGGCGCCAGCGCTGGTGAGGTTGCCGATGCCTTGCAGCAAGGCGATGAGGCGATCGCCGCCAACTTCTGGAGCGGGTTCGCCCAGGGATTCGGCGAGGTGTTGTCGGGTGAAGTCACCGTTGAGGAGATCGGCCCTCGAGACCAGTCGGGTGTCGAGTTCTACCTGGTCAGCTTCACCCCGGGGTCCGGCCAAACACAACGTCTGGTGACCCAGGATGTCGACGGGCATCGCTTGGACCTGTTTGCCTCTTTCGGGGCGGGTCTGGCCGATCGCCTCATTTCCCCGGTCGAGATCCTCGTCGAGTCTCCGACCGGAGACAACGGGGTGGTTCTCCGGGCACTCAAGGGGGTGGTGCCTTCCCTTCTCCTGGCAGCCTCCGATGAGAGCCTCGGCCCGGAGGCAGTTCAGAACGTGCTCAAACTCGTGGAGATAATCACCCGGGTCGGCTGAAACGCCTCGCCGTCACAGGTTGCGCAACCTTGGCAGGACGTCACTGCCCAGCAACCGGATCAGTTCGGGCTGGTCCAGGGAGCCCATCTGGAAGGTGACGATGTCGGCGCCCAGATCGTCGACGAGGGGGCGATAAGCGGCGACGATGTCATCGGGGGAACGCACCATGGTGTACCGGCCCAGGATCTCGTCTCGTGGCATGAGGTCGGCCATTTCTCTCAGATCGACCGGATCGACCGCCTCCAGCCGTCCGGGTGCCCGCAGCCCGCGCCAGGAGTAGAGGGCCCGCCAGGCCTCGTCCTCGCTGTCGGCGAGGATCGCCCATCTGGTGGCCAGGATGATGGGCTCGGGGCGCCCCGCCGCGGCTGCCGCCCCTCGTGCCGGCGTCACCACCTTTTCGGCAGTCTCAACGGGGTCTTTGACCGAGGTGATCACGCCCTGGGCATGTTGGCCGGCGAGGGTCGCCGATTTCGGCCCTCCTGCCGCCATCAGTATCGGGACCGGGCCCACCGGTGGGGAGTAGAGCTTGGCCCGATCGGTCCGGTAGTGCGTGCCCTTGAAGGTCAGCTTCTCCCCGTCGAGCAGACGTCGCATGATCTCGAGAGCCTCCGACATGCGCTCGTTTCGCTCGACGTAGTCGGGGAACTGGTATCCGAGCGGGCCCTCGTTGATGTTCTCGCCGGTTCCCACCCCGAGTGTGAAACGGCCTCCGGAGAGGCGGTCGAGGGTGGCCGCGGCTTGGGCCACGACTCCGGGGTGATAGCGGAATAGCGGAGTGGTGACCCCGGTGGCGAGCTCTATGTGCTCGGTGACGGCAGCCATCGCTCCCAGGGTGGAGAAAGCGAACCCGGCCGCGGAGGAATCGTCGACCCAGGGATGGAAGTGCTCGGACACGACCACCATGTCGAATCCGGAGTCCTCGGCGATCCGGGCATGCTCGACCAGGACCTCGGGCTGCCACTGCTCGTGGCCGCAGAAATAGGCGAACTTGGTCATGGTCGTCCCTTCGAAGCCGTGTCCGTCCCCACCCCCCCATTCTCGCGCGGGGATCGCGGCCCATAGGCCGCGATCCCCGCGCGAAAACAGGATGCACGCCCAACCTATTGGTAGGAGACGAAGACCGGCACCGGCTGTTTGGCAATGGTGTAGGCGGGAGTTGCGGTCACGGGGTCCATCTCGAAGAAGTTCTTCCAACCCCAACGCCAGTGGGCTTGCTCGGTTCCCTCGGTGAGGACGGCGTAGGTGTCGTCCTTGGTGGGGATGGGCCCCTGGCCATCCATCTGGATGACCATTTGTAGCTCCGGCCTCTGCTTGAGGGTTTCCCGGTCGACGATCATGCGACTAAGGAATTGTTGGATCAGGAGCATCTTCTGGGGCAGGGCGTTGTCCCGCACCAGATCGGCCAGCCAGTCGACCACGGTGTTCACCTCGGCCGCGGTGACCCGGCCGGTTTGCACCAGGTGGACCTGATCGGATTCGATCCGCCATTCGGGGTCGAGGGCGAGACCCACGAACGGGAGCTTGAGCAGCTCCTCATATTGCTTGGCTTGGGTCAGGAAGTCCTCCCGACCCGGTTGCAGGTCGAGGACGATGTACATCCCGTTTTCCTCGGCGACCCGCACCCATTCGTCATAGGTGGATATGGGCCATTCGAAGCTGTAGTCGCTGTCTTCGGTCGCCTTGGCGCTGGCGACACTGGCGATCATCTCGAATGTCGGGATGATCTGATAACCGTCCGCCCCGTACTCGGCGAGGAAGGGCTGCATTCGGGCGAGGGTTTCCTCCGGGCCCTGATGGCCGAGGACGCCCAACCCGGTGGTCTCGGGATGCCCGTAGAACGCGACGTAGCGGCGGGGCTGGTCTTCGGGATAGACAGAGAACCCTCCACCGGGGACCTGTTGACCCCTTACCAGCACTGCCATCTCCCAAGGATCGGCCTGGGGAACACTCCCGACATAGCGGATCGATTCGGGGCTTCTCCCGGCGAGTGCGGTGCTCACTTCAGGGTGGCCGAGGATGTCGGCCGGGTCATAGGCGACGACGGCGGCGCCGACGGCTCGCCCGGTGCCTGAGGCGGAGAGGATCGCAACCGGGCTCGATGCGTCCATGAGCCAGATCGATTGCGCCTCGTTAGGTTGCGCCAGGCCCTCGAGGATCTGAATGGGCTCGAATACCGGCACGACCGGAGCCGAAGTCGAGGTGGGGGAGGTCTGGGGAAGCACCGCCCGGTCCCGGGCGTTTATGGCGCCGACCGTCTCGACGATTGTCGAGGCGTCGGGGGTGGAAGGGAGACGCAGTTCGTCGGTGATGCCGAGGGCGAGCTTGGTCTCTTCGATGGCGCTGCCGATGCTGTGTCGCAGGACGATCGCGTCGGGAGGGGTGACCACTTCGAGATCGCCGATCAGATGGACTCGAGTCGGCTTGAGCCTCCCCAGCTCGGCTGGCAGCTGGTCGTTGGGATGGAGCAGTGGCCCGCCCAGGGCGGCGGCCAATTGGGCTGCTGCGGCGACCTCGCTGACGTCAGACTCGCCGACCACCACCACATCGTTGGCACAACGGAAGATCTCACCTGACATCGCGAGAGCGTCTCCTGCCACCGTGCCAGTGGCGATGGGGGCGGTGCCGCCGGTGACCTGCACACACTCCCGGTCGGCGGGCGTTGTGGATGTCACTTCGGTGGCCGGGTCGGTGGTTTCAGTGGGGGTGTCACCGGCGATGATGCTGCATGACACAACCGTCAGCGCGACGAAGGCGAATCGGATGGTTTTCATGGGGAACCGCGAGGCAGGGTAAACCTGGTCCGGATTCAACTTCGGCGTTGTGTCAAGGGTGGTCAGAAGAGGGTTTCCGGCTCCGTCTTCTCCAGCAACTCCGGGCCGTTGTTGCGGACCGAGTTCACCTTCTTCGAGACCTGGTGCTCCATGATCAGGTCAGGGTCGATGGCCCGGATCAGCGTCCTTGCGGTACCGGTGTCCCGAAGGTCTCGGTCCAGCCAGGCGTCCCAGGATTCGGGCACCAGCGAAACAGGCATGCGGTCATGGATGTCACGGATCACACCGGCAGCCGAGGTGGTGATGATGGAGCACGATCTATCCCATAGGTCCCCGATCTTCCTTGTCGACCAGATCCCGGCGAACGCCATCGGGAATCCATCGGCCCGATAGACCCAATGCGGGGCGCGTCCCCGATCGGCCGGCTCCCATTCGTAGAAGCCGTCGGCAGGGATGAGACAGCGGCGACGGGCAAACGATTCGCGGAAGGCGGCCGAGGTGTCAACCGTCTCTGCCCGAGCGTTGATGTGGATCTTCTTGTCGTCTTCGGCGTAGTAGGGGACGAGACCCCAGCGCATCGTGTCGAGGAACCGTCTTCCGTCACGCTCGGCGATCACGTAGATCGAATCCGTGGGTGCCACATTCCAATTCGGGGCCAGCGGATCGGTGGCGACATCGTCGACTCCGAAGTACTCGGCGTAGAAGTCGAGATCCCCGGTTATGGAGAACCGCCCGCACATGGCTCGGACCGAAGCTAATCGCTCCGCGGGCTCTAATCGGGCCACCCCAGGAATGCTGGACTTATCCTGGGGCGACGTGATAGCGGCCCCCCGATTGCAGACTGCCGCCGACCTCGCCCGGCCGGTGCCTGAATGCCCACCGGACACGAGCGTGATGGAGGCTGCCCGTCTCATGAGCGGGGCCGGCTCCTCGGCGATACTGGTGCGTCGTGGCGACAGTTACGGCATCGTCACCGATGAGGACTTTCGGCGCCGGGTGGTAGCCGGCGGTCTCCCCGGAGACACACCGATATCTGAGGTGATGAGTGGAGGGGTGCACACCGTCACCTCGGATCGGTTGGTCGAGGACGTCGTCATCGAAATGCTCCGAACCAACCACCACCACCTGCCTGTCACCGACGGCGGTCGTCTTGTCGGGCTCGTATCCCATCTCGACATTCTCGACGCCGAGGTCCTCGAGCCGTTCCGGATGGTGCGCGAGATTGCCGCCGCAGGGAATCCTGTGGCGCTGGCGGAGATCGCCAGAGATGTGCCGGCCTCGGTGGCAGCCACGGTCAAAGCAGGGTTGACTCCGTTCCGTGCGACCGAGGTGATGAGCCTGTTGGTCGACGCCCTCACCCGACGGCTGCTCGAAAATGCCCAAGACGAGGTCGGTGTGCCGCCCTGTGCGTGGGCTTGGATCGCCCTCGGCAGCCACGGTCGCCGGGAGCAGGCCATCGCCACCGATCAGGATCATGCCCTGATCTACGAAGACCCCGAAATGGATCCCTACTTTGCCGATCTTGCGGCTCGGGTGGTCGAAGGGCTGGAGGCGTGCGGCATACCCCGCTGCGAATCGGGGGTGATGGCATCCGAGCCCGGATGGCGGTTGCCTCCCGATGAATGGATCCAGCGCACCCGCCGGTGGATCATGGAACCGGCTCTGGAGCGTGCCTTCCTCGGTGAGATCGTGTTCGATTTCCGGCAGATAGCGGGTGAGTTCCCGGGGGAGGCCACGTTGGGGCAGGCTCTGGAAGTTGCCCGCCGTCACCCGCCCTTCATCCACCGGCTTGCCGTGTTGGCGGTGAAGCACCGCATACCGTTGCGGCGATTCGGAGGGGGCATCTCGGCGCCGGGCGGCCGGGTGGACATCAAGGACGGGGGCCTGCGCGCTCTCACCGAGTTTGGCCGGCTCTTCGGGATCCAGGTGGGTTGCATGTCCTCCTCGACCAAGGCTCGCCTGCAGGCAGCCGCCGCGGCCTCGGTGGTGGAACCCGAGGAGGCGTCCGCCCTCGATGAGGCCTTGACGGTGCTGATGGAGGTGCGGCTTCTGCATCAACTACGCCGCTGGGAGAAGGGGGAACCCATAGATGAACAGGTGCGTATCGCCGAGTTGGGGAGAATCGAACGGGTCCGTCTGGCTCAGGCGCTTCGGGCGGTGAGGTCGGCGCAACAGTCCTGGGAAGCCCGGCTCGCGACCACCTGAACCGTGCCACGACCATGCCCCGGGTCGGAGCCTGCCAGGATCGCCTACAGATGCTTGCCGCTCTGAATATCGCCGCTGTCGGATTGGGGGTGGGCGCCGGGGGCCTTTCGGCCACCGTTGCCGCCCTGGCGATCAGCGCGCTTCTCAGCGTCTTGGGCCAGGAGAGTGGCTCAGACATCGGGTTGTTCGTGGGTGTTGTCGTGGGTCTGGCGGTGGCGGGCTGGGTCTCAGGTCGCATGGCCCGCCACTCGGAGCGCTTCCATGGTGCGGTGAGCGGCCTGCTGCTGGCAGGCCTGGTTATCGTTCTGGCCCGCCTCGGAGGCAGTCCCGCTTCAACGAGCTCCGTGCTCGCGCTGGCGTTGCTGTCGGCGGTTGTCGCCGGGACGACCGGCTGGCTCGCCGGTAGACGAAAGCGGGCAGCGTCGTAGAATCGGGGTTGCGAGCCCGTCGGACGGCCGCGGTCGCGAGACCGAGGAAAGTCCGGACTTCACAGGGCATGGTGCTGGGTAACACCCAGGCGGGGTGACCCGACGGAAAGTGCAGCAGAAAGCAAACCGCCGATGGCCCGCATTGCGGGGACAGGCAAGGGTGAAACGGTGAGGTAAGAGCTCACCAGCGCCCCGGGCGACCGGGACGGCTTGGCAAACCCCACCCGGAGCAAGGCCAAACAGGGACGCCGGTGGCCCGCCGATCAAGTCCCGGGTAGGCCGCACGAGCGCACCGGCAACGATGCGCCCAGATGGATGGTCGTCCACGACAGAATCCGGCTTACAGATGGGCTCGCAGAACGTCGAGGGGGCTCCCCATCGGGAGCCCCCTCGCTGTGTTCACCCAATCTCGTAATCCGGGGCTGCGACCAGATGGCGGAATAGTCTGCCAACGAGAAACCTCCGACCTCCAACGCTTGTCCAAACTCAAACCCGTCAAGGGAGGCAGACCTCGTGGTAATCAACAAGTACATAGCCGAGTTCTTCGGGACATTCATTCTGGTGTTCCTCGGCTCGCTGGCCATATTGGGCAACCTCGCCACCGGGGGCCCGGTCCTCATCACCGTCGGTCTCGGGTTCGGGTTGGCCCTCCTCGCCGGAATCTGGGCCGTCGGCCATGTCTCCGGGGCTCACTTCAACCCGGCGGTGACCCTTGCCATGCTGCTGGAGAAACGAACCTCGTTCAGCGATGCGATCGGGTATTGGATCGCCCAATTCGCCGGCGCCGGTGTTGCCTCACTGGTGGTGTGGGCTGCATCGAACCGTCTGGCAGTGGCCGAGACGGTCACCAGCTACAAGAAGCTCTCCACGGGGATCCTGGTCGAGGTGACTCTCACGGTCGTCTTTGTGTGGGTGATCCTGGCCGTCACCAAGTCCGGGGCCTCTCACGCTCCGCTCGCGATCGCCCTGACCCTGGTCGCGGCCCACATCGCCGGTATCCCGTTCTCGGGTGCCTCGTTGAACCCCGCTCGGTCATTCGGACCGGCCGTCGTGTCCGGCGATGTCGGCCAACTCTGGGTGTACATCGTGTTCCCATTGGTAGGGGGCCTGATCGCCTTCGGGTTGTACCGGTTGTTCTCGGTGGCTGAGAGCTGACCGATACGCGGCCCATCTTTGACTCAGGAGAAGAAGGGGTCCTCGCCGAGGTCCTCGAGTCCCATCACCCACCCGGCGGGGAGCGACCAATGACGCGCCCCTTTGATCATCGACTTCAGATAGTCGCTGTCGGGCCGGCTCTCGCCGTTGGGTGACCCTTTGGCCACAAAGGTGAGGCAGTCATACTTGTTTCCCTCACGATCCACGGCTTTCTGTTCCCAGCCGGCGACGCGACCTTCGGCTTCCTCGGCCTCGGTGAGGGCCGCGACCTGGCTGTCCGGGATCTCGAACACACCGCCCCACACCGTGTGCGCCGGGTCGGGGATGAGTGAGGGGATGGCAACGTCATCGTCGGACTGAACGAAGGTGAGCTTGGTCTCGGGAAAATGTGCCGTGAAGGCAAACCTGGCGCCTGGGGCAACGGCCTGGAGGTGGTCGGGATCCAGGAACGCGGTGTAGGCGAAGTAAAGCGTCGTTCTCCTCACGGGCACCCAATTGTACCGAGCGTTTCACCCTGACCAGTTCAAGTCGTTCTTGCCCACTGGTCCGTGGACCGTAAGCTCATGCGCCGCAAGATGGCAGACACTCCGAATCAGGCAAGGCCATGACCGATCAGAATCGACTGAGTCGACAACAGACCAGGTCGCAAAACGAGTTGCTCGACCTGGAGAGGATGTTGCTCGACCCTGAGGTCAGACACTCACGGGTCGCCGTCGAACTGCTTCTGCATGCCGAGTTCAAGGAGTTCGGCAGCTCGGGGCGGGTGTATGACCGGGAAACGATGATCAAGATGATGAACCGGGAGACGTCCGCCGAAGTCACCATTCGCGACTTCTCCGCCCGCATGCTCTCTCCAGATGTCTGTTTGGTGACGTACCGCTCGGTAGGGGAGAGCTACGAGGCCCGACGCAGCTCGGTTTGGGTGCGAGACGCAGGCCGGTGGCAGGTGGTCTTCCATCAGGGCAGCAAGATCCCCGGACGTCTTGCCCAGGGCTGAGCCCTCCTCCCCCCGGGCATCGGCAAAATGAGGTCGATGCGCCAATGAGGCGATTCGAGTGGCTGCTGGTGTTCGGCGCGTTGTTCGCAGTGGGGTGGCCGGCCGTGTTTGGAGTCCGCACTCGACGCGGGATCGTCGCAGTGGTCCTGCTCACCGTCTTCGTTCTCCACTGGCAAGTCGAAGGGCTGCGTTGGCAGATGATCCCTCTATACGGAGCGGCTCTTGGCCTGGCGATTGGCGACCTCGTCGTCGTCGAGCGGCGTCTCGATTGGACTAATCGCATTGCCCGGGGAATCTTCGGTCTGGCTGCGGTTGGGCTGGCAGCGATTCTTCCTCTCGTGCTTCCCGTGCCCATCTTGCCGTTGCCGTCAGGCCCCGAGGCGATCGGGACCGTTACTTTCGATCTGGTCGATCCCGAGCGCCAGGAGACGTACGGGCCTGCTCCCGGGGGCCCGCGCCGGCTCCGGGCCCAGGTCTGGTACCCAGCCGACCCGGGGGAGGTGATCGAGCC
>Ga0209108_10001426_pt1 | contig 13903 bp, 10 predicted proteins | sample Rifsed10ft1_FD_184003 | JGI IMG/M metagenome (GOLD analysis project Ga0209108, IMG submission 184003) | Soil microbial communities from Rifle, Colorado, USA - sediment 10ft 1 (version 2) | ecosystem: Environmental > Terrestrial > Deep subsurface > Rock core/Sediment | place: Rifle, Colorado...
GAGCTAGCGGCGGTAGGCTAAGTGCCTGATTTTGCGATAGTCATTTAGCAGAAGCGGGGCAGAAAATCCCCACTTCGAAACCCGTCACTCACCCCATACATTGTTCTCTTAAAATAATCAGTCTTCTCCACGCCAGCCCTTTTCTATTCTCGAACTTCCTTTCAACAATGGGGCCAATAACCTGTTCCGGAACGCCTAGCAGTGGTTCGATTTGGTTAGGGGGTTGGCGTATCCTTTCCGGTGGTTCAAAAAAGAAATGTTTTCCACTCTAGGCAGGCTATTCCGCCAATAGGGAATGCCTCAGCCGGTTAGAAATATTTTTCCTTGGCATACTCCGCCCCAGGTTTAATGATTTACATACGACCTTGATTTGTCAGTTATGCACTCAGCTCTTTTTCCAGTCCGGCGCGCCCGGATGATGATTACAAGAGAGAGCATGCAGACAATCACTGTGGGTTTGGTCTTGACAATCCTGCTAGAGGTGTACGACTGACTACCCCACCATGGCCGGGAGTCATCAGTCGATCCCATATCTCAAATATGCGCGTGATGGGGTGGGGCGATAATCCTATTGCGAAGGAGACGGCAATTACCTGGCTCCGGAAACGAGGACTAGTCATCGTTGAGAGCGCCCAAGTTCAGCAGATCCTCTCCTGGGCTGAAGACACGGTTCTCGGGCGTTTCGAGAAAGAGCTCGTTCGGGTCCGCCTCTCCTCCGAGACCTGAACGAAAGAGGAGACCTAGGTCTCGTAAACCGGTGCCTTGAGCGTTCGCTTCAGGGCTTCCCCGAGCAAATCCAAGGAGAACCCTTTTTGAAGAAACTCGGTGACTCCAAGCGCACGAGCCTGCTGCTCGTCGGCGACTGATGCGACCCCACTTAAAATTATGACAGAGGCCTGTGGGGAGAGGGTACGGATCTGCCGAAGCACGCTAAGCCCATTCATATCTGGCATCTTGAGATCTAAGATTGTTACCGACGGACGTTCCCGTCGGAACACCTCGATCGCTTTTTGTCCACCGGAGGCGAGCGCCACATCGTGTCCCTTTCGGCGCAACACCGTGTCAAGGAGGGTGCGGACCGATTCCTCGTCATCGACCACCATAATCTTGGCCATGACTGTCTCTCCTTTTCTGGCTCCATGGCAGGTGAGGGAATCTTTCTACCTTTAGCATCGCCTGGAATCGGTAGTTTGTCGACCAATTTGCTCATAGACGCAGGCTTTGTCGAACGCAATCGATGCGCAGTGCTCTAAAACCCTTTCTCCTGGTCGAGGACGAAGAAGTCGATTGTACTGGTGTTTATCTTCCGACTGTTGCGAAAATATATGACTTCGCGGCGCTCTAGCAGCTCTTCACTAGCCTGCAACGTGAGCAACCCCACATTGTGTTTAAGGACCGTCTCGCGTGCAGAGAGGGGGACACTGGTTAAGTGTACGGCCGTTGACTAGAAAGAACCTTGGAGCTACACATAAACAAGGGGGATTTTACATTCGATAATTTTCACTCTTCGAACGCCCCCAGCCGGGATCCAAAACCAATGCAAGCGAAGAACTACGTCTACAAGATCGACGCACGCGACCGAATTATCTCTATCAGCCCAGAGTGGGTGACATTTGCGGAAGCCAACCAGGCAGCGGATATTCCGAGAGCCGTTCTGGGAAGTTCTCTCTGGAGTCATTTGTATGGGGCAGAGACTGTACACGTCTATCAGGCTCTGTTACGACGCCTTCGACAGGAGGAGTGCCTTCTGACCGTTCCCTTTCGTTGTGACTCTCCGGGAATACGACGATACCTGCAAATGGTGATGCAGCCATTTCCTGATCACGCGGTGGAATTTGTTTGCACCATCTTGCGGGAAGAACCGCGTGATGAAGTGGCGTTGCTCAATCCTGCCACTCAGCGCGATGATAGGTTTATCGTCATGTGTGGGTGGTGCAAGAAAGTGCAGACGTCGGAATGGGTGGAGGTGGAAGAAGCGATTATTCGACTGCATCTTTTTGATCAACCACGTCTCCCTCACATTACTCATGGGGTTTGCCCTAGATGTAAGCATCCACTTCTGAGCCAATATTATTAAGACCAGTAGAGAGAACAGGCTAAAACAGGGTTGTTGATGGACTGATCGACTCGGAAGGATAATCGGTTGCAAACTCGTTAAGAAACGTTTATCACTCTGCTCAGTATTTTGGCCCAAGGCAGGCGGACCAGACTCACCAATCCTTCTGGGTCGGTTCCGACTCACCTTCAGACGTGGAATGTTATGCTAAAAGTTCTCCTCGTGGAAAATAATCTGATTGATGCAAAGCAGGTTCTGGTCATGCTGGCCCAACAAGGGGCTGACCAGATCCACGCGACGCACGTCGAGCGATTAAGCACAGCGTTGCGTTGTCTGAGCCGTGAGTCCTTTGATGTCATCATGATGAATTCCACTCTCGTCGATACACACGGGATGGATGCGCTGAATCTGGTCCAGGCTGCGCTGGCTCGGTTGCCCATCGTCATGTTGAGTGACAAGAGTGATGAATCGGTAGAACATGTGATGATCCAGTCCGGAGTGCAGGAAGTCCTAGTGAAGAGTCAGTGGACTGGGGACCAACTGGCGCGCGCCATCCGCCACGCCGTCGGGCGTAAGCGGGCCGAACAGCACTTGTCGTATATGGCACAGTATGACCCCTTAACGGCTCTGGCCAACCGGACCCTCTTCCATGACCGCGCGACCCAGGCCATCTCTCGGGCCAAACGCAAGAAGCAAGAGGTCGGCATCATCCTTCTCAGCCTCGATCGGTTCAAAGAAATCAACACGGAGTTAGGGCGAGATCAAGGAGATGCTCTCCTCAAAGCCACAGCCGACCGTTTACAGAAATGTATGCGCGAAGTTGATACGGTTGCCCGGTTAGGTGGCGTTGAATTCACGGTTCTGCTTGAAGGCATCACGTGTCAGGCGGACGTGGAGATCGTCGCCAAGCGCATCATCGCCGCCTTCGGAACGCCCTTCGATTTGGGTGGGCAGGAAGTCGCTCTGACAGCAAGTCTGGGCATCAGCCTCTATCCGCTGGACCATCAAGAGACTGATGGTCTCTTGAAATGCGCTGAAGAGGCGATGGCACAGGCGAAGGAGCAAGGCGGCAATGCCTATCGGCTCTATGCCTCGATCAAGCCGGCGTGACTGCTGTTGCTTCACGACCCCGCGGCGTCTGCTGTGAGGGGTCCTTTTTCAATTTGTGCTCAACTCCATCTCACATCACCAGCAGTGTTCACTAAACCGGGGGCAAGATCAGAAACCGTGGTTGGAATAGGGTCGTGAGAACGGTTTCCTAACCCGCGCGTCTCAGATTCAACCAGAAACCAATTCAAGGCAGGGCAACTCTGGCTGACTCAGCAGAAAAGTTCTGAAATTGTTCGCGCACTCACCCCATACCCTCGGCCGACCAATTTTTACAGTTGTTACGTTGATGTGTTGACGTCACGGTACGTTCAGGCCACCGTAACGATTTTTGCCGTCGGAGAGAGAGTGCCTTATGGACTTGTGGGAGGCGCGAGCTAAAGCAGCGATTGTTGCGCTATTGATCAGAGGTTACTCAGGTTGCACTGGTAGCTGGAGCGGAGCGGATGGATCCACTGTATCCAGAAGGGGGCGGGGAGTTCCATTCTGTCGTTCGAGTTTTTCTAAGACATCTTGCTTGAGCCTCGTGGGTTCTTCAATCCGATTTTCGCGCTGCAGTGTCCCCAATTCCGCTGATTTACGGGCATTCAGCTCCACCACGTCTACCTCATCCCTGATTAAGGTTGGGGTCAGGAACACGAGCAGGTTAAGCTTCTCGACCTGTCTGCTTTGGAATTTAAACAGCCAACCCAAGAACGGGATATCGCCCAAGAGCGGAACTTTTCGCTCGCTGATGGTGATGTTATCCCGCACGAGCCCGCCGATGACGATCGTCTGTTGATCTCTTGCGATGGTGGTCGTCTCCATCGACCGTTTGGTCGTGGTGGGGCCTACGGGGACCGATGAGGTTCCTGTCCCGATCGTTTGTGCGACATTCTCCGCGATTGCGGTAATCTCTTGCTTGATTTCTAATCGGATCAGGTCGTCCTCTAATACTTGTGGCGTGATTTCCAGTGTGACGCCGACATCCTTTCGTTCGATCGTGACCAGGGTACCACCCGTGATGCCCTGGGCCTGGCCGGTTGGGAATGGACGATTTTCGCCCACGACGATCTTGGCCTTTTGGTTATCGGCTGCGAGTACTTGAGGTGTCGACAGGACGTTGGTGTCTGTCAGGCTCATCAATAGCTGCAAGAACGCACGTACGTTGACGGTATTGAGCACCGTCGCCGCTCCTCCAGTTGCACCGCCAGCAGCGACCCCACTGATGGCCTGCGCGATGGTTGCCAAATTTTCTGGTGCGCTATTAAGTCCGGCAATGCCTTGCAGTGAACCGCTCCTGCCAGAACCGATCACCTGAACAGGGTCGCTCCCAATCTGTCTGAGCCGATCGACCTGTACCTCCAAGATGACGGCCTCAACAAAGACCTGCTTCCGGCGGGTATCCAGGTCTCGAATCACGGACTGCAACTTGGTGTAGGCGTGTTTGGTCGAACTAATGATGATCGAGTTCGTGGCCTTGTCCGCAAAGACCTGGACGGGGGCTTCGAATTCGCTCAAGGGCCTGAACGGTGGACGTGCGCCTGGCGCCGTTTGTGCCACGGTCTGAGATCGGGCGACGAGATTGGTCAGGATGGCGGCAAGGTCGGTCGCATTGGCGTGTTTGAGTTTGTAGACGAATGCCCCTCGTTCCGGAGGAAGGTCCCCCATCGCCACGATTTGATGGACGTTACCCTTCGAGATGACTCCGAGACGACTGACTTCGAGCGCCGCCACGAACATGCTGTACGCTTGGTCACGCGTGACTTTGGTAGGGGAATACACACTGATTTTCCCCCCGGCTTTCTTGACGACATCGTCCAAGACAAAGTTCTTACCGGTCAACTCGCTGATGAAACGAACAAAAACAGAGAGTTCGACATCATTGAAGTCGAGGGAGATGCGTCCGGAGGAGCTTCCTCCAGATTCAGCCCGAGGGGTGAGGGGAAGCAGGAATCCACTCACCACTGTCAGCAGACAGACGAGAGAGGCCTGCCTGATCCACCTCAATGGTCCGAAAGAGAAAAAATCCATGATTCCCAAACAATGTATGCGGTGGGACCGATTATCCCTCGGACCACGTTGAGCATGAAGATAGATAGGAGTAGAGAACGGTACCATAAGGCTCGTCATTGACACAACCAGACTAGCGTGGCTGCTGCATGAGAGCTGCGACTGCCACTACCGATTCGCACCAGATTCCCGCGATCAGACGGCCGGGCCTGTCGTTTGGTTGCTCGCATCCTGTTCGGGGACACTCCCTTGCCTACACACCCCTGGTTCGTGCTCCGCGGGCTCCCGCAGAAAGGACCAGGCCATTTGTTTGGAGTCTCCCCGTAGTGTTCCAAGAGAAGACTTTCTCGACGGCGATTCTTGACGGGCTTGTTCATTTTTGAAAAATGATCGAGAGAAAGGAGAAGGAGGAGCTCGCCTAACACCTTAATAACTAAGGGTATTTAAATCCACGGTGAAGACCATAATGGCACTAGGATTGCATTTCTCCGTCCAGTTTGCCTCCCTTCAAGATCGTGAGAAACAGAACGGAAGTGAAATCTGGTGCAAAGTGGCCAGGGGAACAACTTCGCATCTTTCGATGATCTGCTAAGGTTATAACGTGCGGACCGACAAGAAACCCCCTCAAAAAGCTGACAAAAAGACTCCCTCCCGTGTGCATAAACGGGGCGTTGTCGGCTACAGCAAGAAAAGCGCGCTTCTTGAGGAAGCCATCACCCACATGAACACCGGCAAGTACGACCGGTCGTCCGCTGCGTTGAAAGAGTTGCTCTCACTTGATCCTCACAACACGGAAGCTCGCCGGCTCTTTGCCACGCTACATCTACGACTAGGCAGTCTTGCCACGGCTCGGCAAGCATTTGAGTCCCTCGCCAATGAAGCGATCGGGCGACAAGACTTCTGGTTGGCCGAATCCTTGTTGCGCGAATACTTGGCTGCCGGGCCTCGTTGCGTCCCATTCCTCGAACTCTTGGCCCATGTGTACGAGGAAAAGGGAGATGCGGTGGCCGCGGTGGCAGAATTGGGTAAGGCAATTGACATTCTCATCGAGGGTCCAGACTCTGAAAATCCTAAGAAACCTGCTGAGCTCTATGCGAAGGTGAGAGAGCTTGCGCCGGTCAGCTCTGTGGCCTTTCAGTTTGCCTCTCTCTTCGACATTCAAACCGGTGAGTTTCTCGGGCCTCCTCCCGTGGCTCCTGCCGCAGGGACTTCATTGGAAGTCGATGCCTCGCAGCCCCAGGACAAAATCCTTTCCGCCATTGAAGAATCCAAGGCTTCTGAAGTGATGCCGTGGGAACAGTTTGATGGGGCTTCCCCGAGTCCCGAGGCTTCACCACCCACTTCGTCAAATGCCGTCATCGAATCGCTCGATGTTCCGGACGTTCTGATAGACCCGGCACCGGTCGGTTTGGCTCCACAGGAACTGGAGGTTCCGCCGGCTGAATCTACCGGGCCAATCCAGGAGGCCCATCCCCTCGATCAGGATTTGTTGCCATCGATAGTGGCCGAGTCGCCGTTTCCGTCGAGTGGACATCGTGATGATGGGATGGGGAATCCGATTGTCGAATGTTCGCCCTTTGTGGATGAAGGACTTACCCCAAGCTCCCCAGAGGAGCGCACAGCGGAGGTGGGGAGTGTCATCACCTCTTCCGTCGGATCGCTGGGTTTATCTTCTCCCATGCCCTGGGAACAGTTAGAGAACTCCACCATCAAGATTGAGGAAGCGGCCCCGTCGACGGCTCCGTTCACTCAATCGGAGGGAGCACCACTATTGGGCAGTGAATCGGTTCTTGCCCAGTCCGCTACCACTCAGCCTGAATTTGTATCAGATCAGTTGTCGAGTCCAGTTCCTGTGCCAGATCTGACGGAGCCTAGTGAATCGATCTTTGCGGCGGAGCCGTCAACGATTCCCGAGGTACTTCCAGAGCCCGAAGCCCCGACCCCGTCCGCCGTTGATTCCTCATCCGCGGTTCCATTTTCATGGAACACCGTCTTCGACGGCGCATGGAAGTTTGGTCTAGGAACTTCGTCGTCGAGTGTGCCTGCCGCATCTTCCAAGCCGGCTGCGATTGTACAGGATGCGAGGGGACTGGAATCAGTTCAACCAGAACCAGTGCCAGAAGCAGAGATCTCTTCCCCAACCATTCCATCAACTCCAGAACCGCCCGTCTCATTCAGTGATCCCGAGCCGTTGCCAGCGGCTCCTCTTTCGACCTTGAGTGGAGAGACCGCATCGATCGTAGAAGCAGATGCGACCAGAGAGTCCGATCTGCCACAGCCAGCTGCGGTTCTTTTTCAGGAAGAACCCTCGCGGCCAGAGGAGCCACCGACTCTTTCGGGCGACACTCCGAGTTCCTTCAAGGTAGAGCTTCTAGTGCCGCCTCTGTCAGAGCCGGTCGAACCCGCTCGTGAATCTGAACCCATTTTGTTCCCGTCTTTTACGGAGTTGCAGCCCGTGGCGCCGTCTCCGGAAGCCTCCGTTCCGGAGCCTTCACGTTCAGCGGTGCTCTCGGAAGCACCGCCTGCACCTGAACCGGTTTCCACAGAGCACCATGAAAAACCCTTTACCCTGTTGAAGGCCGCCACGGTTCCTCCGCTTCCCGCAGCGCCAAGTGATGCGCCATCGGCATCTCCTACCTCGATGGATACACTGTCGCATTGGAGCACTGGCGAAGCCGAGGTTCAGCCACAGCGTCCGTCTGATAAGACACGAAATTGGGATAAGGAGAAGGGGGAGGCTCCAGTCGTTCCGCCGGCCCCGTTACCGCTGGTGGAGGAATCTCCTGAATCGGTCGCTGAGCTGTCGCGAAGTGGTGGATGGGATTCGGCTCCCTCGGAGACGGTAGCCCCTGTCGTTGAAGCGGTGGCCCCTGTCGTGGAAAAGGTTGTTCTTGAGGAAGATACGAGACCGGAATGGGTTCGGGCGAGTGAAGCAATCACCTTTGTGAATCATCCCCCCTCGACTCCCGCAACGTGGCAGGATTCCGCCACCGAATCCACTTACTCGACGCCAGAACCTGCGCGCTCGGTCGCTGCGTCGGCTGTTGATGTTCTTTTTGATTCAATAGGAGAGAAAAGCCCGGTTCGCACGCAGGAGCGTTTGGCGTCGCCACGACCGCGCCCTCGGTTTGCCGCGCGAGCGGCTCGGGCCCGCATTGGCATCTCGTCGTTTATCGGGTCCTGTTTTTCGACGACCCGATCAATTGTCTTGTTGTGTGTGGGGTTGGCACTCTTCTGTGTTGTGCTGGTGGCGGTCGGCATCGGGGCGGTTGGACTGGCCTGGATCGTGATGGAAGCTCCCCCGTCGTCGGTCTATCACAGCCTGACAACGAGTCCTCCACAGTCACTCATTGATTCAAGAAAAAACGGGTATTTCTTGCTGCTCGGCTTCGACGTTTCTGCGGATCAGGATCCGCTCCAAGCGGGTTATGAACGCAAGGTGGAAGGGAGCGATCTCCAAGCTGCGAGCGCCTGCATGCTCGGTGACGAGGGGAAAGGGACGACGACAGGGGCTCCCGCCAACGTGGTCAATGGATGGTTCACCAGTGCCGACCCGGCGGCGCAGCTGAAGTCGCAGGCGGCAGCTGTACGATCATGGGCGGCTCAAGAATCGCTTGCCCTCAAGCGCTACCAACAATGGCTTTCGATGCCGTTTGAAGATGTGGGATACGGACACATCCTGAGCCCGAACTGTGCCCATATTCTGCTGGCCCATCGGTTGTACCTTGCCGAAGGGTTTGAGCAGGATCTCAGTACTGGTCTCGGACGACTTGAGACCGATATGGGATCCTGGCGCGCTGTACTGGGACAGTCGAAGACGCTGATGGTGAAGATGCTGGCAGCGACGGCAGTCCAGGACGATGCCGCAATCGCATCCGGGCTCTTGACCCGTCAGGACCTCGATGGGGCAGCGATCGCTCGACTTGGCAAGATTGTTCGTCCCTTCGATCAGGTCGAGCTGTCTCTCCGATGGCCGATGCAGAGCCATCTCGCGTGGGCGACGAAGGCCGTGACGACCAGCCTGAAGAACGACAAGGCTGGCGAGCGTCCTCTTCACGTTGCCCTGGCGGCGGCGATGCCCCTTCCCGTGCAGCGGCGATCTAATGCTTATGCAGACTATTACGAGGCGGCGAGCAAGGCAGTGGCGGAAGGACGCTACACCAACTTACCGAAACCATCCAGTTTCATTCGGACTCCCGCTGTCAGCCCGGTGGACTACGTGGCGAATCCGATCGAGCACATCATCGGAATCGAGCCACTCCCCTCATGGGATCCCTATGTTGGGCGTATGGTGGAGACCGATGCACGGCTTCGTCTGGCGAGCCTGCAAGTCTGGATCAAACGAGGGCCACAAGAGGAGAATCTGCTCACACGCCTCGCAAAGGCAGGACAGACCCACTACGATCCCTTTACCGGTCTTCCTATGCTGGTTAATCAGCAGAGGGGTGTGATGTATAGTGTCGGGCAAGACGGCAAAGATCAAGAAGGTGATCCCCTGCGCGATGTCGTCGCAACAATTCCCACGACTCAATCGGTCGTGCTCGAGAGCAGCCGCTCCGTGTCCACCCGCCGGTCCAAGTAACCAGCTGCATCCCTCCGCGGTCAAAGATTTCTGATTCCATCGCCTGTTCTGGTTGCTTGACACTGCCTGTGGTATTCCACAGAATCACCGCACACCGTTCTGACGGATAAGCACGATGGCGCCCTCACCAAAACCATTTCCTCACCTTCCCTCGGCTAGACAAGGAATTATCCTTCGATCCGCCATTCCGACCCAGATCGTGTCGAACGAAGAATTTGCTCCCTTCAGCCAGACGACGGACCAAGCCCGCGTCGAACAGATTGCCATCGCGCTCGTGGAACGGACCGCCGCTCGACGAGGTCTCACCCGCAGAGACTTTCTCAAAACGACGGGCGGGATGGCGGCCGCGTTGCTGGCCATGAATTCCGTCTTCGGACGGTTCTTCAACATTGGCGAGGTCGAACTCTTCGAGACGGAAGCCTTTGCCGAGCAGCAGGGTGCGTCCTATTTTATCTTCGATGTGCAGACGCATTACGTCGGCGCGCACTACGACCCGACCGATGCCGAGGACAACCGAAAGGGTGCCGTCTCGAAGCAGGCGCTGCTGTCGCTCAGACGATGGATACGGGAAGCAGGACTCAACCCGAAGCTTGCGGGCGATCGAGGCACCATTGACGACCTTTCGTGGAAGAATTTTGTGAAAGAAGTGTTCCTCGACAGCGAGACCACCATCGGCCTCATCAGCACGCCGCCGGGACCCTATCCGCAAGAAGCGGTTGTGCCGCCGAACGAGATGGCGCACATCCGCGACGAAATCAATCGCCTTGCGCGGTCCCAACGAATGCTCGCGCATGGATTGGCCACGCCCCAACTGGGGGCCGCCGATTTGGACTTCATGGCGATGCAGGCGGAGACGCTCAAGGTCGATGCGTGGAAGTGTTACACCGGCTCTTGTCCGAAGGGATTCGATCGTGGCTGGTGGATGGATGATGAGACGATCGCCTATCCGATGCTCGAGCAAGCCAGGAAGCTCAACATTAAGCACGTCTGTGTTCACAAGGGCCTGCCGCTGGGACCAGTGCCGGACTACAACCATCCCAAGGATTTGATCAAGGCCGCCAAGGATTTCCCCGACATCGACTTCCTGGTCTATCACTCGGGGCTCAAAACTACCTCGACGGTGGATAAGGTGTTTGCGAAGACGGGTGAGATTCCCTGGACCACCGAGTTCTGCCGCATGAAACAGACCCAGTCCGGAATCAAAAATATCTATATGGAACTCGGCTCGACCTTTGCGCAGCTCGTCACGACCCATCCGGCGGTCTGCGCGCATTTGCTTGGGCAGATCATCGACGCGTTCGGCGTCGATCACGTGCTCTGGGGAACAGACTCGATTTGGTATGGTACGCCGCAATGGCAGATCGAAGCCTTTCGGCGGTTCCAGATTCCGGATCAGCTGATCGAGCGGCATCGGTACCAGCCGCTCACGCGCCAGGTAAAGGAACGAATCTTCGGACTGAACGCCGCGCTGGTGTTTGGCGTCGATGCCAAGGTGAAGCGGAAGGAGTTGCCGCAGGACGTATTGGGACAACTCAGGATGAGCTATCTGGAAGAAGGACCTGAGCCGAGCCACAAGGCCTACGGATGGGTAGCAGGATAAACGCCGCAAGGCGTCAGGCGTAAGGGGTGAGGCGTTACTTCAGGACGAGATCATGACATGGACAAGCCGCACAAGAAATTGGATCTCTGGAATACGGCGATGGAATTGTCTGTAACTATTTACCAAGTAACCGATTCATTTCCGAGAGAAGAGCGATACAGCCTGACTGATCAAATCAGGCGGGCTGTTTCTAGTGTTCCCAGCAACGTTGCCGAGGGAGCTGGTCGGCAAACGAAAAAGGAATTCATCAACTATCTCCACATGGCACAAGGATCACTCAGTGAATTAGACACTCACCTCGAACTTGCGAGAAGATTGGGATATCTTGTGCAGGATAGTTGGGTAACACTTGATAGGCAAATTGAGCGGATTAATAAGATGCTCAGTGGCTTGATCCGTCATCAGAAAGCGAATGGTGTGAAACGCGTCGCTGTGAGACCTTGATCTATGTCAGCCTGTATCGCCTAACGCCTTACCCCTTACGTCAGTTAGGAGGTTCAATAGATGAAAAGCGAGATACTCTATCCAGGTGCGTTTCCGATGGTGCGGGTGGATCTGGCAGCGGGCGAGCATATCAAGGCTGAGTCGGGTGCGATGGTGGCGTGCTCACCAACCATCGACATTGAAAGCAAGATGGAAGGCGGACTTCTCGGAGCTCTGTCGCGAAAGTTCCTGACGGGAGAGAAGTTCTTCTTTCAGACGTTGCGCGCCAGCCGCGGCCCCGGCGAAGCGTTGCTGGCTCCGACGGTGCCCGGCGAAATTGTCATCTTGGAACTCGATGGCGTGAACGAGTACATGGTGCAGAAAGATGGCTTCCTCGCGGGTGCCGACACGATCGTCATCGAAAGCAAAATGCAGAGCCTGAGCCGTGGATTGCTGGGCGGAGAGGGTTTCTTCATTCTGAAAATCAGCGGGAAAGGGACGCTTGTTCTGAACAGCTTCGGGGCCATTCACAAGATCGAGTTGAAGCCCGACCAGGAATACATCGTGGACAATAGCCACCTGGTGGCTTGGTCCACCACAACCTCCTACAACATTGAAAAAGCCACCTCTGGCTGGGTCGCCAGCTTCACCTCAGGCGAAGGGTTTGTCTGCCGGTTCCGGGGGCCTGGACTCGTGTACATTCAAAGCCGGAACCCGGGCAGTTTCGGGGCGTGGATCAGGCAGTTCATCCCGGTCAGCGAGTAAGGGGATAGCGGGATATGGGGGTAAGGGGTAAAGGAATGGACGAATGAGTGACAAGCCACATGCAGCATTACCCCGTTGTCCCGTTACCCCGGTTGCCCCGTTATGACTTCCAATGCCCTCTGTTTCGGTGACGAGTTTCCTGCCGCCGGTGCGCCTTGTTCCGTGCAGGTTGATGGGGATGGGCTGACGGTCACCTTCAAATCTGAGGGGGGCGACGGCGCACGAGAGGTCGTGCCGTTTTCTGCGCTCACCCTCTCGGCGGGCGGACTCGACCATGACCATCTCGTGGTGAAATGGACTAGCGCGCAAGGGGAACGGACGCTGTATCTGAAGAGCCCTGACGTGATTCGGGCTTTTCGGGAAACGGTCCCCGACCATCTCGGTCTTCCGTTTGCGCAAGCTGCAGAGCGGGTGCGTCAGGTACGTCACCGGCGCCGGCTCGTCTGGGGCCTGGTCGGCGGGGTGATCCTGGCCACGGTGCTGGGCCTCTGGTCCGGAGCCGATCTGTTGGTCGAGCTTGCCGTGAGCAGGATTCCGGTGGAGTGGGAGCAAAAGCTGGGGGAATCGGCCTATCGGGATTTCCTTACCCATCAGGAGGTGATGAAAGACGGTTCCGCGGTCACAGCGCTGGGAGAGATGACGCAACGTTTGACTGAACAGATTCCGAATAATCCCTACAAGTTCGAAGTTGCTGTGGTGAAGAGCGACGTCGTCAATGCCTTCGCGTTGCCTGGCGGGTACGTGGTGGTGTTCACCGGGCTCATGAAAAAAGCAGAAAGCGGCGAAGAAGTGGCGGGCGTGCTGAGCCATGAGCTGAACCACGTGCTGCAGCGGCATGGGCTTGAACGGATCGTGAAAAGTCTTGGGCTGCTGACGGTGGTGGCCATTGTGCTTGGCGATCAACAGGGCCTCGTCGGGATGATGAAACAGCTCGGTGTCGAACTGCTCACCCTTAAGTTCGGCCGGGAGCAGGAGACCGAGGCCGATTTGACGGGATTGCAACTACTTCAGCGGGCAAAGATCGATCCCTCCGGTATGATCCGGTTTTTCGAGCGGCTCTCGGAGAAAGATGAGGGACGGATGGAGTGGCTCTCGACGCATCCGATGAGCACAGCCAGGGCCGAACGATTAAAAGCGGAGTTTGCTGCCCTGCCGAAGAAATCGCCGGAGCCCTTTACGTTCGACTGGAAACAGGTGCGGGCTTCACTCGGATCTTAGTTCGGCTCATCGGCTCATCCACATTTTGATGAATCTGTCCCATCGACCCTATGTCTCAATAATCGAGTGCCTCTTGCAGCTCAAGTAGCTTTGTAATACACTGATGTCCTACACGATCATATGAGAGGGGACCATGGGAACAAGCGTTCGTTTGCCGGCT
>Ga0209108_10001429_pt1 | contig 13879 bp, 19 predicted proteins | sample Rifsed10ft1_FD_184003 | JGI IMG/M metagenome (GOLD analysis project Ga0209108, IMG submission 184003) | Soil microbial communities from Rifle, Colorado, USA - sediment 10ft 1 (version 2) | ecosystem: Environmental > Terrestrial > Deep subsurface > Rock core/Sediment | place: Rifle, Colorado...
TTAACCGAGGCCGGCCCGGATTTTGCCCGGTACCATTGAGTGGTCCATCGGGAATGGAAGCAGCGAATTAATTGTGGCTATTGGGCTGACTTCGCGTACAGTGCCGGCCTGCGGTGCAAATCTTGCAGGCAGTGCGGCATGGCCTCTGTTTTTTGGCAGGAACACCCGGATTTCCACTCTCAAGAATGGACGGCGATTTATTGTCATTCAACTACCGGGGATTTTTTGTGAATGCAGGAACAGTAAAGTGCTTCAACGATGCTAAAGGCTTCGGTTTCATCGCGCCGTCGGATGGCGCCAAGGATGTCTTCGTGCATTATTCCGCCGTTCAGGGCGCAGGATCAAGTCACTCACCGAAGGCCAACAGGTAAAGTTTGAGCTTGCCCAGGGGCCGAAAGGCCGTCGGCAGCGAACGTCCATCCCCGGTCGGGCCGGCCAAATGACATGGCAGGGGCAGTCAAAGACTGCCGTCTCCCGGCGGGGTCTTATATTATACTCATCAACGGGATGAATTTGTCGCGGCGGCGGGTTTCCGACCGCGGGGACTCCAGATGGACTGACCCGTTTGCCCGCGGGTATTCAGTTGTTCAGCGCATTGCACGGCATAGGCCTGTACGTCTTTGCGCGAGCCGCGGCGCTGACCGGAGATCATCGAGCGGCCGCTATCGAGCACATAACGGTACCAATCCTGGCCCTCACCGCCGTCGGGGGGGCTGATTTTTTCCACAGACGCCACCTTGAACAGGCGCAGCTTGGCTTGGTGTGTGTCAGCTGGGGATGTTTTGGTTTTCGTTCCGTCGATAGTCTGATGGGTCATGAGCATGCCTGCGGCTGGGTCGCGATTTATTAACGATGATTGGCCAGGGAAAATACGAAACAGGCCTGCTGAACAGCACTGAAACAACCAACAAACGTACTATACCACAATAACAGGATTTTAGGGAGGTTTTGTGGTTTTAATTGCCACCATAGTTGTTGAGACTATTGACGCGATATACGTCTGTTTCGAAGCAATCGGTTCAGAAGCGGAGACGCGCAATAAGTGTTTCAGCCCTTATTTAATGACAAGATCGTTCTCCACTGACTTTACACCGGGAACGCTGCGGGCAAGCTCACCGGCGCGGTCCTTCTCCTTGGATGACTTCACGAAACCGGCCAACTGCACCACGCGGTTATTCGTGTTGACGGTTATTTGCCAGCCGCTCGTTATCGGATCATTGAACAGTTTGGTCTTCACTTTGGTGGTAATGGCCGAATCGTCGATATATTCGCCCGTGGATTGTCCGGCACAGCCGAGCAGTCCCGCCATCAAAACAACTACAATAAGCTTTTTGATAAATGACATGTTTTCTCCTCAGTATGGCCAGAGTTAAGTTCGAAAAATGAATTATCCTATCTGGTCGGGTGCCTGAAACGGATTTCCGCGCCAAAGATTTGGCGTGCATCGAGAATCCATTTTCCCGATAACACGATTATGTAACGGTTTACATTATCAGTTCAACGCGGGGTATGGCCTCAGGTTCCATTTCGACTTCCGGATCACACACAAATAATCTGTCACTAGCCACCCCAAAAGAGCCGGCGAAATAATCCTTGGCGGCCTCGGCACGGCGAGCGGCCAGCGCCCTAGCCGCCTCTTCCTCCAATCTATCTTTTGGCACTGCTTTCCCGCACAGCTTGAGGCGTAAATCCCCGCGTTCCTGCAGGAGTTTCCCGACTTTCATCAAATATTCCTGCGTTTCGGAGGTTGGTGAGGCGGTACCAGCCGAAAACGGAACCGGATCGAGCTTTAACCGCACGGCTTTACCGGCGAGTCCGGCGACCGTGTTCAATGTGTCGAAGGGTTGAAAATAGAACTTGAGATAACTCACACTGGCGCGGCGCAACGCCCCGGTCAGCGCTTGGTTGATGGCGTCAGTCAGGTCGAACTTCGGATCATTCACGTCGCCGGTGATGTCGATATCGAGATGAATATCGTTGTTTTTATCGCGCAATATTGCCAGCGCACTTTCAAACGGCATGGCCTGTCTGGTCTCGAGCAGTTCAATGGCCGTCGGTAGTTCGCTCAACGATCAACATGCTGTCGCGCAGGTGAATTTCATTGATCACTAACAGTTTGTGGAGCAAGGGCGGCAGAGCGAAATCCATATTTGCCTGCGAGACCAGCAGGGTCCGTGACGACCCAACCGTCACCTGAATATTGCGTACCGCGAAGTGACCGATGAAGTGGTTGAAATCAGCGTCTTCTACCCGCGCTTGCTCGGCACCTTCGTTGATGAGCCAGCGTTCCAGTCCGCGTTGAATCTTATAAGGCAGCAGCACGTGGCAAGGATGACGAGCAGTACGATGACGACCGGTATCCGGACCGGGGAACGGGCGATAAAACGGCCGGTTTTTTCAATGAGTTTTTCGATTTCATGATGAATCAAGAAAAAAAGCGAGCACATCGACCCAGAAAATTTCCGGAAAAATGATAAACTTGATACTAACCCATATTTCTGACGATGTTCTGCTCTCAAGGTTCCAAGTAAGCTGCACGCGGTTTACAATCTCGCCAGAAGTTGTGTCAATGAGTCAGTTTTTATGTTCATAAACCCACGCAACAGCGCGCTCAATGCGGGATACAACCGGAATTATGAGATTCTGATTTTATTAAACATTTTCTTTGCCAGAGGCAAGACAGGAAAGACATGCGGGCGGAACAACGCGGAAAATACATGATGGTTCGAAAGTAAACATGAACCCAAATGGCCAGGGCATTGTTTTCCTGCAGTGGTTTATCCCCTTGCTTCTCCTGGCGTGGGTGGGACTGCTGGCGTCGCGGTCGTTTTTGGGTGGCTGGAATCAATTGGCGCGCCGGTTCGGCACTTCGGCGGCCATCGAGGGGGAAAAATTCAGATTTACCTCATTGTCAGTCGGATCAGGTTATTTCCCGGTCAAGTATCGGAACTGCATGTTCGTGACAGTAGGCCAATCCGGATTGGCTTTGTCGGTAAATATTTTATTTCGTGTTTTTCATCCGCCGTTGATGATTCCGTGGTCCGATATCGAAACCGTCCAGCCGGAAAAGGTCTGGTTGGCGCCGCACATTGCCGTGTATGTTCGTGGCTTCGACAAGCGCTTGCTGTTCCGCTGGAATGTGGGTATGAAAATCAGCGATTATTTCTATGCGCAAGCAAAAGCATCAGCCTGATTACCCAATTCGTGTCGGCTTCCGTCGCGGTATTCAATCAACTCATTTTCCCGATAATTCATAAACTCGTGTGCACCCTTGTTGTATTGCGACGACCGGATCATCCCTGGCCATTGCTCGTGGCCGGTAATCGCGATGAAAGGCGAGATCGCCCCTGGCTTCCTCCGGCCAGGCATTGGGATGACCGACCTGATGTTGTGGCAGGCCTCGATCAGGTGGGCGGAGGAAGCTGGTTCGGGGTTAATGACCACGGTGTGGCGGCGGTGGTCATGGATCGCGAGGGAACGCTCGGGCCGCAGGCCGGCAAGCGCAGCCGCGGTGAGCTGGTGCTGGAGGCGCTGGATCATGCGGAGGCAAAAGCTGCGGTCCACGTACTAAAGGATCTCGACACAAATGCCTATCGTGCGTTTAATTTGTTTGTCGGCGATCCGGTGTCAAGTTTCTGGTTACGTCACCGCGGCGGAAATGGCGCTCCTGGGTGTGTCGAGGACTTCGAGGTGCCGCCCGGTTTGCATATGCTGACAGCCCGTAATCTCGACGACATGAGCGTCACGCGCATTCGTTTGCACTTTGCCCGATTTCTTGAGGCGGAGATACCGGATCCGTCGGGCGATGACTGGGCTGATTGGCAGACGCTGCTCGCCAGTCGAACTTTTCCGGAGCAAGAAGGCGCACATGCCGCCATGAATCTGGATTTTCCCAATGGTTTCGGAACCGTCTGTAGCCATCTGCTTGCCATCCCTTGTTATCCGGGTTACGGACATAAACCGAGATTTCTTTTTGCACCCGGGCCACCCGATTCTGCCCCCTATGAACTCGTAAATCTGGATTAGCGCTACTTCCGCAGCGAATTCCCAGAAGAAGATTCGGGAGAATGTCTGTCCGGATCAGCGCTCCAGATTCTGAAAAAAGGGGGGCTGATGGACTATATTTTCTCTGATGCCAGGAAATCCTTTCAAAGCCTCCATTCTTTCGCTGATCAAAGCTCACCCGTCCGGAATCAGCGAATACGACCTGATTCAACGACTGCTGGATTGCGAGGAGGAATTCAGTTTCGCGGAAGAAGACGCGAATCTCGCGCTCTTCCGTCAGCATTTCGTGGTCATGAACGCCTTGTACCAGCTGCAGACCGAATTGTTCAACGAAGGTATGTATCTCTCCATTTCACCACTGGATATTCGACTTGGGCCGGTGACGGATCCGGGACTGGCTTCTCTGCCCGACGATAATTCGGCTACGCCATTGCGCGATTATTATCTTGATTGGGAGAATTTTTTTCAGACCAGTCACGCGGATGTCGAGACCATGCTGACCCGCTTCATGGAAAGATATCTCGCCATCGACGAACGTCTGGACGCGTTGCAAATATTGGAGTTGCCCGCAGATGCTCCGTGGGAGGTGATCAAGCAAACCTATCGGCGGCTGGCGGCGCAGCACCATCCGGACAAGGGCGGCGATCCGGTACGCTTCCGGGCGATTCGCGGGGCCTATGAAATACTGATACGTTGTCATGCGAATTAACCAACGCCCGTCGCCGGATTATTTTCATCCATGCTTGTTTCATGCCGGTTTTCCCGGCATTGGCACGTCTTTTGCCTGTTATTTGCTAGGGTACTGTGGGGATGCTGGCGTGAGACAAATACTTATTCTGCTGGTGGGCGCGACATTTGCCTGCCATTTAATGCCGGGTGCAAAAGCCGATTCGTATTTTTCCCGGCTTGATCCCGACTCGCCCTCCGCAACCAATTATTGGAGTGTAAGCCGTTTAACGGACACTAGAATGGTTAGTCGCGCCTACGCCGAGTGGGAATTGCGGTTTTACCGTCCTCAACACCGGGCCAGTGGAACCGCAACGGGGTACGGCGTTGGTTACCGGCTTAATGACTTGCCGTTTTCATCCTGGTTGGCCGAAAGAAAAATATTCCATGCAGGAATGGCATACAATCCTCGGGATATGAAAGTTTTTTTGACGATTGAGACAAAATCCTGGGGATACGCGCCGATACCAGGCAGTTCCACGCGGCATTCTGATCCGGATGTCGAATTGGCAGGAACAGACATAACGGATCGTTTCTATCAAATCCTCTTTAACATCCCGTTTTAAACCTTCTCGCTTCAATACAGCGGGGCCAGAACGATCCGCTGGTTTTTTCTGCACAAGTGTTGTATGTAAGTGTTCGTCATGATTGATTTGTATTATTGGACCACGCCCAACGGACACAAGATCGCGATTTTTCTCGAAGAAACCGGCCTCCCGTATGCGCTGAAGCCGGTGGATATCGGGAAAGGCAGCCAGTTCGAGGCCGCGTTCCTGAAGATATCCCCGAACAACCGCATACCGGCGATTGTCGATCATCAACCGGTGGACAACGGTGCGCCGATCAGTGTCTTCGAATCCGGGGCCATTCTGCAGTATCTGGCCGAGAAAACCGGACTGTTGCTGCCGCAGGATTTGCGCGTGCGGACGGAAGTAATGCAGTGGCTTTTCTGGCAAATGGGAAATTTGGGACCTTTGCTCGGACAAAACCACCACTTTGTTCAATACGCTCCGGAAAAAATCCCGTATGCGATCGAACGATATGTGAATGAAGCCGAGAGGCTCTACAGCGTGCTCGATCACCGGCTGGCGGACCGTGAATTCATTGCGGGGGAGTATTCCATTGCCGATATTGCGGCCTATCCCTGGACCGTGTCCCATCGCAAACAAAAAATAAACTTGGATGAATTTCCCCACGCGCAGCGCTGGTTTCAGGTCGTGAAGGCACGACCGGCCGTGATCCGTGCCTATGAGATCGCCAAACAAGTAAATACCGCACCGGTTATTACCGACGCATCACGGTCGGTCTTGTTTGGTCAGGGCAAACAGCCCCCACGTTAGCGGTTTACATGGCAGCGGGGTTTCCTGCCAGCGGGAGGTCTGAGAAAGAGGGGTGGGTGATTTAACCATTAGCCGGCCTGCTCCAAGCCCCGTAATTTCTCCTAAATCCATATTCTCATGGGATTATTTGCGCTCACCGCGCTCTCCAGCAATAGATTCCGCTTTCCCTGATCCAGGCACGGAAGTTGTTCAACTAAACTGGGTTTTATAGACATTTAATTATAACGACGCGTCGCCCTGTCAAGAACGCGGGCCGTTATTGTCATCCGGCCTGTCAAGGATTAGGCGGCGAGTATTTCCTGATCGCTTCGATCACCGCCTCGCTCGATGTCGCGCTCACCGTGAGCAACAAGCCTTCCTTTTCGTAGAAGCCGATTAAAGGCGCGGTTTTTTGATTATAAGTATCAAGTCGGTGGCTGATGGCCGCCTCGGTCTCGTCCTCGCGTTGTACCACCGGGCTGCCGCACTTGTCGCAGATCCCTTCCTTCTTCGGCGGCATGCCCTTGACGTTGTAGATTGCCTGGCACTTGGGATTGGAGCAGGTGCGGCGGGTTGTGAGGCGGTCGAGGATCACATTACGCGGAACATCAATGTTTACCGCCATGTCGAGCTTGAGGCCGAGTTTGTTGAGCAACACATTCAAGGCTTCGGCCTGTGGAATGGTTCGAGGAAAGCCATCGAGCAGAAAACCCTTCTGACAGTCAGGCTCCTGCAGGCGTTTTTCCATGATTCCCATGATGAGCGTATCCGGTACGAGGTCACCGCGGTCCATGTATCCCTTGGCCTGCTTACCGAGTTCGTTGCCCGCTTGTACCGCCCCACGCAGGATGTCTCCGGTGGAAATCTGTATGGAACCATCCAGTTGTGTCAGTTGTTTGGCGACCGTGCCTTTGCCTGCGCCCGGGGCGCCTAAAAGAATCAACTTCATCGATTTTTTCCTCTCAGTTAATATAACCGGTTGTGGCAATCGCCATTCGGAAGGATCTCCCGTCCAGCCGACTCGCTGCAAAGTGGCGCATTTTGCCCTTTGGATACAGGTTAGATCAACAGGAAATTGAAAATAGTAAAATCGAATGATGGTGCGGCCAATTCCGCCCAATAAATGAATCGGAGCGGGAGGGAAATGCCCTGGACTGGAAAACGTTAGCCTAAGTTAAAGAGTCAGTGGAGTAAGCCTCATGAAAAATTATGTGGTCGTTTATTATCTGGTATTGGTATTTTATGGGCTGACAGCGGCAAGTCCTCAAGCCAAGGCAGAAGAGACGGAAATGAAAGTGGGTCAAATGGCGCCGGATTTCTCGCTCCCGGATCAAAGTGGTGAGCCACGCGCCTTGGCGGACTACCGCCAGCGATGGGTCGTGCTGTATTTCTATCCCAAGGACGATACACCCGGATGCACCAAGGAGGCCTGCCAATTTCGGGACAATTTTCTCGCCATCAGGAATCTGGGTGCGGAAATTCTCGGGGTCAGCGTAGACAGCCAGGAGAGCCACGCTAAATTTGCCGGGAAATACAATCTTCCTTTTCCCCTGCTGGCTGACACCGACGGCCGTGTGGCGAAACAATATGGCGCGCTTTGGTCATTGGCGTTTTTTCATATCGCACGTCGACATACTTTCATCGTCGATCCCCACGGCAGAATCGCCAAGATATACCGCGAGGTAGAGCCGGAAGCTCATAGCCGGGAAGTTATTGAAGATCTCAAAGCATTGCAGCGTTCCAGGAGTTGACACCAATGCAAGTTTGGTCAGACACCGGGCGACAGTTCATCAATAAGTGACCTTATCCGTTTCTCAGAATTTTCAATGCTCTCCGTGAGCCGGAACTGTACCATCGCGCGGTGCAAGTTCTGCCCCGGCCAGTCAGTCCTGAAATGACGGTTGCCTTCCAGATGATCCGTGAGAAACCGCATTCCCAATTCAAACGGAATCAAGCGAATAGAGTCATATAAAAAGCGGTAATCATGCCGCGTCAGAAAGCTTTGCGTCTCGGCGAGGTAACTTTTAAGCAGCGCATGACAGATGTCGAAGTCAAAATATACGGTCTCGATATCTGTGGGCGATTCACCCGCCGTATTAGCGCAGGATCGCAGGCAATCGCCAATATCGAAATGAATCAGACCAGGCTGGATGGTATCAAGATCAACCAGACTGACTGCTTTGCCGCTATTCACGTCGAATAGAAAATTATTCACCTTGGTGTCGCCATGGATGGGGCGCAGGAAAAGCATGCCTTCGCGTTTGGCGGACTCGAGCACCGGCGCCAGTGCTTGACGTGATTCAATGAATGAAAAACAGTAACGCCATTCCGCTTTTTCCGGAGCGCCCCGGTGTGAGGTTTGCATGAAACGCGCGAGGCGATTGGCCGCGTTGTGAAAACCGGGCAAAGTTTCATGGAGTTGCTTCGGATTGAGATCACAAATGAGGGCATGGAAACGTCCCAATACATGACCCACTTCCTCGGCTTGATTAAGGGTGGTAATTTTTTCAAGCGTGAATGTATTTTCGATGAAACTCATTGCACGCCAATATTCTCCGGCGGCGTCAAGAAAGAAACTTTTGCCATCATGAGTTCTGAGAATTTCGGGAAATTTCAACGCGTGCATCCCGGTACCGGTACTGGTCATTTTTTCCACTACATGGTTTGTAAGGATGTGCAGATTTTCGGAAATAAGGTCAGGTCTTGGTAACACGCGCCGGTTGATACGCTGCAATATCACCCGACGATCGGTATCGGTGGTCAAAAGATAGGTATTATTGATTAGTCCATGACCAAACGGTCGCAACTCACGAACCCGCCCGCCGAGTTCAAACACCGCGGCGATGTCTTTTTCATCTGTCACGGTATGGTTTTGATCGATGTTGACCGGATATCATTCTTTGGTACTGTCGGATACCGTAATATAATGTCCGAACAGGCATTGGCCCCGTGGTTGAGGGTGGACACAAGCCGCATTTGTCCGACCGGGTTGATGCTACCGGATCCATAAGCCTCATCGACGCAAGGAGACAGAACATGAAGAAATGGATAATCACAGTCGCACTGAGCTTTGGCATTTTGTCTGTGTCTCAGGCGGGAATCAAGGAAGGGCCGGTTGAGTATCGGGCTGGCGGTACCGTGCTCAAGGGGTACCTGGTGTACAACGATGCGGTCAAGCAACCACGTCCGGGTATTTTAGTCGTGCACGAGTGGTGGGGCCACAACGAGCACACGCGCAACAGTGCCCGCAAGCTCGCTGAGGCTGGTTACGTCGCACTTGCCGTAGATATGTACGGAGACGGAAAACAGGCCGATCACCCCAATGAAGCCGGTAAATTCTCAGGAGAAATACGTAAAAACCTTTCCTTGATGAAATCGCGTTTCGAAGCAGGCATGCAACTTCTCAAAAAGCAATCAACTGTTGACAGCAAAAAACTTGTTGCTATCGGTTACTGTTTCGGTGGCAGTGTGGTGCTTGAAATGGCACGGTCCGGTGAGGACTTGCGCGGGGTAGCGAGTTTTCACGGCGGCCTGAATACCGAGCATCCGGCCCGGCCTGGAAAAACCAGAGCCAAAGTACTGGTAATGAACGGTGCAGCCGATCCGTTCGTCCCGGCAGGGCAGATTGATGCATTCAAAAAAGAAATGGACAACGCCAAGGTGGATTACAAATTTGTAAATTACCCGGGAGCCAAGCATGCGTTCACCAACCCGGGTGCCGATGCCCTGGGCACTAAATTCAATCTTCCGTTGGCATATAATGCTGTCGCTGATCGGGAATCTTGGAATGAATTACAATCGTTTCTAAAACGGGTTTTCAAGTAAAAATAACCCGTGGCTTCGACACTGGTTTGCTGGAAATGTGGAGCTTCGATTGCTGACCTTCCCTTACCCTTAAGCCGCCTAGCAGAGTGTTCGAAATGCCGGGCTTATCTCCATGCCTGCCGCCTGTGCGAATTCTACGATCCTCGTGTCACCAGCCAGTGCCGCGAGGAGCGGGCGGAAGAGATAAGCGACAAGGAACACGCGAATTTCTGTGATTGGTTTAAACCCCGGCCAGACGCACACCGCCCACCCGGAGGGGAAAAGACTCAAGCGGCCAAAGCAAAGCTCGATAGTCTGTTCGGCAGTGAGGCCAGTTCGGCTGGCAATACCGACGTTACCCGGGACAAGCTCGGAAAACTTTTTGGTACCGGCCATGACCCCAAAAAATAACCGGGCTGACATGAAGTCAGACCACCCGAAACGCGCGCATGACTTTGACACTCTCACGACAAAGTTCCGTAGCCATAATCCGCGAATACACGCTCAAACCCGTAAGATATTACGCGCCCATTACGCGGCAAAATATCGTAGCCGTTAATTCTTATTAGTTATCTTGTCGGGAAACTTTTCGCTCTGTCGCGAGCGGTCAGGCAATACTTCTTGCCGGCGTCACTGTTATAATGAAAGCGGAGTTGGCCAGACAGTCGCCGCCCGACCACGTCCGCGTGGCCGAGCGGAGGAAAGTCCGGGCTCCATAGGGCAGGGTGCCAGGTAACACCTGGGCGGCGTGAGCCGATGGAAAGCGCCACAGAAAATATACCGCCAGATCCGAAATGACTGGTAAGGGTGAAATGGTGCGGTAAGAGCGCACCGCACGGCTGGCAACATCCGTGGCACGGCAAGCCCCACCTGGAGTAAGGCCAAATAGAGGAACGATGGTGTGGCCCGCACTGTTCCTGGGTAGGCCGCCAGAGGCTCGCGGTGACGCGGGCCCTAGATGAATGACTGTCCGCGACAGAACCCGGCTTAACGGCCAACTCCTTTTTACTTTAGTTTGATCATTTAGTTTTATGTTTTTCCTGAAGTTTCTCGTTTAGATTTCAGAGGCAATCTATTGTCATTTGGTCGTATTGGCGACCGAGAGTACATTAATCCCCCTTCCATTCAGTATCCCTTCTTAACTCGCTGACCCGCAAAGAATAAATTTCGTAGTAGCCGTAGTTATTGCTTGACACCTCTTGGTGTCGCTATCTATAGTGTCAGTAAGTGGTGAAATGTGGTTTTTTGTGGAATAGAACGGGAAAAAGCGGGGAAAAATGTTTCGTGGCGTCAATGCCGTAACACTCGACAGCAAGGGGCGCATGGCCATTCCGACGCGTTATCGCGAGCAACTCGCGCGCGCGTGCAACGGTCTGATGGTGCTGACCGTCGACCGCGACCACTGTCTGCTCCTGTATCCGCATCCCGAGTGGGAAGAAATCGAACGCAAGATCATGAAACTCTCGAGCTTCAACAAGCAGACCCGGCAACTGCAACGACTGCTGGTGGGCCACGCCACCGAATGCGAACTCGACGGCAATGGTCGCATTCTTCTGGCGCCGCCATTGCGTGAATTTGCGGGACTCAACAAGGATGTGGTGTTGATCGGTCAGGGAAACAAATTCGAAATCTGGGACGAAGGCGTGTGGAACGCGCGACGCGCCGAATGGCTCGAAAGCGAAGGCGAGGGAGGCGACAAGCTGCCGCCGGATCTCGAATCGCTTTCGCTCTAGTGCGAACGCGTGAAGGCAGGTAGTCATGTTCCGGTATTGCTGGAGGAGGCATTGCAGGCACTGCAAGTGAAGGAAGGCGGAATTTATGTCGATGCTACCTACGGACGTGGCGGACATGCGCGTCATATCGTGGAACGTATCGGGAGACTCGGCCAATTGCATGTATACGATCGTGATCCGGCTGCCTGTGATCACGCTCGACGTCAATTCGGAAATGACCGCCGTGTCATCATTCATCAAGAGCCATTCTCGATGCTGGAGCAAACCTTCAACAGGTTGGGACTGACCGGACGCGTTCATGGCATTCTTATTGATCTCGGTGTTTCATCTCCCCAGCTTGATGAACCAAAGCGTGGTTTCAGCTTTCAGACCGATGGTCCGCTTGACATGCGCATGGATCCGAATTCCGGGGAATCTGCCGCCGACTGGATTCGGCATGCGGAGGAGAACGAGATCGCGCGTGTCATACGCGACTATGGAGAAGAACGGTTCGCCAAACGCATTGCACGCGCCATCGTCCGAGAGCGCTCCATCAAGCCGATCACCTCTACCAACCGCCTAGCTGAAATAATCGCGCACGCCATTCCCGTCCGCGAAAAGAGCAAGAATCCGGCAACACGCACTTTCCAGGCGATACGCATTCATATTAATCGCGAACTCGATGAACTCACGAAGGTACTCCCGCAAACGGTGCACCTGCTCGCCAGTGGTGGACGATTGGTGGTGATCAGTTTTCATTCGCTCGAGGACAGGATGGTAAAACATTATTTCTACACTGAAGCAAAAGGAGCCGCACTCCCGCCGGAATTGCCGGTTAACAGGGATTATTTCCGTCCAAGACTGAAAATAATTGGCAAGGCCTTGCGCGCGCGAGAATCGGAGGCACGTAATAATCCGCGCGCCAGGAGTGCCGTGTTGCGGATCGCAGAGCGCACGGATGAAAAACCATATGTATAGGCGCCTGATTGTGTTGCTGGCGGCTGTAATGGTTACTTCACTCGCTGTGGTAAAGACGCGTCATGAAAGTCGCCAGTTGTTCGTAAAATTGCAAACTTATCAGGCTGAACGCGATGCGCTCGTCATCGAATGGGGAAAATTGCTTCTCGAGGAAGGCGCCTGGTCCCAGCATCGGCGTGTCGAGGTGATGGCGCGTAACCGCCTCGACATGAGCACACCCGATTCAGCGCGAATTCGCGTCGTGCGACTCGTTCGGGGATCCACACCATGAGCCGCAACGCCAAGAGCCGTTACTCGGCGCGTAATCTGATCGTGTTTCTGTTTTTCCTTGGGCTTTTGATTTTGCTCGCGACGCGCGCGGTTTATTTGCAGGTTTTCAATTCCAATTATCTGCAAGAACAGGGTAATGCCCGGCATATGCGCCTCGTCAAAGACAATGCACATCGCGGCATGATTCTCGACCATAACGGTGCTCCGCTCGCGGTCAGTACTCCCGTGGATTCCGTGTGGGCGCATCCGGCAACCCTGGCAGAAGAACGCAGAAAGTGGCCGCACCTTGCAGCATTGCTCGGAATGAACACACGTGAACTGGCACAGCTCATCAGCAAACATAACGGTCGCGAATTCCTGTATCTCAAGCGGCATGTCACGCCTTCCATCGCCGAGCGAATCACTGCCCTGCAGATTCCGGGTGTGTCGCTCACGCGGGAATATCGCCGTTACTACCCGCTTGGTGCCGTCGCCGGCCATGTAATCGGGTTTACCAATGTCGATGATCAGGGCCAGGAAGGAATTGAATTGTCGTACGATTCCTGGCTGCGTGCGGTACCGGGCGCCAAACGACTTTTGCGCGATTTGCAGGGAAATGCCGTGGAAATGGCGGAGAGTGTGGTACTGCCAAAGCCCGGCAAGGATTTGATGCTTTCCATCGACCGGCGGATTCAGTACCTCGCGTATCGTGAACTGAAGTCGGCGGTTATCGGTCATCAGGCGCTTGCCGGAAGCGTGGTTGTCCTTGATGTTCGCACCGGAGAAGTGCTGGCGATGGTGAACGAGCCGGACTTCAACCCCAATAACCGTTCCGAGCTGCGCAGCAGCGCCTTTCGCAATCGTGCGGTAACGGATCTTTTCGAACCCGGATCCACGCTAAAACCTTTTACGATCGCCTCCGCGCTGGAAAGCGGGAAATTCTCATCCACTACCGTGATCGACACCTCTCCGGGTGTATTGCGGGTTGGCGATCGCACGATTCGTGATGTGCATAACTACGGAGCGCTTACGGTCGCCGGTGTTATCGAGAAGTCGAGCAATGTAGGCGCATCCAAAATCGCGCTC
>Ga0209108_10001431_pt1 | contig 13871 bp, 12 predicted proteins | sample Rifsed10ft1_FD_184003 | JGI IMG/M metagenome (GOLD analysis project Ga0209108, IMG submission 184003) | Soil microbial communities from Rifle, Colorado, USA - sediment 10ft 1 (version 2) | ecosystem: Environmental > Terrestrial > Deep subsurface > Rock core/Sediment | place: Rifle, Colorado...
TGCCGTACGACCCGCAGAAGGATTTCGCGCCGGTGGCGATGCTGGTAATGAGTCCGCAGGTGCTGGTGGTGCATCCGTCGGTGGGCGCGAATTCCGTCAGGGAACTGATTGCCATCGCGAAAGCCAAACCGGGGCAGCTCAATTATTCGTCCGTGGGCACGGGCACCGCGCCGCACCTGGGCGGCGAACTGTTCAAGTCGCTGGCGGGCGTGGACATTGTGCATGTGCCGTACAAGGGCACTGCGCCGGCGATGATCGATCTGATCGCGGGCCGCGTGCAGCTTGCGTTCAGCAGCATTCCCACCGTGCTCACGCACGTGCAGGCGGGCCGGCTCAAGATGCTCGGCACCGGCGGCGCCAGGCGTTCGCCCGCGCTGCCCGACATTCCGCCGGTCGCGGATACCGTGCCCGGCTTCGAACTCGTGACGTGGTACGCGATCTTCGCGCCGGCAGGCACGCCGGCAACCATCGTCAACAGGTTGAACCGCGAAATCGCGAAAGTACTGAAAGACGCCGATATCCAGAAGCGCTTCGGCGAGCAGGGCCTTGAAACCACCCTCATGACGCCGCAGGAGTTGAAGCGCTATACCGAAACCGACGTGAGCCGTTGGACGCGGCTCATCAAGGCGGCGAACATCAAGGCGCAGTGAGGGTCTTCTTCGTTGAAAGGAGCGGCAGATGCGCGGATCGCTGGACGATCTGACGATCGAAGTCGACATGCTGGCTCCAGGGGCGGAGCGGATCGCCGGCACGCGCCCGCCGCTCGATATCATCGCCCGCAATATCATCTTCGGCGAAGGTCCAGTCTGGGACGCACGCAACAAGCAGCTGTTTTTCACCGACATCATCGGCGACACCATCTGGAAGTGGAAGCCGCGGGCGGGGCTGAAGCCGGTCCTGCGACCCTCCGTCAAGGCGAACGGCCTTGCCCTCGATCGCGAGATGCGGCTGGTCGTCGCAGGGTGGGGCGGACGGACGGTATTCCGTTTCGAAAAGGACGGGTCGCGCACGACGCTTGCTTCGCGCTGGGAGGGCAAGAAGCTCAGCAGTCCCAATGACATCGTCGTGAAGTCGGACGGCTCGATCTGGTTCACCGATCCACCGGGCGGTCTGCTCAACGTCGGCATGGTCGGGGATGATCTGCAAAAGTATCTTGAAGTCCAGGGCGTGTTCCGGATCTCGCCCGACGGCAAGGCGATGACGCTCGTCGCTGACGACAACGTTTACCCCAACGGGCTGTGCTTCTCGCCCGATGAAAAGCTGCTCTACGTGAACTGCAGCCGCGAGCGGGTCATCCGCGTGTATGACGTGAAGCCCGGCGGGAGCCTCGGCCAGGGGCGGCTTTTCCACCGCTACGTGAGTCCCGAGCGCGGCGTTCCCGACGGCATGAAGTGCGACGTCGAAGGCAATGTCTATTGCACCGGTCCGGGCGGCATCTATGTGCACGATGCGGCGGGCCGGGTGCTCGCCCGCATGAAAACGCCGGGGCACCATCCCACCAACATCGCCTGGGGCGACGACGACTGGTGCTCGCTCTACATCACCATGATCGGTTCCGTGGTGCGCACGCGGCTGAAGATCGCCGGCGTGCCGTCGCGATGAACGAGATACGAGATACGGGATGCGAGATACGAGATACGAGATGCAAGATACGAGATGCGAGATACGGGATGGGGGTTAATCCCGCATCCCGCATCCCGCATCCCGCATCCCGCAACCCGCATCCCTCAGCACTCATCGGCGTTCATCGGCGGCTAAGTCTTCTTGTTTTTCACTTTCAAAATAGGTTCTGACATGACCTGGAATTTCGATCTCGTAGCCGGCCCGTACAAGGGGAGAACAGGGGGTCTTGCGTGGGACGGAAGATCGCTGCTGTTCAGCGCGGTGCAGGAGGAGCGCATCCTGCGCTTTGATCCGGGGACTGGCATGGCGGAGGTCTTCCGCAAGATCACCGGGCGCACCAACGGCATCGCCGTTGCCGCGGACGGAACCTTGTTCGGCGCGCAGGAGGGCGGCAGGCGCGTCGTCCATTTCCTCAAGGACGGCTCGACGGCGCCGACCCACGACCTGCTTGGCGGCAAGCATCACAACCAGCCGACCGACGTCATCGTGGACAGCAAGGGGCGTGTGTGGATCGCCGACGCTTACAACAGCACGCCACCCTATGGCCCGCCGGTCTACCCGTTTCTCGACCACGCGTCGGTGCTGCGGCTCGAGCGCGGCCGGGGCCGCGCGTGGAAGCTGAAGCGCGTCACGCACGACACCATGGGGCCGCGCTCGGTACTGCTGTCGCCGGACGAGAAAACGTTGTACGTTGCGGATGGCGATGCGGATAGAGGCGATCAGTGCCAGTTGTGCGCTTATCCGCTGAAGCGGAATGGCGGTGTCGGCCCGTGCAAGGTGTTGCTTGCGTTCGCACCCGCAGAACGCGGCATCGAGGGCATGTGCCTCGACAGTGAGGGCCATATCGTGGCGTGCGCGGGGTGGAAGAAGGGCGGCCTCGGGCCCATGATTTACGTGGTTTCGGCGTCCGGCACGGTGCTGGAGACGCACCCGGCGCCCGCGGACATGCCGATGCGTTGCGCGTTTGGCGACGCGGGCCTGACGAGTCTTTACCTCACCGCCGGCGACGGCGGCCTGTACCGCGCGAGGAACACCGGCCGCCGCGGATTGCAGCGCTGAAAGAAGTGGTGATACGTGACTGCCAGCCGAAGCCGTGATTAAATTCGCCGATGTCATCCTGTAGCTTGTTTACAGTTTTGCGCGCTGGAGTGATCGTCATTTGCGCTGCGCTTGCTGCTCTGATGGCGGCACCGGGTGCGACGGCGCAAAACTATCCGACCAGGCCGATTCGCATCATCGCGTTGAGCTCGCCTGCCTCGGGTCCCGACATTGTCGGGCGGCTGATCGGGAGCAAGCTGACCGAGGCCTGGGGCCAGCAGGTGATCGTGGACACGCGCCCGGCCGCGACCGGCATCATCGGTTCGGAGATCGCTTCAAAGGCAGCGCCCGACGGCCACACGTTGTTGATCGTTACCGCCCAGGCCGTCATCGTTTCCGTCATGTACGAAAAGCTACCCTATGACCTGCTCAAAGATTTTGCGCCGATCAGCCTGATGGCATCGACCCCTTTCCTGCTCGTGGTCCATCCCTCGGTCGCGGCAACCTCGATCAAGGAATTGATCGCGCTGGCAAGATCGAGGCCGGGGCAGCTCCTATATGGATCCGGCGGCTCGGGCTCGCCTCCGCACCTGTCCGCGGAAATATTCAAGAGCATGACGGGAATCGACCTCGTGCACGTTCCGTACAAGGGAATCACGCCGGCGCTGATGGACACCGTGGGCGGGCAGGTGCAGATGGTGATTTCCGTCATACCCGCCGTGCTGCCCACAGTCAGGGCGGGCAGGGTGAGGGCGCTCGGTGTGACCAGCGCGAAACGCACGCCGCTGGTGCCGGACCTTCCCACGATCGCGGAGACGGTTCCCGGCTACGAGTTCATCGGCTGGTACAGTCTCGTCGCGCCGGCGAGGACGCCCCCCGCAATTCTTGCGAAGCTCAACGCCGAGGTAGTCAAGGCATTGAAGACATCGGAGCTTCATGAACGGCTCTCGAACCTCGGCGCCGACCCGATCGGCTCGACGCAGAAGGAGCTGGCGGTCTATCTGCCGCAGCAGGTCGAGAAGATGCGCAAGGCGGTGAAGGATTCCGGCGCGCGCCCGGACTGAACCAAGCCGTCAGCCGTCAGCGGTCAGTTGTCAGCAGGTGCGGAAGGGGTTTCGGTTTAAAACGAAGGGCTGGCGGCTGATAACTGGCGGCTGGCGGCTAATTTTTGGAGAAAATTGCATGCCTAGGATGACCGGATCACGGCTGTTTGCTGAGATGCTGAAGGGCTACGGCATCACGCACGTATTTTTCGTGCCCACGATCCTGATGGATGCGCTGGCGGAGATGGATGACCTCGGGATACGCAAGATCCTCACGCACGGCGAAAAGGCGGCGGCCTACATGGCCGACGGCTACGCGCGCGCGAAGAACGGCCCCGGCGTATGCATGGGGCAGCAGATCGGCGCCTCCAACCTTGCGGCGGGGCTGCGGGACCCCTACATGGCCTGCTCGCCGGTCGTCGCGATCACGGGCGGTCCCGCGACCGCCGGGCGTTACCGCGGCGCCTACCAGGAGGTCGAGGATTTCACCCAGTTCGATTCGGTGACGAAGCTGAGCATGCTGGTGGACGATGTGGCGCGGTTTCCCGATCTCCTGCGCCAGGTGTTCCGCGCCGCGACTTCGGGGGCGCCCGGGCCGGTCCACCTGCGCCTGCGTGGCTCGCACGGCCAGGGCGTTGAGGTCGAGGCCGACCTGCAGCCCTTGGCGGAGCCGCAGTTCTCCCGGCTGCCGGCGTTTCGCCCGGGCCCGGAGATGGAGCGCGTGCACGAGGCGGTCGCGATGCTCTCCGGGGCGCAGCGCCCGATTATTGTCGCCGGCGGCGGCGTCATGGCGTCCCAGGCGCAGGCCGAGCTGGTGGGATTCGCGGAGAAGCTCCAGATTCCCGTCGCGACCTCGCTCACCGCCAAGGGCGCCATCCTGGATAGCCACCCGTTGTCCATAGGCGTGGTCGGCGTCTACTCCCGTGCGTGTGCCAACCAGGCGGTGTCGGAAGCCGACCTGGTGTTTTTCGTCGGCAGCCATGCCGGCGGGCAGGTCACCGCCAACTGGAGGATACCGGCTGCGGGAACGCCGGTGATCCAGCTCGACATCAACTCCGCGGAGCTGGGCAGGAATTACCCGAACGCGGTATCGCTGGCCGGTGACGCCAAGGTCACGCTACAGGCCATGGTCGACGCTGCGGAACGCAGAAGCCCGGATCGCGCGCAAGCGTGGACGGGACGGGTGCAGCAGCTCGCCGCCGAGTGGCGCGCAAAAGCGGAACCCATGCTGAAGTCCGATGCCGTTCCCCTGCGTCCGGAGCGCATCTGCCGCGAGATCACCCAGGCGCTGCCCGCGAACGGCGTCGTGGTTTCCGACACGGGGCACGCGGGGATGTGGACCGGGCAGATGATCGACATCACCCAGCCGGGGCAGCGTTATATCCGTTGCGAGGGATCGCTCGGATGGGGCCTGCCGGGCGCGATGGGCGTGAAGTGTGCTTTGCCCGACCGGCCGGTGCTGTGCTTCACCGGCGATGGTGGCGCGTACTACCATCTGCCGGAGCTTGAAACAGCGGCGCGCCACGGCATCAATCTCGTGGTGGTGATCAACAACAACGGGTCGCTCAACCAGGAAATCCCGCTGGTCAAGGCGGCGTACAAGGAGAAGCGGGACGACCGCTCCGGCGAAATCTGGCGCTTTCAGAAGAACGCTAACCTTGCCAGGGTCGCGGAAGCGCTGGGCTGCGCCGCGTTCCGCGTGGAGAAGCCGGGTGAGCTGAAAGACCTGCTGCCGCGCGCGTTCGCGATGGGCAAGCCGGTCGTGCTGGACTGCATCAGCGAGGAGCAGGCATTGGCCCCGATCGCCTGGCTGCCGGGGGCGGCGCAGCGCGGGCATTGAGCCGGCGGCCGCGGTCTGCCACTACACGGCGATGGACCCGCTTGGAGGCAAGCTTTGATTGCCGTGATTCGATGAGGGAGGGGACATGAGATATGCATTGCGGGTTGCCCTGCTTCCGTTCGTCCTCGCTGCCGGCGCGGCACCGGCGTTCGCGCAGCAGGGATATCCGGTCAAGCCGATCCGGCTGGTGGTTCCGCTGGCGCGAGGGGGGCGCACCGGATCTCGGCGAGGGGGTTGGTGTTGGGGCGGAGACGGGGCGCTGCCGCCCGGGTTATGGCGCCGAGCCCAGTTGTGGATTGCACTAGTGTTGGCCGCGACATCGTCATTCTTTGCCGTGGCGTCGTTCGCCCAACCGTATCCGTCGAAGCCGGTGCGGTTAGTTGTGCCACTTGCACCGGGCGGCCCGAGCGACATCCTCGCGCGCAGCATGGCGGCGAAGCTGACCGAAGGCATGAAACAGACGGTGTTCGTGGAGAACCGCACCGGCGCCGGCGGCACCATCGGCATCGACAACGCCGCGAAGTCCCCCGGCGACGGCTACACCATGCTGCTCGTGGCGGTCGCGAACTATACGATCAACGCCAGTCTCTACGCGAAGCTGCCGTACAACCCGCACAAGGACCTCGCGCCGGTTTCGATACTGGCCGGCGCGCCGTACATCCTGGTCGTGCACCCCACGCTGCCAGTGCGCAGCGTGAAGGAGCTCATCGCGCTCGACAAGAAGCGCCCGGGCGAGCTCAACTACTCGTCGGGGGGCACCGGCACCGGCCCGCACCTCGCGACCGAAGTGTTCAAGGCGAACACGGGGATGACGGCCGTGCACATCGCGTACAAGGGGGCGGGCCCCGCGTTGACCGACCTGGTGGCGGGCCACGTGCAGTTCCAGCTCGCGAACATGATTGCCAGCCTGCCGTTCGTGAAGAACAACCGGCTGCGCGGCATTGCCGTCAGCGGGTCGAAGCGCTCGCGTGCGGTTCCCGGGCTGCCGACGATCCTGGAGTCCGGCGTCAAGGGGCTGGAGGAAGTCGGCGGCCACATGATCATGGTTCCCGCGGCCACTCCGAAGGAAATCGTCGCGCGCCTGCACCAGGAGCTGGCGAAGGTGCTGGAGCAGCCCGACGTGAAGGCGCGGCTGGAGGGCGAGGGCGCCGAGATCTTCGGCACGTCACCGGAGAAATCGGCGGCGGTGATCAGGTCCGAGATGGAGCGGATGGCGAAGATCATCAAGCAGCTCGGGCTGCAGGCCAACTAGCCGATTTCATCGCACGACGCGGCCGCCAGAAGAGCGCCATGACGACGGCAGCAAGCTTCCAGATCGCGCGCCTCAAGGAGATTCCCTGGGAGGACCGGGTCAACGTGGACGGCTGGCCGAGCCGCGCGGGCATGTACTGGGACGACCGCGACCACCAGCTCTGCATGCGCCTCATCGACTACCCGGTCGGCTCGGTCGAGCCGCGTCACGTGCATGGCGGCTCGCACGCCACCACCGTGCTGAAGGGCCGTGCCATCGTCGACGGGCTGACCCTCGGGCCGCTCGACGTCATCCTAGGACCCAGCAACGAGCCGCACGGCCCGCTCGACTACCCGGAAGGCTGCAAGCTCCTCAGCATCTTCCACGGCAGTTACTACCACAGTGAAGTGCCGCAGCTGTCCGCCGAGAAGCACTACCGGCTGATCTTGTCCGCCGGGATTCCGTGGCAGGCAGGCGGCGCGGGCGGCTGCGAGGAAAAGACCCTGGTGGACCGCGGGGTCGGCCGGCTGGTTCTGAAGGCGCTGCGCGTCGCTCCCGGCGCCCGCTTGCCGGCGCGTGCCTATACCGCATTGAGGGCGGCCTTGGTCGTCGAGGGCGACATCACGGTCGGCGGCGAAGCGCTCGGCGCGTGGGATTTTCTGCGTGTGACGGGCGACTCGGGCCACCCCGCAATCGGCACGGCGGGCGGCGCGACCCTGCTCGCGATGACCCTACGCCGATAGGCGCCGCACCCTGATGGACAAGACGCTCGACGCCTACGATATCGCCGACCTGCGCGAGCTGGCGCGCCGGCGGCTGCCAAAGGGTGTCTTCGAGTTCTTCGACCGCGGCAATGGCGACGAGGCCGCGCTCGTCGAGAACCGTGCCGCGTTCGAGCGCTTCAAGTTCAATCCGCACGCGCTGGTGGATACCTCCCGCCGCGACCAGGAGATCACGCTGTTCGGCCGGCGCCACAAGATGCCCATCGCGATTGCACCCACCGGCTCCGCCGGGCTGGCGTGGCACGAGGGCGAAATCGCGCTCGCGCGCGCCGCAGCCGCAGCCGGCATTCCCTTTGCCCTGGCGACCGGCTCGATGACAGCGCTGGAACGGGTCGCGGAGGAAGCGGGCGGCACGCTGTGGTTCCAGGTCTACATGTGGCCGGACCGCTCGGCCTCGCACAAGCTGGTGGAGCGCGCGAAGGCCGCCGGCTACCAGGCGCTTCTTGTAACCGTGGACACACCGGTTCCGCCGGGGCGCGAGTACAACCTGCGCAACGGCATGACCGTGCCGTTTCGATTCACCCGGCGCAACGTAACCGACGTGCTGATGCACCCGCGCTGGCTCACCGGCGTGCTGATGCGCTATTTGCTCACCACTGGCTTTCCGCGCTACGAGAACTACCCGACGGAGATGAAGCAGCGGATCACGGCGGCCCCGATGGGACGCTCGATGATGATGACCGATTCGCTGACGTGGGAAGATCTCCGGGCGCTGCGCAAGCTGTGGCCGCATACGTTGATGGTGAAGGGTATTTTGCGCTCGCAGGATGCGGTGCTCGCCGCCGAGTGCGGCGCCGACGCCGTCATCGTCTCGAACCACGGCGGCCGTGCCGTGGACAGCACGCGGGCGCCGATCGAGGTGCTGCCGGAAGTGGTCGAGGCCATCGGCCAGCGCATGACGGTCCTGGTGGACAGCGGCTTCCGGCGCGGCGCTGATGTGGTGAAGGCAATCGCGCTCGGTGCGAAGGCGGTTCTCATCGGACGTGCGACGCTCTATGGAACGGCCGCGGCAGGGCAGGCCGGCGCCGTGCGCGCGATCGAAATCTATCGTGACGAGATCGACCGCCTGCTGGCCCTCATCGGCTGCCCGGGAATTGCGGCGCTCAACCGCGACTATTTGGCCTGATCACAAACAAACTTTAGCCGCAGATGAACGCAGATGAACGCAGATAAAATCAACACAAATCTCGAATCACGACTCACGATTCACGGCTTTATCGAGCCGCCGATGAATGCCGATTTATCTGCGGCTAATGCCTTCATGCCTTCCTGAAGAGCACCATGCGGTTGGAGTTGGTGCCAAGGCGGTTGTTCTTGACGCCCCAGATGTTGGCGGGCTTGGTGAGGTGCTGCATTAGGAATAAAATTCAGGGGATATGAGCATAAACATGCCAGCCGCGCCAAACCTTGCAACTCTCTTAGGTTCAGACGACCAGAAATACCGACAGCCGCGGGATCTTTTTGACGACGAGTCGGAAGAATCTCCCGTTGCCGAAGATCTCATTAAGGTCGGAAAGTGCGAGGTTCGCCGATTCGTCGGGGAATTCTGGACTTCCGGACAACGACAAGCATCGTCGTTGCACGAAGTGTCCTATCGTGCTTGCTTTAAGCCTCAGCTTCCACACTATTTTATTAAGCGATTCACCAAAGAAGCCGATGTCGTTTACGACCCCTTTGGCGGAAGAGGAACAACGGCAATTGAAGCTGCCTTAATGGGGAGACGAGTCATATCGAATGACGCAAATCCGCTCTCGCAAATTCTTCTCGGTCCGAGACTCTGTCCCCCCTCCTTGATGGAAGTTGAGAAACGCCTTGATGCGATCAAGTATCAGAAGGGTTTAAGAGCCGATATCGATCTTGCGATGTTCTATGACCCGGAGACTGAATCAGAGATTGTTTCTCTGAGGCGTTATCTACAGGATAAGAAAGACAAGGGCGATGAAGACATCATTGACGCGTGGATTCGGATGGTTGCCACAAATCGACTGACGGGGCATTCCCCTGGATTCTTCTCAGTCTATACATTTCCGCCCAATCAGGCTGTTAGTCAGGAGAGTCAGAAAAAGATAAATGAAAGGCGCAAGCAGAAGCCTGAATACCGGGATACGAAGGCGTTGATCCTCAGGAAAAGTCGTTCTCTCCTATCCAAAGTGACGACGGAACAAAGAGCAAGTCTTCAGCGTGTCTATCAGTTTGCCCAGTTGTTGACCGAAGACGCGCGGAGCACTGCGGCGATTAAATCAGGGTCGGTACAGCTCACGGTTACATCGCCGCCGTTCTTGGATATTGTCGAGTATGCAGGCGATAACTGGTTGCGTTGCTGGTTCAACGCGATTGACGTTGACGCAGTTGTGAAGACCATCACGATGGCCAAGAGCATTGAAGATTGGTCACGCGTAATGGGTAACGTGTTCAAGGAGCTTTACCGAGTCACCAAGAAAGGCGGGTGGGTTGCATTCGAGGTCGGGGAAATTCGAAATGCGACCCTGGAGCTCGAAGAACATGTCGTACCGTTGGGGGTTGAAGCGGGATTCTTTTGCGACGCTGTCTTGATAAACCAGCAGACGTTTACAAAAACGTCGAATCTCTGGGGGGTAAAGAATAACGAAGCAGGTACTAATTCAAATCGAATCGCGCTCTTTAGATGTAGTAGCTGAGATTTGATCTGACAGACAGTGTCCGATAACGGCTAGGACCGGACATTCGAGCGAATCAACTTCTTGGACCTTGCGAATCAGCCGCGCCCATGCGGGAGTGGTGGCTCAAAGGTTCCAGAACAAGCTTAATAGCACCCATTCTTCACTCTTCTATTCCGAAAGTCGTTCATCCAGCGCCTCGATCCAGTGACGGACGGGTATTGAGGTTGCCGTCTGCAGGTGGGCCTGGCAGCCGATGTTGGCGGTGAGGATCGCGGTGGGCGCGCCGCTCTCCAGGGCTGCGATCTTGTTCGCCAGCAGCCGCTGCGAGAGCTCCGGCTGGAGGATCGAATAGGTGCCGGCCGCGCCGCAGCATAAATGCGCATCCGGTACGGGCGAAAGCTGAAATTCCAGTGCGCCGAGCAGCGCCTCGATCTTCCCACCCAGCTTGAGCCCGTGCTGGAGCGAGCAAGGCGACTGGAAGGCTACTCGCTGACGAGGGATGGGAGCGCGTCGAGGGGCGGAAGAGGGGCCCCGCTCCTTGGCGGGGATCTGACCCCCGGTGGCGCGCAAGGCGGCCGACGCATCGGAATTGAAATCTTGAGAGGGCGTATCGGAGGCCGCCGTTGAGGGATGGGGGATGAGGGACTTCAGCTTCACGCCTTCGGCCGCGATGATTTCACTGAGGTCCCTGCTCAGTGCGGAAACCCGCTTCGCTTTTTCGGCGTAGGCAGGGTCGCGGGAGAGATGGTGGCCGTAGCTGCTGGTCGTCGTGGCGCAGCCGCTCGCGGTGACCACGATGGCTTCCACGCCGCGCTCGATGTGGGGCCACCAGGCGTCCACGTTGCGGCGCATGTAACCCAGAGCCTCTTCTTGCGCGTTGAGATGGAAGGAAACGGCGCCGCAGCAACCGGCGCCTTCCGCCCGCACGAGGGTGATGCCGAGGCGGTCGAGCACGCGCGCCGCTGCGGCATTGGTGTTCGGAGAAAGGCTGGGCAGGGCACAGCCTTCCAGCACCAGCATCTTGCGCGAATGCTCCCGTGCCGGCCACGATCCGGGCGCTGCCACGGACGCGGGGACCTTGCTCTTCAGCGCCTTGGGCAGAAGCGGGCGCACCGTCCGGCCGAGCTTGAACAGGGGATCGAACACCGACGGATTCGGGATCACGGCGCGCAGGGCTTTGCGCTTCAATGCTTCGAGCGCGCTGCGTCCGACGCGCTCCTCCACGAGGTGACGCCCGATATCGAGCAGCCGGCCGTAGCGCACGCCCGTCGGGCATGTGGTCTCGCACGAGCGGCACGTGAGGCAGCGATCGAGGTGGAGCTGCGTCTTCGCGGTCGGGGTCGCTCCTTCCAGCACTTGCTTGATGAGGTAGATGCGGCCGCGCGGACCGTCGAGCTCGTCGCTCAGGAGCTGGTAAGTCGGACAGGTCGCCGTGCACATGCCGCAATGCGTGCACTTGCGCAGGATCGCGTCGGCCTCTCTTCCTTCTGCCGTGTCCTTGATGAATGGCGCGAGGTTTGTCTGCATGGGCTAACAGCGTGATTCGTGAGTCGTGATTCGTGATTTGACCACGCAAGGACCGGTCTTAGAGCAGTTCAGTCGATTCACGATTCACGAATCACGATTCACGCCTTTCAGAAATCCGGGTAGAGGCGGCCAGGATTCAAAATGCCGGCCGGGTCGAAGGCCTGCTTCAGGTTGCGGTGCAGCTTCATCAACGCGGGCGGGAGCGGTTGGAACACGCCCCCCGACTTGTCCCCGCCGCGGAACAGCGTGGCATGGCCGCCGGAACGCGCTGCGGCGCCTCGAATCGTATTCGCGTCGGCGGCGGACTTGAGCCAGCGCAATGCGCCGCCCCATTCGATGAGTTGCCGGCCCGGCAGATCGAGAGGCGGTGTCGTGGAGTTGACCGACAGGCGCCACAGTGGCCCGCTGTCCGCGAAGAAGGGGTCGGCATGCTCGCGGATGCCGGTCCAGAAGCGTATTGCCTGAGCGGGAGCCACCGGCGCGCCGCCGATCTTTCCCGCCGCAGCGTCCACCGCGACGCGCGCGCCGGACAGGCGCACGCCGAGGTCGCCGTCGCAATAGGCGCTCGCCGTGATGGGCAGCGGTTGCGCTGCCCACCTATTCATGAGCGAGATCGCTTCCGCCTCTCCACACTTGAGAAGCAGCGTGGTTTCAGACGCGGGCAGGGGAAGCACTTTGAGCGAGACCTCGAGCAGCACGCCGAGCGTGCCGAGTGAGCCCGCCATGAGGCGCGAGACGTCGTAACCGGCGACGTTCTTCATGACCTGGCCGCCGAATCTCAGATCGTCGCCCTTGCCGTCGAGAATGCGCACACCCAACACGAAATCGCGCACCGCGCCGGCATAGGGGCGGCGGGGACCTGAGAGGCCCGCTGCGACACAGCCGCCGAGCGTTGGGCCCTCACCGAAGTAAGGGGGCTCGAATGCAAGCATCTGGTCTTCTTCGAGCAGCGCGGCTTCGATTTCAGCCAGCGGCGTGCCGGCGCGCGCGGTGATCACGAGCTCGGTCGGCTCGTAGGCGACGATGCCGCGGTAATCAACGGTATTGAGCTTGTAGCCGTGAATTGGGCCGCCGTAGAAGTCCTTGGTCCCGCCGCCGCGAATGCACAGGGGCCGTCGCTGAGATGCCGCCTCACGAATCAGCCGCGCGAGGTTATCAACAACATCTTGCATGGGAGAGGGCAACCAGCGACATCCCGTTCAAAGTTCCACGTTCAATGTTCCAAGTTCCGGGTCAAACCTTGAACCTTGAACCTTGAACCGGCTCCTCGTTACAGATCACGCATCATTCCATTAGAACCGCGGCAAATCCGGGAACTTCTGTTGTCCCCGATGCACGTGCATGCGTCCGAACTCGGCGCAGCGGGTGAGCGTCGGCACGGCCTTGCCGGGATTGAGCAGCCCGTGCTCGTCGAAGGCGCGCTTCACCGCATGAAAGGCCTCGAGCTCGGCCGGCTTGAACTGCACGCACATCGAGTTGATCTTTTCGACGCCCACGCCGTGCTCGCCGGTGATCGTGCCGCCGACCTCGAGGCACAGCTCGAGGATCTCCGCGCCGAAGGCTTCGGTGCGCGCGAGCTCCCCCGGCTGGTTTGCATCGTAGAGGATGAGGGGATGCAGGTTGCCGTCGCCGGCATGGAATACGTTGGCGCATCGCAACCCGTACTTGCCCTCCAGTTCCGTGATCCGTCGCAACACCGTGCCGAGGTGCTTTCTCGGGATCGTGCCGTCCATGCAGTAGTAGTCGGGCGAGATGGCCCCGGCGGCGGGGAACGCGGCCTTGCGCCCGGCCCAGAAGCGCAGCCGCTGGGCCTCGTCGCGCGAAACCTCCGTCTGCACCGCGCCGCTTCTCTCCATCACTTCCTGGATGCGCCGGATGTCGTCGGCCACTTCTTCGCGCGTGCCATCGGCCTCGCACAGGAGGAGCGCTGCGACGTCCGTGCGGTAGCCCGCGCGCGCGAAATTTTCCACCGCGCGGGTGGCGGCCTGGTCCATCATCTCGAAGCCGGCGGGGACGATGCCGGCGGCGATGATGTTCGCCACCGCCTGGCCGGCCTTCTCGATGTCATCGAAGGCAGCCATCACGACTTGGGCGTATTCCGGCTTCGGCAGCAACCGCACGGTCACCTCGATCACCACGCCGAGCATT
>Ga0209108_10001432_pt1 | contig 13866 bp, 10 predicted proteins | sample Rifsed10ft1_FD_184003 | JGI IMG/M metagenome (GOLD analysis project Ga0209108, IMG submission 184003) | Soil microbial communities from Rifle, Colorado, USA - sediment 10ft 1 (version 2) | ecosystem: Environmental > Terrestrial > Deep subsurface > Rock core/Sediment | place: Rifle, Colorado...
CGGCAAGCAGGCCATGACGACCATGATGGGATTCGGCTGCAATGCGGCGGGGGTCATCGCCACGCGCATCATTGACAGCCCGCGGGAGCGGCTCATCGCCATCCTCACCAACAACTTCGCCCTGTGCAACGGACGGTGGCCGACGCAGATCCTCATCGCCACGCTGTTCATCGGCAGCCTGGTGCCCGCCTACCTGGGTGGCATGGTCTCGGCGCTTGCCGTGGTGGGCGTCGCGGCCCTGGGGGTCGTCCTGACCTTCGTGCTCGCGTGGGCCCTCTCCCGAACGGTCTTAAGGGGGCAGGTCTCCATCTTCAGCCTCGAATTACCTCCCTACCGCCCGCCTCGGATCCTCCAGACGCTGTACACTTCGGTCATCGATCGCACGATCCTCGTGCTCTGGCGCGCCGTTGTGTGGGCGTTGCCAGCCGGGGCCTTGATCTGGCTGACCTCGAATATCCCCATCGGCGGGCGGAGCATCGCCGAGCACTTGATCGCTCTCCTCAATCCTCTCGGGCTGTTCGTCGGTCTGAACGGGGTGATTCTGTTAGCGTACATCCTCGCGATTCCGGCCAACGAGATCGTGATCCCCACCGTCCTGATGTTGACCGTGCTGGTCACGGGGGCGACGGGCGTCGGGCAAGGCGCGGGAGTGATGTTCGATCTGGAGGATGCGGGCAAACTGATGGCCCTGCTGCGCGCGGATGCCTGGACGCTCCTGACAGGGATCAACCTGATGCTGTTCAGTCTCATTCACAATCCGTGCAGCACCACTATCCACACCATCTATAAAGAGACCGGGAGCGCCAAGTGGACCACGGTCGCCGCCCTCATGCCGGTGGCCCTGGGGTTCGCGGTGACGTTCCTGGTCGCGCTGGTGTGGCGGCTCATAACGGGCGCGGGCTAAGCCACAGTACAGCCGCGGGCGTCTGATCGTGTCCCGGCAGCGGCCCGCCTAATCGCCGATGCCAGTTTCGTTCGGGGGGATGTGTGACGAACCTGACACTTGAGGTACCGGTTCGCATTCCAGATGCGGAGGACTGCACCGCGTGCGCCGAGCGGCTCCGGGGCCGACTTGGGCTCGTGACCGGGGTTGCCGCGGCCGAATTGGACGCCGCGGGGCGCCGACTCACGCTGACGTACGATCCAGCGCTCCTCTCCCTGACCGCGCTGGAGGCCCACGTCACGGAGGCTGGCCTGGCCCTGACGCATCGGTTTCGCCATACCACCCTAAGGTTACAGGGCCTCGACTGCCCGGAATGCGCCGGCGCGGTGGAGCACAGCGTGACCCACGTTCCCGGCGTCTTGAGCGGCATTGCGAATTTCGCGGCGGCGAGCCTCTACGTCGAGTATGACGCGGAGATCACGGATCTGGACCGCATTGCGGCGGCCGTGGGCCGGGCCGGCTACCGGGCGCTCGTCCCCGGCGCGACGTCCGGCGTGGCGGCCATTCGCGTTGCGGAGATGGACTGCCAGGACGAGGTGAAGGCGATCGAGGGGGCTCTCCGTTCCTTGCCCGGCGTCGCCTCTTGGCAGGTGAACCTCCTCGAACGGACACTCCGCGTTCAGTTCGATGCCGCCGTTACCCACCCAGAGGCCATTCTCGCCGCCATCCGCGGCCTGGGAATGACGCCCGAGTGGACCGAGCGGGCAATGCGGGCGGTGGCGTGGCGACGGGACCCGCTGTTTCTCTCCACGGTCACCTCGGGGATCTGTCTTGGAGCGGCGTTGATCATAGATTGGGCCGGGAACACCTCCGTGCTCGGGCACGCGCTCCACGGCATGGCCCTTTGCGCCGGCGGCTGGATGGCGGCCCGGAAGGCGGTGCGGGCGGTTCTGGTCCCCCGGTTGGACATGAACGTGCTCATGACCGTGGCCGTCCTCGGGGCCGTTGCCATCGGCCAGTGGGACGAGGCGGCCAGCGTCGCCTTTCTGTTCGCCCTGGCGCAACTTCTGGAGACCTACAGCCTCGACCGCGCCCGCCAGGCGGTGCGACGTCTCCTGGCGGTCGCCCCGCCCGAGGCCACGGTGCGGCGCGACGGGCAGGAGCTGCGTATCCCGGTGGCGGCCGTTACCCCTGGCGAAACCATCGTCGTGCGACCGGGAGAGCGCGTCCCGCTGGATGGGATCGTACGCGCCGGGGCTTCGGCATTGAATCAGGCCCCCATTACCGGCGAGTCCATGCCGGTGGAGAAGGGTCCCGGCGCACAGGTCTTCGCGGGCTCCATCAACGGGGAGGGGGCCCTCGAGGTGGAGGTGACCCATCGGGCCCAGGAGACGATGCTGGCCAGGATCATCGCCCTGGTCGAGCAGGCGCAGGCGCAGAAGGCGCCCACCCAGACGTTCGTGGAGCGGTTCGCCGCGATCTACACGCCGGCGGTCATCGCTGGGGCCGTGCTCGTCGCCACGCTGCCGCCGCTCCTCTTGGCGGAGACGGCCTGGCCGTGGGTCTACCGGGCCCTGGTCCTGCTGGTCATCTCGTGTCCGTGCGCCCTGGTGATCTCGACGCCGGTGGCGGTCGTCTGCGGGTTGGCCCGGGCGGCGAGGACGGGAATCCTGATCAAGGGTGGGCGCGTTCTCGAGGCGCTGGGCGGCCTCAAGGCCCTGGCCCTCGACAAGACGGGGACGCTCACCCAAGGCCAGCCGATCGTCATCGACGTCAGGCCTGTTGACGGCATGGATGCCCGGGAGGTTCTGCGGCTGGCTGCGGCCGTGGAGGCCCGGTCGGAACACCCGCTGGCTGCCGCCATCCTGCACGCCGCGCGGGAGCGGGGTATCACCTGGCCACAGGCGGTCGATTTTCGCGCGGTGGCCGGCCACGGGGCGCAGGCGCGGCTGGATGGGGTTGGGTTGTACGTCGGCAGCCACCGGTACATCGAGGAATTGGGGGTCTGCAACGGTGAGGTCGAGGCCATCCTCGGCGAACTGGAAGGCTGCGGGCAGACGCCGGTGATCCTCAGCGACGGTTCCCGGGTGCTGGGGGTGCTGGGCGTAGCGGATCGGATCCGTGAGGGGGCGCCCGAGAGCCTCATGGCCCTCCGCCGCCTCGGGGTCAGGCCGTTGGTGGTCCTGAGCGGCGACACGCCGCGGACGGCGGAGGCCATCGGGCGTCAGGCCGGCGCAGACGAGGTCCGGGCCCAGCTTCTGCCCGAAGAGAAGGTGCGGGCGATCCAGGACCTGGTGCAGCGTCACGGGTCCGCGGGGATGGTCGGGGATGGGATCAACGATGCACCGGCCCTCGCCGCGGCCACGGTGGGGATCGCCATGGGCGCGGCGGGGACCGACGCGGCCGTGGAGACGGCGGATGTGGCGCTGGTGTGGGACGATCTCCGCCAGCTCCCGGTGGCCGTGCGTCTCGGGCGCAAGACACTGCGGATCATCCGGGTCAACATCGCCTTGTCGCTCTGCACGAAGGCAGTCTTCGTGACGCTGGCGGTCCTCGGCTATGCAACGCTCTGGATGGCGGTCGCGGCCGATATGGGGACCTCCCTGGCGGTCATCCTGAACGGGATGCGGCTGCTGCGAAACGGCTCCGGGGAAGGCCCGCCAGCGCCCTCTCGAGGCGGAGCGGGCGCCTCGGCGGGCGCCCACGGATGCTGTGGAACGGCGAAAGCGGGACGCTGAGGGCAAGCGATATTCACTCTCCTGAGCTTTGAGCGCCGGAACCACATCACCGGCCTCGCCGGGTATTCCGATCTCGAGCGCCATTTCCTGCCGTAAGATTCAACCCAACATCGCACCGCAAAGTTCGCAAAGGTTGCACAGGTGCACCAGGTCTCACCTGCCTGAGCCCCTGCCCTCGCTCGCTGCGCCCGTCCGCCAGCATCCGGGCGGGCAGCGGGCGAGCGCCGAGGGTCGGTGGCAGGCAGCGTCTGGAGCAAAATGTTCCCGTATTCCTCGACGTCTCTTTCCCCGCAGGCACTCTATTCATGCTTGGGGTACCGCTCCTGCGTGCAGCTCCTAGCGCAATTGCCGCGAACTGGGTGCTGTGATAGGCTCGATCCGGAGAGGTGGTAGCCCTGGTGCTCACAACTGGTGCCGACCCATGCTGAAAGCCGTGACGTTCGATCTGTGGCAGACGTTGCTCCTGGATACGCCGGAGGGGTTACGCCAGGCGCGGGCGGACCGGATCCGCGGCGTCCACGACCTTCTGGCCCGACAGGGATTCGCCGTGGTGCCTGATGCGGTGGGCCTGGCCTACGATGCCGTGGGTCCCCGGCTGGAGGATGTCTGGGCGACCCGGCAGGATGTGGGCTCGCGTGGCCAGGTCCGGTTGCTGCTCGAGTGTCTGGGCCTCGACTGCGCGCTGTCCACCGAAGATGGACTGCTGGATGCCCTGGAGGAAGCGTACTGCCTTCCGATCCTCTCCGCGATGCCGATCCTCAATGCGGGCGCCCGCGAATTGCTGGAGACACTCCAGACCCGGGGGCTGCGCCTGGCGCTGATCTGCAACACCGGACGGACGCCGGGCAAGATGCTGCGCCTGGTCCTCGAGCGTGTAGGACTGGCACCCTTTCTCGGCGTTCTCAGCTTCTCCGACGAAGTCGGCCTGCGGAAGCCCCATCCTGAAATCTTTCAGCGGACCCTGTCGGCCCTGGGCGCCTCTCCGGCCGAGGCCGCGCACGTTGGCGATGACGTCACCACGGATGTGGCAGGGGCCAGGGGCGTCGGGATGCGGGCCATCCACCTCTGCCACTCGACGAGCGTCAGCCAGCACTCGGACGGCGCCGAATCCATCCCCTCCCTCCACGCCCTTCCCGGCATCCTCTTCTCCATGCGCTGAGGACACGACCCAATATCTATCCGCAGATTACGCAGATTTCGCAGATTTTTACTGGGAAGAGCTTCCGAGGAAGATCTGCGTAATCTGCGTAATCTGTGGATAATGGAGGGTCTGGTCTTGAGCTGGAGGAGGGGGGCTACCGCCTTCGCTGGGCATCGTGCCGCTGCCGGTAAATCTGTCGGGACAACCGGTTCTCGTCATGCGCGACCTTCTGCCGTTCCCTGGACGTGAAGGTTCCGTCGGCCTTGAAGCGCTCTGCCTCGGCGCGGATGCGACTCTCGGAATTCTGCAGCCGCCGAGCCTCCCGCTCTGTGAGGGAGCCGTCGGCGACTCCGGCGTCAATCCGGCGCTGCTCGTTGTCCAACCGGCGATCCAGGTACGAGATCGGGGCCAGGTTCCCCTGCCGGTCGTGGCGTTCGCCCCAGATGCGGCGGGAAGCGCGGTTCTCGTCCCGCATGAGCTTTCGCTTTTCCCGTGGGCTCAGGCTCCCATCGGAGAGGAACCGCTGCTCCTCGCGGGCGATCGCGACCTGCTCGCGCTCGAGGCGAGCCGCCTCACCGACGGTGAGGGAGCCATCGTGGATCCCCGCAGAGATCCGGGCTGCCTCGTTGCCCAGCCGGGCGTTTACATCCTGGCCGGGAGCCGGGACGTCCTCGGCCAGCGCCGGCGTGACGAGGCCGAGACTCAACGTCAGACCACAGGTCAAGAGGATCGTTCGATGCCGATTCATGGGTGCCCTCCTTGCTTGGGGTGACTTGGCATTCATTCCATTAGAGGGAGCTAAAAGAGAAAGGTTGAATCCCGGTGCGAGCTTGTGTAACCTGTCGGAATTGCAAGAGGGAGATGGGAGTCACACATGTCGGATACGCTCGTCCTGCTGCTCATCGGCACCCTCGGGGTCCTGGTGGTCCTGTCGGTCGTCCTTCTGGTGGCCATGTTTCGCCGCATGCCAGGGGCGGGGGACAATCTGGCCCGGAGCCTTCTCACCAACCTCCAGGCTGTCCTGGGAGACCTGGGAACGCGGGTGGGGCAACTCTCTGGGGATGTCCAGTCCGTGGCCCGAGGCCAGGACACCGTCCGATCCGAGCTTGCCCAGACGCGGGAACAGGGTCAGGCCGCCGTGCAGCAGACGGCCGAAACGCTCACCCAGCGCATCCATGAAACCCAGCAGTCCCTCACCACGGTGACGGAGCTGGTCCACCGGACGGTCCGGACCCAGGAACTGCTGGCGCAGCACCTTGGCCAGGTGCAGGAGTCCCTGGCCGGGAATCTCACGGCGGCCCAGCAGAACCTGCGGGTCGAGATCTCCCAGACCCGAGAGCTGGTCGCCCAGATCCAGGCGGCCGACCAGGTCCGGGAGAAGCACGAGCAGGAGGCCTGGGACGCGCTGAAGCGGCTGGAGACGGTCCTCACCGGCACCAAGTCCAGGGGCACGGCCGGGGAGAATATTCTGGCGACCATCCTGGCCCAGCTTCCACCCGAGCTTCGTGAGATGAATCTCACCATCAACAACAAGCCGGTGGAGTTCGCCCTGCGACTGCCCCACGGACGCCTGCTTCCCATCGACAGCAAGTGGCCCGCGCTGTCTCAGCTGGAGCGACTGCAGGCAACCGAGGATCCCGTGCTTCGCAAGGCCCTCGCCGAGGAAATTCAGACGGAAGTCAAGAAGAAGGTCCGGGAGGTGACCAAGTACCTGGACCCGGACCGGACGATCCGGCTCGGAATCCTGGCGGTGCCGGATGCGGTCTTCGACCTGTGCGTGGACGCCCACGTGGAGGCCTTCAAGCAGGGGATCGTCATCATCGGCTACACCCAGGCCATCCCGTACCTGCTGTCCCTGCTGCAGGTCGTCCTGCGCTTCGGCACCGAGATCGACACGGCCCGTCTCAGCCAGGCGCTCACGACTATCGCCGACGCCCTGGAGAAGATGGACGGCGAGGTGGACGGACGCCTCTCCCGGGCGATCACCCAGCTCCAGAACAGCCGCGAGGAGCTCAAGGCCCACCTCAGCCGGGCGCGCCAGGGCGTGCGCGGGCTCCAGGTCGAGGCGGGCCCGGCGGAACTGCCGCCGGGGCCTGAGGATCTGCGACTCACGTGATGGGCTCCTGGCCCTCGGAAGACGCCGGGGCCCCTTGCCACGGTCGGGCGGGTGTGTTACGGTGACGCGGATGGATTCGCGGGGGCACCGGGGGACGAGGATGGGGCGGCAGGCACGGGGCCGCCAGGGCGCGGCTGGCGGACCCCTCGTCGGCAAAGGAGGCACGGGCGTTCATGGGTTTCTCGGCCGCAGTGGCCGTTTCCGTGTTCCTGGTCACCTATGTGGCCATTGGCACGGAGAAGATCAACCGCACCATCGTCTCCATGTCGGGGGCGGTTCTCCTCTTGGTTCTGGGCGTCTTGGATCTCAAGGAGGCGGTCACCACCTACGTGCACTGGGAGACGGTCGGCCTGCTCTTCGGGATGTTCACGATCATCGCCGTCCTGTCCGAGGCCGGCTTCTTCACCTACATGGCCCTGGTGGTGGCCAAGAAGCTGGACTACAATCCCCTCCGGATCCTGGTGGTCTTTCCCCTCGTCACCGCATTCCTCTCGGCCTTCATGGACAGCATCACGGTGATGCTGTTTTTCGCCACCCTGACCTACGAGCTGTCCCGGTTGCTCAAGTTTGACGCCATTCCGGTCGTGGTGGCGGAGGTGTGCCTGGCCAACATCGGCGGCTCCTCGACCCTGGTGGGCGACCCGCCCAACGTCATCCTCGGCCTGATGCTGGGGTTCTCCTTCAACGACTTCGTGATCCACAACGGGCCGACGGCCGTGGTGGCATCCCTCGGGGCCATCGGGGTCGCCTATCTGCAGTGCCGCAAGCGGCTGCTCACGGGCGGGACGGTGGACCGGGGGGCCCTGACGGCCATGGACCCGGCCAAGGCCATCAAGGACTCCCGGCTCTTCACGCTGGGTCTCGGCGCATTCCTGGTGGCGATTCTCTTCCTGGTGATCCATGCCTGGGTCGAGCAAACCCTGCACATTCCCCTGACGGCGCCGCTGGCGCCCTTGATCCCCGCATTCGTCATCTTGATCCTGGGCGGGAACAAGACAGAAGACATCCTGCGGAAGATCGACTACGACGTCCTGCTCTTTTTCATCGGGCTGTTCGTGGTGGTGGGGGGGCTGGAGAAGACCGGAGTCATCAAGGCCCTGGCGGACCTCATCGCCAGTGCCTTCCGGCACCAGGACCTGGCGCTGCTGTCGACCCTGATGTGGTTCTCGGCCGTGTCGTCGGCCATCGTGGACAACGTTCCTTTCGCCCTGAGCATGGCCTATGTCATCAAGGGGATCGCCGGCCAGGTCGGAGTGCCCGCCCTCTCCATCATGGTGTGGGCGGTTTCCCTGGGGACGGACATCGGGGGCAACGGCACGCCCATCGGCGCGTCGGCCAACGTGGTGGCGTATGCGGCGATGGAAAAACACGGGCACCGGATTGGGTGGCCGCGCTGGATGTGGCTGGCCATCCCCCAGACGCTGGTGGCCCTGTTCATCTGCAACGTGGGACTGGCGCTGAAGCTGTGGCTGAATTTTTACTAGCCGCCCCTGGGTGGCCGCGGGGCGGAACGTCGGAGGGCTGATGCGGGTCCTGTTCTGCGTGGACGGATCGGAGGGAGCGGACCGGGCGCTGGCGCAGGGAGCCGCCTGGCTCAGGAACGCAGGCATGCAGGCGGTCGTGCTGCATGTCATCCCCGAGGTGGACGAGCGCCTTCGGCATTACGAACGACTTCACGAATCGGAGCTTCGCCAGATCGAGGACCTCTTTGGGCATGAGGGACACGGGCTGGAGGTGGCGGTCCAGGCCCGGGACCGACTCAAGCAGCTCGGGCTCGAGGCCGACCGCAAGGTCCGCCAGGGGGACCCCGCCGAGGAAATCCTGGCCGAGATCCGGGGCGGCGCGTACGACCTCGTGGTTCTGGGGAGTGACGCGACCGGAACGGTCGAGGAACCCCGGCTGGGGAGTGTAGCGGAGCGGGTGGTCCGGGAAGGACAGGCGTCGGTCCTGGTTGTGCGGACCGGAAAGACAGGCTAGCGCATGGCCGAGAAGGCGACCATTGGGCAAATCCTCCGGCAGCATCGGGAGGAGCGGGGGCTGACCCCGGAGCAGGCGGCGTACCAGAGCAAGGTGCCACTCCGGCTCCTGCAGGCGTTGGAGTCGGATGATTACCACCTGCTTCCCGACGCGGGATACCTGATCCGCTTCCTGCACGAGTACGCCCGCCTGCTCAAGCTGGATCCCGCTGCCCTGCAGCAGGAGTTTCGCAGGACAATCCACCGGCCGCCGGGACAATCCCTGGCCCCGGTCCCGCCGCCGCCTCCGCCGCCCATCCCGTGGAAACATGTCGCCTGGACCGGTGCGGCGATCCTGGTCGTGACGCCGCTGGTCTTCATCGTGCTTTCCCTGGCCTCCAAGCGGTCTGCGGAGCGGGCCCCCGCGCCACCGGCCGTGGAGCGGCCAAGCGAGGAGCCGGGTCCGGTCGGGGACAGTAACCGGCTGATTCCGGACCGCCCCGCGGCGGCACTGTCGGATACCGTCCGATCGGACACGGCCGACGCCCCGGCCGGGACGCGCGGGATTGCCCCCGGGCCTGCCCGGATCGCCCAGGCCCCGCCGATCCTGCCCCCGGAACGGAAGCCCTACCGGTTTCTCTTGACGGCCCACGCCCTGGAGCCGACGTGGATGTCCGTCCGCGCTGACGGCGGGCAGGAGCGCGAGGTCCTCCTGCAGAAGGGACAGACCGCGCGCTTCGTCGCGGACACGGGATTCGTCGTGACGGTGGGAAATGCGGGCGGCGTGGAAGTTAGCCTGAATGGGCAGCCCCTGCCGTCCCTGGGTGCGTCGGGACAGGTGATCCGCGATCTGGGGATTCCGCCGGGACCTCGGCCGTCGGATGCAACCGGGGCACCCTCTCCCGGAGGCGTCCAACCGCGGGCAGCGCGGTAGGCGGGTGCGGCGCGGATGGAGCTGCAGTGGCAGGCGCGGCCTGGCGGTCCCAGGCGAAACGCCCAGGCGAGCCAGGCCATGGACCCTACCGCGTCCCGCGTGAGCCGCTGAGATGACGACTGGGGACGTCCCCCGCGCGCACTGGATGCGGCCCGCCGGCCTGGCCACGGCCATCTTTCTGGTGACGATCGCCCACCTCCTGACGCCCGTCGGGCGTCAGATCCAGCACGATATTCTGGTGCGTCTGTACTACTTTCCCATCGCCATGGGCGGGTTGTGGTACGGTCTGCGGGGCGGCCTGGGCACGGCCGGTCTCATCACCCTGATGTACCTGCCCCACGTCATCGGCGTGGACCACGGGCCCCTGACCATCGGGTACCTGCTGGAGATCCCGGTGTTCCTGGCGGTTGGGTTCCTCATCGGATTGATGGTGGATCGGCAGGAGCATTACCGCCGCGGCCTGGAGGTGCAGACCGAGACGCTGGCCCGCTCGCACCGGGAGCTGCAGGAACAGACCCGCCTGCTGCTGGAGAAGGAGACGCAGCTCCGCCGGGCCGATCGGCTCTCGGCGCTGGGTCAGCTGTCCGCGGGCCTGGCCCACGAGATCCGCAATCCCCTGGGCGCCATCAAGGGCGCGGTCGAGATCCTCCAGGACGACTATCCCGCCGGCCACCCGAAGACGGAGTTCTTTGCCATCCTGCTGAAGGAGGTGAATCGGCTGAACGACGTGCTGACCAACTTCCTCAGCTTTGCGCGCCCCGTCAACCCGCACCTGACCCCGGTGGATGTGCGGGGGGTTGTCAGCGCGCTGGAAGGCCTGATCTCGGGGCAGGCGCGGGGCCGGCGGGTCCAGGTCTTCACCAGCTTCCACTCGGGGCCCTCGCGGGTCATGGCGGACGAGACGCTGCTCAAACAGGCGTTCCTGAACATCATGCTGAACGCGCTGGAGGCCATGCCGGAGGGCGGGGACCTGGCCATCTCGACCCGTCTGGGATGGGAGACCGCCGCGTCGGGCGCCGACCTGCGGCCGGAATGGCTGGAGACGGTCTTCGACGACACGGGCCCGGGGATCGCGGAAGAGGATCTGGGACGCATCTTCGATCCGTTCTTCACCACCAAGAAGGACGGGACCGGTTTGGGGCTGGCCATCACCCACCGGATCATCGAGAACCATCAAGGCACGATCCGGGTCATGAGCCAGCGGGGGAAGGGGACCACGTTCGTGATCACCCTGCCGCTGGAGGGAGCCGTGGGGGTATGAAGCGGGTGAAGGTCCTGGTCATCGACGACGACGAGAGTCTCCGGCGCGTCCTGGAGTACAACCTGGCCCAGGAGGGGTACGCGGTCCTCACGGCCGCCAGCGGCGAGCACGGGCTCGAACTCCTGAAGAAGGAAAGGGCAGATGTGGTGGTGACCGACGTCCGGATGGCCGGGATGGACGGGCTGCAGGTCCTGGAGGGCGTCCACAAGCTGGACCCCAACATCCAGGTGATCATTCTCACCGCCTTCGGGACCATCGAGATGGCGGTGGAGGCCATGAAGGCCGGGGCCTTCCACTACATCAGCAAGCCCTTCAACCGGGAGGAGCTGAGGCTCACCATCAAGAAGGCGCTGCAGCTCAAGGACCTGGAGCGGGAGAACGTGGCCCTGCGGCAGGAGCTCCAGGCCCGCATCGGACTGGACACTATCATCGCCGAGAGCCCCCAGATGAAGGGAATTCTGGAAATGCTGGGGCGGGTGGCGCCCACCGAGACCACGGTGCTGATCCTGGGCGAAAGCGGAACCGGCAAGGAACTGATCGCCCGCGCGATTCACGCGACCTCGCCGAGGACCAGCGGGCCCTTCGTGGCGGTCAATTGCGCCGCCATCCCGGAGCATCTGCTGGAGAGCGAACTCTTCGGGCACGTCAAGGGGGCCTTCACCGGAGCCATCCGGGACCGGGTCGGGAAGTTCGAGGCGGCCGAGGGCGGCACGATCTTCCTGGACGAGATCGGGGAGATGCGGCCGGAGCTGCAGGTGAAGATCCTGCGCTGCCTGGAGGAGCGGATGCTGGAGCGGGTGGGCGACAACCGCCAGGTCCGCGTGGACGTCCGGATCCTCGCGGCCACCAACAAGGACCTCACCAAGGCCATCCAGGCGGGGGAGTTCCGCGAGGACCTGTACTACCGCCTGAACGTGGTGCCTCTTTCCATCCCGCCCCTCCGCGAGCGGCGGGCGGACATCCGTCCCCTGGCCCAGTACTTTCTGAATCGACTCGGCGCCTCGCCGCGCCTGGCGATCGCCCCCGACGCCTTCCGGGCCCTGGAGACATACGAATGGCCCGGAAACGTCCGGGAGCTGGAGAATGCCCTGGAGCGGGCCATGATCTTCCACCGGGGGGACGTCATCACCGTGAGCGACCTGCCGGAGGCGATCAAGGTCCCCCGCTCCCGCGAGGCGGCCGCGTTACCGGTGAGCCTGCCCGAGGCCGGCCTGTCCCTGGAGGAGGTGGAGAAGGAGCTGATCCTGCGCGCCCTGCAGAAGCACGACTGGAACCAGTCCCGCGCGGCCCGCTACCTCGGGATCACGCGCCACACCCTCCTGTACCGGATGGAGAAGCACACCATCCTCCGTCCCGGCGGCCGCGGGGCCCCGCCCGAGGAGGAGAAGGCCGATTAACCGCCGCACCGGAGCTTGCTTCGGGAGCGGGTTCCTGATATAAGCCTACCTGATCACCTTGCGGGGGTGCCCTGGGATGGGAGAATGGAAGATCCGACGGACCACCCCATTTGGCCGATCCACCGATGAGGCGCCGGCCCTCGAGTGAGTGGCGGCGCTTTCCTCTCCCTTTCCCTCCCGAATCCCTCCCAGGGCCCCGGTGTTTGATGGGAGGCGGTTTCCGTGCCGCGGGGTCAGCAACAGATACGCCAGTGGCGGCTGCTCCATCTCCTCACATCCCGCCGCGGGACGACTATCCCGGAGGTAATGCGGGAGATCGGGTGCAGCCGCCGGACTGCCTGGCGGGACCTGGAGATTCTGCAGGCTGTCGGCTTCCCCATAACCAACGAGCGGGACGGCCGCGAAAGCCGCTACCGTCTGATTGAGGGAGCACGCGGGCTCCCCCCGATTCCCTTCACCCTCACCGAACTCCTGAGCCTCCACCTCGGACGGCATCTGCTCCTGCCTCTGCGCGCGACGCCCTTCGGCGAGCCGATTCAAACTGCCCTGCAAAAGATCACCGCCACCCTGGCGCCCGAAACGAAAGCCTTCCTTGAACGCCTGAACCGCGAGCTGTCGGCACGGACGATCCACACCAAGGATTACTCCCGCTCGCTGCCCATCCTTCAGACGATCCAGGAGGCCACCGGCCGGCGCGTGGTTCTGGAAGGGGAGTACCACTCCTTTGGGCGGGATGTGGTGGGCTGGCGGCGCCTGAACCCGTTGCACATCTGGTACCAGCAGGGCGGAATCTACCTCGCTGCCTTCTGCCACCGGAATCAGGATGTTCGAACCTTTGCCGTCGAACGCTTCCGGGCCGTGCGGCTAATCGACATTCCCTTCGAGGTCCCCGCCGGATTCGACCCGGATCGCTATCTGAAGGGCAGCTTCGGCCTGTTCCGCGGCCAACCGGTCCAGGTGGCCCTCCGGTTCTCCCGGGCCGTGGCCCGCTACATCGCCGAGCGTGAGTGGCACCCCAGCCAGGTCGCGGCGCCACTGCTCACCGGCGAGCTGGACCTCACCCTCCAGGCACCTATCTGCCCGGAACTGAAGCGGTGGATCATGTCCTATGGCAAATTCGGAGGTCCACATGCCTGATCCGGGCCGTGTGCCGATAGAGCGCATCGGGCGCGCGATTCTCATGATCCGGGGCCACAAGGTCATGCTCGACGCCGATCTTGCAGCCATGTACGGGGTCGAGACCAAGGTCCTGGTGCGCGCGGTCAAACGGAACAAAGAGCGCTTTCCGAGTGACTTCATGTTTCAGCTCTCGCACGACGAGTTCGAGAGTTTGAGGTTCCATTTGGGCACCTCAAGTTCCTGGGGCGGTCGGCGATACCTGCCCTACGCATTTACTGAGCAGGGCGTGGCCATGCTCTCGAGTGTGCTCAGGAGCCGGCCC
>Ga0209108_10001434_pt1 | contig 13850 bp, 10 predicted proteins | sample Rifsed10ft1_FD_184003 | JGI IMG/M metagenome (GOLD analysis project Ga0209108, IMG submission 184003) | Soil microbial communities from Rifle, Colorado, USA - sediment 10ft 1 (version 2) | ecosystem: Environmental > Terrestrial > Deep subsurface > Rock core/Sediment | place: Rifle, Colorado...
CGTTTCAACAAAGGCTTTATACAAACCTTGAAGGAATTTCTTTGCCTCTTCCATGGCCGCCGCGGGAATGCCGATCTTTCCCGCGATGTCTTTCGCTTCCGAATCGGTCAACCCGGTGTCTGGATTGACGAAAATCTTGTGGATTTTTTCAGGGGTTTTAGCGGCCACTACCTCGATCTCGGTTCCACCTTCGGAGCTCGCCATCAAGGCAACACGCTGGCTGCCACGGTCCACGACCATACCGACATATAACTCGGACTGGATATCCGCCCCTTCTTCGATCAGCAAGCGTTTTACTATACGGCCTTCCGGTCCTGTCTGGTGTGTCACGAGATTCATGCCAAGAATGGCGCCGGCGTATTTCTTGACCTCGTCAAGCGACTTGGCCAGTTTCACGCCTCCGCCTTTTCCACGCCCGCCCGCGTGTATCTGTGCCTTGACGACCCAGACTTTCCCGCCTAATTCTTTTGCCGCCGTTACCGCTTCCTCGACGGAAAAGCAGGGCACGCCACGCGGCGTCGCCACACCGTACTTTCTTAAAATTTCCTTCGCCTGGTACTCATGGATCTTCATGGTTATCCTTTCGTCGGATGGAAATAACGTATTCTCGTTACTATCTCGCCTTTGCAGAAACTGGCCGGGACCAGAAAACCGAAACTTCTTTTTTTAAAGAATTGATGAGCGACTTACCGGCAGACAAGTTTGTGTTTACTGCAGAATTGGCACAAAAAATCGGGCCCCCTATATGTCATACCGATCGGGAATACTATGGTATTTGGTATACCATATACAAGATCATTCTCGCCTCAATGGGTCTTTATAAACCGTCAACCTCCCCTGTGGCACGGGAGAACATCCTGCCTTATCCCGGAATGATTAACCGCGGTTTAACGCAAGCGTGAATATTAATTTTGCCCAGCGGGGAGTTTTTCCGCCTTAAGCCGCGCGCCTTCGTCCGCGAGGGTTTTTGCCAATAGGCTGACGCAGGCGTACACCGTGTCAATGTGCGGAGTCGGCGTTTGGGTGAGTTTCCCCAACTCGATGACAGATCCGATCAAGGCGTCGATTTCAATGCCGCGACCGGCCTCGACGTCCTGCAACATCGAGGTTTTGTGTTTACCGACTTTTTCCGCACCGGCGATGCGCTTCTCCAGCGGCACGCGGAATTCGATGCCGAGTTTGTTCGCGATCGTTTGCGATTCCGTCATCATCATCGCCGCGAGATTTCGCGTCAGGGGAAACTGGCAGATATCGACCAGGGTGGCGTGTGTCAGCGCGCTGATGGGGTTAAAAGTCAGATTCCCCCATAATTTCAGCCAGATCTCCGAACGAACATTGGGCAGGATTGGTGACTTGAAACCGGCCTTGATAAAAGCTTCGGAGACTTTTTTGACGCGCGCTGTCTCGGTGCCGTCCAGTTCCCCGACCGGGAAGCGATCACCCTCAATATGTCGTATTACACCGGGCTGAACCACTTCAGCGGCGGGATACACCACGCATCCGATGACGCGATTGACATCGAGGTGATTTGCCGTGGCACCGTTCGGATCGACCATTTCCACGCGACGTCCCTCGAATTCACCACCGTGTTTGTAGAAGTACCACCATGGTATGCCATTCTGTGTTGTTACAACGACTGTGTCTGGCCCAAACAATGCCTGTATTTCCTTGGTCGCCGACTCGACTTGATGCGCCTTTACGGCAAGTATGACGATGTCTTGCGCGCCGACTTCCTTCATATTGCCGGTAGCTTTGACATTCCTTGCGGCATGTTCACGGCCGTCATGCATCATTAATTTCAGGCCGTTTTTTCGAATTACATCCACCTTGGGCCCATGATCAATTACGGTGACATGTTCTCCTGCCAACGCCAGTTTTACTGCTAAATATCCGCCAATCGCACCGGCACCAACAATACATATTTTCATGAGCCTTGCTCCTCAGAAACGAATCATGTCTTGATGTAACATTTACCTGCAATAATCAGTTTTTTCTCTGAAAACGTCTGCACATCACTTTAAGCATCCGTGATGAAATCGCGCAAAACGTCGGCTATTTGAATTCGTTGCTCAGGGTACCGATCCCATCGATGACGATCTCGATTTTGCTGCCCGGTTTCATCGAGCCAACGCCGACGGAGGTACCGCATGCGATGACATCGCCCGGGGAAAATGAAAAATCCTGTGAAATGATGCTTACCAGTTCTTGTGCCGAACGGATCATGTCGCTAATCGGGTAGTTTTGCCGTTCCTGTCCGTTCAAGATCGACTTGACCGTCAGCTCGGCGGGGTTCAATCCCGTGGCGATTACCGGTCCGAACACACCAAAGGTGTCGAAATTCTTGGCGCGCGTCCATTGCTGGAATGTCGAATCCTTGTAAATCAACTCTGCGCACGTCACGTCATTGACGCAGGTATAGCCGAATATATATTTATCCGCGTCGGCCACTGACACGGCTTTGCAGTGTTTGCCTATTACTATCCCCAACTCGCCTTCAAACGTGACTTTACCCGTGTATGAAGGAGACGATTTAATCAATTGACCGCTGGCCAGATAGGAATTCGGGGCCTTGATGAGGTAGAGCGGCTCTGGTGGTGCCGACAAACCCAATTTCGCGGCCAAGGCATGAAAATTGTTCCACATCGCCACCATTTTGGTTGCTTGCGTGGGAGTCAAGACCGTTACCGCATCCAGCGGGAGTGTTTCCCGTGTGGCGGTTGGCATGTCAAACATGTTGCCTTCGTGAACCTTGATCATTCCGTTCTGCAATGTGCCAAAACGGGCTTTTCCCGCGTGCTCGAAGCGAATCCAATGTGGCATGTGTGATCCTTTATGCTTTACCTATGCGTGAGAAAATTAACTTGAACAGCAAAGTAATCATGATTTGACCGGTTTCCCCGGATCTGTCTGCGTGCGTGCCGGTGAACACCATATCGGTTTGGCAGCAATCGTTAAATTTTTAGGCACGAAAAATATCATTTCTGCCCGGACATCACTAGAAGTTTATGTTCAATTTCACGTATTTGGCATTGATCTTGGTCAATAATGTCCCGTGTTTGACACGTTACCGCCTCGGCGATATCCCGATTTTCGGATTATGCAAAATGTTTCTTAAACTGACCGGTGAAAGGATGCGCATATTCTAAAAAGGTTTTACTATCCGTGGGTATTAATGAGGATGGTTCGCTGTAATGGAAAAATTTAAGGCATTCCGCGTTTACAATGAAAACGGCAAAATCCAGGGTCGTCTTGAAGCGCTGGATTTGGAGTCGCTGTCTCCGGGCGAAGTGGTGATCCGCACGGGCTATTCCAGCGTGAATTATAAAGATGCGCTTGGCGCAACCGGTGCCGGAAAAATATTGCGGCGGTTTCCGATGGTCGCGGGCGTGGATGTGGCCGGGAAAGTGGTTTCCTCGAGCGACACCCGCTACAAAACGGGGGACGCGGTATTGGTTACCGGATGCGGTTTCGGCGAAGAGCACGATGGCGGTTATGCTGAATACGCCCGCCTTCCCGCAGATTGGGTGGTGCCACTGCCGCAGGGCCTGACTTTGCGCGACGTCATGTCGCTGGGTACCGCGGGATTCACCGCTGCATTGTGTGTGCATCGCCTGGAGATCAATGGACTGAAACCGGAAAACGGCCCCGTCGTGGTAACCGGCGCCACCGGCGGAGTCGGGAGCGTTGCCATCGATATCCTTTCAAAGTTGGGATACCGGGTCACCGCCGTGACCGGCAAGGAATCGGAGCACGATTACCTCAAAGGGCTGGGCGCCAAGGAAATTCTGGATCGAAAAAAAATCGATTATGGTTCTCGGCCACTGGAAAAAGCCCTTTGGGGTGGCGCGGTCGACAATGTGGGCGGTGATATGCTGGCATGGCTTACCCGCACCATCGAGCCTTGGGGGAGTATTGCCGCGGTCGGTTTGGCGGGGGGGCATGAATTGCACACCACCGTGATGCCTTTCATCCTGCGGGGTATCAGCCTGCTGGGTATCAATTCCGCCGGGTGCCCCATGCCCTTGCGCCGCAAACTCTGGGAACGTCTGGCGACTGACCTCCGCCCGCGACATCTGGACAAAATTGTAACCAAAACCGTATCGCTTGATGAACTGCCGGGAGTATTTGATACCATATTAAAAGGCCGAATACGCGGCCGGACCCTGGTCAAGTTGCATGGCGACTAACGTGTCGCGATCAACGGATCATGGGGTAATGACGCGATCCTCCGGGAGGCAGGAAATCAATGTAGTCAAATCTGTCGCCGGGTAATTTTTTCGGAGTCAACATAAAGCAGGGGATCGCTTGCCAGGCAAAGCGATCCCAAGGTACGTCGTCATTAATCGCCACCTTGTCATGGCTTTTTCATGCGTTTCAAATCTTTTCTAAACAATAAAATTCTGACGCTCCATGCATTGTTCATTACAGAAATCTTGCAAGTATATTGTATACCACATACGATGAGCCCTAGTGTTTTGGAATCGAGAATTGGAAGCGCCCTGATCACCGAGGCGCATGCATTAATTGATCAATCACGGCTTTAATCCCTGATTCTGGAAGCGAACATGAAGTTGCTGACAAAAATGATGCATTTGCAGGAGCAGCACGGCGTCGTTACCGACTCCATGTTGCGTGATTTGTCGAAATCGGAGGGTGTTCCGCTTCACCGGCTGGAAGGTTTGCGCGGATTCTACCCGGTGTTTCGACGGACACCCGGAAGTAAGACGCATGTCCAGGTGTGCCGCGACATAGTTTGCCTGATGAAGGGCGGTCCGCAATTCTGCCGAAAAGTAAAATCGGCATTGACCGGCAAACCCGGCGTGGAAATCGAGGAGGTTTCCTGCGTAGGGAGATGCGACACGGCGCCGGCCGCCACGATCAACGAAGTGCCCGTCACCGGTTCGGTGGAAAATATTGTCGCGTATGCGACCGGCAAAAAACCGCTTCCCGCCCATGTGCCCACAACCACCCCGCGACGCTGGCCAACCGATCCCTACACGAATGATAAAGAACACTACGGGGTATTAAAGAAATTTCTCAAACCGGGTGATGATCGGCAGCGGGATGAAGTGATCAAGATCCTGAAAGCAGCAGACTTGCGTGGTCTGGGCGGAGCCGCGTTTCCCACCGGAATGAAATGGGAATTCACCCGCCAGGCACCCGGTACGCCGAAATACGTCATATGTAACGCGGATGAAAGCGAGCCCGGTACCTTCAAGGACCGGGTTATCCTGGAAGAGTTGCCGCATCTTCTGATTGAAGCCATGATTCTCGGTGGCTGGATGATCGGCGCCGAGGAAGGAATCGTCTATATCCGGCACGAATATGCGAAGGAAAAACAGGCGCTGCAGGCGGCGATTGAAAAAGCCCGTGGCGCCGGCGCGCTGGGCAAGAAAATTTTTGGGTCCGAAGTCGATTTTGATTTGCAAATATTCGTTTCCCCCGGCGGTTACATCATGGGCGAAGAGACCGCCCTGCTGGAAGCGCTCGAAGACAAGCGCGGCGAGCCACGGAATAAGCCGCCTTTTCCCACCAATCACGGTCTTTGGGGCAAGCCAACGTTGATGAACAACGTCGAAACTTTTTCCGCCATCCCCATCATCCTCGATCGTGGCGCCAGCTGGTGGGCGGCGCAGGGCAAAGGGAATTACAAGGGGTTGAAATACATGTGCGTGTCCGGCGATGTCGCCAAACCGGGTGTGTATTGCGTCCCGTGGGGCACGACGGTGGATGAATTGCTGACTCTCTGCGGTGGAATTCCGGAAGCCAAGGGCTTGCACGCCTTTTCGCCGGGCGGCGCCTCGACCAACTTTTTACCGGCGTCCAAACGCCAAACCGCGCTGGATTTCAAGGCCATGCAGGAGGCGGGGAGCAGTCTCGGTACGGGCGCCATGGTGTTTATGGCCGAAGGACGCGACGTGCTCGAACTGGCCATCAGCGAAGTCAAATTTTTTCGTAACGAATCGTGCGGCAAATGCGTGCCATGCCGCGTCGGTAGCCACAAGGCCGTGGATCTGGTGGAGGCCGCGCTGGCGGGCAAACCGGCGCCCCGACTGGTACATTTGCTCGAGGATTTGAATGCCACGCTCGCACAAACGTCAATCTGCGGCTTGGGCCAGGTTGCCATGGCGCCACTCATGAGTGTAATCAGTTATTTCCCGGATGACGTTTTACCGAAATTGGAAGGCTCCGGACGGAGGAAGTAATGGCGGATGACAACAGAAAATTAATCAACCTGACGATTGACGGCAAGCCGGTCCAGGTGCCCGAGGGAACTTCCATCTGGGACGCGGCGCGCCGGCTCGGTATCGACATTCCGGTATTGTGCCATAGCCCGCGCATGCGTCCGGTGGGAGTATGCCGGATGTGCGTGGTCGATATCGGTCAGCGCACCATGGCGGCCTCGTGTGTGCGCCCGTGCGAGGAAGGCATGAAGGTCGAGGCAAGCTCCGCCAAAGTGGACCAGCACCGCAAGATGCTGACCAGCCTGCTGTTGTCCGATTACCCTGAATACAGCGCGCGTGAAATGAGTACGAGTAACGATCAATTACTCGCGCTCGCAAAAAAATACGCGATCCAGGATATCCCCTTCGCGGACGGCGCCACGGGGATGCCGCGCGGCACCGATATGTCGTCGCCCGTGATTGCCGTCGACCATCAGGCCTGTATTTTGTGCGATAAATGTATTCGCGGTTGTGATGAGCTGCAGCACAACGACGTGATCACCCGCACCGGGAAAGGGTATACCGCGCGTATTGCGTTTGATTTGAACAATCCCATGGGCGAAAGTACCTGCGTTGCCTGCGGCGAATGCATGGCGGTGTGTCCCACCGGCGCGCTGACCAATAAATCCGTCTTCGCGGAAATGCAAGTGAGGTGAACCATGAAGGCCTTTTTTCTGAATGACATCAAAGCGCAAGACAGCGGTTCTGCCACCGCGGTCAGGCCTGCGAAGGTAAAGGAAGTCGATTCACTGTGTCCTTATTGTGGCGTGGGGTGCGCCCTCACGTTCGTGGTCGACGAGGATAAAAACCGGATTCTCTATACCCGTGGACGCGACGGGGCGCCGAATGCCGAGCGCCTGTGCGTCAAAGGCCGGTATGGATTTGATTACGCCATGCATGAGCAGCGATTAACGCAGCCGCTCATACGCAAGGCCGGCAGTTACCCCAAGGGCCCGCTTTCGTCTGCGGCTAAAGACAGCACCGGAGCGCGTAAGCCCGGCGGACGCGTGGATTACAACGAATTAATGCCACACTTTCGCGAAGCCGGTTGGGATGAGGCACTCGATCTCGCGGCCAGCCGGTTGAAGCAAATTCGCGACACCCACGGCGGCGGCGCGCTGGCCGGCTTTGGCTCGGCCAAGGGCTCGAACGAAGAAGCGTATCTTTTCCAGAAGTTGGTGCGGGTGGTGTTTGGCACCAATAACGTCGATCATTGCACGCGGCTCTGTCATGCCTCGTCCGTCGCCGCCCTCCTGGAAGGCATCGGGTCCGGAGCCGTAACCAATGTCGTGCGTGATATCGAGAATGCCGAGGTGGCGATCGTTACTGGCTGTAATCCCACCGAAAACCACCCGGTGGCGGCGACGTTTATGAAGGACGCGGCCACCAAGGGCACCAAGTTGATCGTGATCAATCCGCGCCGGCCGCAAATCGCCGATTTCGCCGAAATGTATTTGCGGCCGAAACCGGGCAGCGATGTGGCGCTGTATAACGGCATGATGCACGTGATGATCACCGAGAACTTGATCGACCGTGATTTTATTGCGAAGCGCGTGGAGGGTTTTGACGCGCTCAAAAAAGTGGTCGCTGAATATACCCCCGATCGGGTGGCCAAGCTTACCGGGCTATCCGCGGCAGATATCATTCGTGCCGGACGCCTGTTCGGTTCCGCCAAGGCCGCCATGATTTTCTGGGGCATGGGCATCAGTCAGCAAACATTCGGAACCGATAACGCCCGGTGTTTGATCGCCCTGGCGATGATCACCGGTAATGTCGGACGACCTGGCACCGGTTTGCACCCATTGCGCGGCCAGAACAACGTGCAGGGCGCGTCGGATTCCGGTTTGATTCCCATGGTGTATCCGGATTATCAAAGCGTGAAGGATCCCAGGATTCAGGAGAAGTTCGAGAAATACTGGGGGGTAAAATTGTCTCCCCAGGTCGGTTTAACCGTCACCGAGATCATGCATGCGGCGCTGAAAGGATCGGTCAAGGGAATGTACATGATGGGGGAAAACCCGTTTTTGTCCGATCCCGATATCAACAAGGTTCGCAAAGCCTTATCGGCTTTGGAATTCCTCGTGGTGCAGGACATCTTCTTCACGGAAACGGCGGAGTTCGCGGATGTGATCCTGCCGGCCAGTTCGTTCATGGAAAAGACCGGTACCTACACCAACACCGATCGGCGCGTGCAGATCGGGCGCCCCGCCTTGCAACCACCCGGCGAGGCGCGCCAGGACTGGGAACTCATCTGCGAAATCAGCAATCGCATGGGTTTCCCGATGAAGTACGACTCGGTGGAGCAGGTATTCGACGAGTTTGCCGCCTGCACTAACGAATACAAAACACTGAATTACCAGAACCTCGGCGCCTTCGGCAAATGGTATCCGTGTGCCGATCCCAAGACCTCGCAGGGAGAAATGATCGTATTCGGAGATACGTTCCCTTCGGGCAAAGCCAAGTTGGTTCCTGCACAGGTAACCGAACCGGATGAGTTGCCCAGTAATGAATACCCGTATGTGCTCAACACCGGTCGTGTCCTGGAACACTGGCATACCGGAAGCATGACCCGGCGTTCACGAGCTCTCGATACCATTGAGCCTGAGGCGTTTGTTGAGGTGCATCCTCTCGATGCCAAGGTGCTTGGATTGAGCGAGGGCGACTGGGTAAAGGTCAAATCCCGGCGGGGCGAAATTACGCTGAAAGTTCGGGTGCACGACCGCACCATCCAAGGCTCGGTTTTCATACCCATGCACTTCCGAGAAGCGGCTGCCAATGTGCTGACCAACCCGGCCATCGACCCGATCGGGAAAATTCCAGGCTTCAAGTTTTGTGCCGTGGGACTCACCCGGCTGGGTTCAAGACCGTAGAACATGAGCTTCTCAATCGTTATGCAATTGTTGAGCAACTTACTGCAACATACTACCCAATGGCTGATTCAAGGTCGGGAATGCTTTTCAGTTAATGCAGGGTAGAGTTGTATTCAACAATAGCGGTTGGTATATTGTATTTTGTATTTTTTCAACCTGACTAACATAGCCTCAAAAAAACTGCTTTCAAACTAAATAAGCAGTTAACACTTGCAAATCAAGCGGTACGCAATCAGGAGTAATAACCCGTGTCAACGCCGAAGCTAGTGGTTCATCCCATTGAGAGCAATTTCAGCTTAAAAGACAAAATCTACGACTCCTTAAAACTGGCCATTACGTCGATGATCATTCAAGGACATGACAGAGAGCATCGCCTGGACGAGCATCAATTATCAAAGGATCTGGGAGTAAGCCGGACTCCGATTCGGGAAGCATTGGCGCGTTTGGAGCAAGAGGGATTTGTACGAATCCAGCAAAGGAGAGGCACGTTTGTCGTACGCAAGACCAAGCGGGAAATTCTGGAGATGATCATGGTATGGGCCGCACTGGAAAGCATGGCCGCACGGTTGATTACCTTGCATGCTACCGACGAGGAGATATCCGGTCTGCGCAAGATGTTTGCGGCGTTTGACAGCAACGAAGTGCGCGCCAAGATTGACGAGTATTCGGATACTAACATTCAATTCCATCAATCCATCATCAACATGAGTCACTGCGACTTGCTGAACGAGATGACGGAAAATCTGTTTACCCATATGCGTTCGATCCGCCAACGCACGATTTCGCAAAACAACCGCGTGGAAAAATCCATTATTGACCACATGCATATCATAGAAGCGCTCGAAAAGCGCGACACCGGATTGGCGGAGAAACTGGTACGCCAGCACACGCTGGATCTTGCGGCCCATGTGGAAAAAAATATGTACGACGAAATCAGTTAACTGCCGGCAAACATGACGACGAACACAATCTAAACGATTAACTATCAGTCTTTTGGTAGAAGGAGCGATAACATGGCACAAGTAGCGATAGAACCCAAAGTGGCAAAAGATGAGGGTAAGACCGAAGCTTCCGTTGAAAAAATATCCGGCGGACACCTTGTCGCCAAAGCACTCAAGGCGGAAGGCATCGATGTGATCTTCACCCTATGTGGCGGACACATCATCGATATCTACGATGGCTGTCTGGATGAGGGGATCAAGATCATCGATGTCAGGCACGAACAAGTCGCGGCCCATGCGGCCGATGGTTATGCGCGCATGACCGGGAAACCCGGTTGCGCCGTGGTCACCGCCGGCCCGGGCACTACCGACGCGGTAACGGGAGTGGCCAACGCGCTGCGCGCCGAAAGTCCGTTCCTGTTGATCGGCGGTCAAAGCGCGCTTTCCCAGCACATGATGGGTGGGCTGCAAAATCTGCCGCATGTTGACATGATGAGGCCGATCACCAAGTTCGCCTCGCAGGTGCAAACGACCGAGCGCATCCCCGACATGATCAGCATGGCGTTTCGCGAGTGCTATCACGGCGCGCCGGGACCGTCATTCCTCGAGATTCCACGTGATGTGCTCGATACCAAGGTTGATGTGACCAAAGTCAGGTTTCCGCAGGCGGGACATTATCGGGCATCGACACGCAGTCTCGGCGACCCCGATGATATTCAGAAGCTCGCCGACATTCTGGTGAAATCGCAACGTCCGTGCGTACTGCTCGGTACCCAGGTCGCCACGTGTAAGGCGTACGATGCCGCCAAGGAGTTTGTGCGCAAGCTGAATATCCCGGCCTACATGAACGGTGCCGGTCGTGGAACACTGCCGCCGGGAGACCCGCATCACCTCCACCGGACGCGCAGTTATGCGTTTGAAAAGGCCGACGTTATCGTGATCGTGGGTACCCCGTTCGACTTCCGCATGGGATACGGCAAACGCCTGCGCGCCGAGACCGTGGTGCAGATCGACATGGATTACCGTACCGTCGGAAAAAATCGCGACGTTTCCCTCGGAATCGTGGGCGACGTCGGGATGATACTCAAGTCAGTGACGGCAGCGGCCACCGGCCGCAGCGACAACGGTGCCAAGAAACGCCAGGCGTGGATCGACGAGTTGCATGCCGCGGAGAAGAAGGCCTATGAGAAATTGGAGCCCGAGTTCAGATCGGAGTCGACGCCGATCAATCCCTACCGGGTCGCCTGGGAACTGAACGAGTTTCTGACCGAAGACACCATCTATATCGGCGACGGCGGCGACGTGGTCACGATTACCGCGCAAGCCGTGCAGCCGCGTTCGCCGGGGCACTGGATGGATCCCGGCCCGCTCGGAACCCTCGGCGTCGGCGTGCCGTTCGCCATGGCTGCCAAATTCGCGCACCCGAAAAAGGAAGTGTTGTGTTACTTCGGTGATGGAGCGTTCTCGCTCACCGGATGGGATTTCGAAACCTGCGTGCGGTTCAACCTGCCGTTCCTGGGTGTTGTCGGCAATAACTCCGCCATGAACCAGATACGCTGCGGCCAAATCATGAAGTACGGCAAGGAGCGCGGTAATGTCGGCAACATGCTCGGCGACGTCCCCTATGGTGAATTCGCCAAGATGCTGGGCGGTCATGGGGAAGAGGTTCGCGATCCAAAGCAGATCCGTCCGGCGCTGGATCGCGCGCGCGCGGCGGTTGCCGGCGGCAAGCCGGCACTGGTCAACATCTGGGTCGATATCGACGTCTGGGCGCCGGGTACCAAGAACCAGACGATGTACAAGTAAAACGAAACGGCGCAGAAACGGAGCCGCACTGGCTCCGTTTCTGTTTTGTCGCTTATGACAATACTTCACACTACTAGTTAACGAGGTCTACGATGGCAAAAGCATTGGACGGTGTTCGAGTGCTGGACATGAGCCACGTACAGGCGGGTCCTTCCTGTACTCAAATTTTGGGATGGTTTGGCGCTGACGTTATCAAGGTTGAGCTGCCCGGGAAGGGCGATGCGACGCGCGGCCAATTACGCGATATACCGAACGTGGATAGCCTGTATTTCACGATGCTGAACTGCAACAAACGCAGCATCACGGTGAATATGAAATCCGAGAAGGGTAAGAAGATTATCGAAGAACTTCTGAAGATATCGGACATTTTAGTGGAAAATTTCGCCCCCGGTGCGCTGGATCGACAAGGATTCACCTGGGAAAAAATCCGGCAGATCAATCCGCGGGTGATCTACGCCTCCATTAAAGGATTCGGGCCCGGTCCCTACGTCGACTGCAAGGCCTACGAAACCGCCGCGCAGGCCATGGGCGGCGCCATGAGCACCACCGGATGGCCGGACGGACCGCCGACCAGCACCGGCGCGCAGATCGGCGATTCCGGAACCGGAATTCACGCGCTGGCCGGGATACTCGCGGCCCTGTATCAACGTACCGTGACCGGCAGAGGCCAACGGGTCGAGGTTGCGATGCAGGACGCGGTTCTGAATTTGTGCCGTGTCAAAATGCGTGACCAGCAACGCCTCAAGCACGGACCATTGACGGAATACCCGAACAAAACTTTCAGCGATGAAGTTCCGCGATCGGGAAACGCCTCCGGCGGAGGCCAGCTTGGGCATGGTTTGCGGTGCAAGCCGGGCGGCCAGAATGATTATATCTATGTCATCGCACAAGAGGCTATTTGGGAACCGTTTATGAAGCTGATCGGGCGCGAAGACATGCTCACCGATCCCCAGTTCGCCAAGATCGGTGAACGCCGCAAGCACCAGGATGAAATGTGGAAGAATATCGAAGGTTGGTCGCTTAAATACACCAAATTTGAAGTCATGCGTATGTTGAACGAGATCGACGTACCGTGCGGGCCGATACTCAGCATGAAGGACCTGATTGAAGATAAATCATTGCAGGAACGCGGAATCATGGTTGATGTTAAGCACCCACAGCGCGGCGTGTTTAAAAACGTGGGCTGCCCGATCAATCTTTCCGACTCTCCCGTCGAGGTGTGGTCGTCCCCCTTACTGGGCGAGCACACCGATGAAATTCTCAAACAGGTACTCAAGTACGACGATAAAGCAATTTCACAGCTGCGCGCCGAAGGTGCAATTTAGACACAGACAAGATGTGTCCGGAAGCATACTGGAAAGAGGATTAAACGGTAATCAGGAAAGTCTAACTCAGCGCCATCCTTCTTGTGCCGACACACTCACAAGATGAAACTGGATTGAATGAATTCTTTTGCGAGGATAACCATGAGCAATAAAAAAACTGTCGTTCAAAAAGTATTGGATACGGTTCGGGCCGAGAAACGATCCTCTTTGACTGCTCCGGAAGGCAAGAAAGTCTGTGACGCCTACGGGATCCCGGTGCCAAAAGAGGGGCTGGCCACGTCGTCGAAGGAGGCGGCCAAACTGGCGAAAAAAGTGGGCTTCCCCGTCGTTCTGAAGATTGTTTCGCCCGACATCCTCCACAAGACCGAAGCCGGTGGGGTTATCGTCGGCCTCAGCAAGCCCGTCGAAGTCGAAAAGGCCTATGCCAAAATCATCAAAAGCGCCAAGGCCTACAAAAAGAATGCCGAGATTATCGGTGTCCAGGTGCAGCAAATGCTCACCAAGGGCGAAGCCCAAGAGGTCATTATCGGTGCCGTGACCGATCCCAGTTTTGACAAGGTGGTCGCTTTCGGTTTGGGCGGCGTGCTGGTGGAGGTGCTAAAAGACGTGACCTTTCGCCTCGCTCCGACGACCCAGCAAGAAGCATTGTCCATGCTGGACGGCATCGCCGCATCGCAAATTTTG
>Ga0209108_10001436_pt1 | contig 13834 bp, 14 predicted proteins | sample Rifsed10ft1_FD_184003 | JGI IMG/M metagenome (GOLD analysis project Ga0209108, IMG submission 184003) | Soil microbial communities from Rifle, Colorado, USA - sediment 10ft 1 (version 2) | ecosystem: Environmental > Terrestrial > Deep subsurface > Rock core/Sediment | place: Rifle, Colorado...
CCAGCCGATCGTCGTCCGGCGGCGCCCCGAGGGCGGATTCGAGCTTGTTGCAGGCGAACGCCGCTGGCGTGCCGCTCGCTCGGCAGGAGTCGCGACCCTTCCCGCCGTCGTCCGCGACGTGGGTGATCGCGATTCACTGCTCCTCGGCCTCGTCGAGAATGTCGCGCGGGAGCAGCTCTCTCCCGTTGAGGAAGCCCGTGCTTACGCGTCTCTCGTGGACGAGTTCGAGCTATCGCTGGGTGATGTGGCCGACCGCGTGGGCCGTTCGAAGTCGGCGGTCTCGAATCGTCTGCGGCTCCTCGAGCTTCCGGAAGAGGTGCTCTGGATGCTTGCCCGCGGTGACATGAGCGAGGGGCATGCACGTGCCGTGCTCTCGCTACCGGACGACGACGCCCGTCGTCGCCTCGCCCGGCGCATCGTCAAGGAGGGCATGACGGTACGTGCCGCGGAGCGCGCTGCGCGCGAAGGTGGCGCGAAGCGTCGGCCGAGAAGGGCTGCAGCCGTCGATCCGGCGCTCGTCGACAGAGCGCGGCGAGCGGCTGAGTCGATCACGGGCATGCCGATCCGCGTGAGCGCCGGCGCCCTTCAGATCCGCTTCGACGACGAGAAGGGCCTCGAGGAGCTCGTCGAGGCCCTCGAGACGGTAACGGGCAGCATCGCCGAAGACCGCGCTGCCTAGGAGCTCGAGCGGTACAGTTCCCCGCTCCGGGCGATTAGCTCAGTCGGTTAGAGCGCCGCTCTGATAAGGCGGAGGCCCCTGGTTCGAGTCCAGGATCGCCCATGCTTTTCGCAGTTCGGCATTGCCGATCGGCAATGCCGAACGCGCAGGTCACAGACGCTCGCTCCGAAGGACGACTCGTGGTGGCCGATCGTCACTCTCGATTCGCTGCTCCCCGCTGCCGCTGCCGCTGCCGCTGCCGGTTGTCGTTGCTCACGGCACGCGCTGTCGCCGGTCTACCATGCGTCCGGATGCGCGAGATGACGCTCTACGGTGTGAGCTTCGAGCCGATCGGCAAGCAGCCGATCGTCCTGCTGAAGACCCTGGACGAGGATCGTTTTCTTCCGATCTGGATCGGTCACGCGGAGGCGGCCGCGATCCTCATGAAGCTCCAAGGGGCCAACCCACCTCGCCCGATGACCCACGATCTCCTCACCGAGGTCGTCTCCGAGCTCAAGGGCGAAGTCGTCCGCGTGACGGTGACGGAGCTTCGGGAGAACACGTACTTCGCGAAGATCACGATCGTCCAGGACGGCCAGGAGGTCGAGATCGACTCGCGGCCCTCGGACGCGATCGCCCTCGCGGTTCGCTGCGAGGCGCAGATCTTCGCCGCGGACGACGTCGTCGACGAGTCGGGCATCGAGTTCCAGGCAGGAGACGACGACGAGGTCAGCCTCGTCACTGCCTCGAGTCTTGCCGACCTCGATCCCGACGAGTTCCGCCGCTTCATCGAGACGGTGACTCCGGAGGAGTTCGCATCGAGCCTCGAAGAGGCATTCGAGGAGCTCGACGACGAGCCCTCCGAGGAGGACGAAGAGACCTAGGCCGCGCCGCTCACCGACACGAGCAGCGCGATGCCGTTGAACGCCGAGTGCAGCGCGACCGCTGGATAGATGCTGTTCGTACGGACCCGCAGCCAGCCGACGACGATCCCGAACACCGAGAGGATCGGCAGTCCTACGAGAAGGCCGTGCGCCAGGCCGAAGAGCACTCCAGTCGCGACGATCGCGAGTGCGGTGCCGTACGGCTGAGCGAGCGAAAGGCCGAGGCCGCGATACGTCAGCTCCTCGACTGTCGGCGCGATGAACGTCACGACGAGGAAAAACGCGATGAATGCGCCGGCGCGGCTCGAGTCCCAGCCGTCCGGCACGAGCCCCTGCTCCTCGGTCGGGTCGAAGTCGCCGACGAGTGAGAGCACCCGCTCGTACACGAGAGCGGCGGCATAGATGGCAAGGAGCGCGAGCACGGCAAGCCCGATCGAACGCCCCCAACGCTCCGGACGCCTCAGCGCGAAGACCTCGCGCCATGAGAGGCCTCGAGCAATGAGCAGGAGGATCCCGAGCATGATCCCGTACTGAATGAGTGCTGCTACCGACGACGAGTAGCGGTACGCGAGGTCGTCTGGCGTCTCGGTGTCGGCGAGCCGCGCGCCGTACGAGAGCAGCGCGAGGCCGAGGACGAACACGAGCCAGGCAGCGAGTCGCCCAGGGTGGCGCTGGGTCGCGACAGTCTCGGACACGTCGGGATTCCAGCACGAGGAGGGCGGGGGCCGTCGGCGAAGCTCCTCGGGAGCATGGCTAGCATCTCGCCATGAGCCCGCCTCGGACCAGGCGCACTCCGCTCGATCCGGAGACGCTGCGGCCTCGCGGACGTCATCAGCGCGCGCTGCGCAGACGCCGACGCCGGCGCGGCGCGGTTGTGACGATCGCGGCGATCCTCGCGCTCGGGGTGGCGGCAGGCGTCGGCGGGACGGCCGCAGTCGTCGCTTACGGGTCGTCGTGCAATCTCGACTCGCTGCGCTCGGTCGACATCGGGGCAAACACGTTCGTCTTTGCCGCCGACGGAAGCCTTCTAGGATCCATACCGGCAGAGAAGAATCGCGAGCCCGTAACGGCCGTGGACATGTCGCTGTGGATCCGCAAGGCGACGATCGCGATCGAGGACAGACGCTTCTTCGAGCACGATGGTGTCGACGTCGAAGGAATCGCTCGTGCCGCGGTCACCAACCTCCGTGCCGGGGAGATCGTCGAAGGCGGCTCGACGATCACGCAGCAGCTCGTGCGGAACCTCTACATCTCGCGCGAGCAGACCGTGCAGCGCAAGGTGAAGGAGGCGTGTCTGGCGACCAAGCTCGACCGCGCGTGGACGAAGCAGCGAATCCTCACCGCCTACCTGAACCAGAGCTTCTACGGCAATCGGGCGTACGGCATCGAGGCTGCAGCTCAGACGTACTTCTCCAAGCCGGCGAAGGAGCTCATCCTGTCGGAGGCGGCACTCCTCGCGGGTCTTCCGCAGGCGCCATCGGTCTACGACCCCTTCACTGCTCCCGCGCCTGCGCTTGCGCGCCGGCAGGAGGTGCTCCGCGCGATGCTCGAGACGGGTGTCATCACGCCGCGGATCTACCGGAAGGCCACCGACGCAAAGCTCGTTCTGCGGCGCGGTCAGGTGTATGAGGAGATCCGCGAGCCGTACTTCTTCGGCTACGTCCGCGACAAGCTGATCGAGGTCTACGGCGCGCAGGACGTTCGCTCGGGCGGCCTACGGGTCTACACGACCATCATTCCCCGCTACCAGAGGCTCGCCGAGACCGCGATTCGCGACACACTCGATGAGCCAGACGATCCCGCGGCCGCGCTCATCTCGATCAGCCCGCGAACCGGTGCCATCCGCGCAATGGCCGCCGTCGTCCCCAACCGCCCGAAGAACGAGTTCAATCTCCTCTCGCAAGCGCGGCGGCAGCCCGGCTCCACGTTCAAGACCTTCGTGCTCTCGGCTGCGGTCGAGCAGGGTGTCAATCCGGACTCGACGTACTACGTGTCTGCCCCGTTCACGTACAAGGCGCATCCCGCGGGGAACTGCGATGACGGCAGCTGGTGGTGCGTCAAGACATACGCGAACGACTACTACGGCTGGAGCACCATCCGGAGCGCGACGCTCCGCTCGGACAACTCGGTCTACGCGCAGCTGACCCTCGACGTGACGCCCCAGAAGGTCGCCGACGTGGCGCGCAGGATGGGCGTGCGTTCGCAGCTGGACGTGAACGGCGCGTACGTACCGTCCATCGGTCTCGGCTCGATCGCCGTGTCACCACTCGACATGGCGTCCTCGTACGCGACGCTCGCCGCCGGAGGCGTGCACGCGGAGCCGATGGCGATCCGTCGTGTCGTTCTTGCCGACGGTACGGTCGACACCCGGGCAGGGTGGGGCACGCCGAAACGCCGGCGGGCGATCTCCGAGGGAACGGCCGCGATCGTGACGCGCATCCTCGAACAGAACGTCCAGTCGGGAACGGGCACGCGCGCAGCGTTCGGACGACCGGCGGCCGGCAAGACCGGGACGGCGGAGCTCAACGTCGACGCATGGTTCGCCGGATACACGCCCGATCTCGCGACAGCGGTCTGGATGGGCTTCACGCGCGCCGAGATCCCACTGGACAGCGTGCACGGGATCGCGGTGACCGGTGGAAGCTTCCCGGCCGAGATGTGGCGACTCTTCATGGAGCCGGCGCTCGAGAACACCGAGCCCACCGCGTTCCCCGAGCCAAGAGTGTGGCCGGAGTGGAAGCCGTTCACGCGCGGCGAGTACGCGCTCGCGTACGACCCCAGCGCAACGGAGGACACGGAGACGGAGACCGAGACCGAGACACAGCCCTCGCCCCCGGTGCCCCGGGGCGTAGGCGAGTGACCTCGCTGCTCACGATCGACGCTGCGCTCGCGTGCATCGTCGAGCACGCGCCGCCGCTGTCAGTGGAGATGGTCGCCGTCGGCGATGCGGCGGGACGGGTGCTGCGCGAACCCGCGACGGCATGCGTCGACCTTCCCCCATTTCCGAGCTCCGCGATGGACGGATTCGCGCTTCGCGCTGCCGACACGCCCGGCGAGCTTCCTGTCGCATTTCGCGTCGCGGCCGGAACGGCGCCTCCGGCGCCATTGCCCAGCGGCGCCGCTGCAGGGATCTCGACGGGTGCAACGGTCCCATCTGACGCCGACACAGTCGTTCCGATCGAGCTTGTCGACGATCGGGGGGACCACGTCGTCGTCACGGAGCACGTTGCGGTCGGCCAGCATGTGCGACCTCGCGGAGGCGACGTTCATGCGGGCGACACGGTTGTTGCAGCGGGAGCGCGTCTCGGCCCTGCGCAGATCGGCGCGCTCGCGGCGACGGGCATCGCCCGCGTCGCGTGCTCCGCTCGCCCACGTGTCGCCCTGCTCGCGACGGGGAGCGAGCTCCGTCCGCCCGGGACCGCCCTCGCCGCCGGGCAGATCTACGAGTCGAACCGCGCGATGGTTGCAGCCGTCCTTGCGCGCGCCGGCGCCGACGTGGACGTCCTGGACGTCGTCCAAGACGACGCTGACGCCCACCGCGTCGCACTTGCGCGGGGCCTGGAGGCGGACGTCCTGGTCACGTCCGGGGGTGTCTCGATGGGCGAGCACGACCTCGTACGCCAGACGGAGGCCGACCTGGGCGTGGAGGAGATCTTCTGGGGCGTAGCCGTCAAGCCGGGCAAGCCGCTCTCGTTCGGTGTGCGTGACCGAACTCTCGTCTTCGGACTTCCCGGAAACCCGGTGTCGTCGCTCGTCGGAGCGCTCGTCTTCGTGTCCTCGGGACTGCTGGCACTGCAGGACGCAGCGGATCCGCTCCCGCGCTACGCGCTCGGCGTGACCGCAACGGCCTTGCGGCGGAACGCGCAGCGCGACGAGTTCGTACGAGCGGTACGGGCCGACGACCGCGTGGGCGTGCGACTCGAGCGGATCGCGGGTCAGGAGTCGCACATGATCGCGCGCGCGGCCGTCGCGGATGCGCTCGTCCATGTGCCACGCGGCGACGGAGAGCTTGCAGCCGAAAGCCTCGTGCGATTTCTCCCGCTCGACTAGCGCACTCTCGCAAGAGCGCGCCGGAAGGGCCCGGCGGGGGGCGGCTCTGCCCCTCCGCTGTACGGTGCGTACCGTCCGAGCGCGAGAGCGCCAATCTGCGCTGCTACGGCCGTCCAGGCGAGCCCGAGCAGGGCCGAGACGACCGGGAGGTACCCGACGGTGATCAGGCTGACCACGTACAACGCGGCGTCGACCAACGACAGGCCGAGTTCGTGGCCGAGGAGCACGAGCCCGAGAAGTGGCCCGGCGAGCCCGGCGGCGAAGAGTGTCACGCGCCAGCCACGCCGACCCTCGAGGGGAAGCCAGAGCCAGGCGTAGAGCGACGGCAGTACGAACACGAGCGCGTAGGGCTGCAGGAATGCAAGCCCGACCGCGACGACGCCGAGCAAGGCGAGGGCGACCGCGAAGCCTGCGAGGCGCTCTTCCGGCGAGGCGGGCGTCCTCGGCACGAGGGGCCTTCGGACGACGAGCCATCCGACCACGAACGCCGCGGCGAGAGCGAGCAGCCCGAAGACCGGCCGCGTTTCAAAGAATGACGTGTATGGCGGAAGCGGGAGGGGCGCGCCTCGCGGGAAGACGCCAGTGAGCGCGCCCAGCCATACAAGTAGCCCGCCGAATGCCCAGACGCCGAGCCGCACCCGTTGCGCGCGCAGCGCGGGCGCGAAGGGAAGCGCTCGTCGCCGGCCTCGAACGATCAGGTCGACGACTCCGAGTGCGAACGGCACGACGCTCAGGATGAGTGTGAGACGCGCTGTCCAGCCGCTCGCCGCACGATCGGTGAAGAAGAGGCTGTCAGGTGTCTGGAACGCCCCTCCCACGCTCACATCCAGCGAGCTGACGAGCGCTTCGGTTGCTCGGCCGAGTTGACCGAGGCGCTGCGCCTCGGGCGCGGGATCGACCGTGCCGCCGCCGCCGGCCGTTGTCAGCGTGACCGCGGAGAGCTCGCCGGCGAGGAAGCGCCCCTGCTCGTCGAGCGCGAAAGGCACGCCGAGGTCCACGAGCTGCGCCGGGACGGTCGGCAGCGTCGGGGGCACTCCGACCTCTTCCGTCACGCGTGCGGCCGCGGTCCGCACAAGCGTTCGAGCAGGTGACGCAGGCTCATCACCTCCGATCGCCAGGCGCGGACGACCTCGGCCGAGGTCGTCGAGAACGACAACCGCGATCGCGGCGGACGCGAGCGGGGACTGGTCGACGAACCGGGCGGCGCCGGCGCCCCCGAATGCGCCGGCGTCGGTGGAGACGAGCACGAGGGTGCGGTTGGGCAGCGGGTCGGGTCCGATCTCCTGGGGTGCGAAACCCCGCGCGAGCTCGATGAGCGTCGCAGTCCCGGAAGCATTCTCGCCGAGCGGTTGCTCCGCGCCAGCGTTGTCTCGGTGAGCAACGACTACGAGCGTCTCCTCGGAGCGTCCGGGCACGACGGTCACGATGTTCCTGAGCTCGATGGTCCCGAGGTCGGCCAGGTCCTCCATCCACACGTCCTCCTCGGTCGCCAGTCCGATCGACGCAATCGTCTCGCGGTACCAGCGCGCGCCTTCCTCCGCCCCTTCGGAACCCGGCACGCGAGACGGGTACAGGGTCGCGAACGTCTCGGCGTACGAAGCGGCGGACTCGGCCTCGAACAGCGGATCGAGGCCCGATCTCGGGAGTGCACCAGTTGTCGAGATGGAGAACAGAAATGCGAGAAATGCGGGCACGACGACGAGGAAGCCCACGCGAACGAGCCGTCCGTTAAGAGGCCGTTCAACAGTGCCGCGACGCAGCCGGCGACCGCGCGTCCGGGGCCGAGCCGCTTCCATCGCCGGGCTATAGTAGGCGCGCCGGTGGCCGCGGGCCTGCCCGAATACTTCGATGCCGAACTCTTCGACAATTCTCCTCGTCGACGACGAGGAATCGATCCAGACGCTGCTCACGTATCCGCTCGAGCGGGACGGCTACACGGTCGTCCAGGCGCGCGACGGCGAGGAGGCGCTCCGCCGCTTCGGCGAGGATGCGTTCGATCTCGTCGTTCTCGACGTCATGCTGCCGAGGCTTGACGGGCTCGAGGTCTGCAAGCGCCTCCGTAGCCAGAGCAACGTGCCGATCATCATGCTCACGGCTCGGGGCGAGGAGCTCGACAAGGTTCTCGGGCTCGAGCTCGGCGCGGACGACTACATCACGAAGCCGTTCTCGATCCGCGAGTTCCGGAGTCGCGTGCGCGCCCTCCTCAGGCGGGCCGCCTCTCCCCACCTTGCGGGTGAGCGCGAGGAGCTGATCGAGCGCGGCGATCTCCGCATCGACGTTCCACGGCGGACGGTCGAGGTACGGGGAACGACCGTGCCGCTGACGTTCATCGAGTTCGAGATGCTCGTCGTTCTCGCACAGAGCCCCGGTGTCGTGTTCTCGCGTCGTGAGCTGTTGGAGCGCTTGCGTGGAGGCGCCGACTATCGAGAGCCGCGCACCATCGACGTCCACGTACGGCACCTGCGCGAGAAGATCGAGCACGATCCGAGCAATCCGGAGCTGATCCTCACGATGCGCGGCGCCGGGTATCGCTTCAGGCCGGAGTAACCCGCGTGTCTCTCCCGGGCGGAATCCGGATCCGCATCGTCGTCGTCCTCGTCGGGATCGTTGCCGGCGCGCTCGGCACCGCGTACATGATCGTCGTGCCATCGCTCGAGCGACGTTTGGTCGAAGCACGGCTCGATCAGCTCGAGAGCCGGGCGACTCCGCTCGCGCGCTCGCTCTCGGAGGACCGACTGCTCTGGCAGGAGCGCGTCGAAGGGTTCGCAGTCGCGACGAACGCGCGCGTCGTCGCGTTCGACGTGCTCTCGACGAAGCGTTCAGCTCTGGCCGTGGTCGCTGACTCGCGTAGGCAGAACTCCGGTGACGTGGCCGAGGACACGATTGCGCGTGCGGCACTGACGAGCGGCGAGGTGGAGCGCGGCCGCGTGTTGCACAGCGGAGGTGACTACGCCAACGTCGCGGTGCCGCTCGGTGAGGAGGCCGTCGTGCTCTTCCAGGCGCCTCTTGGTGACTCACTCGCGACCGTGCAGTTGGTACGCGAGCGCCTCTTGCTGGCGACGGCGTTCGCGTTGGTGCTCGCGCTTGTCCTGGGTCTGACGGCTGCCGGCATGCTCTCGCACCGGCTGCTCCGCCTGGAGACCGCGGCGGAACGCATCGCAGGCGGCGACTTCGGCGCGCCGATCGTGGATCAGGGCAACGACGAGATCGGTGAGCTCGCGCGCGCCTTCGACAAGATGCGCGTCCAACTCGCACAGCTCGACAACGCACGCAAGGAGTTCGTCGCGAACGCATCACATGAGCTGCGGACGCCGCTCTTCTCGATCGGCGGGTTCCTCGAGCTTCTCGCCGACGAGGATCTGGACGAAGAGACGCGGCGGGGTTTCATCGAGACGATGCAGGGCCAGGTGCAGCGGCTGGCGAAGCTTTCGACAGACCTGCTCGATCTCTCGCGTGTCGACGCCGGCCAGTTGAGTGTTGCGCGGGAGCCCGTGGACCTCAGCGCGGTCGTGCACGTGCTCGCTGCGGAGATCGAGCACCTCGCCGCCTCCAGCGACCATGAGGTCGTGACCGTGGCCGACGAGGACGTCTGGTGTCTCGGCGACGACTCGCGGATTCTGCAGGTCGGTCGCGCGCTCGCGACGAACGCGATGACGCACACGCCGACGGGCACGACCGTGACGCTGAGGGCCCGCCGCAGCGGCGACCGGGCGCAGTTCGTCGTCGAGGACGACGGCCCCGGGATCCCGACGAGCCAGCGAGACGCGGTGTTCGGCCGCTTCTATCGCGTCGAGGGCGGTATGGCGTCCGGGAGTGGCCTCGGCCTCGCGATCGGTCGCGAGCTCGCCCGTCTCATGGGCGGCGACCTCAGACTCGAGTCCGAGGCGAAGCCGACGGTCTTTGTGGTCGATCTTCCCGGCGAGCCGGTGCCCGACGGCGCGGTCTCGTTTTCACGTGAAAACGTGCCGCGGCAACCTGAGCACGCCGTCGGGAGCTAGGCGTCTACGATCTCGGCGTGTCCGAGAGCGCGGGGGAACTCAGTCACGTCGACGCGTCCGGGGACGTCCGGATGGTGGACGTCGGCGCCAAGCCGCTCTCGCACAGGTTCGCGCGCGCCCGGGCCCGGGTGCGGATGGCGCCGGAGACGATCGACATGCTAGGCGCTCTCCCCAAGGGAGATGCGCTCGCGACGGCGCGGCTCGCCGGGATTATGGCCGCGAAGCGGACATCGGACCTCATCCCGCTCTGCCACCCGCTGCCGCTGACGCACGTCGACGTGCAGCTCGATGTGCGCGCCAGCGGCGTCGAGATCGAGGCGTCGGCGTCGACGACCGCGCAGACCGGCGTCGAGATGGAGGCTCTCGTCGCTGCATCCGTCGCGGCGCTGACGCTCTACGACATGGCGAAGGCGGTCGACAAGGGGATGGTCGTCGAGGACGTGCGCCTGGTCGAGAAGTCGAAGGAGCCTGCGTGAGCGCCGCGGCCGTGCTCACCGTCTCCGACGGCGTGCACGCCGGCGTGCGCGAGGACACGAGCGGGGATGCGCTCGAAGAGCTTCTGCGCGACGAAGGGTTCGACGTGGTGCGCAAGGTCGTATCGGACGACGCGCCGGTCATCGCAGCGGCTATCGAAGACCTCGCCGAATCAGGCGCGTTGCTCGTGTTGACAACAGGAGGGACGGGGTTCGCACCTCGCGACGTCACCCCCGAGGCGACGCGGTCGGTGATCGATCGCGAGGCGCCCGGCCTAGCCGAAGCCATCCGCGCCGACGCGATCGCGCGAACGCCGCACGCGCTCCTGTCTCGCGGTCTGGCCGGGCTGCGCGGCCGAACGCTCGTGGTGAACCTTCCCGGCTCGCCCGGTGGTTGCCGAGACGGCTTCGCGGTCATCCGGCCCGCGCTTCGGCACGGGCTCGAGTTGGCTGCTGGCGGGACGGCGACGGCGCACAGGCAGACATGAGGAACGCTCGCCTTCGGCTCTCGTTGGCGGGGGAAACCATGTTTGTCCCGCCTACCCCCTTCCTCGTGAGAACGTGGGGAACCTTCCGGTTCCGCACACCCCTTCCCACTCATGAACAGAGGGGCCGTTCATGAGTGTCGCCACCGTTCCGCTCCCGCGGCGACTCGCGTCGCTCGTTCGCATCGAGCACACCGTCTTCGCGCTTCCCTTCGCGTACGTCGGTGCCTTCCTCGCCGTCGACGGCTGGCCCGGCCTCGCGAACATGGTGTGGGTGACTGTGGCGATGGTCGGTGCGCGGACGCTTGCGATGTCCCTTAACCGCCTCGTCGACGCGGAGCTCGATGCCCTCAACCCGCGCACCGCAACGCGTGAGCTGCCCACGGGTGCTCTCTCGCGTGCCCAGGTGCTCGGTCTCTGCGGCGCGTCGCTCGCCGTGTTCCTCCTCGCCGTGTCGCAGCTCGATCCGCTTGTTCGCTGGCTGTGGCCGATTCCGGTCGTGATGTTCGTCGTCTACCCGTACCTGAAGCGGGTCACCTGGCTCTGCCACGTGTGGCTCGGCGCCTGCCTCGGTCTCGCACCGATCGGAGCGTGGCTCGCCGTCTCCGGGACGGCGCCGTGGGAGGCGTGGGCGATCGGCGCCGCGGTAATGCTCTGGGTTGCCGGGTTCGACCTGTTCTACTCGCTCTTCGACCTCGACCACGACCGCGCGGAAGGGCTCCACTCGTGGGCGGTGCGGTTCGGAGAGCGCGGCGTATTCGTGGCTGCTCGCGCCTTCCACGTCGGCGCGGTCGTGCTTCTCGCGGCAGCCGGCGCCGGGCTCGATGCGTCGCTCTTCTACTGGCTCGGCCTCGCCGCGACTGCGGCGCTGCTCGTCTACGAGCATTCGATCGTCCGCCCCGGTGACCTCCGCCGGCTCGATGCGGCGTTCTTCACCCTGAACGGCGTGATCAGCGTGGTCTTCTTCGCGTTCGTCGCGCTGGACGTGCTCGTCGGTTGATCCGCGGCCGCGACGTCGAGAAGCGGTACGGCCGCAAGCGGGTGCTGCGCGGCGTGGACATCGCCGTCCCGCGCGGGGGCTTCGCCGTCGTCACCGGAGCGAATGGAAGCGGGAAGACGACGCTGCTTCGGCTGCTAGCCGGCCTGGCGCTCGCGACGCGAGGCGACCTCGTGGTGGACGTCGACCGCTCGCAGATCGGATACCTCGCGCACGAGCCGCTCGTGTACCGCGAGCTCACGGCGATGGAGAATCTCGACCTCTTCGGCCGCCTCTACCGGGTGCCCGAGCGACGCGAGCGGATCGGAATGCTGCTCGAGCGCTTCACGCTCTGGGAGGTCAGGAACGAGCGGGTGTCCACGTACTCACGCGGCATGACGCAGCGGCTTGCGCTCTGCCGGGCGTTGCTCCACGACCCGGATCTCCTGGTGCTCGACGAGCCGTACTCCGCGCTCGACGAGGACGGCGCCGCTGTGCTCGACGCTGAGCTCGAGGGCCTCGCGGGCAAACACACCGTCGTTCTGGCCACGCACGACCCCGATCGCGTCGCGCAGCTCCAGACCGCGAGGCTTGCGCTCGCGTGACCTATCTCGCCGATGTCGCGGCGCTCACGCGCAAGGACCTCCGTGTCGAGCTGCGCGGGCGGGACACCCTGCCCGCGATGCTTCTCTTCGTCCTCTCGACGCTCGTTGTGTTCCACTTCGCGATTCCCGACGACGCGGGCGAGAGCGCCGCGTACGGGCTGCTCTGGGTCGCGATCGTGTTCACCGCGCTGCTCGGTCTCGCGCGCGCGTGGGTGCCCGAGCAGGAGCACGGCGTCCTCGACGGGCTCGTGCTGGCTCCGTGCGATCGCAGCGCGATCTGGCTCGGCAAGACACTCGCGACACTCGCGTTCCTCCTCGCAGCGCAGGCCGTCGCGCTTCCTGTGTTCGTGTTGTTCTTCGAGCCGCTGGATGCGACCGCGCTCGCCGGTGTCCTGCTCGCGGACATCGGGATCTGCGCCGTCGGGTCGCTCATGTCCGCGATGGCCGCCGCCGCTCGGGCACGAGAGGTGCTGCTCCCGCTCCTCGTGTTGCCGCTGGCGATCCCGCTCGTCGTCGGTGGAGTTGGCGCGGCTGTCTCCGCGGACGGCGAGCGGTTCCTTCTCTTCCTCCTCCTGTACGACGCGGTCTTCGCGGTACTCTCGTGGGCGTCCTTCGAGTACGTCGTCACGGAGTAGCCACCTGACCCTCTCGTCACTTCGCAGCCTGCAGGGCCTTGCCTGGATTGCCGCCGGCGCCATGGGTCTCGCGCTCGTTCTTGCGCTCATCGTCGCGCCCGAGGACGCCGATCAGGGCATCTCGCAGCGGATCTTCTACATCCATGTCCCGATCGCCCTGACCGCGTACTTCTGCTTCGGCCTCGGCGCGGTGAAGGCGCTCCTGCTGCTGTGGCGTGGGGACGAGCGCTACGACCTCGAGAGCTACGTCGCGATTCATCAGGGGACGATCTTCGGTGCGCTCACGCTCATCACCGGCGCGATCTGGGCCAAGGCGTCGTGGGGAGTCTGGTGGACGTGGAGCTCGAACCAGCTCGTCCTCTTCCTCGTCCTCTTCCTGTTCTACTGCGCGTACTTCATGCTCCGGTACTCGCTCGAGGACGGCCCACGCCGTGCCCGCTCGTCGGCGGTGTACGCGCTGTTCGGGGTCGCACTGATACCGGTGAGCTTCCTCGCGATCCGCCTGGCCGAGGATTTCATCCACCCGACGGTGTTCACGCGCGACGGACCGCAGATGAGCGGGACGATGTTCGCGACGTTTGTCGTCTCGTGGGGTGCGGTGACGCTGCTGGCCTACGTGCTCTATCGCGTCGAGCTTGCTGGGAAGCGCCTCGACGCGGATCTGCGCGAGTTGCGTGAGGCGCTCCAGTGAGCTGGAGCCAGGAGGAGCTCGTCGCCGCGGCGTACGGCGTCGTCTTCGTCTTCGTGCTCGTGTACGTCGCGATCATCGCGACGAAGCTCGCTCGTCTCCAGCGCGAGACGGCAGAGCTCGTCGATCTTGCTCGAGCTCGCGGCAGCAGCGACCAGGCGCCGGACTATGCTGCGTCAGTGCCCGCTGCGCGCGAAGGGGAGATCGGAGCATCGTGACGAAGCCGTCGCTCGTCGGGCGTCCGCTCCCGCTGCAGGCTCCGACCGCCTTCGTCCGGATCCGACCTCGCGGCGCCAAGATCTGCGGCGAGTCGCGCCGCGTTCGCTCGCGTCGCTGCGCGGCCGCGCACTCGGCTCGCAGGTAGCTCCACTGGCGCGGAACG